>Ga0187880_1000126_pt1 | contig 63044 bp, 57 predicted proteins | sample June2016WEW_19_4_FD_132998 | JGI IMG/M metagenome (GOLD analysis project Ga0187880, IMG submission 132998) | Peatland microbial communities from SPRUCE experiment site at the Marcell Experimental Forest, Minnesota, USA - June2016WEW_19_40 | ecosystem: Environmental > Terrestrial > Soil >... | reverse complement strand
TGGCCAGCACCTGGCGCAGCCGCGCCTCGTCGCCGGGCACCACCAGCGGTGCGGTCACCCGGGCGGTGACCCGGCGGTCCGGGTCGCTGACCCGGGCGTCATTGCAGGCGTCGGTGACCAGCGGCTCGAGGTCCACCGGCGCGCGCTCCAGCGGCCGTCCCTGGTCCAGGCGGGCGAGCAGCAGGAGGTCGTCGATGAGCACCCCCATCCGCCTCGCCTCGGCCTCGATCCGGTTCAGCGACGCCTCCAGCTCCTCCGGGTTCATCTCGCGATTGCGCCGGAGCAGCTCGGCGTAGCCGCGCATCGACGTCAGCGGGGTGCGCAGCTCGTGCGAGGCGTCGGCGACGAACTGGCGCAGCCGCTGCTCCACGGCGGCCCGCTGGCCGAAGGCGGTCTCGAGCTGATCGAGCATCGAGTTGAGGGCCAATCCGAGCCGGCCCACCTCGGTCGTCGAGTCGGCAGGGGAGACGCGGCGGCTCAGCCCGCCGGCGGCGATGGCTCGGGCCGTCTGACTCATCCGCTCCAGCGGCCGCAGCCCGCGCCGGACGATCAGCCAGGTGGCCAGGACCAGGAGCACCACCACCCCGGCGCCGACCAGCAGCTCGAGCAGGAGCAGGTGGCCGAGGGTCGCATCGTAGCTGTCCATCGGGACCGCCGCGACCGCGATGTCCCCGCTCCCGCCCGCCGCCGGCTGGCTGTACACGAGGTACCGGCTGTAGCTCCCCACCCCGCTCACGGTCAGGTACTCCCCGGTCTCGGCGGCGAGCCGGGCGGGGAGCACCGGGTGATTGGCGGTGGCACTCAATTGATCCTGAGTGGGGACACCGAGGAACTCCGGGGGGCCGACCGCCGACCCGGTCCCGGAGAGCACCTCGGCCCAGACCACCCCCGGTGGCGCCCCGGGGCCGCTGGGCCCGCCGCCGCCGCCTCCTCCTCCGGGGGAGCCCGGCGTGCCGGGCGGCGAGCCGCCCGCCAGGCGAACCCCGCTCTGCACCTGCTGCTGCAGCTGGGCGTAGAGGAACGACTGCTGCTCGGCGTACACCGCCGCGTCGGCGGCCGCCAGGCAGAGCACGAAGAGTGGCACCAGGGCGAGCAGGAGCCGCGCCCGCAGGGTCATCTCATGCCGGTCGAGGCGGGCGGAGCACGTAGCCGACCCCGCGCACGGTGTGGATCAGCGGAGGATCGGTGAAGTCCACCTTGCGGCGCAGGTAGCTGATGTAGGTCTCCAGCACCCCGGCGTCGCCACCGAAGTCGTAATCCCAGACGTGGTCGAGGATCTGGGATCGGGAGAGCACCCGGCGGGGGTTGGCCAGCAGGTAGCGGAGCAGCCGGAACTCGGTGCGGGTCAGATCGATCAGCCTCCCCGCACGCCAGACCTCGTGGCTCTCCTCGTCGAGCTCCAGGTCGGCGACGCTCAGCCGGGTGGTGGCCGACGCCGAGCTGACCTGGTAGCGCCGCAGCACCGCGCGGATGCGCGCCACCAGCTCCTCGATGCCGAAGGGCTTGGTCACGTAGTCGTCGCCGCCCACGGTGAGGCCGCGTACCTTCTCCTCGGTGGCGTCGCGCGCGGTCAGGAAGATCACCGGCACCCGGTGGCCCTCGGCCACCAGCCGCTGGGTCAGGCTGAAGCCGTCCTCGTCGGGGAGCCCGACGTCCAGCACGATCAGGTCTGGATGCCGGTCGAGCACCGCCTCCCGGGCCTGGCGCGCGGTGGTCGCGCTCTCCACCTGGAAGCCCTCGTAGCGGAGGGCCATGGTCACCAGGTCGGTGATGTTGCTCTCGTCGTCGACCACCAGCACCCGGGTGGGATCGGCCGCGGTCTGTTCCACGTCCCGATGGTGGCACCCGATCCTGGGAGTCTGCTCAGAGAATCCTGGGTTCCCGCTCAGCCACGGCCGCCGCGCCCCCGCACGCCCTCAGTCGCGGGGATCCACCACCGCGTTGCCGGAGTCAACCGAGATCGAGATGTCGTGGGTGGAGGTGGGGTCGGTGGGCACCTCGATGGAGGTGCTGCCGGAGTTCGAGTGGGCGGTGACGGCGTAGGCGGGGCCCCCGGAGGGGACGGTCACGGTGACGTCGCCGGAGTCGTCCTGGACCAAGACGTCCGCGGGGGCATGGCCGAAGTCCAGCGAGATGTCCCCGGAGTCGGCGCTGGCGTTGACGTCGGACGCACCCATCGCGACCCCGGTGATCTGGCCGGAATCGGTGCTGAGGTGGAGCAGGCCGGACCCGCCGTTGACCTGGAGGTTCCCCGAGTCCGCCTGGAGGGTGAGATTGCCGAGATTGGATGCGGTGATGTCCCCGGAGTCCGTCGACGCGGTGACCGCGATGCCGGCGGGAACGGCGACCGTGAGATCGACGTCGCACTCGTCGACGAGGAACGGCGCGCAATGGGCGGTGATCGAGACGCCGGCCCCGCTGGAGGTGACGTCGACGGTGGGACGCACCAGGCCATAGTGGGCGACCCCGGTCAGCGCGACCTGGTCGCCCGCGGCCGGCTCCAGGCTGAGGTTGCCGGTGTCGACCGAGACGCTGACCTGGCCGCCCGCCGCGGCGACGCTCTGGTGGATCTGGAAGCTGTCGGCGCTCAGGAGCGCGATGACGTTGAAGGCCCCCCAGGCGATCAGCGCCAGCGAGACGGGTACGCCGATGGCCAGCGCGGTGCGACGGCCCCCGGTGAGCGGCAGCGGTGTGGACACGTTGGGATCCCTCAGTTGCCGAGGTAGCGGAGCACGGCCAGCACGCGCCGATGGTCGCTGTCGGCGGGTGCGAGCTCGAGCTTGCTGAAGATGCTGTTGACGTACTTCTCGACCGCGGCGGTGCCGATGCTCAGAGTCGCGGCGATGCCCGCGTTGGAGCGCCCCTCCGCCATCAGCCCGAGCACCCGCTGCTCGCGGGGGGTGAGCGCGGCCAGGGGGCTGCGGCTGCGTGCCAGGAGCTGGGCGACGACCTCCGGGTCGAGCACGCTCCCGCCGGCGGCAACCCGGCGCAGGGCGTCGATGAAGTCGCCGACGTCGGCGACACGGTCCTTGAGGAGGTACCCGACCCCGCCGCGGTGCTCGGTCAGCAGCTCGGTGGCGTAGCGCTCCTCGACGTACTGCGAGAGCACCAGGACGCTCACCGCCGGCCACTGGCGTCGCACCACCAGCGCGGCCCGCAGCCCCTCGTCGGTGAAGGTCGGTGGCATCCGGACGTCGACCACCACCACATCGGGGCGCTGCGCGTCCACGGCACGGAGGAAGGTCTCGGCGTCACCGGTCGCGGCCACGACGTCGCAGCCGGCCTCGGCCAGCAGCCGGGAGAGGCCCTCGCGGAGCAGAACCGAGTCCTCGGCGATCACGACGCGCATGGCAGCTCCACCTCGATCACGGTCGGCCCGCCCGGGGGGCTGTCGATGCCGAGCTTCCCGTCGACGCCGGCCACGCGGCTGGCGAGGCCGGTCAGGCCACCGCCCGCGGGGTCGGCGCCACCGACCCCGTCGTCGCTCACCCGGATGCTCAGCACCCCGGCGGCGGCGCGGATGTCGACCGCGGCGTGCCGCGCCCGGGCGTGCTTGGCGACGTTGGCGAGGGACTCGGCCACTACGAAGTAGGCGATCGACTCGATGGTGAGCGACGGTCGCTCTGGGACCTCGACGCTCACCGCGACCGGGATCGGGGAGAGGGCGGCGAGCCCGGAGACGGCGGCGTCCAGACCGCGGTCGGTGAGCACGGGAGGGTGGACGCCGCGGACCAGCTGGCGCAGCTCCACCAGCGCCTCCTTGGCCTCGGTGTGGGCGCGGTCGATGAGGTCGCGCGCGCCCTCCGGGTCGGATTCGAACCTGGCCTTGGCGCGGCCCAGCTCCATCGCCACCGAGACCAGGCGCTGCTGGGCGCCGTCGTGGAGGTCGCGCTCCATGCGGAGACGCTCGGCCTCGGCGGCGCCGACCACCCGTGCCCGGCTGTCCTCGAGCTGGGCCACCCGGGCGGCGAGCCCACGCGACCCCGGGCCGAGCAGCAGCCGTGCCAGGGCGATCTCCACGCTGGCCAGGCCCCGGACGACGAGCGGAGCGGCGAGGAGGAGGACCAGCCCGGTGAGGACCGCGCCGGTCAGCGCCAGCGGCCCCTGGATGATCCATCCGCCGATCGAGGCGGCACCGCCTGGCAGCGCGGCGTCGTAGGCGGGGAGGGTGATCAGGGCAAGCGGGACGGCCCAGATCGCCAGGGTGGTGGAGAAGTCGATGGCCCCCACCGGAAGGCGGAGCAGGCAGTACCCGACCTGGCGCCACGCCGAGGCGGTGCGGAGCGGCTGGACGATGGGGTGCCACCACCCGCCGCCACTGACCGGGGTGAGGGGCGGAGAGATCGTCTGGCCCAGCAGGAGGGCGAAGCGCGTCCGCTCGACCTGCCCGCTCGCCGTCGCCACCCAGATGGTGGCGCTCAGCACCGGGATGCCGATGAGGAAGAGGGGCAGCAGCCCGATCCCGAGCGACAGCCCCGTGATCACGACCGTGAAGGTGGCGATCCCGATCGGCAACCCGGCCAGCAGGTGGATGGTGGAGAGCCACGTCCGCGCCGAGGCCAGCCCCGCCGGCAACCGTCGCAGGTCACTCGCGTGGAAGCCCTCGCCGGTGGTGGCGGCCGGGGATGCGATCGAGCTGCTGAACATGGCCCAAGGTTAGGGAGTGCGGGCCCCACCCGCCCAGCCGGCCGGCCCACGGGTTTCCCGGGGGGTTTGCCCTACCCCGACCCGAGCCGGGCGGTTCGACGCTGCGGGCGGTTCGACGCTACCGTAGGCGGCGATGGCCGCGCACGGTACCGGCAGCTCGACCGGCCGAGATCGGGGGTCGGGCTCTGGCGTGCTCGCCCATGCCGGCCGGAGGTCGGCGGCGGTCCTGAGCCTGGCGACCGTCCTGCTCCTCGCCGTGGCGATCGGGACCCGGGGCAGTCCCGTGGGTGCGATCCCGATTCCCGCCGCGCCGGCGGTCTGGCAGACGGCCACCTACGCCCTGGTGGGGATCGTGATCGGCGCCGCGCTCGGCGGGCTGCCGATCGCGCTGATGGTGCGCCGGCGCGCGGGATCGGAGCGTCCCCGTCTGAGCTTCTGGCAGAGGATGGTGGCGACCCTCTCCCCGGTCCTGCTCCTGGCGGCGATCGCGGCCTGGTGGATGATCCGGCATCCTCTGACCAGCGGGGCGGGGGCGCCCTCGACGGGGTCGAGCCACCATCCCGGGCCGGCGTCCACGGCGGTGCTGCCGCCGGTCACACCCCCGCCCCAGGCCGCGCCCACGACGGTGCTCCTGGTCGCGCTGGCCGTCGGGGTCGCCCTGGCGCTCCTGGTCACGGTGGTGCTCGTGATCCGGTCGCGTCCCAGCTCCGCCACCCTGCCGGACGTCCTGCCGGGAGGGCAGCCGGCGGCGATCGCGGCCGTGGACGCGGCCCTCGACGCTCTCGGCGCGGAGGTGGATCCTCGCCGCGCGGTCATCGCCGCCTACGCCGCCATGGAGCGGCTGCTCGGCGCCGCCGGGTCCCCGCGCCGGCTGGCGGACGCGCCCACCGAGCACCTGGAGCGGAGCCTGGTCCTGCTGGGCGCCGGGCGGTCCGCCGCCCGGCGGCTGGTCGAGCTCTTTCAGCGCGCTCGCTTCAGCCTTCAGGAGATCGACGAGCCGGTGCGGCAGGCCGCCTTGGATGCGCTGGCGGCGGTGCGCCGCGACCTCGAGCCGGCATGAGGAGATGGCGATGAGGCGCGCCGCCGCCCCCCTCGTGCTGGCCGGGCTGGCCACCCTCGCGGTCGCGTTCCTGGCGCCGCTGGCACCATTCGCGAGCGGGTCCGCCCCGGTGCTCCTCCTCGGCTACGTGGCCAGCCTGGCGGCGTGCGCCGCCTGGTGGCTGCTCCGCGGCTCGGCCGCCCCGGGAGCCGCGGCCGCCGACGTGATGTCCGGGCTGGCGCGTCCCGCGCAGCCCGAGCCGGCGCCGGTTCCGGCGCGGCTTCGCGAGCTGGAGCGGCTGGTCGCCGCCGCTCTCGAGTCCGCGCTCGATGCCGAGGCCCGCCTCCGCCCCGAGCTGCGGGAGCTGGCGTGCGCGCTGCTCTGGGCCCGCCGCCGGGTCGAGGTGGATCCCGGCGCGGGGGAGGTCGCCGCCCGGGTCGGGATGCCGGGTGAGCCGTTGCTCGGCCTGCGGAGCGCGCTCCGCCCGGAGATCACCGCGCCGGGAGCCTCCGCGCTCGAGGTGGGCAGGGTGCTCGACCGCCTTGAGATCATCTGATCCCACCCGTGACCACAATCCCCCAGCCCCTCTCCTCGGCCGGCCCACCGCCGCGGCGCCGATGACCACCGTCTCGGACGTCTCCGCCGCCGGAGAGGCGATCCTCCACGAGGTCGAGGAGGTCATCGTCGGCAAGCGGGATTCCCTCGACCTGCTGCTGGTCGGGGTCCTGGCCGGCGGCCACATCCTGATCGAGGACTTCCCGGGCCTGGCCAAGACCCTGATCGCACGCTCCTTGGCCCAGGTGATGGGCCTCGAGTTCCGCCGGGTCCAGTTCACCCCCGACCTGCTCCCCTCCGACATCACCGGCTCCTCGATCTTCGACCAGCGGAAGGCCGACTTCACCTTCCAGCCCGGGCCGGTGTTCACCAACCTCCTGCTCGGCGACGAGATCAACCGGACACCCCCCAAGACCCAGGCCGCCTTCCTCGAGGCGATGCAGGAGCGCCAGGTGACCGTGGACGGGGTCACCCGTCCGCTGACGCCGCCCTTCATCGTGGTGGCGACCCAGAACCCCATCGAGTACGAGGGGACCTACCCCCTCCCCGAGGCCCAGCTCGATCGCTTCCTGCTCCGGATCGCGGTCGGCTATCCCAGCGCCGACCAGGAGCAGGAGATCCTGCGCCGTCGGGTGGAGCGGCGCAGCGACAGCACCCAGCTCCGCCAGGTCGTCGACCGGACCACCCTGCTCGCGCTCCAGGCGGCGGTCGAGGACGTCCACGTCGACCCCGCCATCACCGCGTACATCGTCGACCTGGTCGCCGCCACCCGCGCCCGCAATGACGTGCAGGTTGGCGCCAGCCCCCGGGGCAGCCTGGCGGTGCTGGCCGCGGCCCGGGCCCGGGCGGCCCTTCGCGGCCGGGACTTCGTGGTGCCCGAAGACGTCAAGGCGGTGGCGGTCGCGGCCCTCGGTCACCGCTTGAGCCTGCGCCCCGAGCTGTGGGTCCGGGGGGCACGGGGGGCGGACGTGATCCGCGCCTGCCTCGAGTCGGTGCCCACCCCGCCGACCCAGGCCGGTCCGGCGGCCGGGTGAGCTGGACCCCCACCGGTCGGCTGCTGGCCTACCCCTGGCTGATCGCTGGGCTGCTGCTGGCCGCCCTCGCCGCCGGCCGCCCCGAGCTGGCGGCGGGGGCCGCACCGCTGGCCGCCGTCCTGCTCGCCGGGCTGCTGGGGTCGCGCCGCCCGGGGATCCCGGAGGTGCGCCTCGCCGCCTCCGAGAGCCGCGTGGTCGAGGGCGACCGCGTCGACGTCACCGTCGAGGTCTCCATCCCCGCCGAGGTCGAGAGCCTCGAGGTGGGGCTCGCGCTCCCGCCCGGAGCCGAGCTGGTCGACGCCGACAACCCGAGGGTCATCACCCGGGCGGCCGGAGCGCGGCAGAGCCTCAGCTTCGCGGTGCGGCACCGGCGCTGGGGGGCCTACCCCCTGGGGACGGTCCACCTCCGCGCCTTCGACGGCTTCCGGCTGCGGCGCTTCGAGGCGCGGCTGGGCAGCGAGGCGATGATCCGCGCCTACCCGCGGCCGGAGCGGCTGCGCGCCCTGATCCGGCCGGCCCACACCCACCTCTACGCCGGCAACCGGGTGGCGGCTCGGAAGGGGGAGGGGGTCGAGTTCGCCGACATCCGCCCCCACGCCCCGGGCGATCAGCTCCGGAGCGTCAACTGGCGAGCCTCCGCCCGTCGCGGCGGCCTCTGGGTCAACGAGCGACACCCCGAGCGGAACGTCGACGTGGTGCTCCTGCTCGACACCTTCACCCGGGCCGGGCCCGACGAGGGGAGCACTCTGGAGCAGATGGTCCGGGGAGCCTCGTCACTCGCCTCCGCCTGGCTCCGCGAGCGCGATCGGGTAGGGGTCATCGACTTCGGCGGCACCCTCCGCTGGCTCGAGGTGGGGGGCGGCATGCGCCACGCCTACCGGTTGATCGACGCCCTGCTCGACACCGAGGTGGTCTTCAGCTACGCCTGGAAGGGCACCGAGGTGATCCCGATCCGCCTCCTGCCGCCCCACGCTCTGATCGTCGGGCTCACCCCGCTGCTCGACCAGCGCTTCCTGACCGCGCTCCTCGACCTGAGCGGCCGGGGCCTCGATGTCGCCGCGGTCGAGCTTCCGGTCGAATCCCACCTCGCCGCCCCGCGGTCCCCGGCGGCGGCACTGGCCCGGCGGATGTGGCGGCTGGAACGTGAGACGGTGCGGGCGCGGCTCTTCCAGGCCGGCGTCGGGATCGCGTCATGGGCGGAGGGGGAGCCCCTGGAACCGGTGGTGGCGGAGGTGGAAGCGTGGCGCCGTCGCGCCCGGCTGCGCGTGCGCTGATTCCCGCCCTGCTGGCGGTCGCCCTCTCCGCGGTGCTGGTCATCGCGATCCTCCTGCGCACGGTCGCGGCCGCCTCGGCCCCGGCGCTGGTCGATGCCGCCGCCGGGGCGGGCATCGCCGGCCTGCTGGTGATCGCCGGTGCGGTGGCCACGGCGCGCGCCGCCGCGGTCGGGTGGGGGGTGGCCCTCCTCGCCGCCGCGTACGCGGCCTGCGTGGTGGGGCACGGAGCGCCGGTCGACGTCCTCGCGCCGCTGGTCGGCCTGCTCCTGGTGCTCGTCGCCGAGCTCTCCCACACGGCCTGCGAGTGGCGGGGCCCGCACGCGGTGGACGTCTCTGCGGAGCGGCGCCGGTGGGCCCGACTGGCCCTCACCGCCGCCGCCGGGACGGTCGCCGGGGGGGGCGCGCTGGCGCTGGCCGCGGCGGTGCCCGGATCGGTGCCGGGCCTCATCGTGGGCGCCGCCGCGCTGGTCGGCCTGGTCGGTCTCGCCGTCTGGCTGCGCGGCGGGGCGGCGGGCCCGGCGCAGCCGGTCCCGTGACCGTGGGGAGATGCGGTCCGGGGCCCGGCTGCTCAGGGTTGCTCGAGGACCCTCCCGTTGCGGGTCACCACCAGGTCGACGGAGACGGTGCGCGCGGCGATCCCGAAGGGGAGCGGTGACACCCGGGCGGTGACGCTGTAGTGGAGGGTGCCGGCCGTGTCGATGCGCTCGGTGCACACCGTCTGCGAGATGGCGGCGAAGTCGGCGGTGTTGTCCACTCCGCAGGCGCTCAAACTCATGAGGATCCAGTTCTGCGGAGCCGATGCGCCGAAGTTCCGGAGGGCCTCGGTGGGGATGGGGAGGTTCCGATAGCCGAGGACGTAGGCGTCGGTGCCGTCCCAGCAGACGTTGGCGCGGAGGCCCACCGTGGCCCCGAACTCGCTCCCGACCATGGTGCCGCCGCCGAATTCCCGGCAGGCCGTGTTGGGAGGGCCGCCACTCGATTCTGATAAGGCGGCGTAGGGGGCGGACTGGAGGGGCAGCCAGGCGTTGGCCGCGAGCCATGTGGCGGCGAGGACCGGGAGCAGGAGCCAGGGCGTCCACCTCCGTCGGGGGTCCGACCACTGGTCGCCCTCGAACCCATCGCCGACCGCGCCGCCGTCCGCCCGCCAGGCGATCACCAGCGTGGGAAGCATGAGCAGCAGCTCGGCGAGCGCGAGGACGATCCGCCCCGGGATGCCGTTGTCCACGGAGGATGAGGCCGGGATCGAGTAGGTCGAGGTGGTCGCGGTGGCGATCGTCACGGCGATGGCCGTCGCGAACCAGACGACCCACATCAGCACGATGGCGACCATGGCCAGGCGGAAGCCGCGCCGGTGAGCGAGGTCGCGGAGCGAGCGCTGCCGCTCGTCGAGACTAGGCGACCTTCGGAAAGCCAGCCACCCCGTGGCATCGAGGAGGAGGAGGTCGAGCGCGGCGAGAGCCAGTGCCACCAGGATGCCGAAGCCGTGCAGGGGCAGAGCGGAGGCGAGCAGCGCCGTGACGGCGAGGGTCGCCATTACCAGGGCGCACCGGACCGTCCGGGGCGCGGGCCGAGTCGGCGTGGCGTGCGCGGGACCGCTCACGCGATCACCTCCGCACGCCCGTTCCTGTCGATGATGACCTGAACCGTCAGCCGGCGGCTGAGGAATGGGAGCAGGGTCGGGGAGACGGTGCCCCGCCAGGTGAAGACGAGTGAGCCGTCGGGGCCGGCGGCGGTGGTCGGGCCGCACTGGGTGCCCGCCACGGTGACGAACGCCTGGCTCTCCCAGCAGTCGGAGTAGCTGGTGGCGGGGGGCTCGAACGCCCGGTGACCGTCCCAGCAGGCGTAGGCGGTGGCTGAGATCTGCGCGGTGACGCCCCAACCCACGGTCACCGTGGTCGTGGGGTTGGCACACCAGCTCGCCGGCGTCTGCTCCTCACCGGCGGGGCCGGAGCCCGGGGAGCCGCTCAACACCGGCGCCGGCGTGGTTCCTGTCGAGAGCAGCGGCGAGGTGCGCAGCGGAAGCACCAGCAGAGCGATGGATGCCAGCAGCGGGATGGCGAACACAAGCACCACCAGCGCCACCGCGACGCGGGCCTGCGCATTGGCGCGCCGGGGCGGTGCGGGGGCGTTGGGATCCGGCGGGGGAGGGGCGGGCTCGATGAAGGCCAGGACCATGGCAGGCAGGACGAGGAGCAGCTCCACGAGGACGAACAGCCCACCGCTGCTGAAAACGTGCTCGACCCACTCCCGGCTCGGCGGCGAGACGACGTCGGCGACCAGGAAGACCCCGACCGCGGCGGCGAACACCGGATAGCTGCCGCGGTGGGCGCGGTTGCGCAGTGCCTCCTGGCGCTCGTCGATCCACCCCTCGGGAGCCGTGGCGATCCGCTGGGTCGCGGTGCCCAGGGCGATGTTGAGGAGCACGAGCAGGAGCAGCAGCGCGAGGGTGGCGGAACCGAGCTGGAGGCCGGGGGACGAGGTGGCGACCACGCCCACGCAGTCGACGGCGATGCCGGCGACCACCGCCCGGCGGACGGCGCGGCGGCTGAGCCAGCTCCCCGGCTCCCGGCGGACCCCGGCGACCACCGTCCAGGTGACCAGCACCAGCAGGAGATACCCGAGCAGCGGGAGGGGTGTCGTGAGGCCGTTGTCGTTGTCGGGGGTGACCACGAGGCCCGCGAGGAGCAGGAGAACGCCCACCGCGCCGGCCACCAGCGGGGTCATCCGGCCCACCCCGAGCGAGAGCCCGTGGCGCGGGGTCTGGCTGGGGGTGGTGCTCATCGCCGTCCCCCTTGGGTGAGCTCGTCAGGGCTGGGGGCCGGGCCCGGCGCCGCCGCGTCCTCCTGGCGCTGGCGCCCGTACAGCTCCTCGCTCATCGGCCGGAGAGGGGTGCGCGAGAAGATCGCCTCGATCGGCAGCCCGAACACCTCGCTGAGCCGGAGGGCGAGCTCGAGGCTGGGGTTGTAGTCGCCTCGCTCCAGGTAACCGATGGTCTGGTGGTTGACCCCGACCAGCTCGGCGAGCCCTTGACGCGAGAGCCCGCGCTCCAGGCGGAGGACCGCGATCCGGTTGAAGAGGCGCGACGGTCCTCCTCCGTCCGCTCCCTGCCCCTGACCTCTTGTACTGAACACCGTCCATATTGTTGTGAGACTAGAACATTAAGTCAAGAGTTCATGACGTGCGGCCGCCAGCCCAGATGAAGGGGCCCGCCCGGCCGGGACGTGGCGCGGGTCGCATCGGCCATCCCCGACCCGATGCCGCGGTCCGACCCGTGCCCACCCTGCGCCCCCGCAGGACCCACTCCCGGCGGCGTCTCGCCCGCGAGGACCGCGTTCTCGCCATCACAAGTATCTGCTCCGGCCGCGGGGTCACGCATCAAACGCACCAGATGTCAAAAGGCCATCATCCGGGGAGCGCCTCCTCCGCGGCTCCGGGACAGCCGGTGACAGCGGCGTCACACGGAGACGGTGGCGCCCGAGCCCCCGCTCGCTCAGATGCCTGCGGGTCCGGCCTCCAGGTCCAGCTCGTAGGTGAGGTAGCCGTGTCCCGGCGCCCACTCCGCCGGGGGCCCGGCCCGAAAGCCCACGCGGTCGTACAGGCGGCGCGCCGCGACCATCTCCGGCCGGGTGCCGAGGGTCAGCCGGGACTTGCCGGCGGAGCGCGCCAGGGCGGCCGCGGCCTCGACGAGGGCGCGCCCGACACCACGGCCCTGGGCCTCCGGTGCCACGCCGAGCATCCGGAGATGGGCCTCTCCGGGCTCCAGCTCGCGCTCGGGGTTGACCTTGCCGGTCAGCTCGACGGTGACCGAGCCGAGGATCCGACCGTCGTCCGCGACCGCCACCAGCACGGTGGTGCGGTCACAGCGCCCGGCCACGTCCGCGACCAGGTCGAGGTAGTCGCGATCGTCCTCGCCGACGAGCGCGACGAAGCCGGCGCGGGTGGCCCTGCCCGCCTCCTCCCACTCCTCGGGCCGGACCGGGCGGACCAGCGGCCCTCGAGGTCCGCGGTCGGCCGTCTCGGCTGCCGCCTCCACCCGGGGGCCCGGTCGGCGGGCCGCGGCGCCCATCACTTCTCGGGGATCATCTCGAGCGCGGCGGAGTTGATGCAGTAGCGCTTGCCGCCGGGTCCGGGGCCATCGTCGAAGACGTGGCCCAGGTGGCCCCCGCAGCTCCGGCAGACCACCTCGGTGCGGATCATCCCGTGGCTCCTGTCGACGTGGAAGTCGACCGCCTCGAGGTCGGCGGGCTCGGTGAAGCTGGGCCAGCCCGACCCGGAGTCGAACTTGGTGTCGGAGCGGAAGAGCTGGGCGCCGCAGCCGGCGCAGTGGTACGCGCCGGTCTCGTGGTTCTGCCAGTAGGCCCCGGTGAACGCCGGCTCCGTCCCCTTTTGGCGAAGGATCGCGTACCGCTCGAGAGAGAGCCGGGCCCTCCACTCGGCATCGCTCAGGGTCGCGGGGCTGGAGTTCTCAGTCATGGCCGTTCCTCGGATCGCGGGCGCGCCCCACCACAGTACCCCGGCGCGCCATGCCCAACGCATCCGCACCCTCCCGGGCCGCGGCGCCGGCTGCGCCACACCCCGCCGTCGCGGTGGCCTCCCTAACCGAGCTTGCTCTCCAGCTGGGTGATCGTGGAGCTGCCGCAGACCGAGCCCGGCTGGTTGCCGGTGAGCTCGCAGATGCCGGCGGTGAGGTAGTTGGCGTCGCCGAGGATCGCCTTGGCCTGGTAGTTGGAGGTGTCGCCCAGGGACTCGGCGATCTGCTGGGCCGACAGCCCCTCGAGGAGCTCGGGGGGCACCGTGATCGACTGCCCGCTCACCGTGTAGTCGACGCTCGGGTCACCGCTCGCCAGGTAGCGGCCGCCGAGGTCGATGAACGGCAGCGGATTGCCGGACTGGGAGACGTAGGGAGGCGCGTCGTAGCTGGTGAGCAGCTTCTCCTGGGATGCGGTCGGCGTCTGCAGCGGGTTGCCGTCGCGGTCTGCGACCTCGATCCCCTGGAAGTCGACGTACGCGCTGGTGTAGCTGGAGCCGTAGAAGGAGAAGGTCTCGGTGTTGGGGTAGGCGTCGTTGCTCGCCGAGCTGGTGACGTGGAGGTCGGTGAAGGTCCCGACCCGGCTCAGTGCCACCACCACGCCCCAGCGCTCGAATGCGCAGTACGGGCAGGAGTCCTCGCCGAACATGAGCACGAGCGGCCTGCCGCCGGTCCCGGAGAGCGCCTTGGTCGAGCTGGGCAGCTTGATCAGGGGGTCGGAGACCCCGCCCGCTCCCACCGCCGCAAGGGTGGACGGGCTGACCCCGGTGACCGTGCTGACCAGGGAGGCCGGGGCGAGCGCATCCGGGCTCGCCGGCGGTCCGGACGCCGCCAGCACGATGAAGACCACGAGCACGGCGACCACCACGGCGCTGATACCGCTCCCCCACGCCCACGGGCTCTGCCACCAGGGCCGGACCGCGACGACCCTCTGGGCCCGGGGGCGGGTCGGTGTCGCCGCCGTCCGCGCCGTGGAGCCGCTCCGCGGCGTGGAGCCGCTGCGCGGTGTGGAGCCGCTGCGCGGCGTGGAGCCGCCGCCCCCGGTGGAGAGCTCCTGCCGGCGTTGCTTGGAGAGTCGGGCCACGATCACACCTCGAAGCGCCCTGGCGCGGGCGGCTCAATGCGGAGCACGACCATCGAGGCCGTTCGCATCCATCCTCTCCCGGGTCGGGGCACAGCGGCTAGGGTCGAACGTCGGCAAGCGCTGGGGTCGTCGGGCAGGGTCGCTGCCCTGGCGGAGGTCGAGCGTCCTGAGCCTGCCTCGGTGCAACGGAAATGTGACAAGGCCGCACGGGCGATGTCACTCCCTGCCGATGGTGGCTCTCGCCCGCGCCGGCCGTGCCCACCATTGGCTGTCGCGCCGTAGAGTGCGGGCTGCCCGAAGCCGCGCCCGACCGGCGTCGCGGGAGCTCGCCGGCATCTCAGTGGTGGACAGATGACCATGACCTGGAAGACACCATCCCGGGGGACCGGGAGCGGGTTGATCGGCAAGCTCGCCCAGGCCAACATCGACGAGGTGGCCCCGGTGGACGACGAGGTCATCGTCGTCCGCGACGACGACCCGGCCTCGGCACCCGTGCGGCAGCGACTCACCGCGGGAACCCTTCTCCGGGTCCGGGAGGTGACCAGGGCTGAGGAGCTGGCCGCGCTGACCGCCGGGGGACGGACCCGAGCGGTGGTCCTCTGCCGGAGCGGGCTCTCGCTGGGGACCCTTCACGACGCCGTCGCCGTGGTCCGCCAGGCGTGCCCGGACACGGCCCTCATCGTGCTCGACGACCAGGCGGGAGAGGCCCGCCACGAGGTGGCGCGCCACGCCGGCGCCGACGGCCTCATCAACCTCGCCCAGGACTGGAAGGTGGTGGGGGAGGCCGTGCTCGCCGCCGCCGAGCGGCGGGCGAGGGCTCGCGCCGTCGGCGACGCGATCGCCTCCCGCTCCGACACGGACCTGCTCGGCGCGCTCGAGGGGGAGTGGCCGCTCGCCCTGCTCGTGGTCGCCGTCAACAACCTCGAGACCCTGGCCGGCCGCTACGCCCACGGCGACAGGGACGCGCTGATCCTCTCGCTCGCGATCCGGCTGCGCCCGCTGCTCCGGCCCAGCGACACCATGGCCCGGACCGCCGACCGCAGCCTGGTCATCGCCCGGAACGACGGCGACGAGCTGGCGATCGCTGCACTGGCCGACCGACTGCTCCGAGCCTGTCGCGAGCCGCTGGTGGTCACCGAGGAGAGCGTGCCGATCACCATCGCCGTCGGCATCGCCATTGGAGCCCGACCGGCGGTCGCGACCGGGCCCGCCGCCGCCGCGGTCCTTGAGAAGGCGCGCGCGGCGCTGGGGCGGCTCCGGAACCGGGGTCGCGCCGCCTACGAGCTGGCCGACGCCGCCCTCCAGGCGCGCGTCACCGCCCAGCGCCAGACCGAGATCGCTCTCCGCCATGCCATCGACGAGCATGAGTTCCGGGTCTTCTATCAGCCCGTCGTGGAGCTGCAGAGTCGCGGTCTCACCTCCTTCGAGGCCCTGATGAGGTGGCAGCGGCCCCAGGTCGGCCTCTTCGACGCCGCCAGCTTCGTCGAGGCGGCCCAGCGCAGCGGTCTGATGACGCGGATCGGGCAGACCATCCTCCACGAAGCGGCCGCTGAGGCGCTGCGCTGGGCCTCGACCGGATCGACCCCGCCCGCGCTCTCGGTCAACCTCTCCCAGCAGGAGTACCTCCAGCCCACCCTGGTGGCGGGTGTCGACCGCATCCTCGCCGAGATCGGTCTGCCGCCCGGCCGGCTGATCCTCGAGGTGCCCCTCAAGCTGCTCGAGCGCGACCCGCTCTCCGCCCGGAGCATCCTCCGCGACCTCGCCTCCCTCGGCCTCACCCTGGTGGCCGACGATTACGACGGCGAGCTGACCGACGACCTGCGCCAGCTGCCGCTCCGGATGGTCAAGCTCCGGATGGGTCTGCTCGACGGCATCGAGAGCAACGCCGAGCGTCGGGCGCGGGTGGCCGGGATCGCGGCCCAGGTGCGCGCCGCGGGCTGGCTCTGCGTCGGCAAGGGTGTCGAGACGGCGGCCCAGGCGGCCATCCTGCGCGACCTCGGCTGTTACGGGGGGCAGGGCTTCCTCTTCAGCGGAGCCCGCCCCGCCGAGGAGCTCGACATCTTCCAGAACGCCGCGGGCGTCTGGGCCTGGGCCCCCCAGCCCCGACCGGTGCCCGAGGCCTGAATCAGCTCGGGCTCGGCTGGCTCCCGTAGCTCTCCTCGGGTACCAGGGCCGAGCTCATCCTCAGATCGGAGCAGCCGCTCGAGGTGGCGACGATCACACCGTACTTGGAGCCCGAGGGCACCGACTGCGAGTAGAGGGTGACGGTGGCCCCGTTGGCCACCACGTCGACCCCGGAGCTCTCGTCGACCGAGAGTGACCACGCCGCACCCGACCAGACCCGGAGCGCACCGTGCCACTGGCTGCCATCCCAGTAGCCGATGATCTGCAGGGTGCCGGCCCCATCGACCGGGGTGGCCTTCGGGGAGACCGCCCCTCTGGGCGGGGGGGTCGAGCCGAAGGGAAGGATCGCCGCGATGAGGCTGAAGGCGGGGGTCCCCTTCTGCACGGGCCCCGCGAGCTGGACAGCGATGTAGGGGTTGGAGTAGCCGACCGCCGGGTCGACGCCGATCCCGCTGCTCGTCGCCGACGGGGCCAGCCCGGATGGGACCTGACCGGAGGGGATCGTCGCGCAGGCCTCGGCGGGGGCGACCACCGCCAGTTGGGACCCCGAGGGCAGGTCGGAAGCGGGCAGGGTGGCCTGGGTGGGCGGCGCGCTCCCGGGCCCGGCGGTGGGGCCCTGACCGAGCAGGGCGTGGGCCCCCAGGAGGAAGGCGGTGACCACGATGGCGATGATCACGAGCGCGGCCAGGCTCATCCCGATCGCGAAGCCCCGGCGGATCGTCCGAGGCCCTTCGTCGCCGTTCCCATGACCCCTGCCTCTGCCCGGTGGACCGGCCTGGCGCCCGTTGGGCTTCCCCTCGGCCGCTCCAGCGGCTGCCGCACCTTCGACGTCCCACGGGCTGGGGGCGACCCGCGGTCCGGAGGTTGGGGCGGCGAGCACCGGAGGTGGAGGTGGCGGTGGGGGTGGGAGCTCGGTTCCCGGCGCTCGCGGGCTGGGGTCGCCTCTCACCGAGATCAGCCGGTCGAGGGGCGCGGCCGGGGCCCCGAAACGGTCGCGGGCGTCGGCCAGGGCGGCGGCCACGTCGTCCGCCACCGATCGCTCCAGGCGGCGGACGGCGCGCGGATGGTCGGCGAAGAACCGCAGGCCGTCGGCGTAGAGGCGGTGGGCCTCGACGACCTCGGCCCGGCTCGGAGGATGCTGGTCGGGCGCCGGTGCCGCCGGGAGGCGCCCGTAGTCGGGCCGCCAGCGTCCGAGCGCAGCATCGAGCTCGCTCAGGCCCCGAAGGAACCGGTGCAGGTATCGGCGCGCCTCGGTCTCCTCAGACCCGGTGGCGGTATCGGAAGGATCCACGTCATCCCCTCGGTGGCATCCGCGGTAAGCGATCATGCCAGTCTTCAGGCCCGTTCGGCACGATCGGGCTGCAGCCTCTCGCCGGGCCGATCCAGGCAGCCCGGTGACGATTTGGTTGAGATGTCCGGCCGGATCGGCACGCTGTATCCCGGCTGTTACGCCGCCGCAACAGAGGGTGACGGGCGGGTCGCTAACGTCAGCTTCGAATGACCCACGTGCCCGGTCTGGAATTCGGCGAGGCGTCGGCCGGTGGGGGAGGGTATCGGCACGCCGCCGCCATCGAGCGCCGCGTCGACGCGGCCATCGGCACCTGCCAGACCCTCCTCGTGGTACGCATCCTCAGCGTGCTGCTCGGGGTCAGCATGCTGCCCCTCCAGCTCCCCACCGTCGTGCTCCGCCTCGACCCCACCCACGCGGTGACCCTCCCCCTGAACGGCATCGATCGGGGCACGGTCCTGCTGATCGTGGCGGCGGTCTCCGCACTCGAGCTCTACCTCGTCTACCGCCTCGCCGACCGGGTGCGGCGGGCGCGGTTCGGCGTGCTCCTCATCGAGTCCTGCGCCATCGTCCTGAGCACCGTCGCCGTGGCCTTCGGCGCCGGGTTCGCGGCCCTCCCACTGGTGACCGCGGTGGGGGCCACCAGCCTCCTCCTGCTCAACCAGGTCCGCTGGGCCTTCGTGCTCTGGCCCAAGCGGCGCAACCTGACCGGGCGGCGCCAGAGTGGCGGGACCTTCGCCGGTTACGCGGCGCCGGGGCTGGAGAACCCCAAGACCCCTCAGCGGGTGGGCTACGTGACCCGGCGGGACGGGCAGGGAGGAGCGGACGCCGCCGCGCTCCGGGGCGAGATCGCCGCGCTGCGCCCCGACCGCGCGGCGGCGCCGCGAACGGTGAGCACCCGGCCCGGGGAGCCGCTCGCCTGGCCGACCGGATCCCGCGGGCCCCATCTGTAGCGTCCCGAGAGTCCCCTGTGGAGTCCAAAAAGCCCCCGCAGGGGCTGGCCGGCCGGCTCGGCGGCGGTCACGTCTCAGGCGCGCGGCGGGCCCCGGAGCGGCGTGCTAGCGTCGCGGTGATGCCTCTCACCGCTCGCAACTCGGCAAGGTTCGACGCGCCGGCGGGGATGACCGCGGTGCCGGTGGTGCTGGCCCCCCTTGCCGGGCGTCTCCACGTCCTGCTGGTGCGCCGCGACGAGCCGCCGGACCCCGGGGCGTGGGCCCTTCCGGGTGGTTTCATGAGCCGCGACGAGCACCCGGAGGAGACCGCCCAGCGCAAGCTCACCGAGAAGACCGGGGTGGGCGCCGTCTACCTGGAGCAGCTCCAGACCTACGGGGACCCCCATCGCGATCCCCGCGGCTGGATCCCCACCGTCGCGTACCTGGCGCTCATCGACGCGGCGGTGCTGCGGGCCGACGAGGGCCAGGCGCGCTGGTGGCCGGTGGACGACCCGCCCAGCCTGGCGCTGGATCACGCCGGGATCATCGCCGACGGCGTGGCCCGGCTCCGGGGGAAGCTCTGGTGGTCGAACATCAGCGTCGGTCTGCTCCCCGAGCGCTTCACCATGCCCCAGGCCCGGCGGGTCTTCGAGGCCATCAGCGGCGTTCGCTACGAGCCCAGCAACTTCCGGCGCGAGCTGGAGCGGAGCGGCCTGGTGCAGGCCACTGGGCAGCTGGCGAAGGGGGGGCCGGGACGCCCTGCCGCGCTCTACGAGTACGTCTCGCGCCAGCCGGCGTGGTCGCTGCGGCGCTCGCGCCCGCCCGCGACCCTGGGCCCGGCTCCGCGACCACCGGGAGGACGAGCATGACGCCACTGGCGGAGGAGCACTGCCGCGCGTGCACTGCGGGCACCCCGCGGGTCGAGGGGGACGAGCTGGAGCGCCTCCGCGCCGGGCTGGGCTCCGACTGGCGCGTCGAGGGATCCACGCTGCTGCGCCGGCGGCTGCGCTTCCCCGACTTCGTCCACGCCTTCGGTCGCGCCACCGATGTGGCCCGGCTGGCGGAGGCCGAGGGACATCACCCTGACCTGAGGGTGGGCTGGGGCTACCTGGAGATCGAATTGACCACCCACGCCATCGGTGGCCTCAGCCGCAACGACTTCGTGCTGGCCGCCAGGATCGACGCCCTGGATGGCTGAGGGGGCGCGGGATGGCTGAGCCCGGCATCACGGCGATCCCCGCGGGCCACGAGCCGCAGGCCTACTTCGCCGCGCGTGGGCTGCGGAGCAGTGCCTGGGCCGTGGGCCCGCGCACGTGGTTCCCGGAGCATCGCCACCAGCGGACCAAGCATCTCTTCGTGACCCGCGGCCGGATCAGCTTCAACGGGGCCTGGGTAGAGACCGGGGACGGAGTCCGCATCGCGGCGGGGACCGACCACGAGGCGGTCGCCGGGGACGCCGGAGTCGAGTGCGTGGAGGCGTTCGAGGAGGATGGATAGACGGGTTCGCCACATCCGCAGCAATCTCGCACTCTGGCGGAGCTGATCGATTCGGTATCCTCTCGCCCCGAGATGTTCCCGCCGATCCTGCACGCCTGATCCGGATGCTGCGCGACCTCGTCCAGCTCCATCTCTTCACCGACCCCCTCTACGACCAGAACTGCTACGTCCTGCGGCGCCGGGACACGGACCGGTGCCTGGTGGTGGACCCCGGGCTCCAGGCCCCGGCGGTGCTCCGGCTGCTGGAGGGAGAGGGGTTCGGCTGCGACCGGATCCTGCTCACCCACGGTCACCCCGACCACCTGGCCGGGGTCCCGGAGGTGAAGCGGGCGCTCGGCTGCCCGGCGGCCATCCATCCCGAGGACCGCTGGCTGCTGGAGCAGGCGGCGACCTTCCCCGCCATCCCCCCGGACCTCCCCGAGGTGGTCTGCGAGGACGATCTCGTCGGCGGCCAGGTGATCGCCTGGCAGGGGCTGGAGGTCGCGGTCCTCCACACTCCCGGCCACACCCCCGGGTCGGTCTGCTTCCTGATCGGCCCCGACCTGCTGGCCGGGGACACGCTCTTCCGGCGGAGCGTGGGCCGCACCGACCTCCCCGGGGGGTCCTGGGAGAGCCTCCTCTTCTCGATCCAGGATCGCCTCTATGCGCTGCCCCCCGAGACCGTCGTCCATCCCGGCCACGGGCCGTCCACGACCATCGGCGAGGAGATGCGGAGCAACCCGTTCGCGCTCCACCCGACCTTCCGCTGAAGCGCGCCGGGCGCGGCGGGCCGGATGCGGGCCATCCCCGTCACGCCGTGGGGAGCCCAGCCCTCCGCTGACGTCGCCCCACTCGCCGGGGGGGGCGCGGGGGTGAGCCGCTCAGGCGGCCCCGAGGCGCTCCAGGAGGTCGTGGACGATGGCGCCGGTCACCCCCCAGACGGTCCTGCCCTCGAGCTCGTAGAAGTGAACCGGGCGGAGCGCGCTCCCGTCCCGTCCCCATTCCTCGACGCGGTGGGTGGCCGCCATCAGACCCTCCAGCGGCAGCCAGAACCACTCGGCGACCTCGTGGCCGTCGCCGCGGATCGTGAAGGGGCGCCGCTGCAGCCCGACGATGGGCGTCAGCCAGAGGTCGGAGCGGTTGGTGAGGCGGGGCGGCAGGGCCCCGATGATCTCGACGTCGTCGGGGTCGAGACCGACCTCCTCACCCGCCTCGCGCAGCGCGGTGGCGACGGCGTCCCGATCCGCCTGCTCGCGCGAGCCGCCGGGGAGCGCGATCTGCCCGGCGTGGAGCCGGAGGTGATCGGCCCTCCGGACGAAGAGGAGCGGAAGCCCCGCCCGCGCCGGGTCGAAGAGCATCAGGACCGCCGCCTCGCGCTTGCCGGGCGGCGGCGGGCTTCCCGGCACCGGGGCGTCGAGCGCGCGGCGCAGCCGGTCGGTGAGACCGCCGGTCATCGACGCGCCATCCGGCGAGGCCTCAGCGATCGGGCACCCGCTCCCGGAGCGCGCTCTCGAGCCGCCAGAGCGCCTCGGCGTGGACGATCGCCTCGCCGAGCAGGCCGGCCAGCTGCCGCTGCCGGAGGTAGCGCATGGCGGCCTCGTCCTCGGCGGCGTCGGCCGCCACCTGCTCGGGCCTCCTCGCGGTCATCCTCGTGGTCTCCTCGTATGCTTCCAGTGGTGTGGCGGCCGGCCACAGGTGCAACGTACGCGGACCCGGGCTGGTTGCGGGTCACGCGCCGTGCGAGGCTTGGTGAAGGTTGGTGAAGCGCCGCCAAGGCGGTGCCACGGGCTGTGACGGAGCGAGACGAGGTGTGGGTCATGAGACGCCGGAAGTGTCATCGGGCACGCGGCTGCCACGACCGGTGACGACCCGCGCACAGCCGGTCTGCCCGCTCTGCGCCGGCGAGCTCCGCTTCTCCCATCGCGAGTACCTCGGAGGCCGGCGCTCGGCGCGGGTGCTGCGCTGCCGGGCCTGCGGTGCGCAGGTCCGGGGCGAGGTCCAGGACGACGACACCCGGCCCCGCCCCGCGCTGCCGGCCCGCAAGCGTCCCCTGCCCGACGGCGGCCACCCCGACAACTTCGTCCTCGATCCCACCACCGCCGAGATGCTCCGTCAGGCCCTCGGGGGTGAGGCGGCCGACCCGGAGCCCTGAGACCCCGCCGGCGCGGAGGACCGAGACGCCGCCGGCGCGGAGACCTGAGGCACCGCCGACTCGGGGGTGTCCGGCGGCTTCCCACTCTGCCCGCTCCTCGAGAATCGGTCAAACCAGTCCAGAACCAGGCGGTTGACGTCGTCGCGGTCGACGTCGACCGAGATCCCATGCCCGCTGCGGGGCAGCATCCGCCGCTCCACGGCGGCGCTGCAGAGCAGCCGCCGCTCGATCTCCGCCGCGTTGGCGGGGTCGATGACCCGGTCGCGCTCGCCGTGGCAGATCAGCACCGGGGCCCGGACCGAGACCAGCTCGTCACGCACGTGGGCGAGCAGGCGTGCGAACTCGTGGATCGAGCGGGTCGAGCGCCGGCCGTAGGACCAGAGCTCCTCGACGCCCGCGAGCCGGTAGAGGTCCACGTCGTCGCCGGGCCGGTCCCAGCGCACCACGTGCTTGCCGACGGGCAGCAGCCGGGGCTTCCAGCCGCTGAGCCAGACCGGGGTGGCGAGGCAGGCCACCGCGACGATCTCCGGGTGGTTGGCGGCGAGGTGGAGCGCGAGGCTGCCCCCGCCGGACTGGCCGGCGACCGCCACCTCGTCGCACTCCGCGCGCAGCTCGGCGAGAGCCTCCTCCGCCGAGGCGGCCCAGTCCTCCCAGACGGTCCGGTCGAGCTCCTCCGGCGTGGTGCCGTGGCCGGCGAGCAGCGGCCCGTGGCAGCGCCATCCGGTGGCTGCCAGCGCCTCCCCGAGGCGGCGCAGCTCGGGCGCGGTTCCGGCGAAACCGTGCAGCAGCAGCACCCCCCTGGGGCCGGCGCCGATCCGCCATGGCCCGACCACCTGCGGATCGAAGGGATCATCGGTGCGGGCGGTCATGGTGCCGAGTGTAGTGGTGATGCTACCGTGCGCCTGCCATGACCTCGTCGCTGGTGAGCGCTCTGAATCGCGTCGTCGACGGGCACGATCTCGACACCGCGACGGCCCGGGCGGTGATGGACGAGATGTTCGAGGGGGTCGCGACCCCGGCCCAGATGGGAGCCTTGCTCGCCGCGCTGCGGATCAAGGGCGAGACCGTCGAGGAGCTGACCGGGATGGTCGAGTCGATGCGGGACCACGCCGTGCCGGTCCCGCTCCGCACACCCGCCGTCGACACCTGCGGGACGGGCGGGGATCGCGCCGGCACCTTCAACATCTCGACGGCGGCGGCGCTGGTGGTGGCGGGAGCCGGCTGCCCGGTCGCCAAGCACGGCAACCGTGCCGCCTCGTCGCGCTGCGGCAGCGCCGATGTGCTGGAGGCCCTGGGGGTGAGCATCGCCCTCCCGCCCCAGGGCGTGCTCCGCTGCATCGAGACGGCGGGAATCGGATTCATGCTCGCCCCCGTCTACCACCCGGCCATGCGTCACGTCGGTCCGGTGCGTCAGGAGCTGGGCATCCGGACCGTCTTCAACGTCATCGGGCCGCTGGCCAACCCCGCCCGGGTGCGCCACCAGCTCATCGGCACCCCGTCCGACGCACTGGCGGCGAAGATGGCGGGGGTGCTCAGCCGCCTCGGGCACCGCCGCGCGGTGGTCTTCTCCGGCGCCGGCGGGACCGACGAGCTGGTGCTCCACGCCCCCTCGCATGCGTATGTGGTGGCCGAGGGTGCGATCGAGGAGATCGACATCGACCCCGCCCAGCTCGGTCTCGACGCGGCGCCGCTCGCCGCCCTGGCGGGCGGGGACGCCGCCGCCAACGCGCAGAGGATGCGCACGGTCCTGGCCGGCGAGCGCGGGCCGATCCGCGACTGCGTCGTGCTCAACGCCGGAGCCGCCCTCTACGCGGCCGAGCGTGCGACGAGCATCGCGGCGGGGATGGAGGCGGCGGCGACGGCGATCGACAGCGGCGCTGCCCAGGCCCGGCTGGAGGCCCTGGTCCGGGTCTCCGGCGAGGCGGCGGCATGACCTCCGGGGGTGACTCCCCGCCGCGCACCGAACCCCGGGGGCGCCTGGTGCTCCATCTCCAAGAGCTGGACGACCGGATCGCCCAGCTGCGGACGGAGATCTCCGAGCTCGAGGCGGCCCTGGCCGGTGACCCGGAGCTCGAGAGCCTCCGCGCGGCCGCCCAGGCCGCCGAGGCGGAGCGCCAGGCGGCCGAGGAGAAGAGTCGCGCGGTGGAGCGGGAGCTGACCGGCGTCCGCCAGCGGGCTCGCACCCTGGACCGGCATCTCTACGACGGCTCGGTGCGCAACCCCCAGGACCTGCTCGGCCTGCAGCACGATCTGGCGTCTCTGCGGCCCCATCTCGACGAGCTGGAGGGCCGACTGCTCGAATGGATGGAGGCGACCGAGAGCGCCGAGGCCGCGGTGGCGGCGGCGCGGGCCGCGGTCACCGCGCGGGAGGCCGAGCGCGGCTCCCAGGAGGCGCCCCGCCGGGAGCGGCTGGAGGTGGCGCGGCGCGAGCTCGACGAGGTCCTCGCGTTGCGCGCCACGGCCGCGACCGCAGCCGGTCCCGCCGACCTGCGCATCTACGAGCGGGTGGCTTCCCGGCGCCGGCCCGCCGTCGTCCACCTCGAGGGGGACAGCTGTGGCGGCTGCCACCTCCCGCTCGGGATCCGGGAGGCCAACCAGGTGCGCGCCGGCGACGGGCTGGTCCAGTGCAGCAACTGCGATCGGGTGGTGGCCCGCTGAGCACCCTGCGCCCGCTCGCGGGGTGCCCCGGGGGCTCGGGGACGGTCATCGCCTACACCGATGGGGCCTGCTCCGGCAACCCGGGCCCGGGCGCCTGGGCGTACCGGCTGGAGTGGCCCGGCGGCGACGTGGAGGAGGCGGCCGGCGCCGAGCCGGCCACCACCAACAACCGGGAGGAGCTCAAGGCGGTCCGCGAGGCGCTCCGGGCGATCCGCCGCAGGATAGGGGCCGATCCGGGCTGGCGGATCGTCGTCCGCACCGACAGCCTGGGGGTCATCAACTGGCTGACCCGGCGCTGGAAGCGGCACGCCAACCTGGACCTCTTCCCCGAGATCGACCCTCTGGTGGACGGGCGGGTTGCCTTTGAGCACGTGCGCGGGCACGCCGGCAACCCCGGCAACGAGCGGGTGGACTCGCTCGCGGTGGCCGCCATCCGGGAGCTGAACGGCCGCGCCTGATCGGGCCGTCGCGACCCAACTGCCGTTCGTGGGCTGATCCGCCGGCTGCACCTGGATCCGCCGGCCGTGCGGTGGTCCGGCGGCCGCGACCTGATTCGCCAGCCATACCCGAACCCGCCGGTCCACTCAGCCGAAAGCGGCGAGCAGCCCGAGCACGACCGCGGCTCCCGCGACCGCCCCGACGAGCTCGACCACCAGGGCCGAGCTCCCGATCGAGGAGCGGCAGCTGCGGCACCGGCCCCCCTGGATCGCGTAGCTGGCCAGCGGCACCAGCTCATACCAGCGCAGCTGCCGCTGGCACGAGTCGCAGCGAGAGCGTCCTTGCAGGGCTCCCCGCCAGCCCCGGCCGAGGACCACGCCCCCGAAGGAGCCGATCACCGCCCCAGCCACGGCTCCGAATACGACCAGGATGGTGGCGAGGCCCGAATTCGTGTTAACCACGTCAAGAGCTCTCCCGTCACCCAGTCGGCGCGAGTCGAAGATTGATCACGGTTCCTCCACGCCGCGGCAGCAGGACCCTGTGGATAAGTAGCCGGCCGCCTATACTGCCAGGTACATGCTGGATGCGATCGACCTGCGCATCGAGCCACTGCTCGACGCGCTCTTCGACCAGGGGGCCTCGGACCTGATCCTCAGTGCCGGCGCCCCTCCCTCGCTGCGCCTCGACGGCCAGCTGGTGGCTGCCGCGTCCCGGGCGCTCACCGACGAGCAGGCCCGCAAGCTGATCGAGCAGCTCCTGGGCGCCGATCACCGGCGCGCCCTCCAGGAAGGGGGGTCGGTCGACTTCTCCTTCCAGTGGACCGACCGGGGCCGGGTCCGCGGCAACGCCTTCCACCAGCGTGGGACGGTGGCGGTGGCCCTGCGCGCCATCCCCAGCCAGATCCCCAGCTTCAGCGAGCTGCGCCTGCCTGCGATCACCGAGCGCCTGGTCGAGCTGCCCCGCGGCCTGATCCTGATGACCGGGCCCACCGGTGCGGGGAAGTCGACCACCCAGGCCTCGATGCTCGACTGGATCAATAGGTCGCGCGCCCTCCACATCATCACCATCGAGGACCCCATCGAGTACGTGCACTTCAACCGCCGCTCGGTGGTGGAGCAGCGGGAGCTGGGGCTGGACACGCCGAGCTTCGCCGAGGCGCTGCGCGGCTGCCTCCGCCAGAACCCGAACGTGCTCCTGGTCGGGGAGATGCGCGACCTGGAGTCGATCCGGATCGCCCTGGCGATCGCCGAGACCGGGCACCTGGTCTTCGCCACCCTCCACACCAACGACACCACTCAGGCGATCAACCGGATCGTCGACGTCTTCCCCGGTGAGCAGCAGCAGCAGATCCGGGTCCAGCTCGCCGCCTGCCTGCAGGCGGTGATCTACCAGCAGCTGCTACCGATGAAGGAGGGCGGCCGGGTCGCCGCCTTCGAGGTGCTGGTCGCCAACGGCGCGGTCAAGAACCTGATCCGGGAGAACCGTTCGGCCCAGCTCCGCAACATCATCGCCACCAGCCGGGAAGAGGGGATGCAGACCCTCGAGCTGTCACTCAACGAGCTGATCGACGAGGGCCTGGTGGAGTGGGAGGACGCCGCGGCGGTGTCCCTCTACCCCAAGGAGATCCGCCGCCCCGAGCCCTCCGGTTTCCCGGTCGCCCCGGTCCCGACGGTCGCGGCCGGGCGGTAGCTTCCCAGAAGAACCGGCGGGAATCCGGTGGCCCGGACCCTTCGGTCGAAGGGACGGGGGGCTCGTCGCCCCCCGATCCGCTTCTGCACCCAGTTACGAATATGCTCCGCTGACCTGGATTGCGCCGCCAACCAAAGCGACGTCGATATTCCCCCACGGGGTTGATGAGCTGCTGCATGACGTGGGTGCCGTCTGCACGTAGGTCGGAGCGAGGGCTGTCTGCTCGCCACCCGTGATGGCGGAGGGTGAGGTCCCCGTCGAGCTGAAGACGCCCAGTCCGCCGCTCGCCTGCGCGTTCACGTACTCGTCCACGGCGGTCTGAACTGTGGCCACGTCGGTCACGCACGCCGCCGTGTTCCCCTTGCTCTTGACGCCGGTCACGTTGAGGACAACGATGGTGGCCAGCACCGATAGGATCGCGATGACCACGAGCAGTTCTATGAGGGTGAAACCACCCTCGCCCATGTGGCGGTGGCGCGTCACCCGGCGCTTCCGGTCGGTCATGGTTTCCTCCCTCTTAGTGGACTTGTCGCCATTCACATGTGGGCCGGCGGTGGCCGACCCGTCGTCGCTACGAGCCATAGTTGATGCTGATGATCTTGACTCCCGCCTCCCCCGAGCAGTTGCTTTCGACCACAACCTCTCCGGTGTTAGTGCTTGCAGCGGTCGTGACTGTCACGGTGTCGCTGTAGACCCAGCAGTATCCGGGAGTCGGTGGAGTCGCGGTCACGTTGACCGCCCCGTGCTGCCCGATGTCCAAGGAACCCACGATCAGACGGCCTGACTCGGGGTCCGCTCCGCTGGGAGCGGTGGTCAGAGTACCGTCCCCCGTTCCCGGGCCCCCATGTAGTTCAACGCTCGCTGCGGGCGCATAGACGGTGCCTGAGACGTAGACGGATCCCCCCCGGTCGATTCTAAACGTGCCGATGGTGTCGAAAGGATCGACGTAGAAGGTGACTCCATCGTTGTCGGGCCTAGGGCCGCCCTCGAGGGTGAGAGTCGCGTCGCTACCAACCAGCAGACTGCCGGCGCTGCCCGGGACCTGGGCGAACGCGAGCAGTACGGAGTCGGGAGCTTCAACCGTGACACTCGTGTCATCGCCGGCCGCGCTGCCTATGTTGAAGGGGCCTTCGAGGATGAGGGTTCCCTGCTCCATTGTGTAGCTGCACGACCCGTTGGGTGCCGTGGAGCAGTCGACGGAGATGGACGAGTAGCATCCCCGCGGAATCATGCCGCCGTCGGTGCCGTTGTACGTGTCGGGACAGTAGGCGGGAGCAGTCACGCCGGGGAAGGTGACGTCCTCGGGTGACGCTGGAGCCGAGAGGTCGCTGGCCGCTGGGGTGAAGTCGGTCGCCGGATTGGGATTCGGCCCGCAACCCGGGTGGCAGCCGATGAACCCCGGCGGGCCGCTGGGGCTGAACAGCGTTGAGGTGATCGTTCCGCCGTTGGGAGTCACGGCCCCGTTCACGGCGATGGGTCCCTGGGCTGTCAGTGAACCGTCCACGGTAAGTGGCTGGGTGTTCCCTGACTGACCGAGGACGCAGGCGGCGCACTGGTCGGCTATCAGGTTGGCTGTCGCGCCCGGGTTGCAAGCGTTGGTCTGATACGCTGCGGTGTCTCCGCTGGTCATGGTGACGCTGCCCGTTGACGGCACCCGGCAGCTGCCCTGAGCCTGCGCGGCCTGGGCGGCCAAGAGCATGCCGCCTTCGGTGTCGGCATCGGCAGTGGTGGCCGCTTGGCTGTGCGACTGCTGAAGCTCGACTGTATCCGCCAATTGGAGCACCGCGGCCGTCAGCAGCCCGAAGAATGCGATGAACGCCAGCGCCAGGATCAGAACCTGGCCGTGCTCGCGGCGGTGCCTGGCTCTGGGGGTCAGCACGGACTGGTACCGGCGTTGGTGACGGGATCGGTCGGCCACGGCGCCGTCGCGAGAGGCTGAAGCTCGAACGAGAGGCGCGGCGGGTCGGCGAGGTGGGTGTTGGCGCTGGTTACGGTGATCTTCAGGCCGACGGGCCAGGCTCCCGCTGCGACTGACGCGAGTCTCACGGTCGCCGTTTCCAGGTAGGTGATCGTGTCGTCCTCGGTGCTGCCGAACCAAATAGAGCGGGCGACCGGCGACAGTTCGTAAAGGGCCATGTCGCACTGGCCAGCTGTCGCGAGATCAGGCCACTCGATGCACAGCTCCGAACTGCTGCACCGGCCATCGAATTGCGTCCTCGCACTCTCGGTGGCGCAGCTCCCGTAAACGCCCGCGGATGGGACCTGTATGCAAGTGGCGCGATGGACGTCCTGTGCGAGAAGCTGCTGGATGGCGATGGCGTCGGAGGCGGAGGCGAGCCGGTCGCGCGAGGCGCCGGGCGCAGCAATGGCGCTCATCCCCACGCTGAAGACGACACCCATGACGGCCCCGATGATGCTGAGCAGCGCCAGGGAAACCAGGACCTCGATGAGGGTGAACCCGCGCTCCCCGGCCCGCGACGCGTGCGGCCGATTCATGATGGATCACCCTTCCAAACGACGCGGGTGAGAGAGTTCGACCCGCTCGAGACGACTATGGTGATCTCCTGCACCCCGTAGTCGACCTGGCCCCCGTTGCACTTCGTGCCCGAGAATCCGGGGCTCGGGCTGGGGTGGGACTCGGTTACCGCCGTGAGGGACCAAGAGGTCACGTCCGATGGCAGGGGCAGGCCATCCAGGCTGTAGGGGCCGCCGGCGCAGGCTGGACCGACCACATCGCACGGGCAGTAGGACAGGTCGGATTGCAGGTAGCCCGCCGCTGTCTGAGCGGCCGCGTCCAGCTCCGCCTGCACCTGGGCGTCGCCGGCGCCGCGGACCGCCGCGGAGAAGCCGTAGGCGATCCCGACCACGGCGATGGAGATGATGGCCAGGGTCACCACCGTCTCAATGAGAGTCAGTCCCTTCTGACGCGCCCGCTGTCGGCGCGAGGGTCGCTTTGTGTGTCGGACTCCGACGCCGGTGACCATGCCGTTCACCCCTTGAATGCCGAGGCGAAGCCGTAGATCGCCTGGATCAGTGAGATCGCCACCAGGCCGACGATCGTCCCGACGCTGATGATCAGGATCGGCTCCACGATCGACGTCAGCCGCTTGAGCCGGTTGTCCAGCTCGCTGTCGTACATCCGGGCGGTCTCGGCGAGGTGCTGGTCGAGGGTGCCGGTCTCCTCGCCGACCTTGACCATCTGCACCACCAGCGGAGGGAAGAGCGAGGTCTGGCGCAGCGATCGCGAGAAGCTCTCGCCGATGGCGACCTGGGCGCCGACCTCCCGCAGCGCCCTCCGGTAGACGGGGTTGCGGGTGCTCTCCACCACCACCGAGAAGCTGGTACCGACCGGCACCCCCGCGGAGAGCGTGTCACTGAGGGCACGGCAGAAGCGCTCGATGCTGGCTGCGCGCATCATCTCGCCGATGGCGGGCAGCCGGAGCAGGATTCGATTGAACCGGAGCTTCCCTCTCTCGGTGCGCACGTAGTAGCCGATCCCGAGGATGGCGACCAGCAGCCCCACCAGGATCCAGACGCCGTTTCCCGAGATGAAAGCCGAGAGGTTCAGCAGCGCGCTGGCGATCGGGGGCAGCTTGGCCCCGTACTGCTCGAAGAGGATGCGGAACTGGGGCAGGACGAAGATGACCAGCCCCGTCGCCACCGCCAGCGCCATGCAGAAGACGATCGCCGGGTACATCAGCGCCCCCCGGATCCGGGTCCGGGTCTGCAGCTCGCGGTCGAAGTGGTCGGCGGCCCGCACCAGGGTCTCGTCGATGTGGCCGGTGATCTCCGAGGCGCGGATCAGGTCGGCGAGCACCGCCGGGAAGACGTTGGGGTGTCGGGTGAGGGCGGCGCTCAGCAGCCCGCCCCGCTCCAGGTCCCCCACCATCGAGGCGCAGGCGCGCCGCATCCGCTTGTTGGCCGCCCCATCGGCGATCGTCTCGAGGGCGGTGGTGAGGGGGATGCCCACCCGGACGAAGGTGGAGAGCTGCCGGCAGAAGACGGCCACCTCCTGGAGGCGGACCTTGGTGAGCTGGTCGAAGAATTCGCTGAGCGGCCACCTGGACCGCGCCTTGACCGCGGTGGGCCGGAGCCCGCGCACCGAGATGGCATTCCAGACCGAGTCGGGGTCGGCGGCCTCCATTATCCCCCGGACCACCTTTCCCTCGAGGTTGACCGCGGTGTAGTCGAAGACCTGGTTGCGGCCGGGCTGGGGCGGAGCGCTCTGAATCATCGTCGTCGCCTCAGATCGTGTACACGGTCCGCATCACCTCGGTGAGGGTGGTGCGCCCGCTGGCGGCGACGTCGCAGCCGGCCTGCTGGAGGGTGTGCATCCCGTTTTCGACGGCGGCCTCGATCAGCTCGTTGTGATGCGATCTGGCCACGATCCGCTCCCGGATGGGGTCGTCGACCTGGAGGCATTCGAAGACGCCCACGCGGGCGTGGAACCCGGTGCCCCCGCAACGCACGCAGCCGACCGCCTTCGGCAAGCGAGCCGGCGGCTCATGGCCCATCACATCGCGGAAGAAGGCGGCCTCCGCGGGTGTCGCGGCGGCCGTCACCGCGCAGCGCTCGCAGACCAGCCGCACCAGCCGCTGGGCCACCACGCCGATCAGGGCGGAGGCGACCAGGTAGGGCTCGATCCCCATGTCCATGAAGCGGTGGATGGCGCCCACCGAGTCGGCGGCGTGCATCGAGCAGAGCACCAGGTGTCCGGTGAGAGCCGACTGGATGGCGATCTGGGCGGTCTCCACGTCGCGAACCTCGCCCACCAGGATGATGTCGGGGTCCTGGCGCAGGATCGCCTTGAGGCCGTTGGCGAAGGTGGTCCCGGCCAGCCGGTTGATCTGGACCTGGTTGATGTTCTCGAAGCGGTACTCGACCGGGTCCTCGATGGTGGTGATGTTGCGGGACGCGCTGTCCAGCTCGCTGAGGGCGGCGTAGAGGGTGGTGGTCTTGCCCGCGCCGGTGGGGCCGGCCACCACCAGCATCCCGTACGGTGAGTCGATGAGGCGGCGCATCCGCTCGCGATCCGCGTTCTGCAGCCCCAGGGCGGGCAGCGCGACCAGCGAGCGGGTCCGGTCGAGGAGACGGAGCACCACCTTCTCGCCCCAGATCGTCTCCATGGTCGACACCCGCACGTCCACCGGGCGCGAATCGATGGTCATCTCCAGCTGGCCGTCCTGGCTGCGGTGACGGTCGACGATGTCCATCTCGGCCAGGATCTTCAACCGCGACGCGATCGGGCCTACCAGCGAGGTGGGCAGGGAGTTGACGTCGTGGAGCGCGCCGTCGATGCGGAAGCGGATCCGGAGGCGGTCCGCCTGGGGCTCGATGTGGATGTCGGAGGCGCGATCGCGGAGGGCCTGGGTGAGCAGCAGGTCGACGATCTGGACCACCGGGGCGTCCGCCCGGAGCGGGATCGCCAGGGTGGCGGAGGGGGTCTCCTGGCGGTCGACGACCGCGCGCTGGACCGCGTGGTCGACCCGGTGGAGCACGGTGTAGTGGCGATCCAGGGCGCGCTCCAGCGAGCGCCGGCCCGCCAGCCGGGGGAACACCGGCTGGGAGATGGCCCTCCCCACCGCGGCGACCTGGTCGGCATCCGCGGGGTTGGCGATCGCGCAATGGACCATCCCCAGCTCGTCGATGAGGAAGGGAAGAGCGCCCAGGTTGCGGGCCGTCTCACCGTCCAGCAGGTAGAGGGCGTCGTCCTCGGGGACGACCTGGTCGAGATCCACCGGGTTGAAGCCGAGCTGCTCCGCCAGGGCTCCGACCACATCCCCCTCGGGGACGCCGGCGTCGACCAGCAACTCGCCGATCGGCCGGCGATCCCGGCGCTGGCGGCGCAGTGCGGAGCGCACCGTCCCCGAGGTGGTGGCCCCGCGATCGATCAGCAGCTCACCGAGCGGACGTGGGGGAGGGGCCGCAGGCGTTGCGGCCTGGCCCGGCCCGTTCCACCGGCCGGTGATCAATGGCATCCCCATTCGCGGATGCTCTCCACGTGCCTTGCCTCCACCGCAGCGTGTATGGGTTGCGCCTGCGGCCGAACGTGGTCAGCCGCAGGCTTCCCGGTCTGTCCCCCCCGTCCCCGGGACGCCCTGACGCCGTGGCTCCGTATGGCCTCCCCGAGGCCGGCTGAACTCCCCCGTGACCACGTCGCTGGTCAGGGCACCACTTCCAAACCCTCGCGGTGAGGGCCGGCGGTTCGCGCCGCCTGATTTAGGCTATGTGGCGACAGCAGAGAGTGCCAGCCCCACGTGGGGCGCTCGCCACGCCGAATTTGGGTGGTAGCCGCTGTCGGCTCGCAGTCCGACAATTGACGGGGAAGGATGAGGGACGAGTCTGCTCCTGAGGAGCTCGCGGCGCGGCTGGCCGAGCTCGAGCGTCAGCACGCTGACGGGTCGATCTCTGAGATCGCCTTCAACCTGCGCCGGAATCTGCTCATCACGCGATCGGACGAGCTCGCCCGGCGCCGCGCGGCGGCCACCGCCAGGGCCAGGGTTCCCGCGGCGGCCCCGCCCGCCCGCCGGACCCGGCGCGGACTGGTGGCGGCGACCCCGGATCGGCGGTCCGACGCTCCGCGACCATGGTCGCCGCCACAACCGCCCGCGGCCGGATCGCCACTGCCCCCGTCAGGAGCGTCACTGTCTCCACCGTCTGAGTCAGCACCGTCCCAGCCGGCGTCGTCGGAGCAGGCCCCGCCGCCCCCGGCCACGGCGCCTGAGTCCGCGCCCCCGGCCCGGTCACCGGCGCCGCCGGGCCCTCAGGCCGCACGACCGGGGCGAGCTCCGGGAGCACCGCGCCCACCGACGGACGCGATGCCGGCCGGTGCCCCGGGGCGGCGTCGCCGACGCGTCGCGGCCCTGGGGCTGGCAGCGGTGGCCGTCGTCGCCGGCGCCCTGGTGGTGGCGCTGGTCATGGTGGGCGGGCATCACCCGTCGGGGGCGGCCACCGGCGCGCGAACGACCCCTGATGCCTCCTCCTCCGCCACCGGACCCCCGGCGTCGCCGTCCCCGTCGGCGGGGAGCGGCGTGCCACTCGGCGAGACCCGGACCACCTCCGACGGCGCCACCATCACCGTGGTCTACTTCGACCCCGACCTCACCTCGCTCCCGGGCGCGGACCCGCCCACGCCGCCCGCCACCGCCTTTGCCGCCGTCGAGCTGAGGATCTGCGCCGGGAACGCGAATCCGACCTCGGTGACCCCGTACGACTTCGTGCTCATCGGGCCCGGCAGCAGCCACGCCGACACCCTCAACGGGCCCGGGGTGGGCCGAGACCCTGAGCTGCCCCTGACCGAGGTCGCGCCCGGGCAGTGCGTCGGCGGCTGGCTGAGCTACGAGGTGGGGGGTACGCCGACCTCGCTCAGCGACACCGCCGACAGTCTGAGCTGGCCCCTCGGGTAGTGCGGCGCCCCGGCGGCGGGAGGCGACTTCCGGGACGCTGCCCTAGGGTCAAGATCGGTGCGATTCTGACCCCGTCGGCGTTATATCAGCTGTAACCCGGGATCGGCGGCCGTCCCGAGCGCCGCTCCTCCAGGGCCTCGACCACCAGCGCCAGGAGGTCGTGGGCCGGGATCGGCTTGAGGCCGAAGCGGTCGCAGCCGGCGTCCATCGCCCGTTCCGCAGTGTCGCCGATGCGGTCGGCGGAGAGCGCCACGATGGCGATCGGCCGGTCCACCGCCGACCGGAGGGCGTCGACGATCTCCAGGCCGCTGCCGTCGGGGAGCTGCACGTCGAGGATCACGATGTCGGCCGGCGACTTCGACATCGCCGCCAGGGCGTCGGCGCGGGAGCCGACGGAGCGCATCCGGTAGCCGACCGCCGAGAGCACGTCGCCGATGGACTGCCGGTTGACCGGGTCGTCCTCGACCAGGAGCACGGCCGCCGGACGTCCGTCCGCCCCGGTCACCACCGTGGCCCCCCCCGGGGCGCGCAGCAGTCGCGGGGGTAGCGGCTCGCGCGAGCGGCGCAGGCTGAACCAGAAGCGGCTCCCCACCCCCAGCTCGCTGCTGACCTCGATGTGGCTGCCGTGCAGCTCCACGATGTGGCGGCAGATGGCCAGCCCGAGCCCGACGCCGGGCACCTCCGAGTCCCCGCCGCGGGCAAACGGGGTGAAGATCCGCTCCATCTCCGCGGCCGGGATCCCCCTCCCCGTGTCGCAGACGGTGAGGCGGACGGCATCCTCGGCCGTGTCGATCTCCATCCACACCCGCCCCCCCGGCCGGGTGAATTTCACCGCGTTGGTGAAGAGGTTGACCAGGACCTGGCGGAGGCGGATCGGGTCGGCGAGGATCCGGGGCAATCTCGCGGTGCCCGGCCACTCGACCGTCACCTGAGCGGGTCCGGCGAGGGGCGAGATCACCCCGGCCACCTCGTCGAGCACGGTGGGCAGGTCGACCGGTTGGAGGCGGACGTCGAGACGCCCGGCCTCCAGGCGTCCGAGATCGAGAAGGTTGTCCACCAGGGCGAGGAGGTTGCCGGCCACGGTGTGGATGCGGCCCCCCAGGGCGCGGAGCTGGTTCTCGTCGAGGTCCCCGAGGGACCGGTCGGCGAGCAGCTCCGACGAGACCATGATCCCGCTGATCGATCCCCGCAGCTCGTGCGAGAGGCTGCTCAGGAAATGGCGGGTGGCCTCCATCTCGCGGCGGAGGGCGCCGGTGGCGGCCGAGATCCGGTCGACCAGCTCGGGGGGTGGCGCATCGGAGCTGAGCCCGGGGGAGCGGCCCACCTCCGCGGCCACCCTGGCCACGAAGCGCTCATCGAGGTTGGTGAACTCCGCCACCCGCCTCTTGTTGGCGGCATAGACGAGCCCGATGACCTCGCGGTGGCGAACGATCGGGGCGGAGACGAAGGACGTGTACTGGGGATGGCCCTTCGGGTAGCCGCGATGCGCCGCGTGCTGGCGCAGATCTCCGAGCCGCAGCGGACGGCCCGCGCGCATCGCCGCGTCCAGCACCCCGGTGGCCTCGCACTGCACCCCCTCGATGCCGCTGCGGGCGCCCAGGGCGATGCCCGAGTAGACGAAGCTGCCCACCTTGCCGCCCGGCTCGTCGAGCAGGAAGATCACCGCGCCCTGGGCGTCGACCACGGTGCGCACGTCGTTGACCACCCACTGCAGGACACCGGTGGGGCGGAGCTGGCGGACCAGGGCCAGGTTGGCGCGGACCAGCCGCTGGTTCTGGGAGCGGAGGATGGCCAGCTGCTGCTCGTCCGCGAGGTCGGGTGTGGCGGCTTCGCCGCCGGGGTGGAGCCCTGGATGCTCAGACTCGCCGTTCCGGGGCTCGGGTCCCGCCCATCCCGTGGGAGCCGGTCCCTCGGCCGTCGCGGGGCCGGGGAGTGGGGGGGTGGCGCCGATCTCCGGTGCCCGGCCTGGGGCCTCGGTGGCGGCCGAGCCTCCAACCCCTGCTGTGCCCCCGGGCACCTCGCCCGCCTGATCTGTTCCGTCCCCCCGCCCCTGCCTCCACGGACGCCGCATCAGCCGTGGCCTTCTCGCACGAGACCGAGACGCATGGCCTTGACCACCGCCTCGAGCTGGCTGTGGGCCTGGAGCTTGGCCAGGATGCTCTTGACGTGGCCCCTGCAGGTGTGGACGCTGATCCCGAGCCGGCGGGCGATGGTCTGGGGGTCGAGCCCCTGGCTGAGCCAGCGGAGCACCTCGGACTCGCGATCGGTCAGGGTGACCGTCGGTGGTGACATGGCTGGGTGGTCGGGATGCACCCGGTTGAGCAGAGCGCTGAGGACGCTGCCCTCGACCGTCATCTCCCCCTCGCCGGCCCGGCGCACGGCGGTGAGGACGGAGCTGATGCTGCTCTCCTTGGGGAGGATGCCGCAGGCGCCGATCGCAGCCGCCCGGGCCATGACGTCCACGTCCGCGTAGGCGGTGAGCACCAGGATGCGCAGGTCGGGGTTGAGCTCGGTGAACCGCCGGGCGGCCTCGACGCCATCGCCGTCGGGCAGCCGGACGTCGGTCAGGAGCACGTCGGGCGCGCCGGTGAGGAAGACCGCCCGCGCCTCGGCAAGGGTGGAGGCGACCCCCACGCAGCGCATGTCCGAGCGGAGGTCGATGGCCATGGCGATCGCCTCGGCGACGGCGCGGTGATCGTCGACGACCAGGACGCGGAGGCGCTCGCGGGCGGGCTCAGCCATCGCAACCCGGCGTCAGGCCGCCTCCCGGGGCTGTCGGCATCGGAGTGCAGGTTGCCACGACGGCTTACGGTACCACCCACCGGAACGCGTCGTGACATCGCGCCGGACGGGAGCCCGTTTCGAGACGGTCCGAGCCCGCCGGTCAGCTCAGGCCACGTCCTTGGTTGCCTCGCGCAGCAGCTCCGCCACCTCGGGGCGGGAGAACTCCACCGGAAGCGGCTCGCCGCGGGCGAGCAGCTCGCGCACCCTGGTGCCGCTCAGCACCGCGTGCTCGGAGCTGGGGTGGGGGCACGTCCGGGTCGAGGCCATCCCTCCGCAGGCGCGGCAGTAGAAGGCGTGCTCGAAGCGGAGGATCTCGATCCCCAGCTCATCCGCCCCGTACTCGTCGAAGATGCGATGGGCCGCGTAGGTGTCGTAGTAGCTGCCCACCCCGGCGTGGTCGCGGCCGACGATGAAGTGGGTGCAGCCGTAGTTGCGCCGGATCAGGGCGTGGAACACCGCCTCCTTGGGGCCCGCGTACCGCATCCACGCCGGGTTGGTGGCCAGCAGGACGCGCTGCTTGGGGTAGTAACCGTCGAGCAGGGCCTCGTAGCAGGCCATGCGCACGTCGGCGGGGATGTCATCGCTCTTGGTCTCCCCGACCAGCGGGTGGAGGAGCAGACCGTCGATGTTCTCGAGGGCCACCTTCTGGAGGTACTCGTGGGCGCGGTGCACCGGGTTCCGGGTCTGGAAGCCCACGGTGGTCCGCCAGCCGCGCTCGGCGATGAGGCTCCGGACCTCGAGTGGGGTCAGGTCGTATTCGTCGAAGCCGGTCGAGGGGCGGGCGAGCGCGGTCACCGGGCCGCCGATCGCCCACCGGCCTCCGCTCTGGAGCAGGTGGACCCCGGGGTGGGCCACGTCGTCGGTCCCGTAGACGCTCGCCGCCTCGACGGCGGAGTCGGTGCGGAAGATGTCCGCCACCTCGAGGATGGCGATCGGCTTGCCCGCGGAGCGCAGCGCCACCTGGGAAGCTCCGCGGAGCCGCTCCACGTCATCGTCGTGAACCCGCAGCACCACCGGGATCGTGAACGGCTGGCCTCCCTGAAGCCGGCCGCTCGCGAGCACCGCGGCGTAGTCGGCGGCTCCCATGAAACCCTGGAGCGGAGCCAGCGCACCGACCCCGAGCATGCCCGCATCGGACACCTGACGGGGGTCCAGATCGAAGCTCGGGAGAGCCCGTGCCAGCTCGCGGAGCCGGTCGAGCTCCGCGCCGGTGGCGAGGTGCTCCCGGACTCCCCGGCCGATGTGCCCGAGGCGCTCGAGGTGGTCCAGGATGCTCTCGGTCGACTCCTCCACGGTCTCGAGGCCGCTGTCGACCACGACCTCGGGGTTGAGCGGCTCCTCGTAGGGGTCGCTGATCCCGGTGAAGTGGGGGATCTCGCCGGCGATGGCCTTGGCGTAGAGGCCCTTGACATCGCGCCGGGTGAGCTCCTCGATGGAGCAGCGGAGGTACACCTCCACGAAGTTGGGCGTCTTCTCCCGAATCTCGTCGCGGATCTCGCGGTACGGCGAGATCGCGGCCGTGATCGCCACCCCACCGCTCCGGGCCACCAGCCCGGCCACGTAGCCGATCCTGCGGATGTTGGTGTCCCGGTCCTCCTTTGAGAAGCCGAGGCCCTTGGAGAGATGGGTCCGGACCTCGTCACCGTCCAGCACCTCGACGTGCCGTCCCAACCGGTCGAGCTCCTGGACGAGGCGTCCCGCGATCGTCGACTTCCCCGCCCCGGACAGCCCGGTGAGCCAGATCACGAATCCCTTGGCCATCCTGTCCCCCTCAGCGGTCATCCGCCGGATCGGTTGCTGGTGATGGTTCCGCCGCGGGTCGGATCGCCCCGGACGGACGGTCCCGATGCGGAATGTCGTGGCTGGTGGCGCCGGCCCTCCGGCCCACCTCACCGGTCCGCGAGGATCGATGCAGGCATGACAGCGAAGGGAATGCCACTCCGCGCATCAGGTTACCCTCTCGACGGTGGTGGGGCCATCCCCAGATTGGGGGATTTCATTCGCCCACCTGGGGTGCGCAGGCACATCTCACGGGATGCGCGCCGGGGCGTGCGGTGGAGGCGCAGTTCCGAGCCGAGCAGAGGAGGGGATCCGGTGAGCCGCGCGGGTCGAACGGTCACGCCGAACCCGCGCGCGGCGAACTTCGCCCGTGAGAGAATCGTGGCTCGGTGAGCGACCAACTGCCATACACCACTTTCATCCTCGGTGCCGCTCGCTCCGGAACCAGCCTGCTCTACAAGGCGATCTGCCTCCATCCGGAGAGCGCGTACTTCAACAACTGGATGCGCCGGATGCCAGGACGGCCGGAGCTGAGCCTCCCCAACCGGGTGGCCCGGCACACCCCGCGCATGCGCAACCGGGTCTGGTTCGGCACCGACTCCAACGCCTACGTGTACGCGCGCCCGCGCAGTCTCGCCGAGCGGCTCTACCCGATGCCGGTGGAGGGTGAGCCCATCTTCGCTCGGTGCGGCATCGACGAGCGCGGCGGAGCAGCGACACCTGCCCAGCTCCGCGCTCTGCGGCGGGCCGTCCGCGGCGCGGTGCGCTGGGGCGGCGGCACCCACTTCGTCAACAAGCGGGTGGCCAACAACCGCCGCGTCGCCCTGCTGGCCGAGGCTTTCCCGGCGGCGCGTTTCATCGATCTCACCCGGGACGGGAGGGCGGTGGCCCTCTCCCTCTCGCGCGTCGACTGGTGGGAGGGCAGCATCGTCTGGTGGTACGGGGATACCCCCCGAGCCTGGCGCGACGGGGGAGGGGACCCCTGGGAGCTCTGTGCGCGCAACTGGGTGGAGGAGGTGCGGGCGATCGACGACGGCCTGGGCGCGATCGACGGGGAGCGGGTGCTGCACCTGCGCTACGAGGAGTTCGTCGCCGAGCCGCGCGAGACGGTGCGGCAGATCGCGGCCTTCATGGGACTGGGCGACGATCTTGGCTGGCTGGACGCCGTCAGCGCCCTGAGCCTTCCCGATCGCAACCGGACCTGGCAGAGCCGGTTGAGCTCGGACCAGGTGGCGGTCATCGAGGGCGTGCAGGCTCCGGAGCTGGGCCGTCTCGGGTACCGATGAACGGGGTTCATCAGTGCTGAACGGCTATCGGCACATGACCTGACCGGATTCGCCTGGTCGGAGCATCACCGCCGGCCGTTGGCCGCGGCGCCCGCCGGGAGTCAGTACGAGCCGCGGGCGCTGACCAGGGCCGGGACCGTCTTGGCCAGGACGTAGAGGTCGAGGGTCAGCGACCAGTTGGTGACGTAGAAGAGGTCGTAGCGCACGTAGTCGTCGAAGCCGAGGTCGTGACGCCCATTGACCTGCCAGAGCCCGGTCAGCCCCGGCTTCACGCGCAGCCGGTCGCGCCAGCGATCGTCGTACTGAGCCGCCTCCTCGGGAAGCGCGGGACGCGGCCCCACCATGCTCATGTCACCCTTCAGCACGTTGACGAGCTGCGGGAGCTCGTCGGCGGCGAGGCGGCGAAGCACCCGGCCGAGCGGGGTCACCCGCGGGTCGCGACGCATCTTGAAGAGGACGCCGTCCGCCTCGTTCTGGCTCTGGAGCGTGCTCTGCTGGTGCTCGGCTCCGTCCACCATGGTCCGGAACTTGTAGATGATGAAGGTCTTGCCTCCCGCCCCGACCCTGCGCTGGCGGAAGAGGATCGGGCCGGGACTGGTCACGCGGATCAGCATGGAGATCACGAACGTGGCCGGCAGCGACACGACCAGCAGGCCGCAGGCCACGGTGATGTCGAGGGCCCGCTTGAGCGCCCGCTGGCGGCGGGAGAAGCGCTGCCGGCGCAGCGAGAAGAGGGCCATGCCGTCGACCGGCTCCACGATGACGCGCGACGCTCCGAGGTTCGGCAGGCCCGGGGAGACCCGGACCGCGACGTCGGTGTCGGCGAGCGCGGTGTCAAGCTGTTGCAGGGAGCCCGCGCCCACCGCACTGCCCGCCACCACGACGCTGGCGATGCCGTGCTCCCGGACGGTGGTCAGCACGTCGTCGAGACCACCCATGACCGGCAGCCCGTCGATCGAGGTCTGCCCGGTGTGGCCCACGTCGACGAATCCGCGGACGTCGAAGCCCATCCAGCGGCGCCGGCGGAAGGTCCTGGCCAGGGTGCGCGCCTCCTCGTTGCAGCCGGCGATCAGGGTGGGCTGGGCGGTGACGCCGTGGGAGTTGAGGGTGTGCGAGACGCGCCGGACCAAGAGCCGCCCGATCGCGGTGGTGGCCAGGCCGAAGACGAGCAGCGAGACGATGAAGCTCCGCGAGACGTTGATGCGCGCCGCGAAGGCGATCAGTGCCACCACCAGGACGCTGGTGACCACCGCCTGGAAGAGGCGCTGCAGCTCGGCGGTGATGTGCGTGGGGCGGCGCAGGTCGTACAGTCCGTAGATGGCGAAGATGACCGGCCAGATGAGGGCGGTCGCGAAGATGGTCGTGTCCACCTGGCGCAGCAGCGCCGGACCGATGTCGAGGTCGCCGTCGCGGAGCACCTTGGCCAGGAAGTAGCCGAGGCCGATGGCGGCGATGTCGACAACCAGTGCGAGCACCGCCGTGAGCACCGCCCAGCGGCGGAGGTACCCGGCCCTCGACTCGAAGGGCCGCACCGGAGCGGCGAGGACACCGGCCGCGAGGAAGGCGCTGCGCTGACCGATCAGCGTCACCTCGGCGGTGTCGACCTCGGCGGCGCCGTCACCCGACGGGCCCATTCCGGCGCGCGTCACCTGCTGCACGCTGTTCCCCCTCCATGAACCGCATCGGCGGTCCTGGGCTGCTGGATCGTCCGATCGGCGTCTTCGCGCTGAATCCACTCTAGATGCCCGGCTTCGCCACTGACAGCCCCCATTTTGGTCGCAGTCGAAGGCCCGTATCCCGAAGATTGGGTGCTCCGCCGACCACTGCAGGGTGATTGGAATGCCGTCCAATCCCCAATGCGCATCGTGCAGACGATCGGGCATGGTACTCGCGCGCTCGAAATGCGGTGCATCGCGCCATCCGGACCGTTTGACAGCTTGGTGGGGCTCGTGCATGCTTGGACAAGTCACCGCCGCCCCGAGGGACGTCGAGATCAAGGGTGGTCCGAAACTCCAGCCGGCGGAGACCGTTGGTCCGCTCGAGGGGGAACCATGTTCCGTTCCGCTCCCGGCACGGCCACCCTTGCGGGGTTGTCCGCTGCCGCGATGCTGCTGCTGGCCGGTTGCGGCGGGGCCGAGAACGGCCCGGTGATCGGCGCCCCGGCACAGGCCGCGCCCTCGGCACCCGGCGCCTCGGCAAGCCTGACGCTCGCCGTGCTCCAGCAGCAGCTGTCCAGCCAGCTCAGCGCAGCAGGCCAGACCGGGAGCGACCCGGAGTTCGCTCAGTTCACGTCAGAGGTGGACGCGCTCCTCAACGACCAGAGCCTGCTGGCGTCGGAGCGGATCAGCGGTCTCCAGCAGCTGGGCAGCACGGAGGCGAGCAAGCTGGAGGGCGAGCTCAGCAACCTGATCGGCCAGGTCGAGAGCGACTCCGCGCTCACCTCGGAGCAGCGCTTCGACATCGAGGAGGTCATCCGCTCGGTCGACGATGAGCTCCAGGCCCTCAGCGCCAAGATCGCCGCGGATTCGCTGGCCGATGTGCTGCGTTCGGACGTGCTCAACGTGGACAGCTCCACGTTGGTGGACGCCGTGGTCGAGCCCGTGGTCCACATCGCGATCGGAGCCGGCGATCTGCTCAGCGAGGCCGACCTGATGTCCGGACAGGTGCAGAACCTGAGCGACCAGATCTCGCCCACCGCGACCAACCAGCAGACCGAGAGCGGTCTCGTCAGCAGCATCCAGGCGGACATCGCGGCCATGAATGCGACCGGGAGCTCGGTGTTCACCCAGGTGCTCGAGATCACTCCCGCGGGCTACCCCGGGAACCAGGCAACCCTCAACACCCTCAAGGCGGACGTGACCAACGCTGACAACGGGGCGGCGGCGTCCGGACGCAACGATGTGAGCCAGCTCCAGACCTGCCTCACCGACGACAAGACAACCCAGTCGTGCTGAGCATGCCCAGGCTGGGATGGGCCACGCCCCCGCCACCTTGAAATTCACTCACAGCGAACCCATCGCAGGAGAGGTCGAGCGACAGCCATGAACATCACGCACCAGAAGTCAGCACTGCTGCGCGGTGCCGGGGGCCTGGCGGCCGCCATCGGCGCCGCCAGCATCGCGTTCGGGGCCTTCGCCACCTCGGCGGCGGCGGGGGGCAACCCCAACTTCGAGGGGATCCTGTCGGCGGCCGCGCCCACCGGGTTCATGTCCAGCCCGCTGGCCTACGACGTCTCCGGCGGCCCGGTCACGGTCGACTTCGACGTCGCCGTCACCAACCTCACGGCGGTGACCCAGTTGGTCGGGCTCAACTTCTCCGCCGATCACATCCTGACCTACAACGGCGTGGACGTCGCCGACGGCCAGCCGGGGCAGCCCGGGATCACCTTCACCGGTCCATCGGGGACGACCCAGGTGGCGATGCCGGGCACCCAGTCGTTCACCACCACCTGGAGCGGCGACCAGGTCGTCAACCTGGCGCTGCAGTACAACCTGGACAGCTGCGGGTACTACCAGCTCGACATCTGGGCGCCGGTGAGCGGCGGCTCGGACAGCTCCGGTCAGCGCGACCGGGCGACCCTCGCCTCCGGCTTCATCCGGGTGCTGGGGTGCGGCGGCGGCTCGGGCAGCCCGACGCCATCTCCCACCACCACCCCGAGCCCGACCGGCTCGGTCCAGCCGACCTCCACGGCCAGCCCCAGCCCATCTGGCAGCCCGACGTCGTCGCCCGACGGCGGGGTGCTGGCCGCCAGCACCCCGGGCACCGGCGCCGGCGGAGGCGGCGATGGGTTCGGGCTCGGCCTGCTCCTGTTGGGGATCGGCGCGGTCCTCGTGATCGCCGGCCGCTTCCGCCGCGCGGCCAGGGCGGGGCTGCCGCCCATCGACCTCTGAGGCTGGTGTCGAGATGGAGATTAGAGACTACCTGCGGGCGATCCGGCGCTGGCTCTGGCTGCCCATCGTGGTCCCAGTGCTGGCCGGGCTGATCACCGGGGGCCTGCTCGAGCTGCAGCCGTCCAAGTACCAGGCCAACGCGACGGTCATCGTCCCGGCAGTGACCGCCAAGGGCTTCTCCACCAGCGCGGCGGCGCAGTATGCGGTCACCTTCGAGGACGTGCTGGTCAGCAGCCCGGTGGTCGACAAGGTGGCCCCCAAGTACCACGTCCCGACCCAGGACCTGGTCAGCGGGCTGAGCGCCAGCACCACCACCGCGTCCAGCAACATCATCCACGTCGTCTACCTCGGTTACCGGGGCCAGAACACGACCGGGATCGTCGACGACGCCACGGTGGTCGCCCTCGACACCATCGCCGAGCCGCAGCTGGTCCAGGCGCAGAACGCGGTCAGCGCCGCCCAGGTCCAGCTCGAGCAGGCCAACGCCGCCATCAACAACTTCGACGCGACCACCGGCAACCTCCTGCCCCAGCAGCAGTTCGACGCCGAGCAGCAGGAGCTGGATACGCTCGACCTCGAGCTGCAGCAGGCGAACATCGCCGGGGACACGGCTCACGCGACCGCCCTGGAGGGGCTGATCTCCCAGCGCGAGCAGCAGCTGGCCACCCTGGCCGGGCAGCTCAGCCAGTACACGACCCTCAACGACGCGCGCCAGGCGGCGATCGCCGTCAGCGATCACGCCGCCCAATCCCTGAACGACGTCGAATCGCTGATCGCGGCGGACCACGCGTCCGGGACGGTGACGGTGCAGAAGATCGGACGGGTCTCGAAGCTCGCCGACACCCTGAAGTTCGCGGCGATCGCCTTCGCGGTGGCCCTGGCGCTGGCCCTCGGTCTCATCCTCCTGATGGAGCTGATGCGGAAGCCCGCGCAGAGCACGCCCGCCGAGGCCCCGGCAGACGAGGGTGACGGCGACGTCGACCGTGAGAGCGCGGCGGGTGGCGCGCTGGTCGAGGGCCGCTTCGGGCGGCCGGAGATGCCGACCGGTGGACGCCCGTTCGGCAACGGGCTCGAGCTCGACCCGGACGACGAGCGGTCCCCGCTGGCCGGCCGGTCCGAGGGGTGAGCCGGTGGGGTCAGCGTCAGCCTGAGCTGAGGGGTGCGAGCCGGTGACGACGGTTCTGTACATCGCCGGGACGGGGCGGAGCGGGAGCACCGTGCTCGCCGCCGTCCTCGGCGAGGTCGAGGGTGTCTTCGCGGCGGGAGAGGTCCGCTACCTCTGGCAGCGTGGACTGGTGGAGGGTCGCCTCTGCGGCTGCGGGGTGCCGGTCGCCGAGTGCCCGCTCTGGAGCGCGGTCCTCGCCTCCGTCGATGCGTCCGGAGCCACCCTCCCACCCGCGGCCATGGCCGAGCTGCTCCGCCGCGGCGGCCGGGTTCGGCATCTTCCCCGCGCCCTCGCCGGCGAGGGCCTGTCGCCGAGCGCCGGCTCGTCGGCGGCGTCGGGCCGGTCGACACTCAGCCGGCTCTACCCGGCCATCGCCGAGGCCACCGCCAGCCGGGTCGTGGTCGACTCCTCCAAGCTGCCGTCCTACGCCCATCTCATCGCCGGGCTGCCTGGCATCGATCTCCGGGTCGTCCATCTCATCCGTGACCCTCGAGGTGCGGCCCACTCCTGGTCGAGCCGCAAGGCCCTCGCCGATGGCGCCGAGCGACCTCACATGGAGCAGATGGGCCCGCTGAAGAGCGCGGTGCTCTGGGATGTCTGGAACCTGGCCGCCGCCCGGCTGCTCGGCGGCGAGGGGCGCTACCTCCGCCTGCGCTACGAGGACCTCGTCGCCGAGCCGGCGACGGCGGTGCGACGGATCCTCTCCCTGGTCGGGATGGACGACGCTCGGCTGCCCTTCGCTGCCGGGGGAGGCGTCAGTCTGAGCCCGAACCACATGGTCGCCGGCAACCCGGACCGGCTCCGGAGCGGACCGATCCAGCTCCGGGTCGACGCCCGGTGGCGGTCCGCGATGCCTGCGCGCGACCGGTGGGTCGTCAACGCGGTCAGCGCTCCGCTGCTCGTCGCCTATGGCTATCCGTTCAGCACGGGTATGGCAGGTGGGCTGGAGTCCACCGTGCTGGACCGGGTCCCGCTCAACCAGGGCGGTGCCGCCCGCTTCGCGCGCCGGGTGCGCCGGCACCTCCACTGGGCCCGGAGCGAGGGCGTGGGCCGGCTGGTCGAGGAGGACGAGCTCAACCCCGCGACCAAGTTCCGGGTCGCGCTCGAGAAGCGGCGCTGGCGCCATGCCCACCCCCGCCCCGCGGGCACGGCCATGCCCGTGTACGTGGTCGGGCTGCAGCGCTCCGGGACCAACATGCTGACCCGCGGCCTCGACCGGGCCCCGGAGTTCGAGGTGCACAGCGAGAACGACCGCGCCGCCTTCGACCGGTTCCTGCTGCGCTCGGACGAGACCGTCGCCCGGATCGTCGCCCGCAGCCGGCATCGCTTCGTCCTCTTCAAGCCGCTCTGCGACTCGCACCGCGTCGATCATCTGCTCGACCAGGTGCCCAGCCGGACTCCGGGTCGCGCGATCTGGGTCTATCGAGACGTGGACGGGCGCGCCCGATCCGCCCTCTCCAAGTTCGGACGCAACAACCTGCTCGTCCTCGCCGACATCGCGGCCGGAAGCGGCGCCGGGATGTGGCAAGCACAGCGGCTGCCGGCGGCGGCCATGGAGGTGATCTCCAGCTTCGACTACCGGACCATGACGCCCGAGACCGCGGCCGCCCTCTTCTGGTGGGTGCGCAACTCGCTCTACTTCGAGCTGGGTCTGGACCGGCGGTCGGACGTTCTGCTCGCCTCCTATGACGATCTCCTGACCGACCCGCGGGCGGGGATGCGGGCGATCTGCTCGTTCCTGGGGCTCGCCTTCCGCCCCGAGCTGGTCGCCCACATCGCCCCCCGGGCGGCGAGGCGCGCGGCTCTGGATCTCGACCCACGCGTGCGCGTGCTCTGCGATCAGCTCCAGGAGCGGATGGACACCACCCTGCGCGCGCAGCGCGAGGGTCGGGCCGCCTAGATGAGCGCGACCCCGGACTCCAGCCGCCACTCCGACCGGGCCGTGATCCGCCAATCCGGGCTGACCGGGGTGGCCGCCGGGATCAGCGTGATCTTCGGACTGCTGCTCGACATCAGCATCGCCGCGCGTTTCGGCGCCGGCCGCGCCACCGACTCCTTCTTCGTCGCGGCCCGCATCCCGCTCGCACTCACCGCGATCGTGATGGTGGTGGCCAATCAGGCCCTGGTCCCGGCCTTCCGGACCTCGCTGACCAAGCGGGGGGCGGCCGCGACCCACCGCCTCATATCGATGATCGTGGCCGTCGTGCTGGCCACCGGCGCGGTCATGCTGCTCGGGATCTGGCTGCTCGCCGACCCGCTGATGCGCATCACCGCGCCGGGGATCTCCGCCTCCGAGGCGGCAACCGCAGCCTCGATGGCACCGGTCGTTTTCGGGATCGTGCCGCTGGTGGCGGTCTCCGAGGTGATGCGGGCCTACCTCAACTCCCGCTACCGGTTCGTCGTTCCCGCGCTGATGAGCGGGATCCTGACCGCCGTCGCCGCCTCGGTGGTGCTGGTCGGCCCGATCCTCGGCTGGCGGCACGACATCCACATCGTCGCCTTCGCCTACCTCTCCGGGGCGGTGCTCCAGGTCGTGGTCATGCTGGTGATCGCGACCTACCGCGGTCTCCGCCTGCGACCCGCCCTGCACCTTCGCGACCCGCACCTGCGCAGCATCGGGAAGCTGGTGGTGCGCCCGACCACCGGGGCGGGGCTCAATCCGGTCGCCCGGCTCGCCGAGCAGATCCTGGTCTCCTTCCTCCCGCCCGGCTCGATCACCATCCTCAACTACGGCTATCGCCTGATCTCGGCGATCGGAGGCACGGTCTTCTTCCGGTCGGTGATCGTCGCCCTGATCCCCCGCCTCACCGAGGCCCACAACCACGACGACCAGGTGGCCGTCCGGCGACTGACCGGGGTGGGGATGCGCATCATGCTGGCGATCAGCCTGCCCCTCACCGCGTTCATGGCGGTGCTCTCGCAGCCCGGCGCCATCGCGGTCTTCCACCGAGGCAGCCTGACCCGGGCGAGCGCGGCGCTGCTCGGGGTGCTGCTGGCGGTCTACTCGATCAGCCTGGTGGGATCGGCGGTGCAGCGGGCGCTGCTGGCCCCCTTCATGGCCCGCCTGGACACCCGCACCGTCCTGCGCAACACCATCTACGGGGTTGTCGCCAACCTCGTGCTGCTGCCGCTGCTCATCCTGCCCTTCGGTCTGGGCAACCAGCACGCCATCCTGGGTGTGGCCCTGGCGTACTCGCTCGCCCAGTTCGTCAATGTCGGCCACGCCTGGTACCGGTTGCGACGGACGATCGGCTGGCGCCCGGACGGACTGGCGAGCTTCACCGCCAAGCTTGCCGCGGCCTCACTGCTGACGGGTGCGGCCATGCTGGCCGCCACGGTGGCCTTCCGCCTCGACCAGGTCAGCGGCCGCTTCACCCTCATCGCCCTCACCCTGGCGGTGGGGCTGGGCGGCTGCGCCGTCCTGGCGGCCAGCCTTCACTTCCTCACCGGCGGGGATCTGACCTCGGCGTGGCGTTCGCTGCGGCGGCGTGACCGGCCGGCATCGGGAGGCAGCGGCGGAGCGCTGTCAACGACCGAGGCGGTCGCGAGCTCGCCGGAGCCGGCCGGCGCGACGGCTGAGCAGGGGGAGCCGGCGATGACCGGGGGGGCCGCCTGATGGCGACGATGGACACCCTGGCCCCGACCGGCCCGTCGGCACCTGCGGCATCGCGCCGCAGGACGCTGCTGATGCTGCTCTTCGCGGTGCTCATCCTCGCGGTCTCGGTCGACGCCGGAGTGGAGGCCGCGCTCGGCGGCAACAAGCTGCTGCTCATCGTCCCCATCGGAGGCGTGGCCGGAATCGGCCTGGTGGCGCTCGGTCTGGTCAACTTCGAGAACTTCGTCCTCTTCACCATCGCGCTGCGCGCCAGCCTCGACATCACCAAACCGTCCAGCGGCAACAGCGGTGCGGCCGGGGTCAGCTCGGCGACCTCCACCTCCGGTCTGGACCCGGCGGGCGCGCTCGCCGTCGTCTTCATCGTGATGGCGCTCTTCTGGTTCCTGACCCGCCATTGGGAGGGGCGGAAGTCGCCGCCCGCGTCCATTCATCGCATCTGCCTGGTCATCTTCTGCGGCGCCGGATTCCTGAGCGTCATCGACTCGGCGGACATCACCTTCAGCATCCTGACCGCGCTCAAGGTGGCGGCCGTGGTGGCGATGCTCGCCGTGCTCGAGGTCATGCTGATCGACCGCGCCGCCATCGAGCGGATGATCGCGGCCATCTACCTCTCCGCGGCGGTGCCCGTGGGCTACACGCTGATCCTCATCGCCACCCACCACTCGCAGTTCACGAGCGGCGGCTTCGCGCGTTTCGAGGGGACCTTCGCCCAGCCCAACCCGTTCGCGATCTACCTGACCATGCTGATCGTGATGGGGGTGGCGATCTTCCCTCACCTGCGGCGGCGGAACAAGATCCTGATGACCGCCCTGCTCCTCGGTTGCGTGATCGCGCTCTACTCGACCTTCACCCGCAGCGCCTGGCTGGCGTGCATCGTCGCGGTCGTGGTGGTCGCCGGCCTGGGCCGGCGGCGCCTGCTGCTCGGAGGCCTGGTGGCGGGCGCCATCGTGAGCCTGGTGGCGGTGCCCACCATCGCCCAGCGCTTCGCCGACCTCGGCCAGTCGTCGAGTCCGAACGGCTACGCCACCAACTCCCTGATCTGGCGGTTCAACTACTGGGACGAGGTCCTGCCGCTGGCCAGCAAGGACCCGATCACCGGCATCGGCCTGGGGATGAGCTCCTTCGAGACCGTCCAGGCCAAGGAGCCGCACAACGACCCCCTGCGCGCCTATGTGGAGACGGGGCTCGTCGGGCTGCTCGCCTACTTCCTCCTCCTGATTAGCATGGGGGTGGTGGCGCGCCAGGCGATGCGCTACACCAAGCGAAGACCGCTCAGCTTCGAGCGGGCCATCGCGATCGGATTCGCCTGCTCGGCGATGGCCTTCGTGGTGCTGAGCCTGGTCTCCAACGTGATCACCCAGGTGGTCGTCCTCTGGTATTACGTGGCCTTCGCGGCCGCCGCCTATGCGGTCACGCGCTACCGCGAGAACGCCCGCTTCCTCGGCCTTCCTCCTCCGCCTGACGAGGATCCCCTGGTGCTCTCGGCATGAGGTCGCCCGCTCGCGGCCGTGGCTTCGCGCGGGTGCGCTGAGAGGGCTTGCGGTGCGGATCCTGCACGTCAACAAGTTCCTCTACCGTCGCGGGGGCGCCGAGGCCTACATGGAGGACGTCGCCGAGCTTCAGGTCGCCGCCGGCCACCGGGTCGCCTTCTTCGGCATGGCCCACCCGAGGAACACGCACCTGGAGTACGCGGCTCACTTCCCGGCTGAGATCGAGATGGAGCCACCGCCCCCCGACGTCGCCGGCCGGTTGCGCGGGGTCGGCAGGATGCTGTGGTCGACGTCGGCCAGTCGGGGGATGGACGCGGTCCTGGCCGACTTCCGGCCGGACGTGGTCCACCTCCACAACATCTACCACCAGCTCTCCCCCTCGGTGCTGCGGCCCATCGCGCGCCGGCAGATGGCCGCCGTGATGACCCTCCACGACTACAAGCTGGCCTGCCCCAGCTACCAGTTCCTGGACCACGGCCGGATCTGTGAGGCCTGTCTGGGCGGTCACTTCCACCACGCGGTGGCCCGCCGCTGCAAGGACGGGTCCTTGGGGTCGAGCGCCGTCCTGGCCGGCGAGCTCTTCCTGCACACCGTCACCCGCGCCTACTCCCCGGTGCGGCTGCTCATCTGCCCGAGCCGGTTCATGGCGGAGAAGATGGCCGAGGCGCGCGTCTTCCCGGCCCGGCTCCGCCATCTGCCTCACTTCATCGACACCCGCGGCATGGCGGTCAAGGGCACGCCTGGCGGCCCGGCCCTGGTGGCCGGGCGGCTCTCGCCCGAGAAGGGGGTCGACATCGCGATCCGGGCGATCGGCCGGCTGCCCGGGGGGCGCCTCGAGGTCGCGGGCACGGGACCCGAGGAGGCCCGCCTCCGCCGCCTCGCCGACACCGCTGCGCCGGGCAGGGTGCGCTTCCTCGGGCTGGTGCCGAAGAGCGGCGTCCACGAGCTGATGCTCGGCGCCTCGGTGGTCGCCGTGCCGTCGCGCTGGTACGAGAACCAGCCCATGGTGGTGCTGGAGGCCCTGGCCCGCGGCGTCCCGGTGGTCGGGAGCGACCTGGGCGGTCTGCCCGAGCTGGTCCAGCCCGGGCTGACCGGCGAGCTGGTCCCTCCCGGAGATCCCAGCGCCCTGGCGACGGCGCTGGAGCCGTTCCTGGCAACCCCGGACCACGGCTGGGCGATGCGCGATCGCGCCCGGGAGCGGATCGGCTCCGAGTTCTCGCCCGAGCGTCACCTGGAGCGCCTCACCGACCTCTACGCGGAGGCGGGCGCACCGCTCGCGAGGGCGGCCGCATGAGGCCGGTCCGGATTGCCTTCATCGGACAGCGAGGGATCCCCGCGACCATCGGCGGCATCGAGCACCACGTCGAGGAGATCGGCTCGCGGCTGGCCGAGCGCGGCCACCAGGTGACGGTGTACACGCGGGGCAACTACAGCCGGGAGCGCATCGCCGAATACCGCGGCATGCGAGTCCGCTACATGCCGACCGTCCCCACCAAACGGCTCGAGGCCCTGGTCCACAGCGGGCTCTCGACCGCGCACGCCATCCTGCCCGGCGAGGAGGCCGCCGACATCCTCCACTACCACGCCATCGGACCCTCGGTGTTCACCCCCGTTCCCCGGTTGCTCACCAGCCGGCGCGTGGTCGTGACCATCCACGGGCTGGACCACGATCGGGAGAAATGGGGATTCGGTGCCCGCACCTCCCTGCGCGCCGCGGGCTGGATCACCGCTCACGTGCCCCATGCCACCATCACCGTGTCCCGCGACCTCGCCGACCACTACCTGGAGCGGTACGGGCGCCCGGCGCACCACATCCCCAACGGCGTCGCCTCACCCGTGACCAGGAGACCGCGCCTCATCACCGAGCGATGGGGGTTGGCCGGCGAGGACTACCTGCTCTTCCTGGGGCGGCTGGTGCCGGAGAAGGCGCCCGACCTGCTGGTGCGCGCCTTCCGGCGTGTCGAGACCACCACCCGCCTGGTGCTGGCGGGCGGCTCCAGCTTCACCGACGGCTACGTGCGCCACCTCGAAGCGCTGGCCTCCGCGGATCCCCGCGTGATCATGGCCGGGGAGGTCCGTGGGGAGCTTCGCGACGAGCTCTACACCAATGCCGCCGCGTTCGTGCTCCCCTCGAATCTCGAGGGACTCCCGCTCACCCTCCTCGAGGCCGCCTCGCACCGCCTTCCCCTGATCGCGAGCGACATCCCGCCGCACCGGGAGGTGCTCGGTCGTGACGCACCCGGTGGAAGGTTCTTCCGGCGTGGCGACCAGAACGCGCTGAGCGACGCCCTGGGCGCGGTCCTCGGTGCCCTTCCCGTCGAGCGCGAGGGGGCGCGGCAGCTCGCTGACCGGGTGGTCCGGGACTACAACTGGGACGCGGCCACCGACGCCACCGAGGAGCTGTACGCCAGCCTGCTGGCGCGGCGGTCGTCGGTGTCCCTCCGGTCGGCCGGGCCCAGCGTCGGGCCGCTCCGCGCCCGGTGAGCTGTGACCGGCGCGGCCCCGGCGGCGGCCAGCTTCTCAGCCTTCGATGCGGGTGCTGCGCGTGCGGCGCTGCTAGGCTCGAGGGGGTGATGAGGTTCGGGAGGTGAGAGGGACTCGCGTCCGAGTGCTGCGATGCCGGCGCTGCTGGCTGGGAGGGCTGGCTCTGCCGATGCTGCTGGCGCTCGCGTCGTGCGGCGGTGGTCAGCCGCCACCGGCCACCACGGCGCCCACCAGGACGCCGGCGGCCACCGCGACCCCGGTCACCTCCGCGGGGCTCAAGTCGATGATCCACGGGCTGGTCGATCGGAACGGGCCGCCCCCGTCCGGCTACCTTGGCGCCGTCACCAACTTCGTGGTCGACGCTCCCTGGAGCGAGCTGCAGCCGACCGCAGGCGGTCCGCTCGCTGCCGACAACGTCATCGACCAGGCCATCGCCGCCGCCGACAGCCTCAACTCGGCCGCCGGGGACGGGAAGGTGGAGATCAAGATCAGGTTGATGGCGGGGGTCGACGCGCCGGCCTGGGCGCAGCAGCTCGGCGGCGGCCCGGTGACCCTCGTCAACCCCGAGGATGGCAGCACCGGCACGGTCGGACGCTTCTGGACCACCGCCTTCGGCCAGGCCTACGACCAGCTCTGGACCGAGCTGGCGGCGGCCTACGACAACGTGCCGGTGATCCACGAGATCACGGTCGCCCGCTGCATGACCTTCACCGACGAGCCGTTCCTCCGGGACACCAGCGATCCGGCCAACGTGCAGAGCCTGCTCGCGGCGGGCTTCTCGCTGACCGCCGACGAGCAGTGCGAGCAGCAGGAGATCCAGGTCGGCAGCGAGTGGCACCACACCCGGATCGGGGTCGCCTTCAACCCCTATCAGGCGGTCCAGGCCGACGGGTCGGCGACCACCGACGAGGCCTTCACCGCCAGCATGATGGACTACTGCCGCTCTCAGCTCGGTACCCAGTGCGTGCTCGAGAACAACTCGATCCGCACCCCGCCACTGAGCGGCGCCTACGCGCAGATGTATGCCACCATGGAGGTCCTGGGGCCGCCGATCACCTTCCAGACCTCCACCGAGGACAAGATCGGCAACCTGCAGTCCACCCTCGAGTGGGCCGCCACCATCGGAGCGGACGCGGTCGAGCTCCCGGAGCAGTACGTCGACCAGCCGGTGGCAGTCCTGGAGCCCGCCGCGGGCGAGCTCCAGGACAATCCGGTCAGTTGACGCTAGGGCCCGAACGTCCGCGCCCGCCGCGGCTCACTGGGCATCGGCGGTGAGCGCCTGGTTGTCCGCCTGCATCTGGGTGGCGGTCAGCAGCGTCTCGAAGCCGGTGGGCAGCTCGACGTCGTTGGCGCCCTCGCCGATCGCCCAGAGCACGGTGCTCTGCAGGTTGCCCACCAGCGCAGCCTGCGCGGTCTGGAAGTAGAGGGTGGGGCCGGTGCCCTTCATGCTGCTGTACATCTGGTCGTACTGGGTGCCCAGGCTCGCGGTGCGGATCGAGTTGTTGCCCAGGGTGCACCGGTTGCCGAGCGTGCTGTGGCAGTACGACATCAGGGTCTGGGTGAAGGCCTCGTCGATGCTCACCGAGCCGCTCCCGCTAATCGCCTGGTACGGGTTGAGGGCGATGCTCGAGTGGGTGTGGGTCCACGCCCCCTGGGCCGCGATCGCGTCCTCCTGGCAGGTCTGGTCGGCCGCTTCGGTGTAACCCGCGGCGACCAGGTTGGCCACCGACGTCGGGTCGGTCACCTCCCGGATGAGGGGTTCTGCGAAGACGGTCATGCAGCCCGAGGTGGTGACGTCCTCAATCGCCGGATTGGTGTCGTACTCGGCCGCGAGCAGCACCTGGAGGTGGGCGTAGGCCTGCTCCACCGGTGTCGTCCAGAAGCGCGGCACCTGGCCACCCTGGCCCGCGGCGCTGTTGTAGATGTACACCGAGCCCCCGCTCATGGCGTCCACCCAGCTCGGGGAGTCGATGCCGGCAAAGATTCGGATGCGCAGGTGCATGCCGCTGTAGGCCGGGGTCGAGTGGATGAGCGCGATGGCCTGGTCGATGGCGTTGTCGGAGGCGATGCTCGCCCCCGAGGCCGGCTGCAGCGATGCCCAGGTGACGTTGACCACCCAGCCGCCCATGTACGGGGCCAGCGACACGGGGGGCGCTCCGGTGCGATCGACGAGCCCGGACAGCTCCGGCTTGACACTCGAGGGTGGGGGCGTCGGTGTCGGTGTCGGCGTGGCGGTCGGGCGCGGGGTGGAGGTGGGTGACGGAGTCGGGCTCAGCGTCCGCCGGGGGCGGGAAGTCCACGCCGGCTTCGACACCGAGCAGCCGCCGCGGCCGACCACGCAGGTCCCCGGCGGTGGCGTCGCGGCCTGGGTGTCCCGCGCGCCGCCAGGGTTCTGCAGCTTCGAGCTGAGCAGCGTCGTGGAGGCTGCGGGGCCCGCCGCGGCGGTGACCACCAATGCGGCGAGCAGGCTGCCCAGCAGGCAGCACAAAGCGAAAGTCTTTCTGAACATCATCCGGGTCCTTCACCACTGCGGGCGACCCGGGAACCGCGGGCACCGCTCTCGTCAGCGTGTCCCGGTCCGCCGCCCGTTCACTTAGGGGCTCCGGAGGCCACTGTAGGGGGCGCGACCGCCTGGTCCGGCGCCGTCTCACCATCTGCTACGGCGCCGTCACGAACGCAACATATCGCGATCGGAATACCGGCCGATGCAACCGCTCCGTCACGTCCGTCACCGACCTGCGTCACCGTGCGCGAGGGGCCATTGGTCCTGCGTCGGCTGCCCAAGCCTCGCTTCTCGCCTCGGTTCGCCGGGGTCGTCCCCGTTGCTCGGCGAGGTCAGGCGACGGCCGACGTGCCGGCGCGCACCGCCTCGAGGACGGCCTCGTGGATCTCGGGACGGCAGACCACCTGATCCGGCAGCCAGGGATCCGGCCGGTTGTAGCGGAGCGGCGCGCCGTCGATGCGGGTGGCCCGAAGGCCGGCCGCGAGAGCGACCCCGACCGGTGCCGCCGAATCCCACTCATACTGGCCGCCGAGGTGCACGTAGGCGTCGGCCTCGCCCAGCACGACGGCCATGGTCTTGGCCCCCGCCGAGCCCATCCGCACCATCACCGCGCCGAGGTGGGCGGCGATCTGCACGGCCTCCGGCGGGGTGTGCGAGCGGCTGACCACGAGGCTGAGCGGGCCGGCGGGCGGTGCCGGCCGCGGCGGCGGAGACGCGGTGGTGACCACCAGGCCGCGCGCCGGCAGGCTGACCGCCGCCGCCACCGGAACGCCCGCCTCGACCAGGGCGACGTGGACGGCCCAGTCGGTCCTGCCCTCCTCGCCGAACTCGCGGGTCCCGTCGAGAGGGTCGATCACCCAGACGCGCGGGGAGCCGAGGCGCGACCTGTCGTCGGCGCCCTCCTCGGAGAGGACGGCGTCGCCGGGCCGCAGCCGGGCCAGCGCCTCGGTGAGCAGGAGGTGGGAGAGGCGGTCCCCCTGGTCGCGCAGCTCCGCCGGGGTGAGCCCCGTGGCGCGCGCTCGCAGGGCGAGGAGGGCCTGGCCGGCATGGTGGGCCAGCCAACCCGCAAGTGCGTCGTCGGGGGTGTCCGCGCCCTTGGAGCCGTGCAGGATCGCTGTCTCACCATCCTGCCGGCGCACCCGATCGCCGTCTTCCCCGCCCCGTCCGCCGATCCTCTCCACCGCGTCACCCCCCTCAGCTCCGTTCGCGGCCGCGCTCCTGCCACCGGCGGTGAAACGTCCGTCATTGCGGAGATTAGCCTGCAGCCGCGTACAACGGCACTCCCCAATTCGCGCCTGCCCCCCCCAAAGTGAGTGTTGTCGTTGAACCCGACGACCCCTATCGTCGTGGTCAGGACATGCGGTCTGTACGACCGTGCCCTGCCCGGAGGGGAGCGCCGATGCCCAAGTTTCGACAGCGGGCGCTGGTGGCGGCTGCCGTGGTCGCGATCGCGTCCGTCGCCTCCGTGGGCTCCGGTGCCGGCCTGGTCGCCGCCAAGGCGCCGCCGCCCAGCGGGTGCGTGGGCAGCTCCACAGGGTGCACGGCGACCGGGAACAACGTCGGCCTGGTCGGCCTCAACAAGAAGGGCAACCCCAACATCAACGACCCCATCCCGGGCAACGCGGGGCTGTATGCCTGGGGGATGGCCACCGATCCCGACGGCTCGATCCTGACCGGTGACTACTGGAACTACCGCATCGTCCACTACGAGGACGATGAGACATCGACCAGCGCGCCCACCGGGGCGAGCCCGTACGTCTTCTCCCAAACCACCCTGGGCTTCGGGGCCGACACCACCCAGGCGCCCTTCGGGATCTGCACCGACAACAGCGGCGGGCACTTCGAGGGGTACGTCTACGAGACCGAGGGCAGCCTCTACGACGTCAACCAGTACGACCCCGCCGGCAGCTGGGTGACCAGCTGGGGCACCACCGACGCCGTGAGCCCCGCGCCCTTCCAGTACCCCTCCGAGTGCACGGTCGGCCCCAATGGGTACGTCTATATCGCCAACCAGTGGGGGACCCCGAACAAAGCCCTGCAGGGCGTGGTCATCCTCGATCCGATCCGTTACCACGCGACCGCCTCCGACGGGTCGACGACCACGGGGAGCGGCCAGATCTCGGCGGCCGACCTCGACCTCACCGCCGCTGACACGGGGGCCTTCCTCTATGGGCCGGGGATCCCGGATGGGGACACGATCACCTCGGTCACCTCGGCGACCCAGGCGGTGCTCTCCGCGGCGGCGACCGCCACCGCCTCGAACAGCGCCTTCATCGTCGGGCTGACGATCGAGTCGCCGCCAGCGCCCAACGCCTTCATCCAGCCGCGCGGGCTCGCCTTCGACAGCGCCGGCAACCTCTGGGTCGCCGACCAGGGCCACAGCCGGATCGACGTCTTCTTCGCCAACGGCAGCGGCCAGGTGAACATGGACGTCGCGCCCACGGACACCAAGAAGACCGGGGACAACGGGATGGAGATCACCCCGCCCCTCTGCAGCCCTAGCCTGCCCAACTGCACGAACACGACGCTGACCTTCGACATGCGCGGTCTGGCCATCGACACCAGGAGCGGGCTCGCCTTCGTGGCCAACGGCCAGGGCTGCGTGGTCCAGGAGTTCAACGCCAACCCTGCCGACATCGGCTCGTCGACTGATCCGTACGGCGGCTTCGTCCTCAACTTCAACGGTGTGCCCTCTGGCGGCACCGACTGCGGCACCGGGATGGGGCAGTTCGAGGACGGCGCCCGCGGGATCGCGGTGGACGGTCAGGGCAACGTCTGGGTGGGCGACCTCGGCGACTTCCGCGCCCAGGTGTTCACCGAGCAGGGGGCACCACTCTGGGCGTTGCCCACGACCCCCGAGCCGCCGCCCGATGGCGGGTTCAACGGGCCCCGCGGCGTCGCCTTCGACGCGGCGGGCAACATGTACGTGACCGACACGTACAACTACCGGATCGAGGAGTTCAGCCCGACCGGCACCAGCGGTGGCGGGGACACCTACGCCTTCGACCAGGCCTGGGGGTCGCGCGGCGACGGCCCGGGCGACTTCAACTACGCACGTCTCATGTGCTGGGACCCGCTGACCTCGCTCGAGAGCGGCGGGTCGGGCGCTCTCATCGTAGCCAACACCGATTCCGACATGGCGGTGGGCTGGAACACCACCAGCAGCACGCCGGTGGTCGCCCAGACTCCGACGGGCCCCTGGGAGACCGCCAGCGGGACCCCGCCGGTGGGGATTCTCGACGATCCCTACGGGGTGGCCTGCGACCCCGCCACGGGTGACGTCTACGTCGCCAACAGCAACGGCGGCAACATCGTCGTCCTCAACGCCTCGGGCGCCGAGCTGGGGACGATGGGGACGCTGCCCAAGGGCAAGCTCGGCTTCACCCAGGGCATCTGGGTCGACCGCGACGGCTCGGTGTGGGCGGACTCGGGCACCACCGACACCATCTACCATTTCGCATCATGGGCGTCGGCCGACCCCGGTGAGTTCCTCGGCTCGGTCAGCCCCGACGCCGCTCTGGGCGTGGCCTCGGGTGCCGCCGGCACCTACGGAATCGCCGGGGATGCGGGCTACGTCTACATCGCGCTGCCGAGCATCAACGAGGTGGGCCAGTTCGTCCGTGACGGCGCCCCGACCTCGACGGGCACCTGCTCCGCCCAGCTCTGCCTGGTGGGCACCTTCGGGAGCCGGGGCACCGGCGTGGGCAAGCTGGCGACACCCCAGGGCCTGGCGTTCGGTCCCGACGGCGACCTCTACGTGGTCGAGGAGAACAACAACCGGATCAGCCAGTGGACGGTCCCCTGAGCGAGGCCGGTGGGACCATCCCGACGTTGCGTGCGGTGGCGAGGTCACATACGATGGGTGAAGTGACGGGTGAGCGGGCTGCTGGGGCGGTCCATGGGGGGACGGCGATGCGCAAGTTGTGGGGACGTGTAACGTTCTCGGCGGTGGCGGGTGCCTGCGTGGCCCTGGGGGCCGTGCCGGCCGCCGTCGGAGCGGCGGCGCCGCCCCCGACCGGCTGCCAGCCCACCGCCTGCACCGCGGGCACGACGGTGGGCCTGACCAACGGCTCGGGCGTGCCCATCGCCGGCGCGGCCGAGGTCTACCCATGGGGGATGGCGACCGAGCCCGACGGCTCGATCCTGGTCGGCGACTACTGGAACTTCCGGATCGTCCATTTCAATGCCAACGGCACCGAGGCCAGCCCGTTCGTGTTCACCAAGAGCAAGCAGGGGTTCGGCAACGACACCAACCAGGAGCCCTTCGGGATCTGTGTCGACGACAGCGGCGGCCCCTTCCAGGGCTACGTCTACATGACCGAGGGCAGCCTCTACAACGTCGTCCAGTACGACCCCAGCGGCAACTGGGTGACCAGCTGGGGGACCACCAACGCGGTCCACTCGGTCAACTTCGACTACCCCTCCCAGTGTGCCGTCGGCTCCAACGGCCTGGTGTACATCGCCAACCAGTACGGCGGGCCGAAGGGCCAGGGCCTGGCGGTGCTCAACCCGGAGACCAACGTGGTGACCTTCGAGTCGCCTCCGGCGCCCAACGCCTTCAGCCAGACGCGGAGCCTGGCCTTCGACAGCGCCGGCAACCTCTGGGTCGCCGACCAGGGGCACCACCGCATCGACATCTTCTATGCCAGCAGCGGCCTCAAGCTTGACGCCGCACCCCAGAAGAAGATCACCCCGCCGGGTGGGGTCACCAGCACCTTCGACCTGCGTGGTCTGGCGATCGACGCGACGACCGGGATGGCCTTCGTCGCCAACGGCCAGAACTGCCTGGTCCAGTCTTTCAACGCCAACCCGAGCAGCTCGAGCTACGGCGCCTTCGTGACCAACTTCAACGGGGTCGGCAGCACCGGCAGTGACTGCGGCACCGGCAACGGCCAGTTTGAGGACGGCGCCCGCGACATCGCCGTGGACGGGACCGGCAACGTCTGGGTGGGTGATCTCGGGGCCTTTCGGGCCGAGGTCTTCAACCAGAGTGGCGTCTACCAGTTCTCCGTGCCCAACCCGCCCGCACCGCCCCCCAACGGGGGCTTTGACGGGCCCCGCGGGGCGGCCTTCGACAGTGCCGGCGACATGTACGTCAGCGACACCTACAACGAGCGGGTCGAGGAGTTCACGCCCAGCGGGGGTGGAGGATACGTCTTCGACCGCGCCTGGGGGATGCGGGGTGAGACGGCCGGCACGTTCAACTACCCCCGCCTCATCTGCATCGACCCCTCGACCGGGAACCTGGTCGTCGCCAACACCGACTCGAACATGGTGGTCGCCTGGAACGTGAGCCCGGCCTCCCCCAAGGTGGCCTGGTCCTCCACCGCGGGTGGGCTCGCCGACCCCTACGGGGTGGCCTGCGCGCCCGACGGCACCGTCTACGTGGCCAACAGCAACGCCAAGGACGTGGTCGCCTTCAGCAGCTCGGGTACCGAGCTCGGGACCATGGGCAGCACCGACAACCTCGGCTTCACCCGCGGGATCTGGGTGGACACCGACGGCTCGGTCTGGGTGGACAGCGACGCGACGGGGAACGTCTACCACTTCGAGTCGTTCGCTGACGGCGGCGCCGAGATCGGTCACTTCAACGTCAACAGCTCGATCCCCGAGGCCGGCGTGTACGGTATCGCCGGGGACTCCGGGTACCTCTACGTGGCGCTCTCCAGCGTCAACGAGGTGGCCCAGTACACCCGGGCGGGGAAGCTGGTGGGGACCTTCGGCGGCTACGGGACCAAGGTCGGTGACATGCAGACACCCCAGGGGTTGAGCTTCGGACCAAACGGCGCCCTCGCCGTCGTCGAGGAGAACAACGACCGGGTGAGCGAGTGGTCCGTACCCTGACGCGCTGATCAGGGTCGGAAGCCAGCCTGGGATTGGGCGGCCGGAGGAGACCGGCACGGGCCTCACGTCACATCCCGGGGGATCGCGCGACTCCAGCGTCAGTTGACGGCGTTCTCGTTACCGGAACGCGACCAAGGTCGGCGCCCCGTGACGGCGATATCACCGTCGCGTGACAGCGCGGCACCAGAGTGCGGGGCGGAACAGCCGCCTCGCATCGGAGCCGAAAGTCATGCGTCGATCACCCCTGCCGCTGACCCTCATGTCGATCGTCGGTGCGGCCGCCGCCGTCGCCATCTCCTCGTGGGGGACGACGGCGCTCGCCGCCTGTCCGCCCGCCTCCAGCCCGGGGACCGTCGGACTGTGGGCGGCTGACTGGGGCGGCGCCGCCGCCGGCCGCACCAGCGCCGAGTGGCAGGCCGCGGCCCAGAACGACAGCGTCCTCATCGGCCAGCCCGGCGTCTACAAGAAGTGGATGACGCAGCTGCGCGCCTGGAACCCCGATCTGACCATCCTCGCCTACAACCTCGGCCCCTACCTCCAGAAGGGAAGCGCCAACTTCACCACCGTCCTCGCCCAGGACCCGAGCTGGTTCGCCCACGACGCGAGCGGCAACCTGATCAACCTCAAGGGCTTCCCCGGCAACTACCTCATGGAGATGAGCAATCCCGGGTACCGGGCCTGGCACGCGCAGCAGCTGGCGGCGACGGTCGCCGAGTACGGCTTCGACGGGGCCATGGACGACTCGATGGGGCCGGCCCCGCTGGGCAAGAACTACGCCAGCGGGATCCCCATCGACCCGGCCACCGGCCAGGCGTACACCGACAGCGAGTACCTGGCCAACTCCGTGCTGCTCCTGGACGCCGACAAGGCGGCCCTGGACGGCAAGTACCTCGCCTTCAACGGGCTGATCAACGGCCCGACCTACACGCGCGAGACCAGCGTGTTCGCGACGTCGACGGCGGACGCGGGGGTGAGCGAGCTCTTCCTCCGCTCCCCGACCTCTTCGGTCACCGCCTACCCGACGGTCACCACCGTCGAGGACTCGCTGCAGATGATGGCCTCCATGTCGTCCAGCGGTAAGGCCTTCCTGGGCTGGACCAAGGTGTGGTCCGGCGGGACCCAGGCGCAGGTGTCGCAGTGGGAGCAGTTCGGGCTCGGCGTTTACCTGCTGGGCCAGGGGTCGGGCTCATACTGGGACTTCATGCCGTCCAAGAGTGCCGACAACACCGGCTGCTCGTACTCCAACCTCAAGGACCAGCTCGGTGCGCCGCTCGGCCCGTACCAGGTGTCCGGCTCCGTCTTCACGCGGTCCTTTGCGGATGGATCGGTCACGGTCAACCTGACCACCGACACGGCGACGATCTCCGTCGGCTGAGGTCGGGATCTCCTGGAAAGCAGGGGACGGAGGCCACCCGTGGGCGACCTCCGTCCCCTGTCAGCGTCTACGTGACCGTGATGGTGCCGGTGTCCGTGCTGGTGTTGAGGGACACCGAGCCGTCCTGGAACTTGCGGGTGAGCGTCGATCCATTGGTGGTGTAGTTACCCAGGGGAGTGCCCAGCTGATCCCTCATGTTCGAGTAGGAGATGACCGTGTTGTCCGCGCTGTGCGAGGGCATGAAGTCCCAGTACGAGGCGGAGCCCCGGCCCAGCAGGTAGGCGGCGAGGCCGTACTGCTCCCACTTGTTGAGCTGGGCGCTGCTCGCGTTGACCCAGACCTTGGTCCAGCCCAGCAGCGCCTTGCCGTGGGCGGCCATGCTGCTCATCATCTCCAGGGTCGCGTCCAGCTCGCTGGTGGACGGGAAGGAGTTGATCGGGCTGGTCGGCTGGCGAAGGAAGAGCTCGCTGATCCCCGCGTTCGCGTTGGAGGTGGCCAGCGTCT
>Ga0187880_1000125_pt1 | contig 63253 bp, 116 predicted proteins | sample June2016WEW_19_4_FD_132998 | JGI IMG/M metagenome (GOLD analysis project Ga0187880, IMG submission 132998) | Peatland microbial communities from SPRUCE experiment site at the Marcell Experimental Forest, Minnesota, USA - June2016WEW_19_40 | ecosystem: Environmental > Terrestrial > Soil >... | reverse complement strand
GGCCATCACCCGTCCTCGCCGATGGTGATGATCAACCCCGCCTCGGCCCGCTGGATGCGGTCGCCAAGGTGGCGCAGCCCGTCGGGCAGCGGGGCCGTCCGCAGGGCCTCCAGTGCCTCGCTCCACCGCTCATCCATGTCCACCACGGGACCGGCCAGCGTCTCGGCGGCGGCGCGGATGACATCGGCGCGGAGCCCAAAGGCGGCGGCCTCGGCCTCGGTGGGGAGGCGGAAGTACACGGTCGCATAGGTCGAGTCGAAGTCGTCGTCCTCGTCGCTGAGGTACAGCGGGTTGCTGGGCAGCCGGTGGGTGATGATGCAGCCGGGGCACACGCAGTACGGCCCCTCGGAGGTCTCGGGGTAGCTGAGCGCCCAGTGGTCGCGGTTGCCGCCGCCGTTGCGGGTGTAGACGGCGACCCGGAGCTGGCCCGGCTCCGTGCGCTCCACCCAGGCGTCGCGGAAGCGTCCCACGTCGTCGGGTCGCAGCCCGACCAGGAGGAGCACGACATCGGAGCGGGGGGCGTCCCGTGCCCCTCCCGGAAAGACGAGGTCAAACATCGTGGACATCGGATCCCTCCTGGTCGGGCGGGAAGTTGTACCCCTCCGAGAGGCCAGCCTGGCTGAGGTAGGCGGCGTGACGGCGCGCCACCTCAAGGTCGTCGGCGTAGGTGACGCGCCAGCACACTGACCCCACCGCTGCGGTGGGTGGGGTTGGGCGCATGTTGGGGAGCAGCTCCAGCAGGATCGGGAAGACACCCTCGCGCTGGATCAGCTGGGTGCCGAGTTCATTCCACTGCTCCGGGCTGGGCAGCGCGAACGTGCCCTCGGCGCCGGTGCGGGTGGCCACCCAGATGTGATCGACGTGGATGCCGTCGCGGCAGGAGCCGCGCAGCCCGCACTGGTGCGGCGGGAGCATCTCACCCATCGCGTGGAGTCCAGGAGACGAGTAGGCCATCGGGTGGCGTCCACTCCCAGAGCCGCTGATGGCCCACGGCCGGGATCGGTCTCTCCAGGCGATGAATGTCGGCGAGGAGCCACGCCCAGCGCTGCGGCCCGTAGTCGCCCAGTGGCTCCTCCAACGGGCGGGCACGGAGGAGTGAGCGGACGGAGGAGTTATCGACAGAGAGGCAGCAGCGCAGTACACAGACGGCGACCACCGTGCCAGTCGGGAGGGCATCGACATCGACGCCCATGTACAACTGGGCGAGGTGGCGCTGGGTGTCGAAATAGGCCGAGGTGGGCCGTCCCCTGGCAGCGTGGATGGCCAGCGGGCCACGGTAGCGCGTCGACCAGGAGCGCGTTTCGACGCTCTTGTCCCCCGCTGCGACCAGCGATGCCCACGGCTGGGTAAGCGTCAGCGCCTTCACGGGAGCCCCTCCACAAACCGATCCAGGGACGCGACCTCCTCGGTCCAGTGGCGGAGCGTGTCCCGTGCCTCGGCGAGGCGCTGGTGCGTCTCTCTGATCGCGCTCAGCGCTGGCCACCAGAGACGCGGAACCGCTGCGGTGCCGACGAGGAAGACGCTCTCGAGGGAGCAGCCCTGGGGGATGCCGACGAGTCGCCCGAAGAGGGCGGCCTCCCGGAGGGGGGCGGCCACCGGGAAGAGCCGGTAGTGGAAGCCGACGGCCCGTTCAGCGATCCAGGAGGCGAGGCCGATCACATCGTAGGCGCGGGCGAAGCCGTCCTCGGAGAAGAGAATGCAGACATCGCCGAGGTCCATGTAGGGGCGCCGGGGCAAGGCGCCTGGTGCAGTGACGGCGGGGAACTCCTGGACGATGGTGACGGCGCCCCCCCTACCCTCTGAGACGACCGGCCAACCCCATGGGCGGGTCATGTCCAGCACTCCCCGAGGGGGGTGGAGGCGGCCGACCCGCAGGGCGGCGGGGACGGGGTCGGGGTGCCCCAGCCCACCGCGTGGACGGGGGTCAGGGCCTCCCAGGCGAGCAGCGTCGCGAGGAAGGCGAGCGCGACCAGGAGCACGATGACCGGGAACGCCCCGGCGGCGCGCCGCGCGAGCCCGCTCATGGTCAGCGCCCTCATGGCAGACCCTGACCCCAGAGGGGGTTTCCCGTGCTCACCCAGCGGATGATCGCCCAGATCAGGACGGCCCAGAAGGCGATGCCGAAGAGGATCGCCCCGGCCCAGCCGATGATGGCATCGCGTCGGCGTCGGCGTCGCCATCTGCTGAGGTCATTCATCACCCCGTCCTCCGCTCGCACCACTCGACCAGGGCCAGGAGGTCATCGTCGGACATGGTGAAGTAGGCGTAGTAGCGGAAGGGAGAATCGGGGGTTGAGATCCCGGTGGCGGCGGCGAGGCGGTAGGCGAGGTCGCGACGGGCGTCGGCCTCTGCCTGCTCCCTATCGTGCTTGAGCTGCCTCTCGCTGTCGACCGTCTCCAGGCCGCCGAGGCAGCCGTCGCAGATGGGCCGCCACGGGTGCTCCTGGCCGGGCGGCGCCACCCAGCGGAAGCGGAGGGAGGCTTGCCGCCCGCACCAGGCGCAGGGCTGAGCCCTGTCCCTCCGCTCCATCGTCTCCACACTCATGACTGCGCGCAGGCAGCGCCGTCGGCGCAGGAGGCGTCAAGGGCGGTGCCCAGCATCCCGATGAGACGGTCGTAATTCTGCTCCCACTGCGTGTCCCAGGCGGCGTCCTGGGGGTACAGGCTGGCGTCGTTCTCGTGGCTGGCCAGGGCTTGGGTGACCCACCCGGCCGCCTCGGCGATGTCAGTCCGGGTCGGGTACTGCCCGCTCTGGCAGGCGGTGGCGATCCAGCCCGCCAGGGTCGTCCAGTCGGACGCCTCCTGGCGGTAGTAGGGGATGTCGGAGAGTGGGTAGCGGGTGTCGGTGCCCGCCTGCAGCGCGGCCGCCTCGGCGCTGTCCAGGCTGGCGTCCTGGCCGAGGGTCGCGGCCGCCCAGGAGCAGTCCGCCGCCGTCCAGGCGACGCTCATCACGGGCGCGGCGGAGGGGCTGAGCGGGATCAGCGACGGCGCTGCCTTTGCCGTGGAGGACGCCCCCCCCGTCGGGGCGATCAGTTGCGGCGCGGCGGGCGCCTGGGCGGGCGTCGGGGTCGCGCTGGGACTGCTCAGGACGGGCAGCGGCCCGGTGTAGAAGGGCTGGAAGGGCGGGTGGCCGCCCACGAGGTTGAAGCCCGCCAGGGCGAGCCCGGCGAGGACGAGTCCGGTGAGGATCTTGAACATCTCGGTGCCTTTCAGTGGTGGTGGGCCAAGCGCCGATCCAGCACGGCGAGGGCCGTGATGAGGGCGGCGGCGAGCCCGACGGTGGTGACGATGAGGACGGCGGCGGCACTGACCAGGGCGGTCATGGCAGCCTCTCCGCCGGGAGCTTCGCGATGACGGCCTCGGCGAGGTCGGAGGCGGTCTGGGGGTGGTCGGGGAGCAGATCCAGGGCCACGCCTCGGCAGGCGGTGGGGATGATGAGGGGGCGCTCCAGGAGCACCCCCCGGCGGCGCCCTGGCGTCGACGCGCTGGGACGGAGCACCCCGTACACGATGGCCCCGTCACCGTCCACCCGCTGGCGCACGGTGAGGGTGGCCGTCTGGTCGCCGACATCGACGGCGGAACCGGCCAGGATCGGCCAGATCGCCCTCACGATGCGGATCGGCGGCCGCGAGGTCAGGGTGATGGTGAAGTCGGGCTCATCCACGGCGACATCGCTCATGAGCGAGCCCTCCGCTGCGGGTCGGGGCGGCCACAGGCGGGGCAGCGGCCCCGTAGGACCACCACCCCGCACGGGCAGACACGTCGGGTGCGCTCGCGCTCCGCGCGCTCGCAGAGCGCGATGATCCGGTCACGGTTGGCCATAGCCTCGGCGCGGGTGCTCATAGGGACTCCCAGCCGACGCCCATGGTCCAGACCAGGCAGGGCGCAGGATACTTGCGGTCGAGCGTCTCAAGGGCGGTATCGCGCGAAGCCTTGACGACTCGGAAGGCACCGCCTGGGTAGACACTCTCGCCGGGGGCGAGGAAGGGTGTGGAACCTCGCTTCACGAGACGGTCGAGGCGTTGGCGCAACTGCTGCTCCTCCACCAACATGAGGGCGACCGTCTCCTCCCGGCTCGCCTGGAGCGTCTCATCGGAGATGCTCTCGCCGATCAGCCGTGCCAGGGAAGCGAGGGGTACAGCAGCGACGAAGGCCCCCCACGCCTTGGGGACGATCCTGAACGGATCCCCGAGATAGTCGATGTGAACCCGGATCATGCCCCCGTCGCCAGCATCCTCGATGCTGCCGACCACCGTGCCCTTCCAGGCCAGGGTGGCGCGGTACGCGATCCCTTCATGAGTCCGGTGCCCACTGTAGGAGGTGACGATCCAGTCCCGGTTGGGTGCCTCGAGCAGGCTGGCGGGGAGCGTGATGCTGGCGACCACGGCCACCGGGACCTTGGATGTGCGGGCCATCTGGATCTCCTCTGCGCCGTATTGGGGGCTGGCGCGTACCCCATCTGTCTGTCATCTGACATTCTCCTCCCCGGACTGGGTGACTGTCAAGTGGCAGCGGGGTCGCGATATGATGGCGGCATGGAGGCCACCGCCAACCGGCTGCGGGCGCTCCGCATGGCTCGGGGCTGGACGATCCTGGAGCTGGCCCGGCGCTCCGGCGTGGACGACTCCATCATCGGCCGCTGGGAGCGGGGCAAGCGCCAGCCCCTGGTGGCCTCGGCGCTCGCCGTGGCCCGCGCCCTGGGGGTGCCCCTCGAGGAGATCCTGCCCGCCGGCGTGGCCGTAGGCGCGGATGGAGGATGACACCTTCGTCTCGGTGTTCTCCGGGATCGGGGGCTTCGACCTCCCGCTCGAGCGCCTGGGCTGGCACTGCGTCGCCCAGGTGGAGATCGACCCCCAGGCCCGGGCGGTGCTCGAGCGCCACTTCCCCGATGTCCCCCGCCACGGGGATGTGAGGGGTGTCCACGCAGCCAGACGGTGCGGCGGACGCTGCGATGGGTGCCTCCCTCCCGCTCGCCTGGTCTGCGGGGGATTCCCGTGCCAAGATGTGTCGACCGCTGGACGCCGTGCTGGCCTGGGCGGAGCGCGGAGCGGGCTCTTCTATGAGCTCGCTCGCCTCTGTGCTGAGCTCGCTCCCGCCTGGATCCTCGCCGAGAACGTCCCCGGGCTTCTCACGTCCTGCGGCTGCCCTGAGTGCTCCGGAGCCCTCTCTGCCGCCGCCCGCGCAGCTGGAGCTGATCCCCTCGAGGACGAGGAGACGACCGCTCAGGCGATCCGCCCCGACCATCGCGGACGGGACATGGCGGCCGTCCTCGGGACGCTGGGAGAACTCGGGTATGGGTACGCCTACCGGGTGCTGGACGCTCAGCACTTCGGAGTCCCCCAGCGCCGCCGTCGCCTCTACTTTGTCGGACATCTTGGAGCCCCCTGGTCCGCACCTGGCGCGGTACTGCTTGAGCCCGAGGGCGGCGCTGGGCATCCTGCGCCGGGCGGAGAAGCGGGGGCGATTGCTGCCAGCCGCATTGCGCGCAGCCTTGGAGGCGTTGGCGGAGGCCAGGACTACGGGGCCAACAAGGGGACGCTGATCCTGCCCACCCTGACCGCCGCCATGGGCCACGATGCCGGTGCCGCCGGGCAGAGCGGCAAGGACGAGATCGTCCTGGGGGTGGCCCACGCCACTCTGATTACGCTCCAGGACACCTCCGGCCGGGACAAGGATCAGCACGGCCTGGGCGTCTCCGAGGCGGCCGTTGCCTACACCGTGGACACCCTGGGCACGGCGGGGGTGGCCCAACCCCTGCGATCTCGCCCCTACTCCGACAGCGGTGGCGCCGAGGGCGGCCTGCTGGCTCTCACCGAGGGGGCGCACGGGGTCACTGAGAACTCGACGACCGATCCGCTCCAGGTGGGCGGGGGCAAGCCCGGCCAGGGCTACCAGGCGATCCGCGAGGGGATGGCGGTGCGTCGGCTGACGCCGCTCGAGTGCGAGCGGCTCCAGGGGTTCCCCGACGGGTGGACGGACGGCCAGTCGGACTCGGCGCGGTACCGCCAGCTGGGCAACGCCGTGGCGGTGCCGGTGGTCGAGTGGATCGGTAGGCGTCTCACCGCCATGGCCATGACCCTGGAGGGACGATGATGGCGCTCGCCCCGTTCACCGAGGTGGAGATCACCTTCCGGCCCGCCGAGACGGCGCAGGGCGTGCCGACGTGGTGGTGCCACATGCCCGAGACCGGGGGTTGGATGATGTGGAACGCGCTGGAGGTGCCATCAATCTGGGATGTCCTCGGCTGGCTGGCCAGGGAGCAGGCGCGGCGCCTCCCGCAGGAGGCCGTCGGGTGACCCTCCTCCAGCCCGCCTACTCGGACGGCCTGGCCACCTGCTACCAGGGCGACGCCCTGGCGGTGCTGCGCGAGCTGCCGGCGGCGAGCGTGGACTGCGTGGTGACCAGCCCTGCGTACTGGGGCCTCCGCGACTACGGCACCGGCGCCTGGGAGGGCGGTGACCCTGGCTGCGAGCACCGGGGCACAGCTGGCCGCGGCGGCGGCCTGGACGACCAGCAGCAGGCCGGGGCGCTGGGCCACGTCCCCGGGGCACCCAACCGGGGCGGGGATCCCGGCCGCTGCCGCTGCGGGGCGGTGCGAGTGGATCTGCAGCTCGCCTCCCAGGTGGCGGCCATGATGGCGGAGAACTCAGCCCACGCGCCCGCGACGCCCTGATCCCGCCGGGCTGCGGCGGCCGCCACCAGGAGTTCGTCGTCACCGCGCCCCATCTCCTCGCCGTACCTGAACCACGCCCCGTTGACGAGCCGCTCCCGCCGACTGACCGCTGCCTCGAGGTTGGACTGGAAGGCGGCTATGGCCCGTCTGATCTCGGCCACCCGGGCGGGATCAGGGGTGGGTAGGGGCTCTGTGCCTCGCTCCGCCGCCGCCTGGATCCCGTCCACGGGCGAAAGTGTACGGCAACCCGTCCGGGAGTGCGCTATGATTCCCGACCAGGAAATCCGGCGCTTTGGGAGAGATCGGGATGGATGACCCCGAGGGGGGGCGGCAGCCAAGCGTTTCCCGACGCGGTGTGACGCCCTGCCGGGTGACCGTCTCCGCTCCCGAGGTGGACGCGATCACCCGGGGCGTGGAGATGCTCGCCGACGAGATCGGGACCGGCCAGGTTGACCTCTGGACGCTCAGCTTCACCGATCCCAAGCGCTCCAAGGGCAGCCAGTGGGTGGGCACGATCATGGTGGAGGCTTTCGGCCTGGTCGACGCGCTGACCCGCGTGAACGCCCTCGGCCTGAATCCCGGTGGGGCGGTCATGGGCATGGGCGTGCCACTGGAGAGGCCCCTCCCCCACGCCTACCGCGAGCGCTGGTGCGGGCGTCTCATGACGGATCGCCGAGAGGTGGAGGACATGCCCATGCCCTGGTCGGAGGCCGGGGCGTGACACCCCCACCCCGTGACGATGTGCTGGAGATGCTCCACCGACGCAGGCAGGCGGTGAGCGTCACCATCGCCATGCTCCTGATCTTCCTTGCGGTGGCCAGCCTCATCGACCTCTGGGGTGCCACTGCATGGCTCTGGCTCGCCTACCTCGCCGCCCTGGTGGGCTGGGGCGTGGTGGACATCCGCTTTGAGCGCCAGATCAGGCGGGTGCGTCGGCGGACCAGGGAGATCACCCGCGAGTCATCGGGCCGCTGACGGCTCGCAGATCCTCAAGCCCTCAAGGAGGGAACCATGTTCACCTGGATCGACTACCGCCTCGCCATCACCGTCGATCGCCTGGTCGCCGGGGTGCCCGCCAAGGAGAAGATGCTGGATATCTGGCTGGAGACCAGGGCCGCCCGGATGAAGGCGCCCGCCGAGATGCCGGCGGAGCTTGCCTCGGTGCCGCTCACGCCCTCAGCGGCGCGGGAGGAGCACAGCGCCACCGCCGCCCAACTCGACGTGGCCGAGGTTCACGGGGTCGTCTTCTACCGCCTCCCCGATGGCACCCCTTGTTATGAGGGGCGGTGCCTCAAGGGGGCGCTCAAAGAGGCGGCCAACATCCTGAAGGACGCCGTCCGGGTCAAGGCGTTCCGGTCCAAGGTGGCGGAGCGCGTCTTCGTGCTGGAGAAGGTGGTGCCGATCACGGTGCCGATCCAGGTGGACGATAGGCCGCTCACCGTGATGACCATGCAGGGTCCCCGGACCTCGATCAAGCGCTTCGAGTACGCCGACAGCGTGCCGCTCAGCTTCACCATCCGGGTCCTGGACGATGGCGTCAACAAGGTGGGGACCGAGGAGCAGCTCCGCGAGATGCTGGAGTACATGCGCTTCAACGGGATCGGCAGCGACCGCAGCCAGGGCTCGGGCACCTTCACCATCGACAGCTTCGGGCCGGTCTGACTATCCGTACCCGACCACTCCGACACTCCCTTCCGTGTCCGCCCAACCCGGACCCTGCCGACCAACCCGTCCGACCCGCACCGACAAGCCAGTCCATACCGACAATCCGCCCCAGCCCATACCGACAACCCGTCCCTCGCCCAGCCGTCCCGACGACCCCACCCTCCCCTTGCCGATCCGCCGTGTCAGATCGCACCCTCCCGCACCGAGCATCCCGACGAGCCTACCCCGGCCCCGCCGACGATCCAATCCCTGCCTGCGGACGATCCGGTGCTCGCCTGTCCCTTCCGCTCCGACTATCCAGTCCCCACCCCACCCCACCGAACCCCGAGCCGTCCCGACAACCCGTCCCCGCCCCAGCCCAGCCGACATACCAGACCTACCCATTCCGACGATCCGTCCCCGCTCCATCCTCTCCGACGATCCAATCCATACCACTCCGCGCCACCGTGACCGTCCCTTCCTGTCCTCCCCGACAACCCAGTCCATACCGACAGCGACGATCCTGACCTCGCCGACAAGCCATGCCACCCCGGACCGACGAACCGGACCGAACCACGCCACTCCGTGATCTCCCCGCCGCCCAGAATGGGCTGGTAGCGTGCGGGGCATGGATCGCATGGAATGGGGCGCCCTCATCGCGACGGGGCTCCTGGCGGCCGTCCTGGTGCCCGCAGCGGCCATCAGCGGAGGTGGGGGAGGATCGGTCCCGCCGCCCGCGCCCCCCACGCCCCCCATCGGCCCCACGGGCACGGAGACCTACTCCTGCAACGAGATCTGCTGCGGCCCGGGCGGGGCGGGGATCGGCCCCGCCGGCTGTGCGTTCAGCGTGAACGCCGATGGGGTGTGCACCTGCGGCTGAAGAGGGGGGGTCAGCCGCTGAGCAGATCCCCGAGGCGCATCGCCTGGCCCATGTCCCCCGAGATCCTGATCCGGCCGCTGAAGTACCCCTTGACGGCGTCCAGGCGTCCCTCGAGGAGATCCTCGGCATCGGTGACGCTCAGCCGGATGGTGCAGTCGACGGGGAGCGGCCCCTGCCTCTCGCTGGCCATGGCCAGGCCGTTGCCGACGGCCACATAGAGATCCCCGCCGCCCTCGCCGGAGAGACGGAAGCGCAGTGAGGCGAGGCGCTGCGCCTGGGCTCGGGGGGCGCGGGCCAGGCGGGCGTCCAAGCGGGTCACGATCTCGTCCAGGGTGAGCGGGCTCACCCGGCGCTCGCCTCGAGGACGCGCCCGTCGTCGCCCAGCCGGGCGGCGAAGGCGGCCAGGGCGCGGCGGTGCCGCGGGCAGAGGTCGGGGGCCTTGAACGCGGAGTCCTCGGGGTCGGGCTTCTCCTGCAGGCCGAGCTCCAGGAGCTGGCGCAGGGAGACGGGGTCGGGGGCCTGGCACGCCTCGCACCGGGGCTTCATCGACCGTATCGTACCCGGCTGCGTGCAGGGACGGCCACCCTCAGCCGGGCGGATCCGGCAGCTGGGCCACCGAGACCATGATCTGGTGGAGCTCAGGAGGCGCGCTCACGGGCTCCCCGGGGGCGACCGTCGTCCCGGCCACCCCCACCGAGTGGCGCGTGCCGAAGAGGCCGGTCCCGATCAGGGCGGCGGCGGTCACGATGGCCTGGGCCACATGGCTCTCGGTGAGTTCGCCGGGGGTGAGCCCCTGAGTTCTCTTGAGGTTCGCCCAGGTGCTCCGCAGCGTCTGGTCGATGGGCTCTCCGGGCTTCGTGCTGGCGCCGAAGGCCCACCTCATTCGGCCGCCTCCTCCTCCGACGCAGGTTCAGGCTCAGAGGGAGCAAGTTGCCCCTCCAGATAGGCGATCCGATGCTCCGCAATCGTCAGCTTCATCTGGAGCTGCTCAACGCGCTCCGCGAGGGCGGTGGCGTCGCGCATGTGCTGCACCTCGCGCAGGCCGATCTGCTGGGCGAGCCAGGAGGGAATCTCCAGGTTCGCGGGAGCATTGGCAGGGGACGGCGGGATGTGCCTCGGCTGGGGATGGGTTCCCGCTGGCACCCCGGCTGGCGCTTTCGGTGGTCGCGGCATGGGAGCCATCATAGCCCTCCTCTCAGGCGGGCGTGGCGCTGCGGGGGCGGGCTCAGGGCGGGAGCGAATACGGGATCGACGGCCTGGTCGGCGCCGTCGCCGCCGCGGGCCATGCGCGCGTTCATCGCCGCCTCGATGTACTCAAGCGCGGCGACCTGTCCGGCGACCACGCAGCCTGCGCACATGCCGTCCCCCAGCGGCGCGAAGGGTTCGCGGGCGGCTCGCGCCCGAAACTCCTCAGAGAACACGCTCACCGGCCACCTCCAGCGGCCACTCTACGCCGCCTTGATGTAGAAGGCCACCCCCAGGAAGGGAGGTATGTTGGCGGTACCGCTGCCCGAGCCGGTGAGGGATGCATAGCCCGTCCCTGTGTTGCCCGGGGTGGTGCTTTGGATGTTGGCACTGCCGCTTTGGGCGTTGGTGTTCGTGCTGGGATCCGAAGCGAACTTGCTGCTTCCCGAGGCGTAACCCCCAATCGGGTTGGAAGACCCAGCCGTCAGGAAGTTGCCGCCGAGGTTCGTACCGTGAGCATGGCTGTGAGAGTGGCCACTGTCAGAGTGCGAGTGGGCTGCCGAGCCGTGGGTGTGGCCGGTGTCGTTGTGGGTGTGGGCCGGTGCCTGACCATTGGCGTTCGACACCCCCAGCGCGATGCCGTTGGCCCCCGCCCCCATGGGGGCCAGGCCCCGCAGATCGGGGAGCGTCGTGCCTCCGAGCAGCGCGTACAGGGCGGGATAGGAAGCGCTGCTGAAGCTGCTGCCGTTGCAGAGCAGCCAGCCGGGCAGCGACACCGAGACCGGAAACATGAAGATGGCCCCTATCGGGATGGGCTCGGGTGGCGCGAAGAGGGGCATCTTAGGTGACCTCCGTGTTGAGGAGCCCGGCAGTCGTGACAAGCCCACCCGTAGGTAGAATGTCCCAGTAAGCAGCAATGGAGGCGGTTTGAATCGGCAGCGGCATCTCGTAGTAGGCTCCCGGCCCGAGGAAGTAACTAGGAAAGTTAGAGCCGATTCCAATGGCGCAGTGGGCGGCGTTGGTCCAGTTGGCGTACAGCAGCAGTCCTCGTCTAACGCTGTTGAAGGCAAGGACCTGATACCACGTCAGCGCTGCTACGGGTTGGTAGTTAGCCCAGTTCACAACACCGTTACCCAGCCCGGGAACCACGTTTATCGCCTGCAAGGGCGGAGTAGTGACGTACTGAATACCAGTCCCGAGCAGCGCCCCCACATGAGCTACCACCGTGTTCGTGACCACAGCGTATCCGCCCGTGCCCACGGTCACTGTGAAAGTCCCCGTCCCACCGTCGATGTTGCCAGTTATGGGCACAACAATAGCGTTGCCTGCGGACTTCAAAGACCACGTATCCCCGTAGACCGGACCCCCAGCCGCGTCGTAGACGACGATCTCGACACCAAACTGGAGGATGCCGGTGTCGCCCTCATCAACAACCTGGACGACGATGCCGGTCCAGTTGTTACCGAGGTTGGCCGTCAGCGTCGCGGTGTTATGACCACTGAGAATCGTGAGGGTTCCTATCGACACGGGCGGAGCGTCGATGGAGACGTTGGTCTGCCCGCCCTGCCCACCGACCACCGTGATGTTGCCGGAGCCGATGTCCACGGTGTTGGGGACGATGAGCGCATAGACGGTGGCCGCCGGGATCGGGCTGCCGGTGAGGTTTTTGCTGGTCCACGTCACGACGACGGTGACGGGGCTCTCGGTAGCCCCGGCGAGCGTAAGGAAGGTGTCACCGCCGCCGTTCGCCAGGAAGCTCTTGCTGACGGAAGGGCCTCCGTTGATACCAACGATGAGCACCTGGCTGCCATTCGCGGTCGCGTTGGCGGGCGTCACGACGAGCACGCCAGCCCCATTGGCGGGCAGGGTGTACGACCCAGAGACAGCCTGCTGCCCGTTCGCCATGGACAGGGTTCCGAGTTCCACGGGCAGCGTCCCCGTGGTCAGGATCACGGTGCCATCGGGTCCGATGACGGCGAGCGGTAGGTTGGGAGAGGTCTGGACCCAGAGCGGATCGTTGGGGCTGTCGCCCACGTCGATGGCGGCGTTGCCGATGAGGGCGACGGCCGTGATGCCGCCCCCCCCCACGGCGCCCTGCACCACGAAGGTCACGGACGGGTCGGTAATGGCGTCGATCGAGAGGATGATCACGTCCTCGCCCGGTAGGGGGGCGTCCAGGTAGTAGGTGCTGGTGGTCGTCCCCCGCACGGTCAGGATGGTGACGTTGCCGATGCTCGCCCAGTTGTCCCAGAAGGTCACCTTGACGGCCTGGGTCCCGACGGGCAGCGCCACGGTCTTGGTCGTCGGCGAGGTGGTCAGCGGGTCGAGTGTCCAGAGCGACACGGGTGGGAGGTAGGTGCCGACGTTGGTCAGCCCGCCCTGGCCACCGACGATGGTGATGTTGCCGGAGCCGATGTCCACTGAGCCGCTGGCGATGGTCACCGATCCCGAGATCGTGCCGATGTTGACCGTGCCGCTGGAGATCGCCACCGTGCCGCCGACCACGACCGTGCCGGCGGGGACGTTCTCCACCTGGACCACCTGGCCGGCGGCGATGGAGATGGAGCCGGAGATCGTCCCGACGTTGATCGTGCCGGAGCTGATCGCCACCGTGCCGCCGACCACGACCGTGCCGGCGGGGACGTTCTCCACCTGGACCACCTGGCCGGCGGCGATGGAGATGGACCCGGCGACGGTGCCGACGTCCACCGTGCCTGAGGAGATCGCCACCGTGCCGGAGACGGTCACCGGGCCGCTGATGGTGGCGTTGACCACCGCGCCCGTGATCGAGGTGTAGCCGGTGATCGGCCCGTTGGGCGGCACCACCTCGCCCTGGTTGTAGAAGGTGACCAGGAGGCTCGCCGGCGCCCCGCTGGGGCTGGTGATGACCGGCTCCGCGCTGACCGTGACCCCCACGCTGTTCGACCAGGGAACGCTCTGCTGGGTGTAGGGGGGGATCCAGACCGTGCCGCCCTGGATCTGGGCCTGGAGGGCGTACGGCGACACATTCTGGAGCAGGACGGTGCAGGGCGGGGTCGGCACCTTGGGCGCGGGGACAGATGCGGTGCCCCCCGAGGTGAGCGCGAGGACGGGGCCGGCCAGGGACACCTCAGCCCCCCTGGCGGCGGCGGAGGAGCCCGATCAGCAGGATGAGGAGCGCGCCAGTGCCCAACCCCAGCGCCGCCGCCAACCCGGCTCCCGCGCCGCCGGAGGTCAGCTGCGCCGCCGATGGCGCGATGCGGGCGGCGTCCTGGGCGATGGGACCCAGGTACTGGCTCTGAAACTGGGCGAGGGTGAGGCAGCCGGGCAGGGTCGGGGCGTTGACCAGGGCCTGGAGCTCAGCGCTCAGCGCCCGCGCCCGATCCGCCTGGGCGGTGTCCCCCGCCGCCTCGAGGTTGGCCCCGGCGTCACCCAGGGCCTCGCTCGCGGCCGCGAGCAGCTCCATGCAGTCGCCCTCGTCCGAGGCCGACCGGGCCTGGCTGAGCAGGCTGTCAGCGACCGCGAGCGAGGCGGTGGCATCGGCCGCCATCGCTCACATCAGGACCCTGGGGTCGCAGGCCGAGTATTCGACCACCCGCACGTCGATGGGGAAGCTGCCGCCGGTGGGGGCCACGATCCACACCGGCCCCACGTACCACCAGGGGAGCCAGGTCCCCTCGGCGTTGTCGCTCACCGGGATGCCCGGCATCCGGGTGGAGTCGGCCGTGGCGGTGGAGCGCACGATGTCGGCGAAGCCGTAATAGACCTTGGCGCTGGCGGTGACCACGAAGAGGCCCAGAGCCACCCGCTTGAGGTTGCGGAAGGCGACCTGGCGGGGCGTCCGCTCGGTGAGCGTGGCGGCTCGTGTCTCGCTGCCCGTGTCGTCGCTGATGGCGAAGGCGTGGCGGAGCAGGGCGACCACGTCGGCCGGCAGGCCCAACCCCGCACCGGGCGCGGAGGCCGCAGGCGCGGGGACGCCCAGTTCGCCCAACCGCCGGGCGGCGGCGGCGGGGAAGGGTGGGCGCGCCCCCGGGGGCGAGACCGTCATGGCCTCACGGTCACTGGCCGCGGGCGGCGGAGCCGGCCAGGGCCTGGACGGGGACGGGGATGATGTCGTCCTGGGACACCCCATCGGGGATGCTGATGTTCACCCCCCCGACGATGGCGCTCCGGCCCTGGGTGCTGCCCGCCCGCCTGCGCAGGATGTAGTCGTACCCCTGCACCTCAAGGGCGACGGCGATCCCCGCCGGGGTGGCCGAGGCGCCGTTCCACTGGAGCCGGAACTGGGGAATGATGTCGTACTGCCAGAACATCTCGGTGGTCTCGGCGAAGAGGAAGCCATCGTCCACCGGGAAGGCCGCCGGCAGGCTCATGTTGGCGTCCTGGACGGGCGCAGAGATGGCGTCGGCGGGATCTGGGACCTGGTACCGCGCATTGAGCGGCGCCGTGGTCTGGGTGGTGCCCCAGTACAGGCTGGAGCCGGGGAGGTAGGCGACGAGGTCGAAGTTGTCGATCTTGGCCCCGCTGCCCGCCGCCGTGTCGATCAGGCGGAGCTTGAAGCGCGCCTGGACCATCTCGTTGACCTGGAGTTGGAAGGCGTCGGGGGCGATCAGCCCCGTCTGCTGTCCCGCCCCCAGGCTCAGGATGCTGGCCTTGGGATCGGCCTTGTACGGCGGGTACGGCGAGGAGACCGCCCAGATGACGGTGAGACCCCCCGGCGACTCGCCCAGGGAGTTGAGCCCCCGAGCCTGGACCACGTCGTACACGGGCAGGCCGTCCCAGGTGGTCCCGTCCACCAGGATGCAGAGGTCACCCGGCTCCAGGGTATTCCACCCTCCGCGGAAGAATCGCTCGCGTCCAGTCGATCGCATCGACGCTACCTCATGATCCCGGTTGACGAGTTCCGCCAGCGCCCCGCCCGGTCAGGAGGGCGGGGGCTGGCTGGCGAACTCAGCGGATAGGGCTGCTGCCTTGTGCTCAGCCGGCCGCCTGGCTGGCGGGCTGGCCCGGCGCCACCGCCGGCTGGTTGACCACCGTGATCGGAGGCTCGGCGATGACCCCGACCAGCGCGTAGGTCTCGGCGTTGGCCGCCGCGAGCGTGTTGCTGGTCACGTAGGTGATCGTCGGCTTCGCGTTCGCGATGAAGTAGATGGGGTCGAAGTACCCCATCCGGCCCCGGTTGGTCGTGAACGCCCCCTCGGCGTACAGCGGGTCCAGCCGGATCTTGGCGAAGACCTGGGAGCCGGTCCCGATCCAGATCTCCTGGATCGACGGCAGGGCGGTCGCCGATGGGTACAGCACGCCGTACCCGAAGAGCACCCAGGCGGTCGCCTGGGGGACACGGGCCACAGCGGTGTCCACGGTCGGGGTGTTGGCGATGACCGCCACCCCGTTGCCGAAGACGGCCGCCTGGCTTCCGTACCAGTCGGTGGGGGTCAGCGGGCGCGTGGTCAGGTCCGCGTTGGAGGCGCCGCGCGCTGAGCTCTGGGCCACCGAGCAGGCCGTGTCCCGGAGCAGCTTCAACTGGCCCGGGTTCAAGCTGGCCTCGGGGGTGATCGCGATCAGGGTCATCTCGGATGTCCTCTAGCCCCGTTGCCGGTGAGTGCCTCTGAGATCACCGGGCGTGGGCGGTGTCGGATGGAGAAGGCGATGGCCCTGCTCAGAGGAGGCCGGGCTGGCTGACCTGGAGGAATGGACGCGCGGCCGCCGGAGCCGCCAGCCCCGCCGCCCGCTCGTGACCACGGTGACCCGCGACCCGGCCGCTGGCGGGCGTCGACGGGGTGATGTACCCCGCGTTGCCGCGCTGGCCGATGGCGGTGGTGATGACCTCGGCGACGACCAGGGCGCCACCGCCCATGAGCGACTCCGAGACGTCCGAGTGCGGCCACTCGGCGATCTGGGCGACCAGGCCGACGAGCAGCGCGCCGATGCCGACATCCAGGCCGGAGTTCTCAATGAACGAGAGCGGCGGAGTCGGCGTGCCCGTGGTGTTGGCAGGGTTGCGCTGCCAGCGGTCGGTGTCCCAGGACCGGGAGAGGCCCGTGCCGACGCCGAGCACGGCCTCGGTGCCGAGGACGGCGAATGGGAAGCGGTACACGGCCCCACGACCTCCAGATGGCGATGGCTGACATGTCGCCATGCTCTGGGAGCCGCCTCCCCGGGGGCCTCACGCTTTGGGACGGGCTTGGCCGAGACCGGATGCGCGCTCCCAAAGCGTGACGCCTGGATCGTAGCCGAGGGCGGAAATCTTGTGGGAGATCGCCCGCATCTCCCCTCGGGGAGCCGGAGGAGGGCCGCCGACCCCCCTTGAGGGGGAAGCGCTCAGAGCAGCCCCGGCGCCGACCGCATGTCGCCGCCCGGGTAGGGGATGTTCTCGACCACGGGCACCGGAGGCGGCTTCACGGCCCCGCAGGCGGTGCAGCCGGCGGCCACGGCACCCTTGGGCCGCGTCACCCGCACCCCCCGGCCCCTTGCCGGGGTGATGTCGGCGGCCAGCAGGGTTCCCGCGTTGCGCTGGGCGATGGCGGGGATCACCTGGCCGGAGAGCCGGTTGGCCGCCACCGTGATGAGCCCGTAGCTGAGGTCGTCGTCCCACTCCAGGCCGAGACCCAGCGCGCCGACGACCAGCTCTGCCAGGCGGAAGACGCCCGGGGCCTGCGCGAAGTGGGGCGCGACCCACTCCACCACGGCACCGTCGGCCAGGCCGGTGCCCACGCCGAGCAGCGGCGGGACGAAGTCAAGCTTTCGCATGGCCCCGATTACATCACGGCGCCGGAGCTCTGCGGGAGATCGGCAGCCGGATCATCCCGGCATCCAGGCGCCGACCCAGCAGGGTCGGGATCCACACCCTGGCCGCCTGGCGGACCAGGAAGTGCGCCTCGAGGGCGATCACCCCCAGCATCACGCCCGTGCCGAGGATGGCGAGGTCGCGACGGCAGGGCATCAGGCCGCCCGGCCCCCGCCCAGACCGCGCCGGCGGGACGGGGTGAGCGGCGCCTCGGTCCTGGGCGCGGCCTGGGGGGCGCGCTTGGTCACCTGGCCGAACCCGCCCCGGCCCGTGGTGCCGCCGCCCTCGGCGGTCACCCGCTGCTCCAGGCCGACGCCGCCCTGGCTACTGGCGGTGAAGCCGCCGGAGGCCCCGAAGGTGGGCGGGGCGGGGACGCCGATGGACTCGACCGGCGGCGGCGCCACGTCGTACCCCTCGTGCTTGGCGACCTTGGTCTCCACGATCCACCAGCCCACCCCGAGCGCCCCCACCGCCCCGGCGGCGAGCAGCCACCACTTGGTCGCCGTGGAGATGGGGCCGCTGGCGGCGGCGCTGCCGAAGCCCGAGAGCACCGACTCGATGCGCTGCTGCACGGTGGGGTCGAGCACGGCAATGGCGAAGAGGATGAGGAGGATCGCTCCGATCGGCATCAGGGTCCAGCTCCTGCGTTGGGTCCGGGGAGATAGATGGTGATGTACCAGAAGACGATCCAGCCGGTGCCGAGGATGGTCTGGTCCTGCTCCCAGATCTCCATCTCGTTGACGGCGGTGGCCACCCCCTGCGAGATCATCTGCTCCGCCACCTGCTGCGGCTGGGGGGGCTGGCCGATGGACGAGCCGAAGATCTGCCACACCTTGATCCCGAGGCGGTCGGCGTACGCCTTCGCCGTGGGTGGCCCCTTGCCCAGGAGCTGGCTGAAGACGAGGCCAAAGCCCTGGCCCGACGGTGGACGCAGCGATGCCGCCTTGCCGATGTTGAAGAGGGTCGCCACGACCGCCAGGGTACCGCCTCCGGGTGGTGCCCTTGGGAGATCGGAGGTGGTTGGTCCGTGCCCCAGGAGTCGAACCTGGACAGCTCGCGCGGCAGGGTTACGGCCTGCTGGCCTCGCCGTTGGCCGGGACACGGACGGAAGGGGGCCGAAGGGCGACCGCGCAGTCATCCAGACCCGGGGTCACCCTCCCTGTTCAGGCCCCCGCGCTGAAGTGTACTGGCCGGGCGGGACAGAGCACCCGGTGCCGCCACCGGCTACACCGACCGGCCAGCCCGTCCACCGTACCACTGGCAATCCACCGGCAACCCACTGGCAAGGTGGCGGGCGAACGGAGGCCGATGTGGCGCTCCTCCGTCGCAGCGTTCAGCCCTCTGCCCGCACCGCTTTCGCGGCCACCCCGCTGCAGGGCCACGGTGCCTCGAGAGCCCCCTAACCGGCTACTGGCTCCATCCCCTTGCGCCGACATCCACACCACGGCTTACCCGGTGGGCCTTGCGCCAGGCGGCCAGGCGGTAGTGGCGGGTGCTCTCGGGGAGGCTCCGCCACCACCAGACCACCTCCGAGAGGGCCACGGCGCAGCCCTCGCAGGTGGTGACCGAGAGCGGGATCCCCGGGGGGATGGGGTCGCCGCAGAGGGCGCAGGGTCGCTCCGCGAGCTCTTGGAAGGCGGGTCGGCGGGTCCTGCCCCGCGACACCCAGATCCCGGCCAGGATGAGCAGGAGGCCCCCCGCCACGATCCAGACGGCGTCGCCCGCCGTCATCGGTGGAAGTCCCGGCCGGGCAGGAGGATGCCGTCCTGGCGAGCCTCGGCGGCGACGTGGACCAGGGGGATCTCGGTGTCCTTCTGGACATCGCCGCCCAGCAGCCGGGTGGTGGTGATGACCGTCTCGGGGTCGGGATGGCCGCGGTGGATGCCCAGCAGGCGCAGCGCCTCGGGCGGCCAGCGCTCCAGGATCGAGCGCTCGAAGCTGACCATGCCGAAGTCGGCGCGCTCGCTCCCCAACTCCACGCCCGTGACCACGGCCACCTCGTGGCGGGCGTGGCGGACGACGGCGTCGGGGTGGCCGGCGACGGACGGGTGCCAGAGGATCAGCCGCCGCCAGCCGGGGATGTTGAGGAAGCCTCGGATGGCGTGGGCCACCCCGGCGCCGGTCCCGGACGGGTCCATGGCGACCGCCTTGTGCCAGCCCCCGGGGGGCACCTGGACGTTGATGAGCGCTCCCACGAACCTGCTGGGCATCAGCTCACCGTCGGTGGCGATGAGGCAGCCCACCTTCGGCCCGCAGCCGTGGCTGGGCATGGGCGGCCGCCCGTCGTCGCGGAGGTGGCGGAGCGGCGGGCCGTGGACGTGCTGGGTCTCCCGGGGGACAGCGGGGTCGGGGCTGAAGCCGCTGGCGCCGAGCGTGGAGGCCTCCACGCCGGGCAGCACCAGCTGCTGGAGCCAGGCGTCGATCCGGCAGTTGTGGGAGAGGAAGCCCTCGGCGAGATAGGTGCCAGAGCTGGTCTGCATCTGGACCACGTCCTGCTCGCCAGCGGGCTCCACCGCCACCACGCGCAGCCGCTCATGGGCCTCCAGCCAGCCGAGCGCCTGGATGTCCAACTTCGCGATGAGCCGCTCCGGTCTCACGGCGGCGAGGAGGCGCAGCCGCTCAGCGATGCCGCCGTTGATCCTGGCCACCTGCACCCGCCGACCGAGGCGTGGGCCAGCCCCGCTCGGGGCCACATGCACCCGGAAGTTGAGGCGGGTCATGGTCGCCACCGCCGCATCCAGGGTGGGGCCGGGAAGTTGGGAGAAGCTCAGATCCTGACCGCTGCGGGTCATGGAGCCCTCGCCATCGAACAGACCGGCGAGATAGCCCGCATCCCGGGTCTCAAGCGGCGCCGTGGGGGTGAGGTACCGGTACAGAAGATCCCGCCCCGGCACCAGGTCGCGAGCCGCCCGCCACCGCACCCGGAGCCAGCGCATCTCGCCCCGGGTCTGGGGACGGCTCCCCAGGAAGCGGTGATCCTCGGTCGCCCGCAGCTCGGTGCCGTCCTCGAGGACGATGCGCAGCACCTTCGCTCGGGTGATGGCGACCGCCTCCACGGTGGAGGGCAGGTAGCGCCGGTACGGGCGGGCCGGGGCGTGGCTGCGCTCCTCCTCGCCAGCGATGAGCTGATCGCCCACCCTCACCTCGCCCAGAGGACGCCAGCGCACATCTGCGGTCAGCACCCGCGCGTCGGGGGTGAGGCACCAGTGCCGAGGCTGGTGCTCGCCGTCCCAGATCTGGCCGGCGAGCTCCATGGCGTCGGGATGGCGGGCGATCAGCTCCTGGGAGAACTTGACGCAGCCCAGCCCGGGATGGCCCTCCGCCTGGCCCAGGTAGGCGACCTGGAAGGCACACCAGTCCTCGGGACAGGCGAGCAGCTCATCCACAGAGCCCGGCTCGATCACCACGTCGTGCTCCACCAGCACGATCCCCGGGGTGGACGGCTGCCAGAGCCCCTCCATGAGCGCCGAGTAGTCGAAGATGGAGCCCGAGACATCGCAGCGCTCGAACGGGTGGCCGCTGGCATCCAGGCGGGCGGTGACCTCCTCGCTGAGGTGGGTGTAGGGCATCACGAAGCGCACGGCACAGCCTCCCTCTTGCGACGCTCCCGATCCCGCTGACACTGGCGGCAAATGCGCGTGCCGTGGGGCGGATGGTGATAGGTGTTGGCGGGGTCATAGGGGTGTCCGCGCCGACAATGGGTGATGGAGGCGACCCAGCGGCGGCGTCCCTCCCCGATCAGGCCGCGTCTCATGTTCTCGGCGCGACTGACGGCTTCGAGATGTGCCGGATTGACACAGGATCTGCGCCGACAGAGGTGATCCAACTCCCGGCCCGCAGGCAGGGCGCCATAGGCCAATTCATACGCAACCCGGTGGGCCCGCACCATCCCGGCCCCTCGTCTGCCCGCGTTGAGCTGGCCGTAACCCTTCGTGTCGAGAGACGCCGTCCAGAGCCAGCACGGCCCTAGTTCAGGCCGCAGCGACGGGAGCGGGCCGTCCCTACTGACCTTGAGCCAGAAACGCTCCTCCAGCGTCCTCACCCGCGTCATGCCAGGTCATCGCCGAGGCCGTAGCTGAGCGGCGGGGCGGGGCGACGCAACGGCACGGGGTCGTGTGTCCAGGGCTCCGCCATGACGGCTGCCCAGAGGGCCTGAAAGAGCGACTCGTCCGCGTCCATGGCGCGGTACCTGGCGATGTTCTCGCCGTGCAGGGGGGCCGTCTCACCGAGGTCGCTCACGGCGTCGCGGTGGACGCGCCGGCGCGCCTGGGCCTCCGTGCGCCAGGGCAGATGGCGCATCGCCACCGCGCGGTGGTCGACCCGGTCGCCCGCGCCCTCCACGCCGTGCTGCCCGATCCAGAGGTGGGTGTCGGGGGTGGGGCGGTAGCAGACCTTCTCCCACGGCCAGGGCAGGACATGGCGGTGCCGGAAGAGCGCGCCGGGGTCGTTGGGATCGGGGGTGTGCTCCCACACCGTCGCCATGCACACATCGGCGGCGAAACTCGGGGACAGCAGCTCGCGCAGCGGCCACCCGGTGGGCGAGTACCAGATCTCGTCGGCGTCGAAGGGCACGACCCAGTCCGCCCCGCGCTCCAGGGCGAGCCTCGCCAGGGTGTTCATGCGGCCCGCCTGGTCGAAGAGCGGCGAGGTGTCGGTGAGCACCAGGAGTTGCTCCGGGTACATCCTCCTGAGCCCCTCCAGGATGCGCGGGGTCGCATCCTGGCTCAGATGATCCTCCACGATCACCAGATCCACCTCGGCCAGCAGGTGCTCGACGGTGGTGCCGATGATGTCCTGCTCATCGCGCACCGTGCCGACCGCGACGACGCTCATGGGCGGACCAGGAAGGCGAGCTGCCACGCAGCGCCGGGCACGGGGTTGGGCCACTCCGGCGGGCAGACGCTCGCCACCGGGACCTCCTCGGGCGTCCAGCCGTGGAGGCGGAGCAGGTAGGCGAGCACGCGGGCGCTGCAGGTCCAGGCGTGGCCCCCCGGCCCCTCGCCGTGGGCGATGATCGCCTCGAGGAGGTCCTGCGCCTGTCCCTGGCTGACGGCCCGGTCGATGTCGGGGCCGACCACCGCCAGGATGCCCCCGGGGGCCAGCACCCGCCGCCACTCGCCGAGCACCGCCCCCAGGTGATCCAGCGGGATGTGCTCCAGGAGGTGGCCGGCGTAGAGGCGATCCGCGCAGCCATCGGGGAAGGGTAGGGCGCCCACGTCGGCCACCACGTCGACGCGCTCCGGCTGGGGCAGGCTGTCGATGGCGATCCAGTCCTCGGGGGTCGGGTGCGTGCCTGAACCGAGGTTGAGCCTCACAGCCACGACCCGGCCCAGTGGTGGACGCCATAGCACCAGGGGAGGAGCGAGAAGTCCTCGTCCCGGCGCTCCCGCTGGTCGATGTAGTACGGGTAGAAGGTCCCCGGGGGCAGGCAGATCCAATCGGTGCGGTTCGGGTACACCTGGGTGGCCACCCCCGGTCCCGTCTCCCACGGCCCGGCTCCCTGGTCCACGCGCTCGATGCAGAGCTGCAGGGCCTCCTGGATGGCTGGGTGGCCGGGCTCAGCCCCCAGCGCGGCGGTGCAGACGATGGTCGGGCTTTCCCAGGCGCTGAAGCCGCGCAGGGCGAGCAGCGGATCCAGCCGGCGCACCGGGGCCACGTCGTCGTCCAGGTAGATGCCGCCGTGGATGAGGAGCGCCTCGAGGCGGATGAGGTCGGCCCGCTGCACCCCCGCGCAGCTCCCCATGTGCGGCGAGGTGCGCGGGAACTCCGCCATGTCGGGCTGATCCGGCCAGGTGCGGAACTCCCAACCCGGGTGCAGCTCCTGCCACCCCCGCCACCAGCCCTCGATCTCCTCGCTCAACTGGGTCTGGGCCGGAATGACACGGTGGATTATGCGGGGGATGCTCATCGGCCCAACCCGCCCGGCGCCAGGATGGCGCACTGCCAGCCGATCCGGCTCACCACCGGCCAGTCGTCGGGCACCTCGGCGATGGGCACGGCGACCGCCCAGGGCACGGCCTCGCGGATGAGGCGGAGCAGGCGATCCTCGGTGCAGGCCCAGCGGTGCTCATCACCCTCCCAGCGGTGGGCGCCCCAGAGCGCCCCCAGAGCCGTCTCCGGGTCGAAGTCCAGCGCCCGGTCGCAGTCGGGGCCGACCACGCACAGCTGGCCCGCCACCGGGTTCAGCACCCGGGCCACCTCGCGCAGCATCGGCCCGACCTCGGGGAGCGGGAGGTGCTCCAGGAAGTGGCCGCAGTACACGCGCTCCGCCACCCCGGTCGCGAAGGGCAGCACCCGGCAGTCGGCGACCAGATCGGGGTGGCACTCCTCGGCGATGTCGATGTTGATCCAGGGGGGCGGCGCGGGCTGATCGCCGGAGCCGAGGTTGAGGCGCACGGCCGCCCTCACCGGCGCGGCTCGAGCGCCCAGCAGCGCCCGCAGAGGCCCCCGTCCAGGCCCATCTCGGGCAGATCCAGCGCCCGCCCGCAGCGGGGGCAGCGCGCCGCCGGGTGGCCGCCCGTGCTCCAGTCCAGGCCCACGAAGGCCACCACGCCCACCAGCACGGCCAGGACGAGGAAGGTCACCCCCGCGCTCACTGCCCGGTCCAGCCCTCGTCCCCACCATCGACTGGCTCAGGTGGCGTGACGGGGGGCGGTGCGGGCGCCTGCCCGCCGTCCACCACCTGGAGCGGTGCCTGGGGTGGCGCGGCGCGCGGGTGGAGGGTGGACGGCTGCCCACACTGGGTGCAGGTGACCTCGGTGTCCTGCAGGCGGTGGGGCTGGATCAGGCCGCAGGTGTCGCACTGCCAGCGGCCCATCGGCTCCCCGTCCTCGCCGACCTCGGCGCTGGCGCCCTCGCCCCGGGGACCGAGGAGGCCCTTGACCCGGTCGCCCAGCAGCAGCGCCAGCGCCGGGACGGCGATCTGGTCGAGCTTGCCGAAGGCGCGGTCGAGCCGGTCCCGCTTGAGCTTGAACTCCTCGCGGACCTGTTCCTTCTCCCACTCCCGCTGCTCCCGCCGCTCGATCCGCTCCGCCCGCCGGTCCGCGACCTCCTCCTCGATGGAGAGCCAGCGCATGGCGTCCTCGCGGCTCATCGTCCGGACATCGGCCGCCGCCCCCGCCGCCGCGCCCTCGCCCGCCGCCGGGGTCAGCCCGAAGACATCCAGGAGGGCGTCCTTGGCCTGCTTCATCTCGGTGGCGTTGGCCGTCAGCGCCTGGATCGGCGACACCTGGGCCGCCGTGCTGCGGCCGTTCAGCAGCTCCGCGAGGCGGCCGTCCAGCCGCTCCATGCCCGCCTGGATGGTTCGGACCTGGGCGGTCTGCTGGCTCTCCGTGAAGCCCTTGATCGTCTCGGTCAGGATGCGCCGATCCTCGCGGATCCCCTCCAGCACCTGGCCCAGCATCTGGGCGATGGCGTTGCTCTGGTGATCGTCGCCGCCGCCCTCCAGGCGATCCAGCGCCTTCAGCGCCCGGGCCTCGGCCACGCGCGCCTCCAGCTGGCGGAGGCGGCGGCGGGCGCTCCGCTCCGCAGCCTCCTCCTCGGCCTCATCCTCGCGGCGCCGCTCCTCGCGGATCTCCCGCTCCGACAGCTGGCGCTCATACCCGTTCGGGGGCACGGCGGGGGCGCCCGCCTGGGTGGCGTCCACCACCGGGAACAGCGGCCGGTCGCGCAGCCAGCGCAGGACCCTGGGCTCGCTCATATCGGCAGCCTCGCCCCGGGGGCCGCCACCTCAAGCGGCCGCCGCGCCATCATCCGGCGCGTCAGGCCCACCTCGTACCCGTACACGTTGCCCTCCTCATCCACCCCCGCCGCCTGGGCGATGAAGCCCGTCATCACCGCGTCGAAGACGCCGCCGTAGCTGACCTCGTCCAGGATCGGCAGCTCCTGGCCCGCCTTCATGATCGCGTTTATCAGGGAGAACGTCTCCGGCAGCACATAGCAGGTGATCCGCACCCGGGCGTCCTCGGCGACCGGCCAGGACTCGGTGTGGATCTTGCCCTGCACCCCGAGTGCGCCGCTCGGGTCGTGGTCGTCGTCGTCACGGCCCCGGGGCGACGAGCGGGTGACCGGCACCCGGGGGGGCGTCTCATCGGCGGGCCGGGGCGGCGTCTCGCGCCGGAGGGGGGGCTCTGGCGGCTCGAGCGGCGGATCAGGTGCAGCGCCGCCCGAGCTCGCCTCGCCGGTCACCTGCTCCGGTAGGGTGCTGGGGATCCCCGGCGGCCGGCCCCGGATCATCGGTCCCCGCACCACCTCCACCTCGCCTCCCCTGCAGTTCTGCGTGTTGGTCTGGTGGCGGAGGATGCGGGCCGCGTAATCCTCCCGCCCGCAGCGGATGCAGTGCAGTTTTGTCCCCGGCGGGTAGCCAGCCATGCATCCGGGATGGTACGCCCAGAGGTGACGGTTCGTCTCCCCCCGGTGGTGCCGCCGGGGCGGAGTTGCATCGCCCCGGCTTGCTCCCGGCCCTGTCGAAACCCGCTCCGCTCAGGAGGTTTCAAGCCTCCCGGCGAGCCGGTTGCAACCCGTCAGGCCCGGGCTACCACCTAGCCGTCCGCCAGCATATCCCAAGCGCCCCGATCCGCGCAAGTGCCGCCCGCGCCGACGCTCCCCCTGGCCCCGTGGTATGTTCGCCGCGTGCTGCGCCGCCATCGCCGCCACCTCCCCTGGCATCGGCGCCGCTGGAGGTTCCGCATCATGCTCGCTGGACGGATCGGACAGATCCTCACCCTGCAGGCCGCCGCCGACGACGCGGCCGGGCAGGACGACACCCTCGCCGTCATCACCTGGGAAGAGGTCGACGGCGCCGTCGATGCCGCCGGCAACAGCACTGGCGTCCTCGCCACCAGCGGGGTCCTGGGCAGCCTGGTCGGCTCCGGCACCTCCGCCACCGCCACCGCCATCGCGGCGGGCAGCGCCTTCGTCGCCGCCACCGCGACCGACCCGGACGGCAACGTCAAGCTCTCGCCCCCCTTCGCCCTCTCCGTGATCGCCAGCGGCGATGCCGCGACCGTCACCGTGACCGGCAGCTTCGCCGACGCCCCAGCCCCGGCCGTGGCCGTGGTCGAGGCTCCTCCCGAGGCCCCCGCCGCCGTGCTCGAGGCTCCTGCGGAGGCTCCCCCCACAGTCGAGCCCGCCCCCGAGGCCCTCACTGCCGAGGGCCTGCCCGCCTGATACCTGAAGGGAGGGCGGCCCCAACCGGGCCGCCCTCACCGGGGTCAGGCTGTGGGTGGCTCCGGTACGGTGTCGGCGGATCCGGCGGGCGCTCCCTGGATCGCGTGGAGGTGGCGCATGCCCGTCGACACATCGCTCAGGCTCCGCTCAAGCCCGTCAAGGGCCATGGCCAGGCCGAGAGGCCAGGGATCGTGCTCCGGTTGCGCCTCCAGGTGCTGACGCAGGATTAGGGTGTCACGGCGCAGCGCCATGAGCCCATCACCGCACCCGACGCAGAGGATGCTCCCCGGCACGGGAGCGGCCCGGTCGGGAGGCTGAGGTCCCCGGATGCGGTCGCCGATGGCCTGCCCGATCTGCATGCCGGCCGCCGTCAGCGTCCCCGATAGAAGGCCCAACGCCTCGGCTCGGGTCCAATGCTGGCGCTCCGGCTCCCCCTCCTGCGGCGGTGCGCTGGCGGGCTCCTCCGGTGGCGCAACCGGCTCCTCGGGCGGGGCACCAGCTCCGTCCTGACCCTGATCTCCGATGCTCATCGCTGTCCTCCCTTGCGGCGCTCGCGCGCCTCGATCCGCTGCCGGATGGTCTCGGCCCGCTGCTTGCGGTGGCCGTCCTCGCGCCGCCGCTGGCGATCGCGCTCGCGCAGCTCGCGGTTGCTGTGCGAGGTGGGCGGGGGCACGAAGCCCCCGCCCACAGTGCTCATCATCGGAGGATCAGCTCTGAGATGGGTTGATCCACCAGCCCGGCGCGCCGTCGTGCTGGTACAGCGCCACCATCCCGAGTGCCCGGTTCTGGACGCTGTACGTCCCCGGCGGCACCGTCGAGTTGGAGTTCCGGGAGGCGGCGGCGTCCTCGGAGTTGACGTAGCCCGGCTGCGCCCGCGTCACCGTGTAGGTGTTCGGGGCCGGGGCAGGCGCAGGCGGTGCGGGCACCGGGGCCGCGCCCCCCTGAGCCGGGTTGATCCACCAGCCCGGCGCGCCGTCGTGCTGGTACAGCGCCACCATCCCGAGTGCCCGGTTCTGGATGCCGTACGTCCCCGGCGGCACCGTCGAGTTGGAGTCCCGCTCCGCCGCCGCATCGGCGGAGGTGACGTAGCCCGGCTGGGCCTGGGTCACCGTGTAGGTGTCTGCGGGTGGAGGCGGGGCGGGGGCCGGAGGAGCTGGCACCGGGATGGGCGGCTGCCACGGGGTGTCGACCGCCGGCCAGGTGTCGGCGACGATGCTCTGGTCGTACGGCTGGCCGATGCCCGCGCCGTTGGTCCACTGCCAGGCCACGCAGCCCGCCGGCACCGTGGTCGGGACGGGGCTCCCCGGGGCCAGCCAGGCGGCCCGCCAGCGGCGCGTCGAGAAGTTGAAGCTGGTCACCCCCGCCGCCACGAGGGCGGCGCGCACCTGGGCGTCGATGGCGTCGTCCCAGTACCCCGAGAAGACATCGTTGCCGCGCCCGTGGGCCGCCACCACCTCGGCGGCGAAGGTCGCCGGGGTGTAGTCGCCGACATCGCCGACATCGGCCACCATGTAGCCCTTGGCGGAGCCCCCGGCCTTCACGGTGATGGTCACCACCCTGGCGTTGGCGAAGACGCGGCCGGGGTTGGTCGCCTCGGGGTGGTCGGGGTAGACCGCCACCAGGGTGCCCGCCTCATCGGGCAGATCGTTGGCGTTCAGGTCGTCGTACTGGGTGCGGGGCATGGAGATCTCCCTTCACTGCGGATGCGCGCCCATGCTACGCCCACCGGAGGCACCCCGCCGGGCCGGGCGGGGGCAGAGGCGGGGGAGTCGAACCCGGCCAGCCTCAGCCGATTCCGTAGCGGGTCCGGAGCTGGTAGGCGTGGCCGAAGTCGTACGAGAGATCCCAGGCCCGGTACACGACCGCGTACGCCTCGCCGATCTGGTCGGGGCTGAGATCGTCGCCCTGAAGCGCCTCCTGGGAGGCGGCGATCAGCCGGTCGATGGTCCGCACCTGGCCCTGGCGGTCGGGCATCAGCGCCCCCGCCTGGGCGAGCCAGGTCCGGGCCACCTCGAGGCGCGTCCTGGTCTCTGGGATGCGGCCGCCCAGCCCGAGCGGGATCTTGTGCTGCATGTGGGCACGCTGGCGCAGCCCGTCCAGGGCCGCCATGCTGCGGGCGAGCTCGCCCTCCAGCTGACAGGTCGGTCCGCCGCAACCGGGAGCGCTCTCCTCGCTGAGCCGGCCCGAGGCCCGCAGCCGGGTCTCCATCTCGGTCTCGGAGATGGTCACCCCATAGGCGATCTCGAACCGGACGCCCTGGTGGTCGGGGTCGTCGTAGATGAGGTGGCCGTACTCGTGATAGGCGACCATCACCGGGTCCTCGCCCACCTCGTCCACCGGGCCGCCGTACACCTGGCAGTGGTGGACGGGGTCGTTGGGGCTCCCCACCCGGGTGTAGAGACCGAGCAGGCGGTCGCCCCGGCCCACCGGCGTCCCCGCCCGCTGGAGCGCCTCAAGGTCGGCCCGCGAGGGCTGGGCCATCACGTCCAGCGGGCAGGCGTCCATGAGCGCCTGGGCCTTGGTGGGCACCCGCCAGTACATCCCGGTGGGGCCGAAGAGCCCCTCCTCGATCACGCCCGCCATGGCCACCTGCTGGGAATAGCCGAACCTGCTCACGGCCGGATCATCCCATCCCACGGGTGGGGCCGGGGAGTTCCCCCGCTACCGTCGCCAGGCGATGGTGCGATCCAGATCGCGCCTGTCGATCACCCTGGCCACGAAAGAGCGTACCGACGCATCGGTCAATGATGGTGCGCGTGCAGCGGCACGGGGCGGCGGCGGGCCACGCCCGCCCGGGCGGCGCGGCGGAGCAGCGACCGGCTGATCGTCCCGCCCAGCTGCCGGCGCGCCTTGAGCAGCTCCCCGGAGAGCCGGGCCGTCTCCCGCCTCAGATGGTCGGCGTGCGCCCGGATGCGGCGGCGCTCCTCGAGCAGCTCCTCATACCCCCGCTCCGACTCCTCGCCGTACACGTCGCGCGCGGTGAAGCCGCCCTGGCGGGCGTGCTCCAGGCGGGCGAGCCGCGACCGGTGGCTCTTGGAGCCCTTGGCCTCGATCTGGGCGCTGGTCCAGTCCAGCGCCTGGCGGAGGGCCTCGCCCTCCTGCTCGATCCCGTAGAGGTCGCGCTCGATCTCCTCCACGTCCTCGTCGGTGTAGGGGAGGGGGACGAAGGCGCGCCGGGCCGCCTCCCGGATCCCGCGCAGCCGCTTGCCGACCGGGCAGGGGTGGCTCCCTCCGCCGCCGCACCCGCACCTGGAGGTGCGGAGCCGGGGATAGGAGATCACGCAGGCGAACCGGCCCCGGGGGTCGCGCGGCTGGCTCACGCCGCCCTCCCCCGCCGCCGCAGGTAATTGAAATGGCAGCGGAGGGCGTGGTCCAGGAAGCAGATCGGGCAGCGGCAGCCCCAGTTGCTGTACCCGTTCCGCCCATGGCGCGGATCGCCCGGGGGGAGGCCGCGCTGGCGGCGGCGTGCGTGCAGGACGCGGGCATGGGCGGCGGCGCCCACCATGCACGGCTTGCAGTGGCAGCCCCGGGCGTAGCGGGCCACGGTGCCATGCTCCGGCATCACCGCCCCCCGGATCTCGGGTGGCCCAGCCTCGCCGTGGAGGCGGATGCGATCCCCATGGACATGGCAGTACCCACTGCCGCCCCGGTACCAGCCACCATCCCGAGTGCAGCCCTCCACCCGGCAGGCTCGCGCCTCGAGCGGCGGGTGCCAGCCGCGCCCCCGGAGGGGCAGGCCACGGATCCTCACGAGGTCGCGGCAGATCCCCTCCGAGACCCCGAAGAGCCGGTCGATCTGGCGCGTCGTCAGCCGCCCCTCCAGGTACACCGCCGCCATCGCGTCGCGCTCTGCGGCGGTCAGGTGGTAGGTGGGGCGCCCGCTCACCGCTTGCCGCCGTGGCGGTGGTGGTGGATGGCCGCCGCGTGGCGGCTCCGGTACCGCCCGGTGGTTCGCTCGCCCTTGCGGCGGGCGCGCTGGGGACGGTTGCGGGCGGGCTCCTCCTCGATGAAGCTCAACTCCAGGCCACCGATCCGCACCCGGTGGGGGGGCGGCGCGGCCGCGCCGCCGCCGCGAGAGGAGGTAGCCCGGTGAGAGGATGCCAGGGGGGCCGGCGGGATGCGGGAGAACTTCGCAGGATCCGGCACCCCCTGGCGCCGCTTGATACGGTACTCCGCCTCGCGCCCGTATGCCTCCCAGTTGACCGATGGGTCGCGGGGATTGAAGCCCTGGGCCTCGGCGATGCGCCGACCCAGGGTGGCGAGCTCAGCGGGCCGGGTGTCCGCTACCACCGCCCCCTACCGTCCCCGCCGCCGCCGGGTCGCCCATCCCTTCCTGGCCGCCGCCGACCGCTTGGCGTGGCTCTCGCCCTGGACGATGCGGCGCAGCGTCAGCGCGAGCCGCGCCCGCTTGCCCTTCGTGCCTGGCGCCTTGGCGGCGGCGCGGAGCTTGGCCACCGGGATCTTCTCGCTCTGGGGGACATGCAGCTGCCGGTGCAGGGCGCCCGGCTTGCCCTTCTTCAGGGCCTCCTGGATCCAGCGCGTGCGAGCCATGTCTTCAGCCTCCCGTGTTATCAGCCAAACCGGCCCATCCGATCGCGCCGCTGGGCCCGCGCCGCCACCCGGCGGCGCTCCAGTTCGCGGCGCTCCTCGGCGCTCAGATCCGCCTCGCCGAGGCGGGGGCGGGGGCGGCCGCGCCCCTCGTGGTACTTCACCCAGCGCCGCGCCGCCTCGCCCGCCTGGGCCTGCGTCCGCCTGGTCCCCGCCGCCCCCTGCGAGCGGTGGACGACCCGGCCCCCCCCGTCGCGGATCACCGCGATCACGGCCTCACCGTGGGTGACGTACTCGATCTGGTACCCCCGGTAGGCGGGCATCAGTGGCCTCCGAAGACGAAGGCGCGGGGATGGGCGATGGGGTGGCCCGCCCGCTCGGCGGCGTGCACCTGCTCCCAGCGCACATCGGTGCGGGTGCGGGCATGGCCAGCGGTGGTGATGATCCCGTGGCCGCCGCCCATCACCCGCCGGTACTCGGCGAGATCCTGGTGGTGGCGCCAGATCGCGTACTGCACCGCCTGGCGACGGATCGCCGGGGTCCAGCGCGGCTCCCTGGCCGCCGCCTTGTCAATGGCCGCCTCGATCTCCCGCGCCACCTCCTGATCGGGCGTGCCCACATGGACGCGGCCGAGGTGGAAGTCGATGGCCCGAGTTGGCACCAGGGGATCCACGCGCGGCTTCCGCTCCACCGCCATCGCTACCTCCCTCCGTGCGCGTGCGTGTGGACGGGCACCGCGCGGCGGCGCCAGTACGGCTGCGGGTTGAGACTGGTCGAGCCGTGCAGCACCCGCTCAACGTAGGCCTCGCGGTAGGGGTTGCTCGCCGGGATGGAGATGCCCTGGTGGTGCACATGCTCCCCGAAGATGCGGGAGAGGTCATCCTGATCGGACTTCGTCATGCCCCCGTACTGATCCAGTCGCGACGGTGGGGCGGTCACCGTGATCCAGCCCCAGGCCGTGCCCCGGCCGCCGCGCACGCTCCAGGTCTTGGTGCTGCGGCGGCGCAGCCCGGCGCGCAGGGCGGTGATCGCCTTGTTGCGGTCGTTCTCCCGCATCGCCATCGCTAGCGCCCTCCGTGCGCGTGGGTGTGGACGGGGGCGGTGCGGCGGCGAGCACGCCCACCCACCAGCCGGAGGTGGCGCGAGAAGTTGCCCTCGCCATGGATCTCGCGGTGCACGGGGCCGAGGAGTTCCCACATCGCCCCGAACTTGTGCTGCCAGCGCTCACCGTTGGCGAGCCGCACCACCTGGCCCGGCCCGGGCACCGAGGCGATCCGCTCCGAGGCCCGGCTCCTCGAGCGCCCCGGGGCCACCTTCAACTCCACCCAGTGGTTGCTGTGATAGTGGATCGTGTAGGTGTCCCCACTGCGGACGATGCGCGGCCCGTGGCCGCCCCAGGAGAGCACCCTCGTGTACCACGCGTGCTCGGCGGGGATGTCCACGTCCTGGCCGATGAAGTAGTTCTCCAGGGTGTGGCTGCGCGCCGAGACGGCCCGATCCCACATCGTCCGAGCCTCGATGCTGTTGCGCTTGACCGTGACCAGCTCAGCCATCGCTACCGCCTCCGCTTGCTGAACCGGCCGTCACGGTGCCGGGGCTGCTGCCGGGCCTGGCGGGATCGCCGAGCGAGCTCTACCTGGAGCGCTGAGGGGCGGCGGCGGTAGTAGCCGGAGGGGCGGGCGTTCTTGCCGGCGGTCGTGATCGACACCGCCCCCGCCTTGTTCTGGGCTAGGTAGCCGGCCGCGATCAGCGACCGCACCGCCGCCGCCGCCGCCTGCGGCGAGATGTCCTTGCGGCGGAGTTCATCCTGGCGGTACCCGCTCTTGATCCCGCCATAGATGTTGAGCACCTTCCCCTCCACGTCGCTCAGCGGCGCCGCCGGGGCCGCGAGGCTGAGGCTCTGCAGCAGATCGGGGTGCGCGTAGATGGTGGCGAAGGTGCGCGGGTAGCCCTCCTCGCCCTTTATCAGCACCGTCCCCGGGGGCAGCGGCCGCTTCGTCGTGTCCAGGTCCACCCGGTTCCGGGGGTTGAACATATTGGCCCCGCCCCACGACCCCATCATGGTCTCGTGGCGACCGGTCACCATGTCGACCAGGGTGGCGAAGCCGCGCTGGCCCGCCCCACCGCTCACCGTCAGCGAGACCTCGGTGGCAGGCACGACGCTGATGTCCCTGGCCCCGTACTTCACGCTGGCGAGCGCAGAGCGGATCGCTGGGCTGAGCCGCTTGACCTCAATCTGGGCCATCGCCGCTACCCCCCCCGTGCGCGTGGGTGTGCAGCGGGGCGGCGCGCTTGCGAAGGTGCCCATAGGAACTCTTGCCGCTACGATGGGTGCGCCCGTGGCGAAGATCCGCCTCATGCTGCCAGCGGCGCACGGTGGCCCTCAGCTCGGGCGTGCTCTCCACCACGTCCGCCGTGTCACCCATCCGCCGCCAGGCCACGGCCTCGCGATACGCCTGTCCCGGCAAGCGGATGGGGCCAGTCCAGCCCTCGTGGCCGCTCGCAGTGACATGGTGGACGTAGAAGCTCACCGCTACCGCTCCCCGTGGGCGTGGTGGTGGATGGGGGCACGACGGCGACGGGCCGCGCCGGAGCGGACCGGGAGTGACCTCCGGCCCAGGAGATGCGTCTCCCTCATCTCCTCGCGCTTCCAGCGCTGCGCGGCGGCCTCGGTGCTGAAGTCCTGAAACTCCACGGGCTTGCCCTGCTCATCGACCACCGTGCCGCGCCACTTGCCGGTGGCGAGATGCGTGATCCTCACCAGGGCGCTGCGCGTGCGCGAGCGTCCGACGGCTGCCCTGATCGCCTTGGCATCGGTGCGCGAGAAGCCGATCATCGGATCCGCCTGGGCCAGGATGGTCGAGTCGTAGGCGGGATCCCAGGTGATGACACTTGGGCTCCCTGGCGCCTGAGAGATGAGCGCGAAACCACGCTCCCACGGCCGGGGTGCCAGCATCATCAGCTGGCGCACGCTCCGGGGACTCCCCATCCGCGCCATCCGCCGCACCATCGCTACCGCCCTCCGTGGGTGTGGCTGTGCAGCGGGGCGGCGCGACGGCGCGCCAGCCCAGAGGCGAGCAGTGCCCAGTGCGTCCTCCGGCTCCGTCCCTTGACGGCGACCTTCACCTGGGTGCTCCCCGCCCACGAGATCTGGCGCCCGGTGTCGAGCGTGACGGTCACGCGGTCCAAGTCTCGACGCACGGCAATGACATCGCGCAGATCAGCGTGCCCAGATCCCGGGTGGTACACCTGGACCGCATCTCCCACCTTCAGCCTCCTAGCCGGGCGCTGGACGAAACTCATCGCTACCGCCTCCCGTGGCTGTGGGTGTGCAGCGGCGCGGCGCGGCCCCGGTGGCGGCCGGGCATCCCGTGGTAGTGGCTGCGGCGGGTGAGCATGGACGCGCCCGCCTGCTCCTCCACGATCAGCCGCTCATGGAGCCGTCGCGCCTCGGCGCGGCGCCGAGGGGTCTGGGCGTTCCGCAGCATCCGCACGACCTTGGCGCTCGAGGGCGGGGATGGCGTCGGGATCGTCGGAGTAGATGGCGCCCGCCAGCTGGCTCTGGATGCCGGCGGCGCGGCTCCGCATCCCCTGGGCCTTGCGGAGGCTCTCGAAGGCGCGATCCTCCTGGCGGATCACCCGGCGGCGGAGCGGGAAGCTGCCCGGCTGGGTGTTGAAGGCGTAGTCGCCGGTGTAGCGCTCCAGGGACTGCAGGGTCTGGGCGGCGGCCGTCTCGCGCTTGCCGGCCCAGCCGCCCAGGCGCTCGACCTTGGCCTCGCGACGCTCGCGGTAGGTGGACACGGTGGGGATGTGCCTCCCGGCGGCTGGCTTGCCACCGTACACCGCACCGTACTCTCTCCGGCCCGGGAGGACAAGGGGGTGGCGCGATTGCCACTTTCAGTGCATCGCGGAGTAGTCGCGATCCCGACGCGCGACCTCCTTGAGGGCGCGATTCCAGGCGCGGCGACAAGCCGCCGACTCCGGCTCTGGATCGGGCGGCGGGCTGGCGGCGGTCGGTGCCGGGTCAGGAGCGGGGGGCATGACGAACCAGGATCTCCCGCAACAGGGCGCTCATGGATCGACCGTCCCGCAGCGCCCGCCGCCGGTAGCGGCGGAGCAGGGGATCGGGGAGGCGGAGGGTCACTCTGGGCGTCTTGCCCGCACCGGAGAGCGAGCGCCGTCCCGCAAAGGCCGCCGGCCCGGGGACGGGCGTCCCGAAGTCGTCAGGTCCCATGGCCTCGAAGCGGTCGGCATAGACGGCCGCCTCGCTCTCGGTGATGCCGTCACGGCGGCGCGTGAGTGCCATCAGAGGTGCCTCGCGTAGAGACGGCGCCAGACCCGTCTCAACCTCATCGCGTGGACGATGGCGGATCCCTCACGGGTCTCCACCACGCCGACCTCGAGCGGCACGCCGCTGGCGTCGTGGCCGAGATGCATCCTCATCTCGCCTCGGGGAACGACGACCACGGTGTTGCGGTACGCCTCCAGCATCCGCCGCACCGAGATCCGGTGCCGATGCGCCGACTGAGCGATCCTCGGCTCCACATTGAACCGATTATGTCAGACGGCCGAGGGGATGTCACCCGGGGCTCTGGGGGGCCGGGGGTTGCCCACGGAGATAGGACCTTTGGACGGGATTCTGTCTCAGATCCCCCGGCCCCTCGGCCCCCGATCCTACGCCCTCCCGCCCCCTAGCACACCGGCTCCGGCGGGGGTAAGATGCCAAGCGCCCCCCGGAAGCCTCGTCCTCCCGGGGGGCGCTTTTCCCCACACATCGACCCCAAGGATGCCTTCTATGGAGCGATTGCCGGGTAGGGTACCACATCTGCACAGGTTGTCCACATCCTCCACAGGACGTGGGGGTCGGGCACCGGGCCGATGACCGCCTCGGCGACCGTCACCCGCTACACGCCGAGCAGGCCCTGCCCCATCTGCGGGGGCAACGACCGGCTCCGGCGGGGCAAGGGGGTGCGCTGCGCCGGGTACCTCACCGGTGACGGCCGGGTGGCCTTCTGCAGCCGCGAGGAGAAGGCGGGCTCGCTCCAGGTGGCGGGCGACAGCAACTGCTTCCCCCACCGCCTCGAGGGCCGCTGCGGCTGCGGGGTGAGCCACGGCGAGGCCCCGCCGCCGCCCCTGAGGAGGGCGCCGCGCGACACGAGGCCCTGGCGCCCCGTCGCCCATTACGACTACCACGACCGCGACGGCAATGTCCGCTACCAGGTGATCCGCCTGGAGCCCGATCCCAATCCCGATGGCGACAAGCGCTTCACCCAGCGCCGCCCCGACCCGCTCCATCCCGGCCGCTGGATCGAGGGGCCGGGGGCCATGGAGAGCGTCCAACTGCTGCCGTACCGGCTCCCCGACCTCCTCAAGGATCCCAAGCGCCTCATCCTCATCGTGGAGGGCGAGAAGGCCGTCGACGCCCTCCGCCGGCGGGGCCTGCCCGCCACCACCTGCCCCATGGGCGCGGGCAAGTGGTGGGACGCGGGCGGCGACTGCCCCCGCACCGAGCTCACCTCCTGGATGCTCGCCGACGTGGCGGGCCGGGGCGACAACCGCCTCCCCGTCGTCATCGGTGACAACGATGACGCCGGCCGCCGGGGCGCCGAGGCCGCCTGCCGCGCCTTCGTCGCCACCGGGCTCGACCCCCAGATCCTGGAGCTGGTCGGTGTCAAGGAGCACGGCGGTGCCGACGACTGGATCGACCAGGATCCAACCCGCACCGCCCGCGACCTCATCGCCCAACTTCCCGGGCAGCGCTGGCTCGACCTCCATCCCACCGAGGCCCAGGGGCAGGAGCCAGAGGGCGGCGGAGGGAACGGGGGAAATGGCAATGGCCATCATCCCCAGAGCGACGGCCACGGCTCAGAGCCAGGCCAGGTGCTCCCCGAGTTCAGCGACACCCGCAATGCGGAGCGCTTTGCCAGCCGCCACGGCGCGGGCGCCCGGTACGACCATACCCGGGGGCTCTGGCGCCTCTACACCGGCACCCGCTGGCGGCTGGACGGCACGGAGCAGTGCATGACCCTCGCCAAGGAGACGGTCGCCCGCCTCCCCGAGGAGATCCCCGCCTGGTGCGACGACGCTAGGGCGCGCCACCGCCTCCACCGCGAGATCCTCGCCTGCGAGTCCACCATGCGCCTGCGCGCGCTGCTCGCCAACGCGCAGTCGCGCCTCCACTCGACCCACGAGACCTGGGATCCCGACCCCTGGCTGCTCAACTGCGAGAACGGCACCGTCGATCTCCGCACCGGCCAGCTGCACCCCCACAACCCCGACCAGATGCAGTCGCGGCTCGCCCCCTACCGCTTCGACCCCGACGCCCGGTGCCCGCAGTGGGACGCCTTCCTGGAGCGGGTGCTGGGGGGCGACCACGAGCTGATCGCCTTCGTCCAGCGCGCCGTCGGCGTCTCCATCATCGGCGAGATCCTGGAGCATGTGCTCTTCGTGCTGTACGGCACCGGGGCCAACGGCAAGTCCACCTTCCTCAACGTCCTGAGCTTCCTGCTGGGCGACTACGCCCGCGCCGCCGACCCCAACCTCCTCCTGGATCTGAACAACCCCTCACATCCGACCAACGTCGCGGAGCTTCAGGGCGTTCGGTTCGTCACGACGACCGAGACGGGCGCATGGGGGGCCAAGTCTGGGGCTGGCCTCAGTGAGACCACGGTCAAACGGCTGACGGGCGGCGAGCCGCGCTGGGCACGGTTCCTGTTTCGCGAGGGCTTCAACTATGTGCCCTCCGACACGCCTTGGATGGGCACGAATCACAAGCCCCTCATCACCGGCAACTCAGAGGGGATCTGGCGGCGGCTGCGCCTCATCCCGTTCACGGTGCTGATCCCGCCCGAGGAGCGCGACCCCAACCTCGCCCGGCGACTCCTGCGCGAGGAGGCCCCGGGCATCCTGCGCTGGTGCGTCGACGGCTGCCTCGCATACCAGCGCCAGGGCCTGGGCCAGTCCCCAGCGGTGGAGCGGGCCACCCGCCAGTACCGCACCGAGATGGACTCGATGGCCGCCTTCCTGGAGCAGGAGACCATCCCGTCGGCGGCCGACTCCGTCTCGGCCGCTGAGCTCTTCCACCGGTACAAGGACTGGTGCGAGGGCTCCGGCGAGCGGCCCACCTCGCAGCGCTTCCTCGGCCTCCGGCTCAGCGAGCGTGGGCTGACCTCCTTCCGATCCGCGCACAATGGCAACCGCACCCACTGGCGCGGCCTCCGGCTGCGGATGGTCGGCGAGCAGCTCGCCCTCGACCCCGGTGACGACTCCCTCCTCGCCGACTGCCAGGCCGTCTGCCGGGCGCTCTGGGCCGAGGGCAAGGAGGCCCGCGAACTCTGCTCGCTCATCCTGCAGACCCACGGCTGGGAGGCTGAGGGCCAGCCGTCCGAGTGGCTGGTGGCGCAGGATCGGGATGTCCTTGAGGCCATACTCCCCGAGGCGCAGACCTCGCTGGCGGAGGTTCGGCAGCGTAAGCGGTAGCGACGTGCACGGAGGGACGGCGTGAGCGACAAGAGCGCGATCGAGTGGACGGAGGCAACCTGGAATCCGGTCACCGGCTGCACCGAGGTGAGCCCCGGCTGCGACCACTGCTACGCCAAGCGCTTCGCGGAGCGGTTCCGGGGCGTCCCCGGCCACCCCTATGAGCAGGGCTTCAACCTCCGCCTCTGGCCCGACCGGCTGGCCCTCCCGCTGCGATGGCGGCGGCCCCGGATGATCTTCGTCAACTCCATGAGCGACCTCTTCCACGCCGCCATCCCCGAGGAGTACATCGCCAGCGTCTTTCGGGTGATGCAGACGGCCGACCGACACACCTTCCAGGTCCTGACCAAGCGGGCGGAGCGGATGGAGCGACTCATCAGTAGGTGGTGGGAGGAGGAGTTGATCCGACGAAAGATCTACCGAGATGTCCTCGAAAGCCTTGAACCACCCACGAATATCTGGCTGGGCACCTCGGTCGAGTCCCCCGCCTACTACTCCCGCATCCGCCACCTCCAGCGCACGCCAGCCGCAGTGCGGTTCCTGAGCCTGGAGCCGCTCCTGGGACCTCTGCCCCACCTCCCGCTGGAGGGGATCGGCTGGGTGATCGTGGGCGGCGAGAGCGGCCCCGGGGCGCGTCCGATGCATCCGCACTGGGTGCGTGACATCCGCGACCAGTGCCAGCGCGCGGGCGTCCCCTTCTTCTTCAAGCAATGGGGGGAGTGGCGCGCCATGGAGAGGTGGGGTGAGGGTGACCAGACAGGCCATCTCGGACCACCGACCGTGACGCTGCTCGACGGCTGTCTGCTCCGGCGCGTCGGCAAGCACGCCGCCGGCCGGGAGCTTGACGGCCGCACCTGGGATGAGTACCCGGTGCGGGCGGCGTGATGGCCGCACCGCGACCGCCACTCTTCCCGACCCAGCGCCCGGGCCGCGATCCGGACATCCTGGATGTCCTGGCCTGGTGGGTCAGCACGGCTCCCAAGGGCCAGGCCCGTGAAGAGCGGATGGAACTCTGCACGCGCTGCCTGGGCGCCTTGCTGGGGGGGTTGGTCGAGCGGATCAGCCCGGCCTCGATAGGGCTGGCGGGGACGGTGACGGGCACAGCCGCACCGCCCGTCGATGAGGGGGGCGGCCAGGCCGATCCAGCGCCGCCACCCATCCCTGAGCTATCGGCGCGCCTGGCCGTCCTTGAGGCGTGCCGCCGCCATGAGCGCGCCTTCGCCGCCATCACCATCCAGGAGGAACTCGGCTGGCGGGGGGCCGACCAGTACGACGCCGTCCGGGCTCACCTAGATGCCCTCGCCGCCATCGGCCACCTCGAGGCCATGCCCCGCGGCCGGTTCCGTGCTCCGGCGCGGCGCGAGGTGATGAGCGAGGTGCTCCAGGCCCGCCACGGGATCCCCGCCGAGGACGCGGAGCGGATCGCCCGCGAGCTCTCGGAGACCCGACCCGCGCCTCCAGAGACTCCAACCGCCACCGACGGCGGGCAGCCGGATCCTCCCCGGGGCCGCGACCCTGAGCTCGCCGCGAGCTTCCCCGATCTGGAGATGGAGGCGGCGCGCCGGCGGGCCACGACCCTCAGCAACGGCGCTATCCTCACCCGCGCCATGGTGCTCGACGCCTGCCGTCGCCTGGACGGTGGTTTCGCTGCCCGCGAGGTGGCCCACGCGCTGGGGGAGAGCGACATCACCCGCCTCTTCACCCACCTCTCCTCACTGGAGCGCGGCGGCGAGTTGGAGCGGGTGATGAGGGGCCGGTACCGCGTGCGCCGCTACCGGTGACCTCCCCCCTCCCTCCGGAGCGCCGGGCTGAACTCCACGTCCTGGTCGACCAACTGCTCGACCAGGAGCCGCTCTGGGAGGGAGCACTGCGCGCGATGATCGCGGTGGTCCGGTACGGCAACGGCCTGAGCCCTCTGCCACCACCGCTGCCCGCACCCACGCCAGAGCCCGATCCTGACCAACCGCTCACCTGGCGGCAGCGTGGGTTGGAGCCTGAGGCGGGCTTCATCGAGGAGGAGTGCCTGGTCGACGCCGAGGGCGATCTCAGCTCCGCCGAGGTCTTCCAGCGTTTCTGCGCCTGGTGGACAGTGAACGCCCTCGGCAAGCCCGGCCGGCAGCCCAGCCGCCGCCTCCTCGGCCTCCGCCTGAACGACTACGGCTTCGGCCAGTTCCGAGCTGCCAGAGACGGCAACCGGACCCACTGGCGTGGGATCGCGTGGCGCGATCCTGAGGCGTTTCTGCTCCAACATGGGTGAGAACCCCCACCTGGAGCCCCCGCCGCCCGGCCCGTAGGCGCGATCCGTGGCCTTCTCACGGGCCGCACGAGATCAGCGTTACAGCATTGACAGCGAGCCAGCCTATTAATGGGCCTGGTCAAACGGCGGCCTCGTCTCCCCGTGCATGTCTCTGCGCGGGGGCGCGCGTGAGCGCTTTAAATGCCTTTTTGACTGTACAAGGTGTCAGCCGAATACGACCTTTCGTGTTCGCATAGGCCAAGGTCCTATTCCCACTCCCTCCATCCGCGTCATTCTGCACCACCCGTCACCACGTGACGGGCCATCCGTCACCATGTGACGGGCACGGACCCCGAACTCGCCGTCACCACGTGACCGGCGGCCGTCACCACGTGACGCGCCATCCGTCACCACGTGACCGAGACGGTCACCACGTGACGGTGGCGGGTGGTAGAGTCCGCGCTCACATGGGACGGGAGAGAACGCTTGGCTAGAGCGGCTGGCGGCGAGGCCCAGAGCCGGATGCGCCGCGACAGCGAGCGTCGGCGCCACCTCCTGGAGACAGCCCGCGCCCTCCAGATCGGGATCATCCGGGATCTCCTCGAGGAGGTGGGGGCGCATCGCCTCACGGTGGTCAGCGCCGCCGCGCTCCTCAAGGTCAACCACTCCGTCGTCTCGGGGATGATCGCCAGGGCGCGCCGCCGTGCCGAGAAGGAGGCTGAGGCGGCCCGGCTGGTCACGGAGGCCGACCTCGAGGCGGCGGAGCGCCGGCTGCGATCCTGAGAGCGAACTCGGCACGGCGGCGCGGGCGTGATGCACAATGCGGGCCGTGGGACGGCCTGCACGCCATGACGAGTCGGCGGCGCGTCGCGACCTCAAACGGGCGGTGGACATCCTCCTGGACGCCAACCCCCGGGTGGAGGACGAGTTGTCCGAGTTCTGCGCCCAGCTAGAGCAGACGGGCGGGGCGGTGATCTCGGCCGTCGATGGGATCCATGGCGCCCTGTCGGCGCTGGGCCGTCTGCAGAGCCTCGCGGGGCGCGAGCGGTGACGGTGGCAGGCCAGCCGCTGGGTGTCTGCCGGGTGCCTCACTGCGGGCGGCCGGCGCTCCGGATCGGTGGCCAGTGCTCCTGGCACGCCCAGCGCAAGCAGGTGCTCGAGCCCGCCCAGGTGGAGCTGCTCTTCCCCGAGGAGGGCGAGCGCGAGCGGCGGCAGCGGCGGGCCATCCTCGCCGCCACCGACCGGCTGCTCAGCGCCTGCGAGCGGCTGGCCGACGCCAAGGGGGCCGACGCGCTGGTGCCGCCGCGCCTGGTCGAGCTCTACGCCGCCATGGGCGGCTGCACCGTCTGGGGCGACGCCTGGCCCACCGCCGTCGACCTCCACGAGGCCCTGCTGGCCATCCAGGAGGGCCTGGTCCGCCGGCCCGTGCTGGGCGCCGCCCTGACGCCATCGGTGCGTGTGGAGATCCATCGGTGAGGAGGGACAGATGCCCGTCGTGACCGTTACCACCTACATCTGCGACACCTGCCGCCAGGAGGCGCCTAGGAACTTCGCCTCCGTCGTCTCAGGCAAGGGGGTCACCGTGCTGATCCGCCAGCCGGGAGCCGTCCTCTGCCGGATCTGCGCCACGGCCGAGGTGGATGGAGCCCTGGGGGAGGAGGCGCCATCCCCGCCGCCGACCCGCCGCTGACCCACCTCTGGCGCTGGCGGGCCCGGCTCGGGGAGCGCTTCGGGCAGCGCTGCCGGGTGGAGGCCCGGGGGGCCAGGGGGACGATCCTGGTGCGTTTCCCCGACGGCTTCGCGGTCACCACCTCCTGGCACGCGGTGCGCCGGGCCGGGCCGCCCGCCGCCTGATCTCCCTATGGCCCCAGGGCGGGCCGTAGCATCGGGACCATGCTGACGCTCGCCCGGTCTACGGACACTGAGCAGGGAGCGCTGGCCTTCGGGCTGGCTCGAGACGACCGCATCGCTGCGGCGTGGCTCCTGGAGGGCGAGGGGGCATTGCTCCTCGTCCGCAGAAAGATGCACGGATATCTGACCTTCCAACCGAGGGTCTCGGTCAAGATGACATCGCTCGGGGCCTTGCGCTGCTTCTCAAGGTGGACGGGTCGGCCCATCACCTCCCACAAGATGCCAAACCCCAAGCATCAACCGCAGTGGGAGGTGACGCTCTACGGTCAAGCCACGGCACCATTTCTCCGCCAGGTTCGTCCGTTCTTCCCTGAAGGCGGTAAGGGTGAGCAGGCGGACATCCTGATCGCGGCGTGTGAACTTCTCAGGGCCACTGGTGGACACCGCAGGAACGGATCCCACGGACGTATCCCGTTGCCGACTGACGTGCTCACGACCCTGGAGAATTACGCTGAGCGGCTCAGGGTACTCTACGGATGTCGGCGGCCATGCTGACTCTTGACGAGTTCAGGGCCACTTATGAGGGCCAGAGTAATGTAGGGGCCGGTTGCGGGGGGTTCCCGCCGGGGGAGTGTACTTCGCTCGCCTGCCTCTGGTGCGACAACCTCGGTCTGACCACCCCGTGCGGCTCCTGCGGCAATTGCAGCGGCGGCGGGTACCACTGCGACGGGGCGTGCTGGCAGGGCAGCGGGTACTCGGGGTGGACGTGGATCCCCAATGGCCCGAGCAACTTCCCCAGCCCGGGCGACCTCGTCTGTTTCCGGGGCGGCTGCCACAACATCGGCTGCCACGGCCACGTGGATCTTTGCCTCTCGGCCACCCCGGGCAGCATCATCTCCCTCGCCAACAACTGGGGCTGCAACCTCTGCTGCCAGGTGGTCACCCACACCGACTACGCCTGCGTGGTGGGCTGGCAGCACCCCAATGTGACAGCCACACCCGCTCCGCCAGCCCCGGCTCCAGCGCCGCCCCTGCCCACCTGCAGCCCCGCCTGCGACTCCTGCTCAGCCTGCCAGGGTGGCCGATGCGTCTCCTCCTGCCCGGCGGGTTGGAGTTGCTCTGGGGGCCTCTGCGCCCCACCACCCTCGCCCCCAGCCGCAGCGCCAGCGCCGGCGCCTCTCAACCCGGCGGTGCCGGTTGTGGCCGCCTTGGTACTCGCGGCCCTGACCGGGGTGGCCGCCTGGCAGGCGACTCGCCACCGGCCCGGCCCGGGCCTGGGAGGTGGAGCGTCGACACGGGCTGCCAGGCGGCCCCAGGCGGCCCCAGGGCCGCCGCTCACCCCCTCCGCGACCGCTGCGGCGGGGCACGGTTTCGGGAGCGGCGGATGAGCGTCTCGGTGGCCCAGCGCGTCCAGCTCGCCTATGCCGCCGGCTTCCGCAACACGGACGCCCTCGAGGCGCTCAGCATCATCGTCGCGATCTCGCTGGCGGAGTGCGGGCTGGGAGGGGCGTGCGAGACCGGCTGTAACCCGGACTGCTGCGGCTGCGGCTGCTCCTCGGGGTGCGAGAGCTGCGGCGTGCTCCAGGTGTTCCAACCCTGCCACCCGGGCACGGCGGCGTGCGCCAGCGACCCCACCTGCGCCTTCACCCTCGGCTACGCGCTCTCCAGCGGCGGGGTGGCCTTCTCGCCCTGGTCCACCTACACGAGCGGCGCCTTCCAGGGCTACATGACGGCGGCGCGGGCCGCCATCCAGGGCCTGCCACCGCCCATCGGCCCCGCCCCGCCGTCCCCTCCGCCGTGCCCCGTCTGCGACTCATGCTCCGCCTGCCAGTCGGGCACCTGCGTCTCTCGCTGCCACGCGCCTGCGGTGTGCAGCGCCGGGGCCTGCATCGTGCCCTGCTCACCCGCCTGCGACCAGTGCTCCGTGTGCTCTGGGGGCACCTGCGTCTCCTCTTGCCCGGCCGACTGGGACTGCCTGGGCGGCCTCTGCGCCCCGCCGCTCATCCCGGTGGCGCCGGGGCCGGGGGCACCGCTGGCCCGTGCCTCGGTGATCGCCTTCGGCCTGCTCTCCGTGATCGGGGTGGTCGGCACCGCCTACGCGATCAGCCGCACGGGCTGGGGCCGAGGCGCCGCCCGCGACACCCTGGCCGTGCTCCGGCCGGGGGGCGTCCCGGCGCTGGGCCGCACGCTAACCCGCTCCACACCGGTCGCCCCGCTCACTCCGTCGCGGGCCGCCGCCAGCCACGCCTTCGGGGGCGGCTGAGCCCCGAGGGGAGGGGCGTCGAACCCCTCCCCCGGGATAAGAGGGAGATCAGATGGCCGGTTGCGGGCCGACCCGGCGCCGCAGCGCCAGGAAGCCCAGCAGGGCGAGGCCGGTGACCATGAGCACGATGCCCAGGCTGGTCATCAGCCCTCCGCTACCGCCTCCCGCCCCGGTCGTCGGGGTCACCGCTGGCACGGGCGTCGCGGTCGGCGACGGCGTGGCCGTGGGCGTGGGAGTTGCGGTCGGGGTCGGGGTTGCCGTCGGCGTTGCGGTCGGCGTGGGCGTCGGCGTCGGAGTTGGCGTGGGCTCAGCCATGGTGATCGTGGCCTCAGCCGTGCCCGTGGCCGTGCATCCCTCCTCGGCGCCAGCCTGTACTGTGATGTCGGTGGTCACCACGGTGCCCGGAGCGTTGGAGCCCACCGTGAAGGTGAAGCTGTCGCTCTTGTACTGGTGGGCGGCATCGGTGTAGGTGCAGGTCTCGCTGTTGGTCCCGGCGGTGCATACCGCAGAGCCATCCCCGTTGCTGACGAAGGTCAGCAGCCCGTCCCACGTCAGTGTGGTGGTCATGTCGGGGTACTGATTGACGTCCTGCTCTGCAGTCACCGTCAGAGTGGTAGTGTCACCCGGATTCAGGCCCGTGTTGGGAGGCCCAAAGCAAGGACTCCCTGGCCAGACGGGATCACAAGCTCCTACCGTTCCAGAGTCGTAGTCGATGTAGATCCCTGAATCGCCTGTGACCTCAGATGACCAGCCCGTATCAGTGTCCGAGGTCCACTCAGCCTGAACGTACTGGCCGTTGCTCTGCAAGAGCGAGAAGTTGTACGGCTGAGTTGTGCTCGTCTCATCAGTCGTAGTGACTCCAGTAGCGAAGGTGGAGTCTGCCGACTGCTCCACGGTCACGTCGTAGTTCGACTCCGGGCTACCAAACGAAACGGTGAAGGTGTAGTGCGCCGAATCGCAGGGGCAGACCGCCGTGAGCGTTGGCGGAGCACCCCAGGCGAGCGCGGTCACCCCGCCGATAGCGAGCGCCCCCCCGCCTCCGATGGCGAGCGCCGCCGCGAACGGCGCCGCCCAGCGCCGCATGATGCTGTGTCCTGTCATGGTTGATCCCTCCTGACCTCGCGAGGATCCTTCGCGCCCCCGCTGGAGGGCAGCGTAGCACCATCTGCGGCGTTTGTCACGCTCCGGTGGCCTGGCGGTCGCGGAACGTCTGACGCGGAGTCGGCTGGGGGTTGCGCGCCCCAGCGGCGGGGCGCTACAGTGCGCCCGTGGCGATGCAGCGTACTGCCGCCGATCCTCCTCGATCCTCGGCTCCGCCCGTGGCGGTCACGGTCACCTGGACGGTGACGGTGGAACTGCTCGCGGCCGATCCCGACGTGGTTGATCGCACCCGGGGCCGGGGACCGATGGCGGCCGACTTCCAGGCGACCATGGGCTTGACCCAGCGGGCCAGCCTCGCCCGCCTGGGGGCCGCCACCGGCGTGTACGAGATCCCGCTCCACAGCCAGGTGGGGTGGGGCGACCTCCCCGATGACGCCCTAGAGGTCAAGGGCACCCGCTGGGACCTGGAGAGCGTCGCCGTCGATGGCCAGGAGGTACCCGATGGCTGAGATGGTCCGGACGATCAGCGACGTGGCCCGCGAGCTGCCGCCTCTGGGTCGGCAGGGGCGCTGGGTGGACGGCACCTTCCTGCCCAGCACCGCCTGGATCCGGATCACGGAGGGGTCGGAGCCGGGCCATACCCACGCCTGGGCGGCGGCACCGATCCCGGAGGGGGCTCTGGGCGGGGCGGCGGAGTGCCCCTGCGGTGCCCGGGCGCGCTGGCGCCCGGTCAGCCTCGGCCCCGAGGTGGAGCAGGCCACGGCACTCGAGGAGTTGCGCGACCTCGCGGCGCGGTGGGGCGAGCGGCTGCGGCGGGGGCTGCGCCTGGTGATGCCGTCATGAGCGCCCTGCCCTTCCCGGGCGGCGCCCGCCCCATCCTCCGGCGGGCCAGCTGCCCCCGCTGCGGCGAGGAGTTCCCGCACGATTGCGTGCCGGTGGGGCACAGCCTGAAGCGGGTCCGCGCGGTGCTCAGCGACGGGACGACCATCGACCCGCCGTTCAGCCTGGACGACGGCCGCATCGCCCGGATGGAGGTGCACTGCGCCTGCGGGGTGATCGCCACCGGCTCCGATCTCGGCCCGGCCATGACCGAGTGGGGCACCCACCTCTCGCTGGTGACATGACCGACGAAGATACTGCGTCCTCCTTAGAGCATTTTCCCGTGGTTACAACGCACACCCTCGTCCAGCGCCGGGCGGCGGCGGGACGGAAGGGGAGCCGAACCCGGAAGCGGATGCTGGCTGGGCGCACGGCCCCGCCCCGGTTCCGCGCCTCCGGCGTCCCCGGCGAGGAGCTGCGCGACCTCCGCCACCGTCTGAGCCTCAGCCTTGACGAGATCTCCGGCCAGGCGGGGCGGCGGGTGAGCTCGCTGCAGCGCGCCGAGGCCCGGCCCTTCGTCGGCCGCGCCACCTCCCTCCTGTACGCCGGGGCGATGGAGGAGCTGCTCGCCGCCCGGCTCGCCGAGGTGCGGGCCTGGCTGCGCCGCCACGGGCCACGGCCGTGAGGGAGCCCATGCACGTCTACTTCCTCAGCCGTCGGGGACTGCGGCCGCCCGGCTGGCGGGTCTGGTGCCCGTGCGGTTGGGAGAAGATCACGGCGACCAAGGGGGAGGCGCGGACACTCGGCAACCGGCATCTGGCCTCGGTGGCGCCGGTCGGGGGGAGAAGGTGACCGTGGGTGCGGAAGAGCGGCAGGAGTTCGACGGCTTCATGGAGAGGCTGTCCGAGGCACTCAGGCTGCGAGGCGAACCCGACCGTCCGGTGTTGACGGACGGCGAACTCGATGCGCTCGAGATGCGGGAGCAGATCGTCAGTGGCACTCATCCCAATCAGGCGAGGAGGCTGGCGGCACGCGACACGCTGACCCTGCTCGCCGAGGTCCGGGCATCCCGTGCCGCCATCGCCCTCTACCACGAGGCCATCCAGGAGTTCGTGACGGCGCGGGCGGGGGCGACATGAGCAGGCAGACGCTCCGGGCGTTGGCCTTTGAGCGGGGCTATGCGGAGCGGAGCGGGATCAGCGTTGAGCGCCTCCGCCTCCTCGGCCGCGTGGTCGCACCCTGCCACTGCGGCCACTCGGGCTGCGAGGGGTACCAGTCACTCTCGCGGGAGGCGATGGAGACGGACCGTCCACTTGGCCGCGTCCCTCCCGGCTGGACATGGCCGCCCGACGTGATCGACCCGGCGGTCCGCGCCGGAGGCATCCATGTCCACTGATACGCGCCCGATCAGTGACCGGGAGTTGACCGCGACCACCGACGCCCAGGTGTGGGCGCGGGCCTTCCGGCAGCGGTTCCCGATCCAGGTCCGCAACGACGACCAGGAGCACACCCTCCTCGGCTGGTTCGCCAACGCCATTGAGAGGGGACGGATGGCGGGCGAGGCGGGCCGCGACCAGGCGTACCGGGAACGCAATGAGGTGGCGGCGGCGCTGTCCAGCCTCTTCCCCGCCTGGCTGGGGTTCGACCCCGATGAGGTCGGGTGGCCGGTCGTCTACATCGCCCTCCCCACCGGCCAGGTCTCCTGGCACATCGCGCAGGCGGATCTGCCCCTCTTCGCCCACCTCCAGACGGATGCGCGGCCGTGGGACGAACACACCCGGGAGGAGCGCTCAGCGCGGCTCGCGGCGCTCAGCCTGGCGGCCCCCCCACGCCTCCGCGCCCTGGAGCGGATTGAGGAGATCGAGCCCAGGAAACTACGCCGGATCGCGGACTTCCTGGATCTCATGGACACCCACCTCCGCATGCTGGGGGATGCGCTCCATGAGCCGATAGAGCCGGGCGACGAGATGCAGCATGACCTCCGGGAATGGGCAATCGAGATCGAGGAGGCGCGGGCCACCCGATGAGCGGTGCCGTGAGACCCAGGCGGCCCGTACCCGTAGCCCTGGCCAGCGTGCCAGCGGTGGACGACTGGGCGAGGCACCACGGGCTGGACATGGCGGAGCACCGCCGGCTGATCCTCATCTCCGCCAGCGAGCATCCCGGATCAGGCTGCGAGGAGTGCGGGGGTCGGGGCATGATCGACTGCCCCGACTGCGAGGGCACGAGCGAGGTGGAGTGCGAGTGCTTCTGCGGCAATGAGCACACCGCCCCGTGCGAGCATTGCCATGAGACCGGCGAGGTGCCCTGCCCCGAGTGCGCAGATGACCGTGCGGCGGAGCGGGCCGCTTCGGCGCTGGAGGCGGAGGCATGATCGACGGCGCGGTGCTGAGGGCGCTGCGGCTGCTGGCCGGGGTGAGCCTCGAGGAACTCGCCCAGCAACTTCAGGTGCACGTCTCGGTGGCGCAGAGTGTGGAGAATCGCCACCGGGTGAGTCGGCGGGCGATGCGGAGCCAGGCCCAGGCGATCCGCGCGGTGCTCTATGAGCGCTGCCGGGCGGTGGATCAGATGGTGGTGGAGCACGATCTCCTGGGCGTCCAGGCGGAGCGCGCGGCGCGGCGGAGGCCGACAGAGTGAGGCCGCGCACCATCCTGGTCACGGGCAGCGGCGGCTTCATCGGTCGGCACCTTCTGGCTGCATGTCGGGACCGGTACGCTGGCGCAGCGGTGACGGGGCTGGACATCAGATCTGGCGGCGACTGCCGGATCCGCTTGCCCCAGATGAGGGAGCGCTTCGACCTCGCCCTCCACTGTGCAGCGCTGACGGGCGGCATCGAGGGGATCACGAGGTTCCCGGCGCAGATCGGGGCCATGAACGCCCAGCTCGACGGGGCGTTCTTCGAGTGGGCGCTCCGCACCCGGCCCCAGCGGATCGTGTCCTTCTCCTCTAGTTGCGTCTACCCGCTGCACATCCAGCGTCCCGGCCGGAGGCTCTCCGAGGCCGATGCCCAGGTGCGCGACTACCACGGCCAGGCCGACGCCACCTACGGCTGGGTGAAGCTCACGGGCGAGGTGCTCGCCGAGTCCGTGCGCTCCGCCGGGGTGCCGGTGACCATCGTCCGCCCGTTCAGCGTGTATGGGAGCGATCAGGAGACCAGCCACGTCGTGCCGGTGTTCGCGGAGCGGGCCGTCTCCCCGGCCCAGGCGCTCGAGGTGTGGGGCGACGGCACCCAGACCCACGACTTCGTCCACGTCGATGACTGCGTGGCGGCCGTCCTCGCGCTCGCCGATGGCGGCGTCGACGGGCCGGTCAACATCGGTACGGGGGTGGGCACGTCGGTGGACGAGGTCGCCCGCCTGGCCATGCGGGCGGCGGGCCGGGAGCGGCCGCTCCTCCACCGCACCGACCGGCCGGTGGGGGTCCCCTACCGGGTGGCCGATGTCACACTGCTCCAGAGCGTCTACACCCCGCAGATCTCCATCGAGGAGGGGGTCGCGCGGGCCGTCCGCTTTCGTCAGTAGGAGGATGACCATGGCTCAGCATGTGATCCGTGTCCTGGGGCGTCGTGGGGATGCGCCCATCACCTTTGACCCAGAGGCGCCGGCGGAGGTGGACGCCGCCCGGGCGGTGTTCGACCGCCTGATGGGCAGGGGCCACGCTGCCTTCGCCGACTACGGCGACGGGGTCAGCACCAGGGTCAAGGAGTTCGATCCCCAGGCCGTCGAGACCACCATCATCGCCCCCGTCCAGGGGGGCTGAGCCCGGCCGATGGAGCGGTCGGATCGACTGCTGCTGGGCTTCTGCATGGCGGAGCTGGTGACCGGGGGAGCCGCGCTCACGGGTGCCACCACCGCGTGGCCGTGGCCGTGGCCCCGGGCGCTGTTCATAGCCGTCGCGGTGGCGGGTGCGGTGCTGGCCGTCGTCTGCTGGTGCTCAGAGTTCGGCTGGCCGCACCGTCGTCATCGCCGTGCGCCTCCGACCCTTGACGAGATCCGCAGAGAGGCGGCTCAGGCGGCCGGTGTGGCGGCGGCGGAGCCGGAGGGGCGCTTCCGCAACATCCCCGCCGGAGCGCTCGATGCGGGCCTCCCGGAGATGCTGCGGGGCCACCTCGATCCAGCCCACGGGCACGGTGGGATGTGGACGGCGGAGGCGGAGCGGGTGGCCCGCGCCCTCCTCATCCGCCACTTGAGCGATGAGCAACGGAGGAGCTTTGGGAACCACGGCTACTTCACGGTGACCCTGCCCGAGGCCTGGCGGCCCGACTTCTGGTACCGGCGCTGGCGGGTGCCCGGCCTGTACGGGCTGGCCGCGAGCCCGCTGGGCGAGGACGGCACGGCGCTGCCGTTCGCGCTCTGCGTGGTGCCCCGGGTGGTCCAACCGGAGAGTGACACCCTGCTCAGCACCAAACTGATGCTGGAGCACGATCCCGGTAGGTTCCTGCGCGTCGGCCTCGTCCATGCCCGGCGCTGATGGCCACCATCATCGTCGTGCCCCGGGCCGAGGTGACCCCGCAGCAGGTGTACCAACTCCGCAACACGGCGCAGCAGGTAGCCCAGCAACTCGCCCACGCAGCGAACGGGGGCGGGGATCTTGTGTCGCGGGCGGTGAGCCCGGCGGATCTGTTCTCCGGTGGGGGGATCGGAGGTGCGCGGGCGGTGGCGCGGCTCCGCAACCCGGTGGCGCTGCGGGCCGACACCTGGGCGCACGATGTGTACCGGGGGACCGAGGCCAAGCCTCGGGCGGGCATCGCCCTGTACGGCTATGAGGCGCTCAGCCGCTGGCCCCGGATCGACGCCATGCGTCTCGGCACCGGTGCCGTGACCTTCGCTGAGCTCCAGCTGGCCCCCCTCTACGCCTACCCCCCCGACGAGCGCGACGAGAACGGCGTGCTCCGCTACCCGTCGCAGCGGGTCGGGTACTTCAACCCCGTCTACATCGCCCCCACCCAGCGGTTGGTCCTGTCGATGCTGGCCAGCCGGGATCTCCGCGCCGGCCGCGAGGAGTTCTGCTTCCTGGGGGTGATCTCGGAGCCGCCGATGATGGTCCTCCAGCAGCAGCCGGTGATGCCATTCGGGGCGCCGGGGTACCAGGAGGTCGCGGCCCAGCCCCGGAATCATGGCGATCCCGACCGCCCCGGCGATGAGGCGCACTTCCGCCGCCAGCTCCGCGAGTTGGGCGGCGCGGCGGACTGATCTCCCTGCGAGATCGCCTCTCGGGGGTACCATCGGCGCGATGCCCGAGTCGGCCGTCGCCCTCGCTCCGCCGCCGCTCACCCCCTCCCGGGGCCGCAAGCCGGTCAACCGGCCGAGCTCCCAGACGGGCGAGGAGGTGGCCTTCGGCGTGGGCGTGGGGGGCCTGGCCGCCCTGCTCGCCTGGCTGCTCTGGCCGAGGTCGCCGACCTCCCCCTCATCGTGCCCCCCGGGGCAGTACCTCCCGACGGGGGCCCCGGGGTGCGTTCAGTGCCCGTCGGGCACGGTGCGCTCCTCTGGGATGCCGATCTCGCAGTGCGTCTCCTGTCCCTCGGGCCAGCAGCCGCTCAGTGACCAGTCTGGCTGCGCGCCCATCCCGGTGCTCACGCCGATCTGCCCGCCCGCCGGGAGCATCATCGAGGACGCCTCGAGCGGCGCTCTGTACGCGGTCGACCAGGGCGGGGTGATGCACTACATCACCTCCACGGCCGCGCTCGCCGCCTGCGGGTACTGCACCGACGCCTCCCACGTCACCCAGGTGTCGGACGCGACCATGCAGCAGCTCCTCACCTCCTGCAGCCAGGGCGCCGACGTGGACGGGGCGAGCACCTGCGTGCTGGGTCCGGCCCTCTGCCCGGTGACCCCGCAGCCGCCAGCGACCCCGGTGGGCGCCTGCGGGACAGATCCTGACAACGACCTCTCGGTGACCCCGTACTGGTGGTCGCAGGCCTCCCAGGCAACCCAGATCGCCTCCACGGTGGTCGCCATGCTGCTCGGCCGCTGGGACTGCACCGAGCCGACCGACCAGCACTGGACCAGCATCTACAATGCCCCCTGCTGCGGCTACACGCCGCTCCAGATGGTCGCCTTCCGCATCGTCAGCGACAGCGGCCAGGAGCTGGTCAGCGACGTCCAGCACCTCGCCGACCAGTACCAGGCGGGTGGCGCCTTTGCGGGCAGCCCCAACCCAGCAGAGGATTGCTTCATCGCCGCCGCCTTCAACATCGTCTTCAACCGCAACTGGACGGGCGCGCCAGCCTCCCTGCTGGACACCTGGCGCTCTTTCTATGAGACGCCCTGGACTGAGCCGAGCGGCGAGACCCTGTCCGGTCCTGAGCGCCTCGTGTGGCAGTTCTGCATGCAGCCCGAGTTCAGCGACCGGGTGACCTTCAATGTCGGCAACCCGATCTCCTGCTCTCCGGGGGTCAGCGGCTGCGCGGACTATGAGCCGGCGGGGATGGTGGCCTCGGCGGCACTCGCGGTGTCCACGCCGGGCATCCTCTGAGGTGGCATGAACGCGGTAGGGAAGTTCGCCATCGGCATGGCTGCAGGCGGAGGTGCCGCGCTCACCGTCCTCATGGTGGCCTCGCACTCCTCCGCAGCCCCCGTGCCACCCCCACCTGAGACACCGACGCCAACCCCGGTGCCGACTCCGACTCCGACTCCGGCCCCAACCCCGCCCGCGCCCACGCCCGCGCCCACGCCCGCGCCCACCCCGGCGGGCACCTGCCCGTATAGCCCGGGCCAGATGACCCAGAACCCCTCGACGGGCGCCATCTACGTCGTCAACTCCGCAGGCCAGCTATGCCATGTCCCGTCCGAGGCGGACATGACCCTCTGCGAGTATTGCTACACCGGCTTCGTGGCCTGGCAGGGGACGGCCAACTGCCCCATCGGCCCCGATGTCGCCCCCTGCTCCTCGGGCAACCCCTGGGAGTGCTGCCCCTACTCCGGCAACGGGACCTGCGCCACCGCAACTCCCGGATCCGCCCCCGCGCCCGCCCCACCTTCGACCACGACCGCGCCCACCCCTCCGGCCGCGAGCCTGGGCGGCTTCCTCTGCGCCGGGGTGCCGGCCACGGCCTGGGCGGTGAAGCGTCCCGCCAATGCTCCGAGTTACGCGAACTGGTGGGACTACTGGTGGATCGACAACTCAGGGCGGCTCACCCAGCAGAGTTGGGGGGATACCCTGGGCGGGTGCGTGGGTCCCTGGCACATCCTCCCCGCCGGTGCGGGCGCCTGGGTGAGCATCACGAGCATCTCCTGGTCGAGCAACGGGATCCTGACCATCGTCGGCGAGGCGATGTACAGCGGCCAGGGTCCGTACTACGCCTCGTTCACCTACAGCCAGCTGGGGTGGGTCAACGACGTGGCCACCGGTGACGTGATCGCCTCCGGGATGGCGGTGTCGGCGCCGGGCATCCTCTGAGGCCGAACGTGGCCACGCGCCAGCAGGTGGCGGGCGACGGCCTGATGACCATGGGGCTCCTGCTCATCGCCCTCGAGGCGGCCCGGGTGTTCACGCGCCGGGCGCCGCAGACGGAGGCGCAGGCGGTGGAGCAGGCGATCCCGCTGGGGACGGTGGCGGCGCTGCTCATCGCCTCGGGCGGCATCATCCGGGGCCGGGCCTCGCCGCAGCGGGGCTGAGGCATGGACATCGGCGAGCCGCTCCGCACCGTGGAGCTGCCCGAGGAGAAGCCCGCTGAGCCGGAGGAGCCGGTGCGGCAGCCGGAGCCGGAGGCGGATCCAGAGCGGGTGCCGGCGTGAGGGTGGTGGGCTTTCGCGCCTTTGAGGCGGCGGATGTGCACGGCGGCGAGCTCCGCTCCTGGGCGTTCTTTCGGGTGTGGCAGATCGGTGTCAACGCCGCCTCCTGCGACCACCCCGGTTGCCCGGGCCCGCCCGCCCTGCACCCCGTCGCCACCGCCCTTGCCGGCGGGCGGCCGCAGCGGCTCGGCTGCGGCTTCCACGCCTTCGCCCACCTCGTGGCGCTCGAGCACTACCTAGACGCCCAGCGCCAGCGCCCGCCGCTGCTGCGCCCACCCATCTGCGCGGTGGTGGGGGGCCTCGGGACGGTGCAACTCTGCGGCCATGGGTGGCGGGCGCGGCGGGCCGAGATCCTCGCCCTCTTCGGCGACAGCCCCCTGGAGCACCGCCTGGCGGAGCGGTACGGGGTGATGCTGCTGCCCGTCCCCGCCACCGCCGACCTGGGCCGGGTGGAGCGGTTCGCTGGCGAGTGGGGGCTGACCCACGGCGAGGCGCTCCGGCTGCCGTGAGCGTCATGCCGGGAGCCATCATCTTCGTCCGCAACGCGGGCATCGGGCCGGCGCTGATCCGGCTTGGCGAGAGTCGCCGGTACGGGCGGGGGCGGGGGCCAGGCGACCCCGCCTATTGGAACCATGTGGCCGTCTGCGTGGCCCCCGGCGAGGTGATCGAGGCGCGGCCGGGTGGGGTGGTGCCCTGGGCGCTGGATCGGGAGGTGGGCTGGGTGGCCTGGGAGGCGTGGATGCCCCCGTACGGGCCTGCCGGCGCTGCCCCGTGCGTCGCCGCCATGCGCGAGCTGGCCGCCCACCGCGAGGGCTACGGCTGGGTGGGGATCCTGAGCGAGGTGCTGATGTTCCTGACCGGCTCCAAACTCCGCCTCGGCCTCCAGGGGACCGACTTCTGCTCGGGCGCCGCCGCGTACGCGCTGACCCGCGCGGACATCGACATGGGCACCGACGAGGAGTGGGACGCCCCCGCCACGGTCTACGCGCTGGGGCCGAAGGCCGGCGGGTGGACGCTGCTCGAGCGCCGATGATCGGCCGGCGGCTGCAACCGGTGGTGGGGGAGGACGGCATCGCGCGGCCTCCCGAGTTCGAGCGGCCCGGCGACTACTGCGGACCGTTCCTCGGCTTCACGGGCGACAAGCCCGCCGTCTTCTACCTGCTCCCCAACGGCCGGCCCGGCGACATCCCCCACCACGTCGTCTCGCCGCCGCACACCTTCCGGGAGTGCGCCGACGGCAGCCTGGAGATCCGCAACAGCATCCTCCACCAGGGCTTCATCAGCGAGCGCGAGCCCGACGGCAGCTGGCACGGCTACCTGGACGAGGGCCACTCCTGGCGCGAGGTCTGAGCGGGCGGTACACTGCGAGCGAGGATCGCGGCCCGCCGGGACGGCTCACGTTTGCGGGCGGGCCGTTCCCCACCTGGGCGTGGCGCAGCGGTAGCGCACGTGCCTCGGGCGCACGGGGTCGGAGGTTCGAGCCCTCCCGTCCAGACCATGTCAGATGTGCTCTTGTGACACCGTCTGAGGAGGTCTGACGAGGCGTCAGGAGATCGGTGTGATCTCCCGCAGTGGCGCTCTGACAGGGTCATAATCGGCCCATGAGCGACGCCCTGGTGACGCTGCCGCTGCCCGCCGACGCCCTGGCGGGGGCCTCCGCCGATCTGGTGGCCGCCCAGGTGTACCTCGAGGAGGCGATCCACGCCCAGTATGAGGACGAGTGCTTCGCCGCCCTCTGGCAGGTGAAGGAGTGGCTGGAGTGGGCCTGCGCCGACTACCAGGCGGCCGGCCTCGGCCCGGCGGCGGCGGTCTGCGGTGCGGTGCTCGCCCAGGTGCGCGGCCTCACCCAGGCGGGGACGGTGCCGGGCGGGATGAGCCTCGGGGACTTCCAGAGCCAGCAACTCCTGCCGCTGCAGGGGGCTCTCGTGGAGATCCGCCTGGAGCCCATCGCGGAGTGGGCGCAGGGCCAGGCGGAGGCCTGGAAGGGCGACAACCTCATCTTCTGGGGGCTCTTGGGGACCGGGGTGGGCATCCTCGCCATCGCGGTCGGCATCGACGCCCTGGAGCGGCGCGGCAAGTACCCGAGGCCGCCCCACGCCCGGCGGGTGGCCGTGACTGCGCTCCGCTACCCCAGGAAGTGACTGCGCTCCGCGCCCAGATCGCCCGCGACCTCAAGTCGGCCGAGGGGGCGCTGTGCACCCTCCTCCAGGTGTGGGCCATCGTGGCGGCCCAGCTGCCCAGCCTCGGGGTCTCAGCCAAGGTGGTGAGCGGGGCGGCGGCGGCGCTCGCGCTGGCGTCGCTGTGCGTCAAGGCCGGGCTCACCGCCGACTCGTACGGGCTGGAGACAGCCCTGCTCTCGATCCAGGGCTCCTGGTCCGTGGTGGGGGCCAACCTCGGCCAGGTGGGGGCGCCGCTCAAGGTGGTGAACCTGGCCGGCACGGGCCTGGCCCTGGCCGTCTTCTGCCTGCAGCGGGCCGCCCAGACCCGCCGCCCCGCGCCGCCGCTCCCTCCCCCAGCGCCCCCTCCGGTGAGCTCCGTGAGGCTGGAGGGCCCCGTGTCCATCGAGACGGGGCGGGCTCCGCAGCCGCTCTCGGAGGAGCTCGCGGGGCTGCCCGGGGTGACCTCGGTGGAGAGCGGCGCCGAGGGCGGCATGGTGCACGTGGACATCGGGCTCGGCTGACGCGATCTCACCGCCACCCGCCACCGGGCGGGTACGATAGGGCGCGATGGCCGGTCTGGATCCCGATGCGGCCGGCGAGGTCGCGACCTTCGTCACCCGGGGAGCGCTGACGCTGGTGAGCGAGGCCGCCCGCGGCGCCCTGGCGGGGCGGATGACGGGGAGCTTCGTGACCGAGGAGGTGGACGGGAAGCGGTACGGCCCGCTGCCGCCGCTCAGCGAGAGCGTCCACCTGGGCGACACCATCGGGGCGACGGTGATCGCGGAGCAGGAGGCGGCCGACCTCGAGGGCCAGCGGATCACCCTGCCCCCCGGGGTCTATGACACCGTCGTCGGTCTCGACTACGAGCGGGGCATCGTCCGGATGTGCGTGGAGGGCGAGGCGCCCCAGTCGGTGCTCCTGGTGGGCGACCCCGGCACCGGCAAGTCCATCCTCATGCAGGCGACCCGCGAGGCCCTGCCCGAGGAGGGCAAGTACATCGACGGCAAGCAGATGACCCCGGCCGCGCTCGCCAAGGTGGTCGCCGACCCGCGCGTCCGGGTGCTCTTCATTGACGAGATCGAGAAGGCGGATCGGGATGCCCAGGAGTCGCTCCTGGAGCTGATGCTGGGCCGGGTGTCCACGGCCAAGGTGGGCAACATCCAGGAGATCGTCAAGGATCTGCGGGTGATCGCCGCCGCCAACGACCCGGAGCGGATGTCGGCGGCACTCCGCGACCGCTTCATCGAGATCGAACTCCCCCACTACAGCCTCCCCCAGCGGCGCGAGGTGATGAGCAAGGTGCTCCAGGCCCGCCACGGGGTGGCTGAGGAGGATGCGGAGCGGATCGCCAGCGAGGTCGCCCCCCACTCCACCTCTATCCGGGATGCGGAGCAGGTGGCCTGGGCGGAGAAGGAGAACCCGGCGCTCGCCCGCGAGATGACGGAGCGGATCCGCCGGCGTGCTGGCGGCGCCGAGGCGGCCGTGCCGCCGGGCACCGCACCACCGCGCACTGCACGCACTGCAACCCGCAAGGCTGCGCCCAAGCCGCCGAAGCCCCGGCCCCGGGCCGCCGCGCCAGCCTGACCGGAGGGCTGGGATGCCGCTCCTCCGACCCGGGGTGGAGGTTGACAACCGCACCCGGTACCCCACCGCCGAGGTGCGGGCGATCATCCAGCGCTGCATGGTGGGGCGGCGGGCCAAGCCTCCCCGGGTGATCGTGCTCCCTCAGCGCAACCCGGCTGGCGACCTGGCCTTCACCCCGTTCGACAGCGCCCAGCCGATCCGGATCTGGCTGGACCCGCCCTCCCGCTACCCCCAGGTGGGGGCCAGGACCTGGAAGGAGCAGCTCGCCAAGAGCGCGGGCCACGAGGACTGGCACTTCCAGCACCCGACCGAGGAGTGCCGGGGCGGCAGCTGCGAGCGGCGGGCGGAGCGCCACGCCACCCGCCAGTACCGCCGGCGGGCCGGGCGGCTGCGGAGGCGGGCACCGTGAACGTGAAGCTGGTGGCCCTGGCCCCCCTGCTGCGCCCACACCGCGACCGCGACGAGGTGCTGCGCGAGATCAGCGACCGGCTGCGCCGCCTGGACATCCATGTGAGCCGGGCGGTTCGCGAGGTGGAGAGATCGCGGCTCCGGTGCCCACCGCCCGTGGACGATTCGCCCGACGCTGGGTGCTGAAGTGCTCCGCGAGGGCCTGCCGGTCGCGATCCCGCTGACGCCACGACCCCACCGCCGCCCCAAGCGCCCGCGCGAGTCCGACCTCGCCTACCGCATGGAGTTGCTGGAGGCGGACAGTCAGTGCCACTTTGAGCGCGCGCACGACCTGAACGGGGCCGTGGGCATGGTGCGGCTGGACCAGGAGACCCTCCGCCGTGACCTCCTCGGCGACCCGACCATCGGCCTCAAGGGCATCCTGGGCGACATCCGCGACGAGGTGCATGGCCTGGTCACCACCGTCGGCGAGCTCCAGCAGGCAGGCCCCAGCCGGCGGCGGCGGCTCACCTGGCAGCTCTGGGTGCCGCTCCTCATCGCGGTGGTGGCGGGAGCGGTGGGGGGGCTGGTGGGGGCGTTCTCAGGGCTCCACCCTTAACCGGACACCGCACCGTCGATGCTCCCCGGGGCGGCCGGGGCGTGGTACGGTGCGGGGGGCAGCGCTTGCGGGACGGGGCGTCGTCGGAGGTCGCCGTGTACACCCACTCCCACCCCCATAAGCACATGGGCAAGAAGGGGCACAAGAGCCACAAGAAGGGCCGGAGCCGGGCGCGTCAGCCGCGCAACCGCCTCGGCCAGTTCAAGCGCAAGTAACCGGCCTCCGGTTACCGCTTGACCTCGGTGGAGGGGGCGGGGACCCGCTCCTCGCCCCCTGCCGCCTGCCTGAGTATCGCGGGGTGGCGCCGACCGGAGGGGGTCGGCGCCCAGTGGCACCAGCAGGGGCAGGGCGGCAGCCCGTGCCACGGCAAGTCGTGCTCGCGGGCACCCTCAGAGGTGGCGCACCCGGCGGAGCAGAAACAGATGGGACTCATCCGTGGCCGCCATCAGTCGTCGTCAGGACCGCTCGTCGCGTCATTGAAGAGGTCGCGCGCAGCGGCCGCCGCGCTCTCTGGCCGCTCAGGGTGCCCAAGCCGCGCCAGGATGCGTGTTGCCCGTGATCCGAAGGCATCGAAGTGAGGCGGGAACCAACCGTGAGCCTCCTGGATCCACGACGCCCTCATCCCCTCCCGCTCGCCCCAGTCGCGGAGCACGGGTAGCTCAGCCATGACGTGCAGGAACGGCCCGCGCCTGGCTTTCCCGCCGATCACGGTCCCGCTGTAGTCAAGGTTCTCGTGGATGGCGACGCCCCCGTCAGCCGCGAAGCGGCACGCCTCCATGATCTCTCTGAGTGGGAAGTAGCGCTCGCGGAGTTCACCCATTCGGCCGTTCCCGAGCCTCCCTACCGCCCTTGCCCATCGCAGCGATCAGCTCATCGGGGCGCGAGGTCACAGCGTCATGCACGAGGGCATGGGTTGGGCCGCAGGCCGTCGCGCTGTACCGTTCCCCGCACTGGGGACAGGTGACGCGGGGTTCCCACGCCTCAAGGAGCGACCGCCGACGGGCGGCGAGGCGGATCAGCTCATCCCGTTGGGCCACGAGGTCGTGCACCTGGCGCTGGAGCATGGTGATCTCGGCAACCGCTCCGGGGTTGGCAGGATTCGTCACCGCCCTTCCCGAGAATCTCCTGTTGCGTGCCGGGTTATCGGCCGAGTGCGAGTGGTGGGTGGGGGCACCCGCCGCTGCGTAGAGGGCGTGGAAGATGCCCTCCACGGGCTTCTGATCCGCCAGGCAGGCGGCGAGGCAGCCGGGGCAGCACAGTGCGTCAGGGTCGGTGCAACCACCGCCGAGTGACCACCCGGGCCCGCCCTTGGCGAACCGATCCTTGCCGCATAGCGTCGGCCCCGGCGTCCCGTGGTGGGTCGCCCCGACGAGGCAGACCTCGTGGAGCGGCCGGCCATCGACCAGACCGCCGAAGGCCCACTGGAGCGTCTCATAGGCCACGATTTCGTCGGCGCTCGGCGTCTCAGTCATGTGTGACATCCCTCGGTTGGTCCGCTGAATCTCTGCTCAGGTGAGGCTCACGCTCAGCTTGCCTTCTCAGTGCGGCCACTACAGCCGGGGATGATCCCAGCGGCACATCCACGGGGAGCCCGCCCATCAACTTCGCCACCGTTTTCACCGTCCGTACAAAGAGGGGCAAATCAACGGGCTCCCCTACTGGAGGATTGAAGGCAGCGAGGAAGGTGGCTTGGGGGTCGCCCTCTATGCGATCAGCTGCGCGCCGCAAGAGGTCGGGCAGTCTGAGGTTAGGCATGGGGATCTCTGCTCACGATGTAGAGGCGATCCACATATCCCTCGGGTGGGGGCGGTGTCAGGGGCGCCCAATGCAGCCCGAGCCGCGACACCGTCCGCCCCTGGCAGGTGCAGACGTAGGAGGCATTGAGGCCGTGGCCGCGCCAGTTGGCGTCCTTGTCCGCGCAGGCGCACATCAGGGTCATGCGTCAGTGCTCATGGGAATCTCTGCTTCCAGCGGTGTTATCAGCGCCAAAGAAGGCGAGCACCTCGGCGGACTCTGGGGGTACCGCTGCCTGAACCACCCGACGACCAGCGACAAACGCATTGAAGTCGTCTGCCGCGTGCCACCAGCACTGGAAACCCCACACAACCGATCCATCCTCTAGCACGATCTTGGGGTTTGGGTGCTTGACGAGGCGTAGATAATCTCCGATCTCTCCAGGCGGGTAATCGTCTCCGACATACTCACCAAAGCCGATCAGGCGCACCTCATCATCGTCAGCGCTCAAAATGGCAACCACGCGCTCGCTCATGTCTCTCGCACTCCGAAGCTATCGGGCTCGGCGGCCCACTCCAGGGCGCACGGCGCGCAGAGCCGCCAGGGATTGTCCTCGCCGCCCTCGCCGTCCAGTTTCCCGTGACACGACGGGCAGCGGCCCATGCGGGCCTCCTTCCACGCCGGGCCGATCTCTCCGGGGCCGAGCCCCAGGCGAACGTAGAGCGCCCGGTACTCCTCGGACGGCGGGGTGAGGACGAACGGCGGGGTGCCGATCTCCTCGGCGCTCATGCCGCCGCCCAGCGCGGAGAGCCGGTCTACCTCGCCCTGGAGCCGCGTGACCTCCTCGGTGAGCGTCTCCGCGATGGTGCGCCATTCCTCGGCGTCTCTGTTACCAGGCCGATCCTGGCAGTCGATGCCGCAGAGGGGGCAGGTGCCCACGTCGCGAAGGGCGCGGTGGTGCTCACACTCAGCGTCGTGACGGCCCGCAGCGGCAGCGGCCTGATGGGCAGGGCGGCAGCGGGTTCGCCAGGCGATCAGTTGCCCCTCGGTCACCCCGAGAATCGCGGCGTCCAGGGAGAGGAGATCAGCGTCGTTCATGCCGGAACCTCGGCGCTGATGGCGGGGGCGACCTCGAAGACGTGGACGATGATGAGCCCGCCGATGAGATGGCCCATCCCGATGCTCCTGACAATCCGCAGCGAGGCCGGGATCTCCTGTCCGGTATTGATGCAGAGGTAGTGGTGCTCCGTCTCGGGGAGGGCATCCCCGTGGAGCGCCCAGATGCAGACGGTGCCGCCCCGCTCCCGGCAGTACAGCGGCGGATGGGTGAGGCGCACGGTGGTGACCCCGTCCAGCATGAGCGGGTACTTGAACACGGCGAGCATTGAGGATCTCCCTTTACGGTGATGGGGTTGCGGTAGTGAGCGGATAGAGGGAGGGCGGCGGGATCTCCGCCGTTGGCAGCGGGGTGGTGAGGTAGACGCCGGCGCAGGGCGACGATCCGGCGGGCGGCGGCCAGCTGGAGCACGCGGGGGTGGCATACGGCGTCGGCGTCGGGGTGCCGAACGTGAAGCTGGGCACCGGGGCGTAGGTCGGCCCCGTCCAGGTGCCGGAGGGCGTGAGGCTGGGCGTGGCCAGCTGCACCACGAGCGGAGAGCCCGGGCCGAGATCCCAGATCACCAGCACCACGACGCCAGCCACGACCAGGATGGCCAAGATCATGAGCAGGCCACGGAGGACGGCGGTCATCATCCACGCTCTCCGTCGGGGTGGCAGCGGTAGCAGCGGGCGGTGCCGGGCACGGCGGACAGCCGGAACGGCAGAGCCCGCTCAGCCGCCTCGCGGAGGACCTTCCCCGTGACGGCTAGCGACACCCCGGCCTGCTCATCGAGGTCGAAGGTGCCGTCGGTGTGGAACCGCACCAGGCAGCGGCCGCAGTCGGAGCACATCTCCTCCTCGATCACGGGAGCATCGGGCGCAGGGGGCGCGGGACGCGACCAGGGGAACCTCATCGAAGGTGGCTCCGGGGTGAGCCCGGGGCCGGGCCACGGCCCAGCCAGAGCAGTGCCATCTTGACCTTGGACTCGCCGGGGTGGTGGTGGTGGAAGTGTGCCGCCACCATCCCGATCTGCTCCGTGTTCTCCCACTCGTCGCCGCAGATGCGGCAGACCAGGGCGAAGTCCTGGAAGCCGTACCCGGTGGCTCGGCTGCCCTCGGTGCGCCTCGGCACCTGGACGCCGTCGTCGTTGCACGGCCAGGAGCCGGGCGGGTAGAGGACCCCGTACCGGGAGATCTCGGGACCGGCCATCACCCGTCCTCGCCGATGGTGATGATCAACCCCGCCTCGGCCCGCTGGATGCGGTCGCCAAGGTGGCGCAGCCCGTCGGGCAGCGGGGCCGTCCGCAGGGCCTCCAGTGCCTCGCTC
>Ga0187880_1000124_pt1 | contig 63492 bp, 64 predicted proteins | sample June2016WEW_19_4_FD_132998 | JGI IMG/M metagenome (GOLD analysis project Ga0187880, IMG submission 132998) | Peatland microbial communities from SPRUCE experiment site at the Marcell Experimental Forest, Minnesota, USA - June2016WEW_19_40 | ecosystem: Environmental > Terrestrial > Soil >... | reverse complement strand
TGGTTGGGGCAGTTCCGCCGCTTGCTGGTCCGTCACGAACATCTGCTCCTCACCTACCGCGCCTTCTTCTACCTCGCTTGCTTTTGGATCACCCTGCGAAAATGTTTTTGAAACACGCTCTAGTCAATTGTCAGTTATCGCGGAGACAAAAAATGGTTCTTAAGCAATTCGGGTTTTTAAAACTGATAACTGACAACTGACCACTGACAACTGGACGACTGAAAGGAGTCCCAATGATTCGAGCCTTGTACACAGCCGCCAGCGGCATGAGCGCGCAGCAGTTGAATCTGGATACCATCGCCAACAACCTGGCCAACTCATCGACCACCGGATTTCGCCAGTTGCGCATGGAGTTCCAGGACATGGTCTACCAGAACCTGGTCACGCCGGGGGCGGCGCAGAGCCAGTCCACGGTCTCGGCCGGGCTGCAGATCGGGTTGGGCACCAAATCGGCCGCCACGGAGGTCATTATGACCCAGGGGTCTCTGAACCAGACCTCGAACCCGCTGGATGTGGCCATCGAGGGAGCCGGGTTCTTCCAGGTGCAGAGGCCCGACGGAACCATCGCCTACACCCGCGCCGGCCAGTTTCAGTTGAACAACCAGGGAACCCTGGTGACCATCGACGGCGATCCTATTATTCCCACCATTACCATTCCCCCCAACGCCACGGCGGTCACCATCACCCAGTACGGGGTGGTGAACGCGACCCTGCCGGGGCAGCAGAACCCCTCGCAACTTGGCCAACTGCAACTGGCCACCTTTCCCAACCCCGGGGGCCTGGAAAGCATGGGCTCAAACCTGTTGCAGGCCACCCTCAACTCCGGCAACCCGGTCACCGGCAACCCCGGAGGGAGCGAGGGATTGGGCACCCTGCAGCAGGGGTACCTGGAGAACTCGAATGTGGACGTGGTCACCATGTTTGTGCAGATGGTGCTCGCCCAGCGGGCCTACGAATCGAACTCCAAGGTGATCAAGGCCGCCGACGATATGTACTCGCAGGTCAATAATTTGACCCACTAATGCGAATGAGCTTGATGAAGGATCGGACGCGGGAGACGGGATGAGGACGGGAGTGAAAATGCGGTTGGGCGCCTCGCTCCTGGCTTTGGCGGCTGCGACGGCAGCCCACGGCCAGGCGGGCGGCGCGGCTACGCGAATTCTCGTCTCCTCTGCAGGGTTGGAGCCGGTTCCAGGCGAGATCGTCCGCGAGATCGACGATCCGCACACCGGTGCGCGCTGGCTGCTGATGCGCGACCCCAGCCATCCGGCCGGGCCGGGCCGCCTGGTGCTGGCGGGAGGATTTCGCAACCATCTCCGGCCCGGCGATCCGGGAGTTGAGCCGTCTCGCACCGTCATTCGCGCCGGGGACCGGCTGGTCGTCGAGGAAAACACGCCGGTGGTCGAGGCGCGCCTGGAGGCGGTCGCGCTGGGTCCGGCGGTGCTCGGATCTCCTCTCGAGGTGCGCTTGAAGATTGGCGGGAAAGTGGTGCGGGCCGTGGCTCTCGGGCCGGGCCGGACGGCTTTTCAAACGGAGGCGCGGCCATGAGATCGAGGCTGTTTGGGGCAGTTGTCTTCTGCCTGGCGCTGGCGCTGCTTGGGTCGCCGCCGCTCGGTGCGTCGGCCAAGCAGAAGAAGGCGGCGCCGTCCGCCAAGTCGCCTCCTGAGGCCGCTCTGCGCGCCTACATCGAGCGGGTACGCGCGCAGCAGGCGGCAGAGGTCAGGACGCCGGGCTCCATCTGGATTCCGGAGGGCCGGCTTGTGCGTCTGGGCACCGACGCCAAGGCCTTCCGGCTGCACGACGTGGTCTCCATCGTGGTCTCCGAGAGCTTGGCGGCCTCGACCGACGGTCAGGTGAAGGACTCCAGGGCCTCGAACGCCAGCTCCGGGCTGACCGGGCTTTTCGGCAAACTCAAGGCCTCGAATAACTTGCAGAACCTGCTCGGCGCGACCTCGGCTTCCGGGCTGACCGCGCAGGGCCAAAGCACCACCAATTCCAGCCTGGCGACGACCTTTGGCGCCGAGGTGGTGGACGTGCTGCCCAACGGGATGCTGGTGGTGCAGGCCACGCGGCAGTTGATCTTTTCGCAGCAGACCCAGCTGATCAAGCTGCGCGGCCTGGTGCGCCCCGAGGATGTGAGCGCGCAGAACCAGGTGCTTTCGACGGCCATGACCGACCTTGAACTCGAAGTAACCGGAAAGGGAATCGTCAACGACTCCACCTACCGGCAGAACCCGGTGATCCGCTTCCTCGAGAAGCTGCTGGTGTTTTAGGAACAGGGATTAGGGATTAGGGAATAGGGAATAGGGAGCAGGGAATAGAAAACCCGAGGTTTGGTGGAGCGATGGGAGCCGGATGAGTCCGGCCGCGGATTACCGATGCGAGAGATAAGAGCCATGCGCGATGCGAAGATCCTCCGGGAGAGGGGAGAAATCAGCGGGGCGCCGTCTACCCGCGCATCCCTGTGGTGGTGGATTGCGCTGGCGGCAGCCCTGGCGCTATCTCACGCCGAGCCTGCGCCGAAGTTGGCGCGCGTCAAGGACGTGGCCAGCATTGAGGGGATTCGCGACAACCAGTTGGTAGGCTATGGGCTGGTGGTGGGGCTCAAGGGCACCGGGGACAGTTCGCAGACCGTCTTTCCGGCGCAGACACTGGTTTCGGCTCTGGAGCGCATGGGCATCACCGTTCCTCAGACCGGCGCCAACAGCGCCAGCAACATGCAGATTAAAAACATGGCCGCAGTCTTTGTGGTGGCCACGCTGCCGCCCTTCAGCCGGCCCGGCTACAAGGTGGATATCACCGTCTCCTCGGCCGGCGACGCGCGCTCGCTCGAAGGGGGCATCCTGCTGATGACCCCGCTCTACGGGCCGGACGGGCAGATCTACGCCCAGGCGCAGGGATCTCTGGTGCTGGGCGGGTATATGGCGACCTCGGCAGGCAACACGCGGATGCTCAACCACCCCACCACCGCGCGCATTCCCGATGGAGCGCTGGTGGAGCGGCCGGTGCCCTTCGAACTGAAGCAGATGCACACCGTCAGTGTGGTGCTGAACGACGCCGACTTCCACACCGCCGAGCGCATGGCCGCGGCCATCGATCGCGCCCTGGGCTCGGCGCGCGCCCATGCCGTCGACAGCCGCCGGGTGGAGATTGTCCCGGCTCCGAACGAGGACATGGCGGCGCTTCTCGACAAGGTGGAGGCCGTCGAGGTGGAGGTTTATCCCCGGGCGCGCGTGGTGGTGAACGAACGCACCGGGACCGTCGTCATCGGGGGCACGGTTCGCCTGCAGCCGGTCTCCATCCTGCACGGGGGATTGAGCGTGAATGTGATCTCCGAGACCAAGGTCTCGCAGCCCAACGCGTATTCCACTGGAACGACCGAAGTGGTCCAACAGACCACGGTGCAGGCCCAGGACAAGCCGGTAAACCGCATCGACCTGAAAGAAGGCGCGACGGTGGAGGATCTGGTCCAGGAATTGCAACAGACAGGAGCAGGCGCGCGGGACGTGATTTCGATCCTGCAGGCCATGAAGGAGGCCGGCGCGCTGGAGGCCGACCTGGACGTTCTGTGATGGAGGCGCCCGGATGATTTCTCCCTTGAATTCGGTAACCACAACGGCGGAGGGCACGCAGAGCGCAATTACGCCGCAACCCAGGCTGGTGCGCGCGGCGCACGAGTTTGAGGCGCAGATGATGAAGGAGATCATGAAGCCGATGACCAGCGCCAGCGGGCTTACTGGAGAGGACGATGACTCGAGCTCCGGCTCCGCCGGGGCGCTGGGGGAGTTTGCCTCCGAGGCTCTGGCACGGGCGCTGAGCGATCACGGAGGCTTTGGGATTGCCAGCCGCATCGTGCAGGAGCTTTCCCACTCTGGTAACCAGGAGGTAACCGGACCGGTAACCGGAAATCTGCACGGTAATACCGTGATGAGAGCCCCTGAATGACTACAGTGATTAGTAGGCATGCCGATAGACCCAGCAAGGAGCATTGCATATGGACGTTCGCACCAGTCTTGATGGATTGAAATCGCTTTTGGGAGTGACCACTCCCGCCCCGGCTGCTACGCCAACCAAGAGCAACGCCGCAACCGGCGGGAGCGCTCTGGCCAGCGACCGGGCCACGTTGAGCAGTGCGGGAAGCGAGGTTTCATTGACGGCCGCCGAGTCCGACGTGCGCACCGACAAGGTAGCCGCCGTTCAGGCAGCGCTCGAGGCAGGAACCTACGATGTGCCGGCCTCGGCGGTGGCGTCCAAGGTAGTGGACGCAATGCTGGGCGGCGAACGGTAATCCGGGTTTGCAGCCGGACTGGACCTGGGTTGTGCCGGCAGCGGTCTGGAGTTGGAGGTCGAGTGCTCTTGCCGCCATAGACGCGGCGAAAGTATGCCCGAAGAGCCCTGATCGGATGGGCGGAGACAGATGGCAATGGGGATCATCCCGGCGGAAATGAAAGCAAAGCGGGGAATCGAGGAAGCTGGGGCGCGCCCGGTGCATCCGGTGCTGAAGGACCTGGTGTTGGAGGCTTCGCGGTCGCTGGCCCGCCTGGATGCGGACCGGCTGGAGGAGCTGGCGCTCTCCTGCCAGGCGCTGAACCGGGATCTGGCGCCGGCAAACAGGGAAGCGCGCGCTGTGCTGGCCCGTCAGGCCAGGGAGGCTGCCGGGGATATGGCGACATTTGCCCGGGTGCTGGAGGTGACGCGGGCCAACCTGAATGTGTTGAACCGCCTGCGCGAGTTGCGCGCGGGGCGGCTGGAGTACGGCCAGGGAAGATGGGCGCGGACGGAGAGCGGGCATGGGAACGATTAACTCCGCATTCAGCCTGATATCGCAGGGGCTTGATGCCGATCAGGCGGCTCTGAGCATTGTGGCCAACAACGTGGCCAATGCCAACACTCCCGGTTATACGGAGGAGACCCCCAACTTTCAGGAGAACCAGCCGGTCGTGATCGACGGGGTCTCTTACGGCGACGGAGTTACGGAGACGGGCCCCACTTCCATGCGGAATAGCGTGCTGGAGGAGCGGCTGGACCAGCAGCAGCAGTTGGCCTCGGCCTCGAGCGCGCGGCTGACGGCGCTGAATACGATGCAGGCCCTGTTCACGCCCGACTCGGGTTCGGCCAGTTCCACGGCGGGAGACATTGGCAGCGACCTGACCAGCTTCTTCAGTTCGTTTTCATCGCTGGAAGCCAATCCCACCGACAATGCGCTGCGCCAGAACGTACTCTCCACGGCAGCCACGCTGGCCGGCGATATCTCGAATGCCGCCGACAGCCTGAACTCGCAGCGGTCGGCCCTGAACCAGGAAGCGGCCGGCGTGACCAGCCAGGTGAATTCGCTGACCGGCGCCATCGCCCAACTGAACCAGCAGATTATGACCACCTCGCCCGATGCCGATGCGGGAACGCTCGAAGATCAGCGCCAGCAGGACCTGAGCCAGCTTTCGCAGTTGATCGGGATCAACCAGATCAAGACCGAGAACAATGGCCTCTCCATCACTACCACCTCGGGCCAGTTGCTGCTCTCCGGGGGGTCGAGCTTCCAGTTGACCACCGGCACGGTGAACGGGGTAACCAATTTCTATCTGGGCGGTACGGACATTACCTCCCAGTTGGCCTCGGGCGGCGGCGAGCTGGGAGGGTACCTGACGGCGCGGGACGAGGACATTCCCGGCGCTCTGGCCTCGCTCGACCAACTGGCCTATAGCGTCTCCACGCAGGTGAATACGCAGAACAACGCGGGAACCGATCTGGATGGAGTCACCGGCACGGTGGCCGCTCCCCTCAACATCTTCAATTCGCCCGCCGCCGTGCCCGGCAGCGCGGCGTCGATGAGCGTGGTGATGACCGACCCCAACCAGATCGCCGCCGCCGGATTGGGCGATGGAACGGGCGACAACTCGAACGCCACGGCGATGGCCAACCTGGCCAACCAGTCGATTGTGAACGGCCAGACGCCCACCGATTACTATGCGAACTTTGTCTCCACGCTGGGCGCGACAGTCTCCGGCGTGCAAACCGAAAATACGACGCAAAACGCCTCGGTGACCCAGTTGCAGACCCAGAACGATGCGCTCTCCAGCGTCAATCTGAACGACGAAGCGTCGTCGATGACCACGTTGGAGCGAAGCTATCAGGCGGCTTCACAGGTCTTTGCGATGCTGAATACGGTCATGGCTTCGGCATTGAACCTGGGAGACCAGACCGCGGTTTCTTAATAAGCTGTCTAGCACTTGGTTTGTAGTGAAGGGTACGGGCTTTAGCCCGTACATTGAAGGCAGGAGAAGATTGGGGCTTTATTGAGGACAGCATAAGGAATGTCCGCACAAACGCGCTGGAGGCTAAGGAATGTCCGCACAAACGCGCCGGAGGCGCATAGTTGGTTAGCCCCGCGCTTCAGCGTGGGGAAAAGGGATTCCACAACTTCGTTACGGAGTCCCGTAGGGACGGCGCAAGGACATTATTGATGCAGGAACCAATAACCCCTGAGGGAATGCGAGGAATCAAAATGCGGGTGGATCCGAATTACGTTACGAATCTGGTGAGTTCGCTCGATCAGAGCCAGGCCAACGAGCAGCAGTTGACGGCTGAGCTCTCCAGCGGTGTGAGCATTACCTCCCTGAGCCAGAATCCGGTGGCCTCGGGCGAAAATGTGCTGCTGCTCAACCAGATTCAGCAGGATGACTCATTCACGCAAAGCTCAAGCCTGGTCACGGGCCAGTTGCAGGTGGCCGATTCGACCCTGGGCTCTGTGGTTACCCAGCTCACCCAGGCCATTTCGCTGGCCACCAGCGCCAATAACGGCACCATGAATGCAAGCGACGTGAAGTCCATCGGGAATCAGATCTCCGGCATTCTCGACGAAGTCACCTCGCTGGCCAACACCAGTTATCAGGGCCAGTACATCTTTGCCGGCGGCCAGACGTCCACCACTCCTTTCACCGCCTCGGCCGGCACATCGCCGGCCACCACCACCTACAACGGCGACGAAGATATCAACTACCTGGAGACGCCCAACGGCCAGAAGATCCAGTTGAATGTGCCCGGCGACCAGATCTTCCTGGCGAGCGGCGCGAACAGCGTCTTTGGCGCTCTGAACAATCTGGTGGCCGACTATTCCAGCGGCGCCGTCAATACCAGCCAGGCCGTCAGCGATACGGAGGCGTTGGGCACAGCGTTGAACTTTGTCTCCCAGCAGCGCGTGACCGTCGATAACTCCATTACTCAGCTCACTGCGGCCTCCGACGCAATGACCGCCAACCAGACCCAGCTGACCGCCGCGCAGACCAACCTGATGCAAGCCGATGTGGCGCAGGTCGCCACGCAGCTTTCCCTCTCTGAAACCCAGCAGACGGCCCTCGAAGATGTGATCGCGCAACTGAATTCCACCTCGAACGACCTGTTCAGCAAGCTGCCTCAGTGATGCCTCGCCGCGGGGCCGAGCCGTCTATACTGAAGGCATAGGAGATCCCTTGCTCGCCCCGCTTCGTTTCCTGTGGAATGCAACGCGCGGCCATCGGCTGGCTCCCTGGCGGAGCGAGTACCTGCGCTGGCGCGTGGAGACCTACTCCGGCATGAAGGCAGAAACCATGACCACCAGGGACATCATGGGTTTTGTCTGGGCCTCCCGCTGGGAGCTTTTGGCCTTCCTCGTCTGGATCGGCCGCATGGACCGCGAAGTGCGCAGGCAGGTGTGAGATCAGTGAACAGTGGTCAGTGGTCAGTGGTCAGTGGTCAAATGACAGTATGCAAATGGATGTGCAGCGTCAAGGGGATTTGTCACTTTTGTTTGCTTCAATCAGTACATTGAGCTTGGGAACGAAAACTGACCACTGACCACTGTTCACTGACCACTGATCTGGAGTTCCTGCCCGCATGAGATTTGGCTTTTTCCGCTCGTACTGCTTTGCGCTCGCCGCAATCCTCGCGACGGCAGCCGGGGTGCAGCAGTTGCCCCCCATCGAGCCTCCTCAACCGCTGCCCTCGGCGCATCCTGACTCTCCCACCCTGCGCGTGACGGCCAATGAGGTACTGGTGCCCACGCTGGTGGAGAAGCGCGACGGCGGCATCGTCTACGGCCTCAAGCCGGAAGATTTTGTGCTCGAAGATAACGGCGTGCCGCAGAAGATTCGCGTGCAGGAGGAGATGGATACCGCGCCGGTTTCCCTCGTAGTGGCCGTCGAGATGGGCGGCGTGAGCGTGCTCGAATTCGACAAGCTGGCCAAGCTCGGCCCGCTTCTCGATCTCTTCCTTGCGGACGACCGGAGCCAGGCGGCGCTGGTCGGCTTCGACTCCAAACCCCATCTCATTCGCGACTACACCCACACCGGCGATGAAATCAACCAGGCCCTCAAGCATCTCAGACCCGGCGACGGCGGCGATGCGATTCTGGATTCCGTGAGCTATGCCGTCGATCTGCTCGAGTCACAGCCCAAGGAGTATCGCCGCGTTCTGCTCCTCATCAGCGAAGAGCGCGACCACGGCAGCAAGCACACCAAGGAAGAGCAGTTGGTCCGGAAGATCGGCCAATCCGATGTGCTGGTGCTGAGCGTCTCGTTTACTCCCGCGCTCGCTGAGTTGAGCCACGACACCAAGGACTCCGGCGACCAGCGCACCATGAACATGATTTCGGCGCTGTTCCTGGTCGTGCAGGCTCTCAAGAAAAACGTATCCAAAGAAGTTGCCCTGATGAGCGGCGGGGAGTACGAAACCTTCTCCAGCAACAAGCGCTTTGAGCAGCGTATTTTGGATGCGGCCAAACACACGCGCAACCGGTATCTGCTCACCTTCAGCCCCTCCAATCCCACTCCCGGCCTGCATACCATCCGGGTGCGGACCGCGCAGGACTACGGCGCCCGCATCGTGGCCCGGGCCAACTACTGGCTGACGCAGGAACCGTAGAGGAACCAGAGTAGAGAAAACTGAACAGAATGTTGTATTTGGAACATTATTGCTCTCCATATACAAAATGCCGCGCAAACTATGGCATAATGTCCTTATGGGTCAAGCTGTTGCCAATCCCGTTTCTCCGCCACCAGTCTTTCATCTGGATTGGGCGGCTGCGAATCAAGGCGTACCTCTTTCCGCATTGGAGGACTTCGCCGCCTATTCCGGCTTTGCCGTGAAGGATATGCTGGAAGTCGTGATTCCTGCCCGGACGCTCAAACATCGCCGTCAACGGCAGGAACCGCTGAGCCTGGACGAGTCAGACCGCCTGGCGAGGGTGGCGCGACTCTACAAATTGGCCGTTCGAGTATTCGGCGATGCGGACAAAGCGCGGCGATGGCTGTCGAAGCCCAAGATTCGATTTGAGGAGCGTTCTCCACTTTCCATGATGCGCACGGAACTCGGCGGGCGCAGCGTGGAAGAGATGCTGATTCAGATCGATGAAGGGATGTTTGTCTAACAGTTTGTAAACAAGCAGCTTCCCATATTACCCCAGGATGGCTCTGGGCAAGGACATCAGGGCTGTTTGACGGCTGTTATGGATTCAGGGTGATGCGGTCGCCCGCCGCCGATCAGGAAGCAAGAGGCCTTATGGCGACGTGCAAATTTTGCGGAAAATGGAGCGGGTTATTCGACGACCAGCACCTCGACTGTGCACTAGCAGCTGCGCAGGGAAAGACCCTAGAGAGCTTCACCGAGATTGCGCCGCCAAGGCCGCTCACAGCAGTAACAATCTTCTGGACCGTATTTGGCGCGCTATGGGCTTTCGGCCTTACCGCAGGAATCGTTGCCGCGATCTTGAGAGAACTGCTGCGGTAGCTACTATCCCACGCCCATGGAACTCTTTGCACACCAAACTCTCCGCCGTTCCCCAATTATCGAGTTCTAACCTGCCCGCTGTATCGATGAGGCTACGCTGTCAGCAAAGGGGAATACAAACAAATGGCCGATACTGGACTGAAAACCCTCTGGCGTATCAGCAACCACATTGATCTGAGTGGCAAGGGCGGTCGCAAATTCAGTGCCCGATGGCATAACGCCGGCTCGAGAATTGTCTACCTTGCAGAGTCCCCAATGGCGGCACTCGTTGAAACTCTAGTGCATCTCGACGTGGACAGCGAAGACACACCGGATTTTTACACACTGCTTAAGATTTCCGTCCCTGATGGCCTTGTCGTTAAGCTGCTCGATCCACCAGCCGGGGACGAATGGAAGCAAGACCTGGAACTAACCCGGCGAATGGGCGATGCATGGCTTGCATCTCTTGAAACGCCGTTGGCACGCGTTCCTTCCGCCATTGCTCCCCACACCTGGAACTACCTCCTCAATCCCGAGCATCCCGACGCTAAACAGGTACAGGTTGCCGAGGTTATCCAGGAGCGCTTCGACAATCGTCTCTTCCGTTTCGGCACGCGCTGAGCAGTGCAGGGTTTCCATGTAGGTACCGGTCAGCCCGGCGAATAGCGCAGGGCCGCGCATTCATGGTAATCTCACAGTAGACACTTAAGAGTGGACCTGAGAGAACATGAGGAGTAACACACGCCGTGCTGGCGACTGCTAAGAAAACAACCCTGATTGAACGCTTCCGCACCCACGATACGGACACCGGTTCGCCGGAAGTCCAAATCGCGATTCTGAGTGAGCGGATCGGCGAACTGACCGAGCACTTCAAGATGCACAAGAAGGACCATGCCTCGCGGCGTGGACTTTTGATGCTGGTCAGCAAGCGCCGCCGCCTGCTGGATTACCTGAAGACGCATGATTCCGACCGCTATCGCGACGTAATCGGCAAACTCGGTATCCGCAAGTAATCGGAAAGCACACTTTGACCCGGAAGCGCCCAGACCGAGGAATGGTCACGGCCCCCGTTCCATCCAGAACCTGGGGCTATGGTGTACCTGGCGAACTGCACCCGCTGCCAGGGATTGCGCACAGCTATCGGCTGAGCGCGGCTCAGGCGTCACAGTCTGCAGAAAAACGGGGAGTGCGGTGCGATAACCCCGAAATACATTCCTCAGGGGTCCGCCGCGGCGGACTCCACGTTGATTTTGGAGCACTTGCGGCACGACTGAAGTCGTGCCCTGGCACGAATCAGCGTTTTTCAGCAGCTTGTTCAGCCCTGACCATCGCCGGCTTTCCCGCATCCTCCGGCGCATGCCCCCCACAAGATTCCCAAGTGATCAAAACGAAACGAGGATACTATGTCTACCAAGCATGAAGTAACCGTCGAGCTCGCCGGCGGCAAGCGGCTGGCCTTTGAGACCGGCCGCATGGCCAAGCAAGCCTCTGGCGCCGCACTGGTCACCACGGGCGAAACCGTCGTTCTGGCCACCGCGGTCGCCTCTCCAGAAGCCCGCGAAGGCATCGACTTTTTCCCCCTCACCGTCGATTACCGCGAGTACACCTACGCCGGCGGCCGCATCCCCGGAGGCTTCATCAAGCGTGAAGGCCGGCCCAGCGAAAAAGAAGTCCTGACCTGCCGGCAGATCGACCGTCCCATTCGCCCGCTCTTTCCCGACGGTTTCCGCAACGAGACCCAGGTGATTGCGCTGGTCTTCTCCGCCGACAAGGAGAACGATCCCGACGTGGTCGGCATCAACGCCGCCGCTTGCGCATTGGCTCTCTCCGACATTCCCTTCAGCGCCACCGTCGGCGCCGTGCGAGTGGGCCGCGTCGATGGCCAGTTCGTCATCAACCCCACCTACGAAGAGCGCGCCGCCACCACCGTCAACATCATGGTCGTCGGCCACAAAGACGGCATCGTAATGATCGAGTCGGGCGCCAAGGAGGAGACCGAAGAGGTCATTCTGGCCGCCATCGAGTTTGCCCATGGTGAGATCAAGAAGATCGTCGCCGCCATCGACGAATTGGTCGCCCTGGCCGGCAAGCCCAAGCGGGCCTTTACCGCGCCGGAGTTCGATGAGGCTTACTACGCTGAGCTGAAAGCCAAAATCGGCGACCGGCTCAAGGATGCGCTGGACACCAGGACCCACGGCAAGACGGAAAGCCAGCTCCTGATCAAGGAGATCAAGGACGAGCTGGCGGCCGAGCTGCCGGCCGACGATCTTGCGGCCAAGAAGAAGCTGGCGCACTACTACGAGCATCTGCGCGAGCGCATCTTCCGCGAACAGGTGACCCATGAGCGCGTCCGGCCCGATCGCCGCGCCTTCGACGAGATTCGCCAAATCACCATTGAGACCAGCGTTCTGCCCCGCGTGCACGGCTCGGCGCTCTTTACCCGCGGCGAAACCCAGGCCCTGGTTACGGCCACGCTGGGCACCACCGACGACGGCCAGCGTTTGGAGAGCTATGAAGGCGAGAAGAAGAAGCCCTTCATGCTCCACTACAACTTCCCGCCCTTCTGCGTGGGTGAAACCGGGCGCATGACTGGCACTGGCCGCCGCGAAATCGGCCACGGAGCACTGGCCGAGCGCGCCATTACCGCGGTTCTGCCCAGCCCGGAAGAGTCGCCTTACACCATCCGCATCGTCAGCGACATTCTCGAGTCCAACGGCTCATCGTCGATGGCCACAGTCTGCGGCGCGAGCCTGGCGCTCTTTGACGCCGGCATCGCCCTCAAGGGCGCGGTTGCCGGCGTGGCCATGGGACTGGTCAAGGAAGGCGACGACTACGCCATCCTTACCGACATTGCCGGCGCGGAAGACCACTACGGCGATATGGACTTCAAGGTAGCCGGCACCCGCAAGGGCATTACCGCGCTGCAGATGGACATCAAGATCGGCGGCCTGACCCGCGAGATTCTTGAGCAGGCCATGGAGCAGGCGCGCCGCGGACGGCTCTTTCTGCTCGACAAGATGGACGCCGTGCTCGACGGGCCGCGCACCGAGCGTTCGCAATATGCGCCGCGCATCGAAACCGTGATGATTCCCACCGACAAGATTCGCGATCTGATCGGAAAGGGCGGCGCCACCATCCGCGGCATCATCGAGCAGACCGGCGCCAAGATCGATGTGGACGACACCGGCCGGGTCAGCGTCGCCTCTTGCGACGCCGAGGGGCTGAAGAAGGCGCTCGAGATCATCGGCAACATCACCGCTGTGCCGGAAGTGGGCAAGGTTTATCTGGGCAAGGTAGTGCGGCTGGCCGAGTTCGGCGCTTTCGTCGAGCTATTCCCCGGCACCGATGGCCTGTTGCACATCTCCGAGATCGCCGAGCATCGCGTGAAGGAAGTGAAGGACGAGTTGCGCGAAGGCGATCAGGTGATGGTCAAGGTTCTGGCCATTGAGGGAAATCGCATCAAGCTCAGCCGCAAGGCGCTCATCAAGGAACAGAAGGCAAAGCTGGCGCCCGCTGCGCCGGTGGAGACGGACGAGGGGGAGATTGGCGCATCCAGTTCTCCAGCCGCTCCCGTCGCACACGCCGCGCCGGGCCCAAAGGGCGCCCCGCCCCGCAACGAGTTCGACGAGCGTCAGCCGAAATCCAACCAGAGCACAATCCTCATCGAGGGTGGTGACGACTTCGAAGACGAACCCGGCGAGGAGTTCGACGAAGAGAGCGAACCGAACTTCAACCGCGTAGAGGGTGCGCCGGTCCCAGCCGGCCAGGCAGTGGGCGCGGGCCGTCCTCCGGCCAACAACAATCGCCGCCGGCGGCGCCGCAGACCCGGCGGTCCTGGCGGCAGCCGCGGATCAGGCGGTCAGGGCTGACAGCCGGCACGATCCGAAGCAACAGAAAAACCCGGACTCGAGGTCCGGGCTTTTCTGTCTGCGTCAGTTGTCATCGGTTCATCCGTTACGTGTCATCGATCGCCTGTGCCTGGGGCTTAAGCGCAGGGAGCGGCGAAGCTGCTGAAGAGGCCGCTTGTTCCTCCATCTTCTCATTCTCAGAGACACGCTTGGCGTCGTACATGCGCTGATCTGCTGCGATGTACAGGGACTCCATGTCGCGTGCGTCTTCGGGGAAGAGCGCAATGCCTATGCTGGCCCCGATGCGCACTGTGTGTCCTTCCAGTTGCAGGGTGTCATTCAGAAGTTGCAGCAGAGAATGGCGTACGAGCTCGGCAGCGCTACGGCTGGTGGGCTCCTCCAGAATCACAGAAAATTCGTCGCCGCCCGTTCGGGCTACCGTATCGGAGCGGCGGACCCGTTTGCTAAGAATCGCAGCCACTTGCTTCAGAGCCAGATCGCCTGCATGGTGTCCCAGGGAGTCATTCACCTGCTTGAAGTGGTCCAGGTCGACCATCAGCAGGGCTACCTGTGTTCCATTGCGGCGGCCGCGCTCCATGGCGCTGGCCAACCGGTCCTGGTAGAGCCGGCGGTTGGCCAGTCCGGTCAATTCGTCGTGCAGCGCCAGAGTCTTGTTGTACTCAATCTGGTCTTCAAGCAGCAGCAGGATCATGCCTACGGCCACCACATAATACCCCAATTTGGGCAGACTCCACACCTGGCTCTCGATGTGGACCGCGGGCCACAATACCGTCATCAACGGCACCACCACAAACACCAGCGACCACGCCAGGAATCCGGCGATGGTGATGAATGCGCCGGCCGTGGCGCGGCGGTAGGCGTACCAGAAATGGATACAGCAGCCGAAATAGACGGTGAACAGGACGGCGTTCAAAGCCAGAGCAGTTCCATTGCCGGGCCGATGCTGGGAAAGAAGCAGGAAGATCGAGAGCGCACAATACTGGATGACGTTCACCCAGCGCAGCGAGGGGTTGAATTTGTGTATCGTTGAGAGCGCTGCTGCAAGCGGCAAGACTCCAAAGAGAGCCGCGGCCAGGTTCAATGCCCAGGCTGGCGCCGTACCGGCGACAAGAAGGGAAATGTAGAGTGTGTTCGCGCCCAGCAGCGCCGCCAGCATCCACCGGCTGGAGCTCTCCTGTTGGTAGGGAACCGAGGCCCACATAAAGAGCGTCCCCCCCCATGCCAGTGCAGTCAAACCGACAGCCTCTGCCAAAGTTCCCCAAATGCCGGGAGCGTTGGTGAACAGGAATGCGGCAAAGTGCAGCACGATCATCACCCAGCCGGTCAGCCAAATCCTCGATATATGTGTATGGCAGCGTCGCGATATGGAAGCGAAGGCCCCCGCCAACAGGACAACTGCTGCAAGGTCCGGAAGTTCATTCCAATTCACTGCGTCACCTTAAAAAACTGCGCTCAGTTCGAAGCAGAATGGCCGCCATGGAATAGCGGTCGTCGATTTGGTAGCTATTGTCTTAGCTCTTTTGTAGCACAGTTGAAAACTTCGAGGTAAACCTGCGTAGCCTCAGGCCATCAAAGCGCACCGCTGATAAGTTGTATGACGGCAACAAATATTTTTGTGTTTCCTGCATTTATCTCCTGTAAACTCAGAATGATGGCTGCCAGTTTGTACATCGTCGTCGAAGGCGAGGACCCTGGATTCGACATCTTTGTGAACGGCCATGCCCTGGCCCGCAACGAAGATGCCCTGGAGCGGTTGGCCGAGCGGCTGCATGTGGCTTCTCTGCTTGAATTCTTCTCCGCCGATGAGAATTCGATGGCCTTGCTGCTGGAGCAGGGCGCTGAAAACCCCAATTGGCCCCTGCCCCTGCCACAACCGCAATGGTACGATGCCACGGAAGGCCTGCTCACAGTTCGCGCAATGATCGATTACCTTGCCGAGTCGCCCGCCACCCTGGGCTCCGATACGCAGCCGGCTCTCGCCGAACTCCGCGAGTATGAGTGTGTGCTGCGCAAGACTGCCCAGCACGGACTACGCTGGCACGTAGCCGTTAGCTGGCGCTAGAGTCATCCCGCGATCACCTCGTCCTCTTTGGGCGCAAAGACATTTCTCATGCGCCGGATCTGCGCGCCCACGCCACGCAGCTTCTCCTCGAAGCGCTCATAGCCGCGATCGATGTGATAAACGCGGTCCAGGATGGATTCTCCGTCGGCTACCAGCGCGGCCAGCACCAGCGAAGCTGAAGCCCGCAGGTCAGAACACATGACGGCTGCCGCGGAAAGCCTGGCCGGCCCGCGCACGGTGGCCGTGCTTCCGTCCACCTTGATGTTGGCGCCCATCCGCACCATCTCCTGCACGTGCATGAAGCGGTTCTCGAAGATGTTTTCCGTCACCGTGCTCACTCCCTCGGCCTGCGTGGCCAGCGCCATGTACTGCGCCTGCATATCGGTCGGGTAACCGGGGTACTCCTCGGTGGAGATGTCGGCGGCGCGCAGCCGTCCGTCGGTACGCACGCGCACCGTATCCGGACCCAGCACCTCCACGCGGGCGCCGGTTTCCTGCAGTTTGGCGATCACGGCGCTCAGGTGAGTTGTGTTGCAGTTGGCCACAATCAGGTCGCCGCCCGTGATGGCCCCGGCCACCAGATATGTCCCCGCCTCAATGCGATCGGGGTTGATGCGGTGGCGCGCGCCATGGAGCCGGCTCACGCCCTGCACGCGGATCGTGGAGGTGCCGGCTCCGGCGATCTTCGCGCCCATGGCGGTCAGCAGGGCGGCCAGGTCGGCCACCTCGGGCTCGCGCGCGCAGTTCTCCATCAGCGTCTCGCCCTCGGCCAGTACGGCGGCCATCAGCAGGTCCTCCGTGCCGGTCACGGTAATCCTGTCGAAGACCAGGTGCGCGCCCCTTAATCGATCTGTCCGCGCCTCTAGGTACCCGTGCTCCTGGGTGATGGTGGCGCCCATCTTTTCCAGGCCCTTGATGTGCAGATCGATCGGCCGGCCGCCGATGGCGCACCCGCCGGGCATGGCCACGCGAGCCATTCCGGCGCGAGCCACCAGCGGGCCCAGCACCAGGGAGCTGGCACGCATGGTCTTCACGATCTCGTACTTGGCCTCCGGGTCGGAGAGTGTGCGGCAACTGATGGTGGTGCGATGCTGCGCGCGCCCATAGCCCAGCTCGACCTCGGCACCCATCGACGCCAGCAGCCGCCGCTCGGTCTCGATGTCCCGCACCTGGGGAATGTTTTCGAGAGTAACCTCGTCCTCGGTCAGAATCGCCGCGGCCATGCAGGGAAGCGCCGAGTTCTTGGCTCCCGAAACGCGAATCGTACCCACCAGCGGATTGCCGCCGCGAATGACAAATTTATCCATGAAGAATGGCCGGCTCCTGACCCTTCCAGTGTAAATCCGGGGCTCGACGGGGCAGGGGAGCCGTCAGTATCGACTCGGCTGAGCCGTTGCGCTTCTACAGTGCCATCACATTATCTTCGATGGCCAGCCGCACGTTGCCGTCGGATTTTGCCAGCCGCCGCACGGCCTCCGGCTTGTCGACCTTGGCCTTGAGCATCACCAGCGCCACCGGGACGCTGCGGCCGGCGCTCTTGATGGTATGCACCGCGGTGTGCCGGTCGATCTTGCAGGCGCCCATCAGGATGCGGATACCGCGTTCGACAAGTTTCGAGTTCTGCATGTGTACGTTGACCATCAGGTTTTCATACACGTAGCCCAGCCGGGTCATGGCGCCCGTGGTGATCATGTTCAGCACCATCTTCTGGGCGGTGCCGGCCTTCATGCGCGTGGAGCCGGAGATGACTTCAGGGCCGGCGTCGGCAACGATGGCGATATCGGCGGCCGCGGCCAGAGGCGTCTCCTGGTTGCAGGTAACGGCAGCGGTGTGGGCGCCGCGAGCCCGGGCATAGGCCACGGCCGCCACCACGTAGGGAGTGCGCCCGCAAGCGGAGACCCCAACCACGATGTCCTTGCGCGTGGGGCGGCGCCGGGCCATGTCCTGCTGGCCAAGCTCTTCAGAGTCCTCGTTGACCTCGACGGCGGAGGCCAGCGCCTTGGGTCCGCCGGCCATGATGTACTGCACCTGTCCCGGAGCCGTGGAGTAGGTGGGTGGGCATTCGGAGGCGTCCAGCGCGGCAATGCGGCCGCTGGAGCCGGCGCCGACGTAGATCAGCCGGCCGCCATCGCGTAGGCAGCGAGCCACCTGGTCGATGACCTGCGCAATCTCAGGTATCGCCTTTTTCACCGCTGCCGCCACCTTCGCATCCTCATGATTGATGATGCGCGCGATCTCCAGCGCGGATTTGGTGTCGAAGCCTTGAGAGGCCTCGTTTTGACTTTCGGTCGTCAATTGCTGAAGCAGGGTGGCATGATCTTTCTTTGGTTCGTCCATTTGGGTGCCGGCCGTCTCCTGCAAAGTCGAGCTGGTAAGCATCGCGTCAGTCCCCAAGTTTTTATTATATCTGGAAATCAGTCAACCAAGAAAGAATTCTGATGGTGGATCGGTGTGAAGGGTACGGGCTTTAGGTGAAGGGTACGGGCTTCAGGTGAAGGGTATGGGCTTCAGCCCGTACATTCTTCAATGCTATAAATCAACCGGGCTTTAGCCCCTGAGGGATGACTTTTTATAAACTGTTCCTCTGTCGGAATTCTGATGACCTGACCCGCCGGGGAAGCGCAGATGAATGAATTGTTACAGCGCCTCTCGAACGGCGTCGTGAAAAGCAGGCCGAACCTCTTGAATCAACTGGCTCTGCCGATCGGGCCAGGTGCGGTTGGTGAGCAACGCAACGGCAACGCGGGCCTCCAGGTCAATCCAAAGCGAGCAACCGCTGAAGCCAAGATGCCCGATCGAGCGCGGCGAAAAGTGACGGCCGGAGGAGGAGTTCTCTGAAGGCGTATCCCAGCCGAGCGCACGCGAGCTGCCCTCCGGGATCTGCCGCTGGGAAAACAGTTCCACCGTCGCCGCGTTGAACAGGCCGGGCTTTTCTGTCGCGGTCTTCGCTGCGCGTCCGGCATTGAGGATCTCGCCGGCCAGGCGCAGCAGGTCAGGGACGTTGGAGAAGAGTCCGGCGTGGCCGCTGATGCCTTTGAGCACCCACGCGTTTTCGTCCTGCACCTCGCCCTGGACTCGAATCTGTGTGCGCCGCTGGTGCAGTGTGGCGTCCTCTTCCGTGGGCGGAATCGAAGGCCGCGCTTCGGGCGGCGGCGAGAATCCTGTGGCGCGCATCCCCAGCGGCTCAAAGACCTCGTAGCGAGCCAGGCTTGCGAGGGACTCGCGCGTGCACACCTCCAATGCCTTGCCGAGCAGAATGAAGCCCGGATCGGAGTACTCGGCGCGCGCGCCCGGCTCGGCCTCGAGGGGCAATTCCAGGCAGGCGCGCAGCAGCTCGGACGGCGTGGCGGCGGTGCGAAAGAGCCCCACGTAGCCCGGTAGTCCGGAGTTGTGCGCCAGCAGGTGGCGCAGCGTCACATAGCGAGCACGTTCACCGGGAGCGCGGCCCACCACAAACCCCGGCAGCAACTCGCCCAGGGGAGTGTCCAGGTCGAGCAGGCCGCGCTGGTAGAGCAGCATGGCCCCGGCCGTAGTGGCTGCCACCTTGGTGAGGCTGGCCACGTCGTAGACGGTCTCCACGCTCACAGCGGGCGCGCCTTCGTCATAGGTAAAGCGGCCCAGCGCATCCTGGAGCACGGCTTTGCCGCCGTCCATCACGCCAAAGGCGCAGCCGGGGAAGGCGCGGCTGGCGATCGCATCGTTCAGCACCCGGTAAACGGCGGCAAACCGGTCGCGGGGGGGGGGCGGCGGAGTGATTTTTAAAATCATTGCTATCTTGCATCGTAACGCGAATCGAGATTCATCGCATCCTTTTCCCAACGGGAGGCCAGGGCAATTGCGCAATTCATTTTTATTTCTGGAGCCGGTTTGGTTCGCCGACGTAGCGTAGAAGCAATAGCCGTCTTCCCGGAGGAAAGGCACGAAAATAGCCCAGGCTGGAGTCCGCCGCGGCGAACGCAAGCCTGGGAACGCTTTCCGATTATGCTGGCCGCCGCGTCCCGAAGGGCCGCGACGAAGTTCTTTATCGGCGATATACATTGATCTTGCGATTGCACTGAACGGGATGCATCGGGTGCAGTAATCTATAGGAGATGGAAACGGTTCCTCAGAACAGCTCACTTCCCAGGCCGGCCGCGGACCCAGCCGCAGACTTTAACGCGGACCCCGGCCAGCCCGGTCTCAACCCCGCGCCCCACAAGTATGGAGGCGTTGGGCTTTGGCTGCGCGATTTGCTGGTCTCCGCCGCTGCTTCCGTACTGATCATCACCTTCCTTTACCAGCCCGTCCGCGTGGAAGGGACCAGCATGTTGCCGCGGCTTGAGGATCGCGACCGCCTGTTCATCAACAAATTCGTCTATCGCTTCACGGCCATCGAGCGTGGCGACGTGGTGGTCTTCCACTATCCCCGCGACCCGGATAAGAGCTACATCAAGCGGGTGATCGCCCTGCCCGGCGACAGCCTGCGCATCGATCACGGCCAGGTGTGGCTCAACGGCAAGCCGCTGCGCGAGAAATACGTTCCCGAGGAGTACCGCGACAGCCGCTCCGTGGAGGAGATTGTCGTTCCCGAAGACTGCTACTTCATGATGGGCGACCACCGCTCCATCTCCTCTGACAGCCGCGAGTTCGGTCCCGTCGACCGCTCGCTCATCTACGGCAAGGCCGCCTTCGTCTACTGGCCGGCCCAGGACGCGGGCGTGGTGCGGTAGCGGCGCCTAATTATCGCCGGGAAATCCACCGGACAATCCCTTCAAACCTGTTAGAATCGATAGAATCCACTCCCCGGAGCGGCGATGCAGGCAATTTTAGCGCTCGAAGACGGGCGCATCTTCCGTGGCCACGGCTATGGGCACCCAGGTGAATGCCAGGGCGAAGTTGTTTTCAATACTTCCCTTACCGGCTACCAGGAAATCGCCACCGACCCCTCCTATGCCGGGCAAATCGTCGTTCTCACCAACCCCCAGATCGGCAACTACGGCACCAACCAGGCGGACAACGAGTCGGCCAGGCCCTATATCGAGGGCCTGATCGTCCGCGAGTTTTCGGCCGTCAGCTCCAACTGGCGCTCCGAACAGGTCACCGACGAGTATATGGAACGGTATGCGGTGCCGGTGCTGGCCGAGATCGATACCCGCGCCCTGGTTCGCCATCTGCGCACCCACGGCGTGATGCGCGGGGTAATTTCGACCGTCGAGAGCAACCCAGAAACTCTGGTCAAAAAGGCCAACAAAATCCGCAAGATGGACGGAACCGACCTGGCCAAAGTGGTCTCGACGAAGGATGCTTACCAGTTTGATTCCTCCGACAGCCGTACCCAGTTGGGCGACCCCTTATTGCCCGATTGCAAGTACGGCGACGAGCAGCTCGAAAACGAAAAGTTGATGAGAATCAGTCTGAGCCCTGCTGAATTCGATGAACTCCTAGAAGCAAAGGCGCGTGAGCGCCGCCTTCATGTGGTGGCTTATGATTTCGGCATCAAGCACAACATTCTGCGCATGTTGGTGCGCGAGGGCTGCCGGATAACGGTGGTTCCGGCCGAGACCACCGCCGAAGACGTGCTCAACCTGAAGCCCGACGGCGTCTTCCTCTCCAACGGCCCCGGCGACCCCGAGCCGGTCGACTATGCCGTAAAAGCCATTCGAGGCATGATGGGCCGCGTCCCGGTCTTCGGCATCTGCCTCGGCCACCAGCTCACCGGCCTGGCTCTCGGCGGCAAGACCTATAAGCTCAAATTCGGCCATCACGGCGGTAATCATCCGGTCCGCAACAACGCCACCGGCAAGGTGGAGATCACGGCCCACAACCACAACTTCGCCGTCGATCCCGACTCCATCAACGCCAACGAAGTGGAGCTGACCCACATCGACCTGAACGACCAGACGCTGGAAGGTCTGCGCCACCTGACGCTGCCCCTGTTCAGTGTCCAGTACCACCCCGAAGCCGCCCCCGGCCCCCACGATTCCCACTACCTCTTCCACGACTTCCGGCGCATGATGGAGGAGTGGAAATCATGAGCGGACTCGCATCCAGAAGGGAAGTGCCAGAGTCGGGAGTGATTGTTATCCCGGAGTTGGACCTCTCTTCATTCCTGCGGGAGCCGCTCTTATTTGACCCGCTTGAGCAGACAGAAATTCCCCGGTTGGCACGCAACCCCGACGCAATGAACCTGCTGGAACAGGTGCTGCTGCGCATTCCGACCAGCCACTTTCTGGTGCATGGAGATGCACGCCAGATGCGCTCCCTCCCTATGGAAAGTGCCCATCTGGTCTTAACATCGCCTCCATACTGGACACTGAAGAAATATGAAGAGGCTGATGGGCAGCTTGGCCATGTAAGCGGTTACGACGAGTTTCTTGCTGAATTGGGCCGTGTCTGGCGCCGCTGCTTCAACTTGCTTGTTCCGGGCGGAAGGCTGGTATGTGTAGTGGGTGATGTGTGCCTATCAAGACGGCAGAACGATGGCCGGCACACGGTTGTGCCTCTTCACGCCTCAATTCAGGAGATTTGCCGAAAAGTGGGATTCGATAATTTAGCACCGATCATCTGGCACAAGATTGCAAATGCTGCGTATGAAGTTTCCGGCGGTGGAGGCTTCCTCGGCAAGCCGTATGAACCCAACTCTGTCATCAAGAATGATGTCGAGTACATTTTGATGTTCCGCAAGCCAGGCGGCTATCGCAAGCCCAGTTCTGCAAAACGTCTGCTTTCGATCATCAGTGCAGAAAACTATCAGAATTGGTTTCAACAGATTTGGACTGGCCTCACCGGAGCTTCGACAAAAGATCATCCAGCGCCCTATCCGGTCGAGTTAGCTGAGCGGCTGATCAGAATGTTCAGTTTCGCTGGTGATGTGGTGGTCGATCCATTCTCCGGCTCAGGGACCAACGCCATAGCTGCAGCCCGAACCGGCCGGCACAGCGTTGGTTATGAAATCAGCAGCAAATACCACAAGATGTCCATTTCAAGGTTTTACCGCGAAACTGGAGGACTTTTCTGGCAGCCGGCGGTGACGGAAATGGAGGAGCTATGAATTTGCAGCCCTATTGGGAAGAGCGCCTTCGCACCGCTGTCAAGAGATTCTGGGGAACTCGCGGCAATCAAGCCATACGCCAGGGAACCAAATCTGGTTCGCGGGATGCAGGAAATCGCACCGCCGTCACTGGCGGCAAGCAGATGGATGGATTTGTCGAGTTGGTCAGGGATTTTTTGGTTGAATGCGGAATTGATCAATCCAGTATCTTCTGCAATCAAGCCGTCGAGCTTCCAGGATGGTTTCGAGCGGAAAAGAAATGGGATTTGTTGGTCGTTGTAAAGGGGCAGTTGGTTGCCACAATGGAGTTCAAATCGCAAGTGGGTTCGTTTGGGAATAACTTCAATAACAGGACGGAAGAGTCCCTCGGAAGCGCAACGGATATCTGGACGGCATACAGGGAAGGTGCATTTGCGCTCTCGCAGCGACCATGGCTGGGCTATGTGATGGTGCTTGAAGAGGTCGCAAAATCCTTAAGTCCAGTCGGAGTGAAGGAACCTCATTTCCCGGTGTTCCCTGAGTTTCGTGAAGCTTCGTATGCAAAACGATACGAAATTCTAATGACCAAGCTAGTAAGAGAGCGATTATATGACAGCGCGGCCTTACTGCTTTCCAGTCAGAGTTCCGAAAAAGATGGCAGCTATCGGCAGCCATCGACAGAACTCAGTTTTGAGAGACTCTTAACCTCGCTCAAAGCGCGAGCAATGGCAATCACAGGAGCTTCTAACTAGACCATGCCACGCAGAAATGACATGTTTTGAAGGGCATTACTTTAGTCGTGCCGCAAGGATGGAAAAAGAACCCGGGCTTTAGCCCCTGAGGGATGGTTTTGAAACCTGCACGCGAGCATGCAACGAACAACACGCAGACATACTTCATCACGTCCGACACGTGGGAGCGTCACGCTCTTTTCCCTGCGGGGCCCCGGCTCCGCTGTTTTTTGGATACGATGTTGCTCGTTCTGGCGGGGTGGTTGCTCCTATCCTCACAGTTGTATGCGCAAATAACATTCGAGGGTGCGCTTCATGTTGCGCATATTCAAGGTATCGTCGTGAATAGCCACGGAAAGCCTGTCGTCGGCGCGACGGTTACACTTGCGCGCGGTCAAGGAGAAGAGGTCAAATTCGAAACCACCACGGACGATTCGGGAAGATTTCGTTTCGATCATGTATCCGGGAAATACCTGCTGCACGTGGAGCGCACGGAATATGCCGGCGCTTCCCGAGAGGTTGTTGTCGGGGAAGTCCTGATGACCGTACTGCTCAGAAACACAATTTATGTGATCGTCGGGCCTGGTGCTTGCGCGGACGACTGTTCCTCGGTCTTCGCAAGCAGGAGTGAGTTCGATCGCGTCATCAAACGGAATAACGGACACAACTACTAGGAGACCGTAGAAGAATATTCCACGCAGAACTGATTTGTTTTGAAAGGGCGCGGCTTTAGCCGCTCCACTCTCGGAAAAGAGTACCATCAAATTCACTGTAAACTAGTAAGAGAGGAGGGCGATTCCAATGGTCGAGTTGAAGCTGGAACCCGAGGCAGAGGCGTTGCTGGAGCGCTTTGCGGCGCAAGCCGGGCAAACCAAGGCTGAGTTCGTGCGCCGCGCCGTTCTCGATCGTCTGGAAGACCGGGAAGATTACGAGGCAGGCATAGCGGCTTTGAAGGAATCTGAAGGGAAGCCCACATTTTCGCTTGAGGAGGTCGTGAAATCTCTTGACCTGGAAAGTAAGTTTTCTCGCCAAAGCAAAAAAGCAACTGGCGAGCCTGGACATAACCGCGCGAAATCGAATCCTCAAGTTCGTGAACGAAAGGCTTCTCGCGTCGCCTGATCCACGATCTCTGGGCAAGCCTCTCACGGGCGAAAAGCATGGGCTTTTCCGGTATCGCGTAGGCGACTATCGCTTAATCTGTGAGCTAAAAGATCAGGTGCTTACCATTCTTGTGCTTGAAGTCGGTCACCGCAGGGAAATCTACCGCTAAGAAAGAACTCCAGGGAATGCCACGCAGAAATGACATACAGAAGATCCTGGTAATCGGCTCAGGTCCGATTGTGATCGGGCAGTCGGCGGAGTTCGACTACTCCGGGACGCAGGCCTGCAAGGCGCTCAAGCAGGAGGGCTATGAAGTGGTGCTGGTGAACTCCAACCCCGCCACCATCATGACCGATCCCGATCTGGCCGACCGCACCTATATTGAGCCGCTCACCCGCGAGTATGTCGCGGAGATCATCCGCATCGAAGCCGAAATGCTCGCCGCCAAACCCGGCTCAGGAAAATTTGCTCTGCTGCCCACCGTCGGCGGACAAACAGCGCTCAACCTGGCCGTCGATCTGGCCGACGCGGGCATTCTCGACCGCTATAACGTCGAGCTGATCGGCGCCAAGCTCGAAGCCATCAAGAAGGCCGAGGACCGGCTGCTCTTCAAGGATGCGATGCTCCGCATCGGCCTCGATGTTTCCGAATCCGCGCTGGTAAACAACCTCCGCGACGGCCTGGACTTTGCCGGCAAGCTCGGCTTTCCGGTGCTCATCCGGCCCAGCTTCACGCTGGGCGGCACCGGCGGCGGCATCGCCTACAACCGCGAAGAGCTGATGGAGATTCTGGCCCGCGGCCTGGACCTTTCGCCGGTGCATGAGTGCCTGATCGAAGAGAGCGTTCTGGGCTGGAAGGAATTCGAGCTGGAGGTGATGCGCGACCTCGCCGACAACGTCATCATCATCTGCTCCATTGAGAACTTCGACCCCATGGGCGTGCACACCGGCGACTCCATCACCGTTGCCCCCGCGCAGACCCTCACCGACCGCGAGTACCAGAAGATGCGCGACGCGGCCATCGCCATCATGAGAGAGATCGGCGTCGAGACCGGCGGCTCCAACGTCCAGTTTGCCATCAACCCCGTCGACGGCCGCATGACGGTCATCGAGATGAACCCGCGCGTCTCCCGCTCCTCCGCGCTGGCCTCCAAGGCCACCGGATTTCCCATCGCCAAGATCGCCGCCAAGCTGGCCGTGGGCTACACGCTGGACGAAATTCCCAACGACATCACGCGCAAAACCCCGGCCTGCTTTGAACCCACCATCGACTACGTGGTGGTCAAGATTCCCAAGTGGCAGTTTGAGAAGTTTCCCGGCGCCGACGACACGGTGGGCCCGCAGATGAAGTCGGTGGGCGAAGTGATGGCCATCGGCCGCACCTTCAAGGAAGCGCTGATGAAGGCCTGGCGGGCTCTTGAAACCGGCAAGAAGACCGGCGCAGAGATCCTTGACCCGCGCCGCCTGACGCAGCGCCTGGTTACGCCGCAGCCTGAGCGGCTGGGTTACATTCGCTTCGCGTTCGAACGCGGCATGAGCGTGCGCGAAGTGGCTCGGCTCACCGCCATCGACCCCTGGTTCCTGCACCAGGTCCGCGAGATCACACTGGAGCAGAGGTCCATCGCACAAACGACTCCAAAAGATATAACTGAGGAGCACCTGCGGCGGCTGAAGCGTCTCGGCCTCAGCGACGAGCACATTGCCATGGAGTGGAAGCTCGAAGGCCACGCCGGAATCCAGCAGGTGAGGGAACTGCGCGAAGCGATGGGAATCAAGCCGGTCTTCAAGCTCGTGGATACCTGCGCCGCCGAGTTCGAGTCCATGACGCCCTACCTCTACTCGACCTACGACGAAGAGAACGAAGCGCCGCCGACCGCGACGCACAAGATCATCATTCTCGGCTCGGGGCCGAATCGCATCGGGCAGGGAATTGAGTTCGACTACTGCTGCTGCCACGCCGCCTTTGCGCTGAAGGAAGACGGCTACGAAACCATCATGGTCAACTGCAACCCTGAGACCGTCTCCACCGACTACGACACCAGCGACCGCCTCTACTTTGAGCCGCTGGTGCTTGAGGACGTGCTCGCGGTCTATAACCACGAGGCGCAGTCGGGCGCGGAGATCGGCATGATCGTCCAGTTCGGCGGGCAGACACCGCTGAATCTTGCCCAGCGATTGCGCGCCGCGGGCGTGCCCATCATCGGCACCTCGCCCGAGTCCATCGACCTGGCCGAGGATCGCAAGCGCTTCGGCAAGCTGCTGGATGAGCTGAAGATTCCGCAGCCCGCGGGCGGCACGGCCATCAGCGTAGAAGAGGCTTTGGCCGTTGGCGAGCGGATCGGTTATCCGGTGCTGGTCAGGCCCAGCTATGTGCTCGGCGGCCGGGCCATGGTGATTGCCTATGACGCCGAGGCCGTGGCTCATTACATGCGCCAGGCGGTCGAGTACTCCCAGGAGCGGCCGGTGCTGGTCGATCACTTCCTTGAGAACGCCATTGAGGTTGACGTGGACGCGCTCTGCGACTCGGAGGACGTGATCATTGCCGGCATCATGCAGCATATCGAGGAGGCGGGCATTCACTCCGGCGACTCCTCCTGCGTACTGCCGGCCGTGAGTATCCGCAAGGAGACGCTGGAGGTGCTCCGCGCGTATACCCGCAAACTTGCTCTGGCGCTCGAAGTCGTCGGCCTGGTCAACCTGCAATTCGCCATCCAGCGCGACGCCGAGGACCGGGACCACGTCTACGTGATCGAGGTGAATCCGCGCGCCTCGCGCACCGTCCCCTACGTCTCCAAAGCCACCGGCGTTCCTCTGGCCAAGATTGCCGCGCGGCTGATGACCGGCCGCAAGCTGCGCGATCTGCTGCCGGCCCAACTCGCCAGTGGCGAGGATCTCCCGACCGGCTCGCATTATTACGTCAAGTCGCCGGTCTTCCCCTGGAACAAGTTCGCTGGCGTCGATACGGTTCTGGGCCCGGAGATGAAGTCCACCGGCGAGGTGATGGGCGTGGCGGCCAGCTTTGGCGAGGCTTTTGCCAAGGCGCAGCTCTCAGCCGGGCAGGTTTTGCCCACCGGCGGCACGGTCTTCTTCAGCGTCAACGACCACGACAAGCCCGCGGTCGTCGATCTGGCTCGCCGGTACATTCACCTCGGCTTCCGGATTGTAGCCACTGAGGGCACGGCCAATGTGCTTGAAACCGCCGGCCTCACGGTCGAACGCGTTTTCAAAGTCGAGGAGGGCCGGCCAAACGTCGTGGATCTGATCAAGGGCGACCGCATTCAGTTGATCATCAATACCCCTCGCGGCCAGGACGCTATCTTTGACGAGAAGGCCATCCGCAGGGCAGCGGTGGTGGCGCGCATTCCCTCCATCACCACCATCGCCGCCGCGCAAGCCGCCGCCGAGGGAATTGCAGCCGTGCAACGGCAGCACACCACGGTCTACGCCTTGCAGCATTTGCATGCGGCCAACGGCGGCTGAGGTTCTAATCGGCCGGTGGCTGCCTGTGGAGGGCAAGCCGCGCCCCGATCGCGTACCCGATCAGCGCGGCAGCCGGCCAGGTGCCCAAAAAGGGTCCATCGTTGTCGATCAGCCCGCTGGGCTTGGGCAGGCTGAAAAACGTTCGCGTCAGCTTTTCCGTGGCGTCGCATTGGAAGCACTGGTTGGGTCCGGTGGGCATATCCAGTATCCACAGGCTGACGATCAGGATCCAGATCAGGCCGATCAGCCAAACCAGCGGCGCCAGTTCGTCCTGCCGTAAGCGCGTTACGATGTGGCCCACGACTAACGGCACAAAGATCGACAAAAGAAGGATCATGATCTGCGGAACCCCGCGTGGATTCAGGGCATAGCCAAGCAGCATGAGCGCAAGCCACGAACCAAGGGCCAGGGCAACGTGCATGAAGAACACCATTGCTTGCCCGGGCAGCGTTACCGGGCTTTTTTCCTCTTCATCGATGTGCACCACTGACTCCATCCGTGCGGCTCCTCAACTGGATTCGTACTTCGGTCCATCGCTATTTAACATACACTTCGCCGCAAAAGAGAACAATTCCAGCCTGATCCGCGCAGCCAAACCGCATGCTTCCAGCTCCGCTGAGGGCTCTACAATGAAGCCATGCTGATTGAGGGCGTCTTTGCCGCGGTGCCAACGCCGTTTTATCCGGACGAACGGGTCTATTTTCGCAAGCTGGAAGCCAACATGGCCCATTACTCGCGCAGCCTGCTGGCGGGAATGCTGCTCCTGGGGTCCACGGGAGAGGCGGTCATGCTGGATGATGCCGAGACCCGCGACGTTCTTCGCATAGCCGCGGAAGCCGCGGCGCCGGAAAAGGTGCTCATCGCCGGCGTTGGACGCCAAAGCGTAAGGGCAACCATCGAGTTGGCTGAGGCTGCAGCACGGTTCAGCTACGATGCGGTCCTGGTCCGCACCCCAACTTACTACGCCGGCCAAATGTCCCCGGCGGCCGTTCTCCATTATTACCGCAGCGTAGCCGACCGCTCGCCGCTGCCCGTCCTGCTCTACAACATCCCCATCTGTGTACCCTACGATATTCCCATCGAGCTAGTCGCCGAGCTGGAGCAGCACCCGAACATCATCGGCATCAAGGATTCCGGCGGTAGCATCGAGCGGATTCGCGCTCTGATTGCCTCCACGCAGACCGCGCCCCGGCGCACTGCGACCGTTACCCCTGTCTTTGAAGCGGTGACGGCGCGCATGAGGTCGCCCAGAGTTGAGTCAAGCGGCACATTCGTCTCCGCCGGCGACCTCAAGAGCGGCGAGGTACTTGCTGCCGCGCTTCCGGTGGCGCCGATCAAGACGCGGACCAGGGAGGTTGGCTTCCAGGTGCTCACGGGTTCGGCTGCGATCCTGCTCGAATCCCTTCAGGCCGGCGCCGCCGGAGCCATCCTGGGTTTTGCCGCCTTTGCACCCCAGGCCTGCCAGGAGGTTTATCTTGCCTGGAAAGACCACGACCTGAAAATCGCGGAAGAGAAGCAACAGCGCATCGCCAGCTCAGGCCGGCGCATCGTCGGCCAGTTGGGCATCAGCGGCCTGAAGTACGCCTGCGACTTTAACGGCTACTACGGAGGCCGTCCCCGCGCGCCTTTGCTCCCGGTCACAGCAACGGAAAAGACGGAAATTGAGGGTTTATTGGCCGGAATCCGGAATTGACGGGCAGGGATCGCAAGATACAGAACGTCTGATAACGTATATTCTGTATACTGCAACCAAAGAATAATGAACTATACGCAGCCTGATGAGCTTGGGGCTCTATCCCCTCACCTTATATCGTTGGTGACGAAAGCATGGGACGCGCTCTTTACATTTTGTAGCGCCCCAGGTCCTCGTCGTTCAGCCCCTCAAGCCAGCCACGCAACTGCTCGGCGGTGGGACCCTCGGGCGGGCCCGTGGTGTTCAACTTGGCGCTTTGCATCACCTGCTCCGATACGAAGATCGGGCAATCCGCGCGCAGCGCCAGAGCCACGGCGTCGGAGGGCCGGGCGTCGATGGTGATCGGCTCGTCCCCTTGCCGCAGCCACAGAACGGCAAAGAATGTGTCGTCCTTAAGTTCTGTAATCACAACGCGTTCCAGTTGAGCATTCAAGTACTGGATCAGGTTCCTGGTCAGATCATGGGTCATCGGACGCGGAGCGGCCAGCTTCTCGATCTCGATGGCGATGGCGTTGGCCTCGAAGATGCCTACCCAGATGGGCATCACCGTCTCTGAAGCAACGTCCTTGAGCACTACGATGGGCATGTTGGTGGCCGGGTCCATCATCAGCCCTCGAATCCGAACCTCAATATCCATGGGTTCCCTCTTCCGCGCTCTCTTCTGCCATCTTAGACGCTCTCGCCCACAAGACTGTTCGGGTGCGTCGCGGTGATTTTTACCTGCAGGTAGCTGCCTGGCGCCGGAGCGATGGGTTGCGCACAGGTAAAGTTGACCGGCTTGTTCTGGCTGCTGCGCCCCACAACCTGTCCCCGAGCCGAATTCTGTCCTTCGACCATTACTTCCACTACCTGCCCTAAGTGTCTGGCATAATTGATCCTTTGAATCTCGCGCTGGCGGTCAAGCAACACTTGAAGCCGGGTAGCTTTTTCCCTCTCCGGGATGGAATCGATCATCACCAGCGCCGGCGTGTTGGGCCGCGCCGAGTACTTGAAACCGAAGACGCAATCGTACTCGACCTGGGCCAGAAGGTCCATGGTCTGGATGAAGTCGTCCGGGGTCTCCCCAGGGAAGCCCACGATAATGTCTGTCGAGATCGAGATGGGACGGCGTGCGGCCTTGATCCAGCCTATCCGCTCCAGATACCACTCCGGGGTATACTCCCGCGCCATCAGCTTGAGCACCCGTGCAGAGCCCGACTGCACCGGCAGGTGCACGTGGTCGCAAAGCGTTGGAACTGCATCGATTGCGTCAATGATATTGCGGGTAAAATCGCGCGGATGGCTGGTCATGAAGCGCACGCGGCGAATTCCGCCCACCTGTCCCACCGCCGCGAGCAGTTCGGCGAAGCTCCGCTTCCCTTCCGGATCGCGGTAGCTGTTCACATTCTGGCCCAGCAGTTGAATCTCGGTATAGCCCAGGTCGGCGATGCGGCGCGCCTCGTCCAGCACCGACGTCGAGGTGCGGCTGCGCTCTTTGCCGCGCGTATACGGCACCACGCAATAGGCGCAGAACTTGTCGCAGCCTTCGATGATGGTGATGTAGCCGCGGTAGGGGTTTTGGCGGGCGGTGAACTCGGTTTCGAAGGTCTCGTCCGTCTGCCGGTCGTCGAGGCCGGTGATGCGCGTCTCGCCAGCCTCGAGGCGCGAGAGCATCTCGGGCAGCTTGCGGTAGGAGGCCGATCCCGAGACCAGCGAAACATACGGCGCCCGCTCGAAGATCTTATCGCCCTCCTGCTGCGCCACGCACCCCAGCACGCCGAAGCGTTTTCCGTCCTTGACCAGCTTCTTGTAGTTGTTCAGGCGGGTAAAGACCTTCTGTTCGGCTTTGTCGCGGATGGAACAGGTGTTGTAGAGGATCAGCCCGGCATCTTCCTCCGACTCGACCTGCCGGTAGCCCTCACGCTGCAGTGTGCCAATCACCTTTTCGGAGTCATGGGCGTTCATCTGGCAGCCGAAGGTCTCAAGATAGAAGGTTTTTTCGGTTGCCATGGCAATCCCAAGTATACCGTGATGCGGGTTAATCGGGCTTTAGGCCGGATCGATTCGTCCTTCCGCTCAGCGCAGCCCTGTATGCAGGTAGGCCAGCAGCGCGGCCATCTGCTCCTCGGTAAAGCGGCCAGCGAAGGCGGGCATCATTCCCTTCCCTGTCAGCACATTCTGCCATACTGCCGCGTCCGTGGCCGGAGCACCGCTGGGGAGGGTCTTGCGGCCAAAGATGCCGTGCAAGTCCGGCGGAACTTTCTTGAGCGCCAGGTCGTTGTCCTCGTGGCAATGAGCGCAACGTACCTGGTAAAGGTGCTTCCCTTCCGCCTCTTGCGGGGTGAGCGAGGGCACCGAGCGGCAGCCAGCCAGGCCCATGCCCAGGCTGGCCGTCATCCCGGCGCAAACAACTGCCCAGCCGGCTATCTGCCGGACCATTGGGCACCCATTCCGCTTACGCCTTCTGGGCAAACTGCCCGCTCACATAGTCCCAGTTGAGCACCTGGAAGAACGCCTTCACGTATTCGGCGCGCCGGTTCTGGTACTTCAGGTAGTAGGCGTGCTCCCACACATCCACAGCCAGCACCGGCTTGTGCCCCACGCTAAGCGGGCTGTCCTGGTTGGGCGTGGTTTCGATTGCCACCGACCCGTCGGGCAACTTCACCAGCCAGGCCCAGCCGCTGCCAAACACCTTCATGGCTGCCGCGGTGAGCTGGTCCTGGAAGGCGGAGAGCGAGCTGAACTTGGCGTCGATGGCCTTGGAAAGCTCGCCCGTCGGCGCCGCTCCGCCTTTGCCCAGCGTCGGCCACCAGAAGGAGTGATTGGCGTGCCCACCGCCCTGATTGCGGACGGCGGTACGAACGGCTTCGGGCAGAGTGTTCAGGTTTTCCATCAGCTCCCAGACGGTTTTACTTGCCAGCTCAGGATGCGCGGCCACTACGGCGTTGAGGTTGTTCACGTAGGCCTGGTGGTGCTTGTCGTGGTGCAGATGCATCGTCTCTGCGTCGAAGCTGGGCTCCAGCGCGTCATAGGCGTAGGGCAGCGTCGGCAGCGTGAAAGGCCCGGTAGGCGGGGTGGGCGGCGGGGGCGGAGTTGCAGCAGCGGCCTGGCCGAATCCCTCGGCGCGCAGGGTTTGAGCCAGAAGCAGCGCGCTTGCCGCGCCGCCAAGATTCTTGATTGCAGTTCGGCGGTCCATCATGATCTGAAAATCCTCCATTTGGTTCGATGCACTGGTTTAGAGAAAGTCTGCGCAGTTTTTCGCTGAGCCATCAACAAGGCTGGAATTTTGATCTCGCTGAAGAGCTAATTGGGCGCTAGACGCAGAGCGGGGGCAATCCGCTAGGCCGTCCCCACGCGTCGAACATCCGTGCTTGCAAAGTCTTTGCCTTTGAACAGGAGTGCCTCATCTCTCTCCATGGCTAGCGCATAGGCAAAGCAGTCCCCAAAGTTGAGGTGAGCAGGGTGGCCGCTTCCGCGTCCAAAGGCACGGTAGGCTTCCCGAGCCAACTCCGCCTGTCGGGCTGTGACCGGCTCGATCTCGACGCCTGCTTCGCGCAAAAACTCATTGAAGCGACGGCTAAGTGCGGGGCTGCGATTGCCGTCTACTACGACGGCTGACTCAAGCCACGTTGCCGCCGAGACCCGCACCGGGCGGTTGTCCTCGACGGCCCGGGCAAATGCTGCCGCCTCCGGTTCATATTGCAGAATTGCGACGATTGCCGAGGTATCGAGAATCACTTGGGCAACCCATCCTCGCCGTAGAGCAAGTCTCCGTGTTCGGTGGAGCGATATGGTTCCCGCCAAAGAGGAGCTGCCGCTTTAGCAATCGCGAGCAGCCTGTCCGCAAGTCCTACATCCTTTTCGATTTCCACGCGCTCAATCCGCTCACGCACGGCTACACGGATCGCCGTGGTCATGCTTTCGCCAGTGAGTTTTGCCAGTTCACGAACAAGTTTGTGCGTTTCGTCGTTTTTGATGTTCATGCTCATGGAAACCTCGTTTCTACCATCTCATGCGAAACATTCTACCATTATTCGGTACACACGAATGCACAATTGCTACTTTCGTTATGCTGGAGGCATGACGCTCCCCTCTTTAGCCCAGATTCACGAAGCCCAGGCCGTGGTCTATCGCCACATGCCGCCTACGCCGCAGTACACGTGGCCGCTTATCAACGAGCTGCTTGCGGCAGAGGCCTGGATCAAGCACGAGAACCATACGCCGGCAGGCGCCTTCAAGCTGCGCGGCGCGCTGGTTTATGTAACCTGGCTCAAGCAGACGCAACCGGATCTCAAGTGCGTGGTGGCGGCTACCCGAGGCAATCACGGCCAGGGCGTGGGCATGGCCGCGCGGCTGCTCGGTTTGAAGGCCGTGATCGTCGTTCCCCACGGCAACAGCAAGGAGAAGAATCGCGCCATGCTGGCCCAGGGCGTCGAGCTGGTCGAGCACGGCCACGACTTTCAGGAGTCGCTGGAGTTTGCCGGCACGCTCGCCGCTGAGCGCGGTTACGCCATGGTCGACTCCTTCCACGAGCGGCTGGTGATGGGCACGGCAACCTATGCGCTGGAGCTCTTTCAGGCAGCGCCGCCCCTCGATACAGTCTATGTGCCCATCGGACTGGGCTCATCCATCTGCGGAGTCGCGGCAGCGCGCAATGCCCTGGGGCTGGGAACGGAGATTGCCGGCGTGGTCTCCTCAGAGTCCCCTTCCTACTCGCTCAGCTTTAAAGAGCACCGCATTGTCGAAGCCCCGTCGCGAACCGCGATCGCCGACGGCCTGGCCTGCCGCACTCCGAATCCCCAGGCGATGGAGATCATCTGGAACAACGTCGCCCGCATCGTCGAGGTGACCGACGCCGAGATCGCCCACGCCATGCGCGCCTATTACCAGGACACGCACAACCTGGCCGAGGGCGCCGGAGCCGCCCCGCTGGCCGCGGCGCTCAAAGAGAGCGGCAGCCGGCGCGGCAAACGGATCGGCATTGTTCTCTCCGGAGGCAACGTGGACCGGGAAACGTATCGGGATGTGCTGGCCGGGGCGCTCTAAGAGGAAGAAATGACAGAAAACCCGGAGAATCTCAAACCGATGGCCCGCGCGGCCCAGAATCGCTGCTTTGGTTGCGGCCCTGCCAATCCCACCGGACTGCGCCTCGAGTTCCTGCTCGCCGCGGACGGCTCGGTCGTCTGCCTGACGACGATTGCGGAGGCATTCGAGGGCCCGCCCGGCTACGTCCACGGCGGCATCATCGCCACGATGCTCGACGAAGCCATGAGCAAATCCGTCCGCGCCCGCGGCCTGACGTCCATGACCCGGCAGATGGAGATCGACTACCTGCGCCCGGTTCCCTCCTGCGCGCCCCTCCGCATGGAGGGCCGCGTCGTCCGCAGCGAAGGCCGCAAACACTGGACCGAAGCGAAGATTCTCAACGCTGAAGGGACCGCTTTGGCAGAGGGCAAGGGACTGTTTATCGAGGTACGCGCCCGATAACCTAAGATCATTCCTAAAGCATTGTTCGTGACTCCAGTGCCTCGGTTCAAAATCTAAAGGTTACTTGTTTACTTTAATATAAATAACTGTAGTCCTGTGTAACACTTGAAGAACCTTCGATATAACTCCCGATTACTCGTTCCTGCATCTGTTGTGCAAACGCCAGCCAATTAAGACCTCATTGGCTCATCAGATATAAAAATGAAAAGAGTCGAAAAACATATTGACAACCCCGATAAGATGCGCATAGAAGTTGCCTGTATCCCCAACAGAGCTCAATTTCGATCGGCTCGAAGCCTTCGATTGACAACACAACAATTCGAATTCAAAGGATCCCGCCTTATGCGAACGATTGGATTGCTTTCTCTCATTCTCGTTTTTGCAGTCTCATGGGCCCACGCTCAATCGAACAACACAACCGCAGGCTTAGCAGGCGTAGGTGCCGGCGCGGCTCTTGGAGCAGGTGCGGGCCAGGGCGGGACCTCGCCCTCTACAGCCGGCGGCAGCGGTGCTGGCAATGCGCCCATTGAGATTCAGATCATGGCATTCAAAGGGCTACAGAGGATTGCGAAGGAGATCGCGGGCATCACGGCTAATGATTTGACTGAATGCAAGGACACGGGCAAAACATGTGCCGTGCTGATTGAGGACACAACTTCGGCGAACCAGATCGCCCTCTACCGGGCCGTGCAGGGTTATGCGGACAATTTGAAGGCGATACATGACAATTTACAAAAGAAATTCCCGTGGCAGATAACTGCTCCAACGCTGACCTTCTCCATTACTAAAGGGGATGACCAATCGACTCTGAAGTTGACACTGAAGAATACCAGTGGAGCTATCGGTACGCCATTGCCGAAGTGGGAGATCTACGGGACAGATAAAAGCCAATTCGTTGTGGACACAAGCGCCTGCTCTGGGTTTATCAGCGTTGGAGGTTCTTGCGACGTTTCCATCAAGTTTCCAACGGACCCTATAAATACGAAAGTCGGGAAATACAGCGCCGAGCTCGATATCGATTCTGGCGAGGGTGAACCGCCATTCAAGCTTCCCTTGTCGGGGACAATTGCGGAAAAGGTAATTACTCCCAAATCCGCACAAGTGACTCAGTTGGCCACTGTAACCTCAGGGACAACCACCGCCACTTCACCTTCCTCCTCTGGAACGCCGCTAGACTTGCAATACCTGAGCGGTGTAACGGCGGCGTTCAGCGCTGCAAAGTCCAACATCACTTACACACCCTCATCCTTCCAGCCAACGACCCAAGCCTTCGAGGTTCTCATCGAGAGGGAGCTGAAGACGAATGAAAAGCATATCCAATCGTATACATCCACATCGGCGCTCAACCTGGACGCAGCCAGGGATGAGTGGGTAAAACTCTTCGGGGAGTTCCTTCTGGATGGGAGCCACATTACCGACTGGACGAACTTATGCAAGCCACCGGCCCAAAGCTCCACAGCCCCAGGGTCCACCGGTGGAAAGCCAGCTGATCCGAAGACGGCCTTGGCGTTTCCCGCCTGCAGCGATTCTGCAGTGCTGGCGAATCTGACAGTTGCTCAGCAGATGATCACGGGCTACACGGCTTTGCTCTCTTCGTCGAATAGCGGCAGCGGCAGTCCGGGGATCGTTGACATTCTTCGGGGCAAGTTTCTTTCCGAACGGATGGACAATGGAATTCCATCGTTGCAGGTTGCCGTGGCGGCGGGCAGGCGGGAGTACGCGGGCCAACAACTTCTTCCTGCTGAATCTGATCTATACACCTAAGCCTTCGTACAATGCCGGTGTGATTGCGACCTTCGAGTTGCGAGACGGCCAGAATAAACTACTTGATTCCGGTGCGCGGAATGTTCTCTACGATTACAAAAAGTGGAAGCCGCTTAGCTTCGCTTCGGCAGAGTTAAAACATAAAGACGAATGTGCCTTTTGCAATGCTGACGGCACGGACCCGGATTCTCCGGCCCAATAGTCTTCGATCCTTGGTTTGGGAAAATTCGAAAGAACGGGGCCGGCTAATGCCGGCCCCACAGCCTAATGTATACGTGAAGAGACAGAAAGATCGTTAGCCGCGCTTTAGTGGATCATGTTGATGGTTTCCTGGGTGATGGTGTCGAAGGTGGTGACCGACTTGGCGTTGGCCTCGAAGGCGCGCTGGGCGACGATCAGGTCGGAGAACTCGGCGGAGATGTTGACGTTGGAGGCCTCCAGGGAGCTGCCCTCCAGCGTGCCGCGCCCGCCGGCCCCGGCTACGCCCACTGAAGCTTCACCGGAGGCGCCGCTGGTCTGAAATTGGGACGATCCAACGTCAACCAGCCCCTGCTCATTTGTTACCGTAGCAATTCCCAGTTGCCCTACTTTCTGGGTCTGGCTGTTCGAGTAGGTAACCGTGACCGTGCCGTCGGAGCCGATGGTGAAACTCTGATACTGGCCGCTCGCATATCCGTTCTGGTTGGTGGACGAGGTCTCGGAGGTAGCCGCGGTCTGGCTGATATTGCCCGTATTGGAGGCATTGTAGAGATCCCAGGTCATGTTCATCGCCGCCGCATCGTCGGAAAGTCCGCCGAATGTTATACCGCTCACATTCGCGGCCGGAGTGAGCAGATTCCCGCTCGAATCGAAGACCAGCGTCCCGGAGGCGTTGGTCGATCCCACGGCATCCTGCGTCAGGCTGCCGCCGGTCCCAAGGCTGCTGATGGTTACCTGGCCCGCCGCGGTTGGACCGGTGATGGTCACGCCTGTAATGCCCGCCGCCGTCAACGCCGCAGTCAGGTCGGCGACATAACTGGTCGCCGTTGTGCCGGGGGTAATGGTCGGAGCGGTGATGGTAGCCGTGCCTCCGGTTGCCATCGGCCCGGTAATGGTCAGATTGGTTCCCGGATCGACCGTGGCCATGGCGCCGCCGCTCGAACCGAAGTTGTAAGTGACGGTTGTCCCCGTCAGGTCCTGATTCACGGTGCCGGCGGTCGCCAGAGTGGCCGACGGTCCAACGATGGATAACTGTCCTCCGGCCGTGGCCGAGACCGTTACGCCGCCTGCGCCGGTTTTGATGAGAGCCGTCGTCAACGCTGTATTGAGGGCAGCGGCATATTGGGTCACCGTTTCACCGGCGGTGACCGTCGGCGCGGTGATGGTCGCCGTGCCGCCGCCGGCAGCCAACTCTCCGGTAATGGTCAGCGTCGTCCCCGGATCGACTGTAGCCAGATTGCCGCCGCTGGAGCCGAAGTTGTAACTGAGCGTCGTTGTGCCCGCGGCCGTGGTCGTGCTTTGCGTCAGGGCGTTTGTGATGGTCGCCGCGGCCGACGATGCCTGGGTCAACGTATCCGGCAACGTGATGTTGTAGCTCCACGTGTTGTTGCCCAGATTGGTGTAGGTCACCGTAGCTTCATATTGCTTGCCCAGCGAATCGTAGATCTGCACCTGGCCGGAGGTTTGCGTGCCGATGGGCGACTCGGAATCGAGGTTTCGGGTCATGCTGAACATGGAAGTCGCCGATGGCTGCATCACCTGCCCGGTGGGAATCACAATATCGCTCAATCCGCCGCTGGTATTGACCACGCCGTCGACCGCCGCATACCCCATCACCGCCAGGCCGCCGGAGGTCTCCAGCGTGCCCGTGGCACTGGTCTGGAAGCTGCCGTCGCGCGTGTACAATTGGCTCCCGTTATTGTCCAGCACAAAGAAACCCGTGCCGTTGATCGCCGCATCGGTCGATACTCCAGTCGAGGAGATCGAGCCCCCGGTGAAATCGGTGCTGTTCGAGGCCACTTGCACCCCCGTCCCGACCTGAATCTGATCTCCCGATCCGGTCGCGCCCATCTCCTGGTAAAACAGATCGCTGAAGTTGGTCGTCTGCGCTTTGAAGCCGGTTGTGTTCATGTTCGACAGGTTGTTGGCAATGGTGTCCAGCGCCGTGGAATCGGCGTCGAGTCCGCTGAGTGGAATGTAAAAGTTGGGCATTGTGGATCTCCTCTGGTGTTGCTCAAGGTTGACGCAGGCCTTTGCCGGCCGGCGGGTGAACGAGCTTCATTGGCTCAGGACTGGCCGTTCAGGGCTTGCGCCACGCGATTCGCCGCGGGGTTGGCCGCGGGAATGCCGAGATTGCCGGGAGCGTATTTGATTCCGGAGGCGCGCGCCGCCGTGGTGCCGGCCATGGCTGCGCCGGATGCGGCGGACTGGGCCGCGGCCAACTTCCCTCCCCTGTGCGCCCCCGCATGAGCATGTGCATGTGCGTGCGCGTTTGCGCCGGTTACGGCTTTGCCGGCCGCGTTGGCCGTTGCGGCTTTGCCGGTAGCGTTGGCCGTTGCGCCGCTGGCCGGGCTGGAGGCGGAGTTGACGCTTGAACCTGTGGCCGGACTCCCGAGGTCCGTACTCAGGGTCTGATTGATGGAGATCAGTTGCTCCAGGCTGTTTACCTGCACCAGTTGGTTGATGTACTCATTGGGGTCGGTGTCCGCGGTCGGATCCTGGTTCTGCATTTCGGTCACCAGCAAGGTGAGAAAGTCATTGGCTGAGATGCTGGCCGAAGAACTGCTCGCACTACTCGTGCTGCTGGCGCCGCTGGTCGCAGCCGCCGTGCTGGCCATGGGCGTTGCGCTCTTGCCTGTCAGCGCTTGTCCCGCCGTCAATGGATGATGATTCAAGATTCCTGCTAACGCTGCCATTTTTCCCTCCCTGCTTTCCTTCTGCCCTACCCGGCCTGACCTGTCCGGCCCGATTGATAACCGGCCTTCCTGGGTCCGGCTTGCTGCTTTCCCTGCTCCCTGCTCCGAATTCCGCCCGGCTGCCTCACTTCTTATCTCGCCCTGCCCGGCTGCCTCGATCCGTCCGATTCCATGCCTCAGGCCATCACCGAAATATGAACGCCCCCTGGGATGACCGCCTGTGCTGTTGTTTCCGCCCTGCCGGCAAATGCCGGGACTTCCCGGCCGACCGGGATCCCCGGCGACAGGTCTTCGTCGCTGGGGTGATTGACCGGCGCCGTCAAGACGGGTTCGCTTGCCTGCGGGCTGGATTGCTGTCCCGAAGAGGCGCCCTGCCCCGTATCCTGTCCGGCCCCCTGATACATGTTCTGACCTGCGCCCTGGCCCATGCCGGACTCAGCCGGCCTGCCCTCGGGCGCGGCCAGGGTCAACGACTCTACCGGCGTGTGCTGCTCAGCCAGGTAGGCGTTCAATCCCGCCAGGTGACCGCCAAGCGCCACCGCCGCCTCCGCCGAACCGGGCACCAGGGCGGCATGCACTCCGCCGCCGCTCAAATCCGCTCGTACGCCTACCCAACCCAGAGCCGGGTCCTGAAAGCCCGCCTCCGCGCGATGGGCTCCGGCATGAACCCAGTTGGGCGTCCCTGTGGAACTCTCCGCATCCAGCGCGGCAAAGGTTTCGCGCATCGCCGCCGGAGCCGCAGTTCCGGCCGTATCTCCAGAAATTCCCCCGGCAGCGTTCATTGCTCCAGGCGCGCCGGTTGGATTGCGCGCCAGGGTGGCCGCATCCAGAGCAGTGCCGGCGGTTTGCTGCGCCAGTGAGTGCATGACCGGTTCGACCTGGCCCGGCCCGCGCGTCCTACTCGGCGCGGCCAGTGCCGGGGGCCGCTCGCCGCCGGCTGGGCTGGGCATTGCTGCATCAGGTGGCAAAGCCTGGGATGGGCCGGATTCCGTGGAAGCGGCATCGTCCACTGTGGACCGGATCTCCGCATCAGGGCCGGTCATTGGAGCCGGAACGGCTTCGATGCTCCAGTTCTCGCTCTGCGCTGGGATTGGAGATGGACTCGGCGTGAACGGATGAAGCGGCCCGCCGGCCGGAGCTTGAATCCGGCCAGACGGCGCATCCTGTTCGCCGGCAGTCAAGGATGCCGTCCCACCAGGAGCGGACGCGCCGATTCCGGCAGTGATTTCCTGGGGGCTCTCCTCTGTCGTCCCGCTGCGTCCAGCCGTCCTCGCGTCTCCGGCAGGAGCCGGCGTACTTATCTCTTGTTCTCCCTCCGCTTCAATCCCGCCCGCAGCCTGTTTTCCCATTGCGTCCGCCAGGCCGGCAACCGCGCCGGGGCGGACGGATGCCGGTGCATTCGAGCGGAGAGAATTCATATTGAAATCAATGGGCAGATCGGTGATGAGATCGGCCGGAAGCGATCGCGGCAGCCCGGCGGCGTCCGCCACCGGTATTGTGAAACTCGGCAGAAGCGTCGCCGCCGGCACACTCCCCATCGTTGCAATCGCCGGCGCCGGCGCCGTTCCGCTGGAGGCAGCTTCCGTTTTTGCGCTCTTACGCAAGGGGGCGTGCTGCGATTCGCTCACAGATTCAGCCGGAGCTAATCCCGTCCCCCCGGTCCCGGAACTGCCTGTTTGTGTTCTTCCCGGCATCGAAGCGAGCGCTACGCCGCTGGCCAGGGTCGAGGTTGCCGGGGACGCTTCTCGAGCGGCCTCTGTGAGCGCTGGATTGGAGAAGTTTTGAATTTCCTCCTCCGTCCCAGTCCCCCGCACGCTTGCTGAAACTTCGCTCTGGCCCGGCTCCGGACGGCTTCCCGGCCCGGTCTCAATCCCCGCAGCTAAGGATCGTGGCTGCTGGGCGGCCTCTGCCGGCGGAGTTCGAAAACCTCGCAGGGGCATCGCCGCCGGCGCCGTTCCGCTGGAGGCGGCTTCCGTTTTTGCGCTCTTGCCGGTACTGGCTGTATGCGTACTGTTGGCAGACGCTGCCGGCTGGGCGTTTGCCGGGCTCTTCACTGCCGGATTGGCAGCGGCTTGCCGGGGCACTCCCGATGCTGCGTGAGAAACAGAAATTCCAGCCCGGGAGCTCGAAAGAGAGAAGATCGTCGCGCCCTCCGCCGGAGCGCCTTGTTGCGCATTTGGCGGCCTCGATCGCAGAGATGATCCACCGGCGGAGGACGAGCTTGTTGCCGAGGCGCTTCCCGCAGTCTCTGCCAGCAGGCCTTCTGCGGCCGCAGGGTTTCCCTCCACTCCGGCTTCTTCTTCGCCGGAGCCTTTTATACCGGCGCCGAAAGAAGCCAGCATCGACTGCCAACTGGAGCGAAAGCTCTGTGCGCCCGGCACGGAAGAAGAAAGACTCTCGGCAACCGCTCCGGTCCATCCTGCGCTTGGCGCCTTTCCCGGCGCCCTTGCCCCAGGCTGACTCTGGCCCGGCTCCGGACTCCCTCCCGTCCCAATCTCGATCCTCGCGGCAACGGTCATGGAGTGAAACAGAGCAGATGCCGTGCCAAAGGGCGTAGAGGAGGGTTAGAGCATTGTCAGGAATGGGACCGCCGATCCCGATTCAGGAAACCCGTGCCTCACCAGCGTAAATTTTCGCTCAAGTTTCATGCGCCGTGCGATCGGTTCCCTGCGGGAGAGCTTTGGGAGTGGCTGCTCCGGTCAGCACCGCTTCGGCCCCTGCCCGGTGCAACTTGTTGCCGAACCAGTCGTCGAGCGCCTGCTGGCCGTGGCGGCCGGCTTCGACGGCGTCCCGGGCCTCGGTCTCCCGGATCAGGGTCTCGGCCTGGCGGCGCTCGACCCTGCGAGCCAGAAACTCCCGGCGCAGCGCAATCACATCGAGCTCCGCATCCGCGATCCTCGGAGCCAGCGCCGCGGCATGGCGGCCCGCCGCGCGCGTCTCTTCAAGACCAGCCAGCCGGTCGATCAACTCCCCGCTGTGGGCGCTCGCCGCGGCGAGCCGCCTGCCGCGGCGAGCCCGCTCGACGGTAGCCGCCAGCGCATTCTGCAAATTCCGCAGCTCGCCCAGCGCGGATTCCAGAGCCAGCCGGCTCTGTTCTTCTTCGAGATTCCGGATGCGAAGCAGGCGGCGCAGCGCGCGCGAGACGGCCATCGGCTCATACCTCCGCGCCCAGGGCCGCCAGGCGGCGCATGCAGTCTGCAAAACGGACCTGCTCGTGCGCCTCCTGGGTCAGGAAAGCGCGCATCGCTTCGCGGGCGCGCAAAGCGCGGTCCAGATCCAGGTCCGAGCCCGGTTTGTAGGCCCCGATGCGCACCAGATCCTCGGAGCGGGCGTAGACCGCCATCAGCCGGCGCAACAGAGCGGCCTGCTCGCGATGCTCGGGCTGGGTGACGGCCGGCATCAGACGGCTGATCGAGTCCAGCACCTCGACCGGCGGATACCAGCCCTCGGCAGCCAGGGCGCGGGAGAGCACCACGTGGCCGTCCAGCAGGGACCGCATCGCGTCCACCAGCGGGTCCTGCTGATCGTCGCCTTCCATCAGCACGGTGTAAAAGGCGGTGATCGAGCCCACGCGGAACTGCCCGGCGCGCTCCACAAGGCGGGCCAGCCGGCTAAAAACCGAGGGCGTATACCCCTTGGCCGTGGGCGGCTCGCCGGCGGCCAGGCCGATCTCCCGCGCGGCCATGGCGAAGCGGGTCAGCGAATCCAGCACCAGCAGCACATCCTTTCCCTGGGCGGCGAAGAATTCGGCGATGGTGGTGGCGGCCAGCGCCGCTCTCATGCGCATCAGCGGCGACTGGTCGGAGGTGGAAACCACGACCACCGAGCGCGCCCGGCCCTCGTCTCCCAAAGACTCCTCGAGAAACTCGCCCACTTCGCGGCCACGCTCGCCCACCAGGCCCACAACCGTCACATCGGCCTCGGTGTTGCGGGTCATCATGCCGATCAGCGTGCTCTTGCCCACTCCCGATCCGCCGAAGATGCCCACCCGCTGACCCCGGCCCACGGTCAGCAGAGCGTCGAGCACGCGGATGCCGGTGCCCAGCGGCCTGCGAATCGGAATCCGGTCCAGCGGCGGCCGCGCCGTTCCCTCCAGGCTCAGCGTGTGAGAGAGCTGCGGCGGCCTTCCCTCATCGATTGGATCCCCTTGCGCATTCAGCACCCGGCCCATCAGCGCCGCGCCCACCTCGATCTCGGGGTGGATGCCCATGGCCGCCACCGCATCGCCGAAGCGAATGCCCTCCGTCGTCTCCACCGGCATCGACAGCACATTCGAGCCGCGAAATCCGATCACCTCGGCCAGGTGAGGGCGGTCGAACTGGTCCCTGATCTCGCAGCACTCGCCCACCGAGGCCAGCGGACCCGCCGACTCGATGGTCTGGCCCACCGACTCGAGGACCTGCCCGCGCCAGCGCCAGGGCTGACCGCGCTCCAGGCGGCCGAAGTAACGGCCCAAAATCTGTGCCGGCGGCGTCAAGAGCGAATCTCCCTGACTGCGCCCTCCGCCTCGTCCGCGGCAACGGCAGGCTCGGCCCCGTGTCCGCCGGCGCGGTCGAAGAAGCCGCGTTCGATCTCTCCCAACTGGGCGCGAATCCCCAGGTCCACCGATCCCAGCTCGGTCTCGATCGCGCAGTCGCCCAGCCGCATCCCCTCCCCGGCAATCACAACCGGCTTCACAGCCAGGTTCGGCAACAGGGCGATGGCCTCGGTCCACAACTCCAGCTCGGCCGGTGGCACGCGCAGCCGCGCCTGGGTCGACGCCGAAAGCTGCCCCAGAGCCACCCGTACCGCCCCGGTCAAAAGCAGCGGGTCCATCTGCGCCTCGCGGCGCAGAATGCGTGCAGCCACAGCCAGCGCCAACTCCACCACCTCATGCTCCACTGCATGCAGATACCGGTCGCGTTCCTGGGCCAGGCTCTGGATCAGTTCGGCGGCCTGCCGCATGCGCCGTTCCTCCGCGGCCGACTGGGCCGCGGCCTGTGCATCACGCTCGGCCTGGCGACCCTCCAGCAGGCCTCGCTCGCGCCCAGCCTCGAAGCCCTTGCGGTTCTCTTCGGCCAGCCGCATCTCGAACTCGCCGCGCGGTACCGCCCCTCCCGCACCGGGAAACACAGGGCTCTGATATTCCTCGGCCGCGTCGGGCCACTCCCCATTCCCCGCCCCGCTCCAGAGCTCCGAGACCGGCAGGAGAGGCGCATGCGGGTCGACCGGATACTCGAAGGCCTTGACCCGCCCCGGCGCTCCGCTTCGAATTGCCGATCCCGTCTGCTGCAAGGAGTCTCCTTAGTTGTCAGTAGTCAGTAGTCAGTTGTCAGTTGTCAGTTGTCAGTTGTCAGTTGTCAGTTGTCAGTTGTCAGTTGTCAGTTGTCAGTGATGAAGCAAGTCACTCAAAACTGATGACTGAAAACTGACTACTGACAACTGTTACGCCAGCATCTCGTCTCCGGTCTCCAGCTTGAGAATTACCTTGCCCTCGGCCTCCAGCCGCCGGGCCAGGTTGAGGATCTCTTGCTGCGCCTGCGCTACCTCGCGCGAACGGACCGGCCCCAGCACTTCCATATCCTCCTTCAGCATCTCCACGGCTCTCGAACTCATAGACTTGAAGATCTGGGCGCGCAGCTCATCGTTGGCGCCGCGCAAGGCCAACGCCAACTGCCGCTTGTCCACTCCGGAGACGATCTCGCGGATGGTGGCCGGCGGCACCGTGACCAGATCCTCAAAGGTGAACATCAGGTTGCGGATCGCCAGCGCCAGCTCCGGCTGGCCATCCTCGATGGTTTCCAGAATCTTCTTCGACTCCTCCGCGTTGAGCCGGTTCAGCAGGTCGGCCACCGCCCTGAAGCCGGAATAGCTCTTGCGCCCGTTGTCGCCCACGCTCTCCAGGCGGCGGTGCAGAATGTGGGCCACCTTCTGCGCCATCTCCGGCGAAAACTGGCGCATCTCGGCCAGCCGCTGGATGGAGACCACCTTGTGCTCCTCGCTCAGGTTGTCCAGCACCATCGAGGCCCGCTTGGGGTCCAGGTGCGCCAGCACCAGCGCGATGGTCTGCGGATGCTCGGTGTCCAGCAACTTGCCCAGTTGCTGGGGGTCGGTGCGCTGCAGCTTGGCCAGATTGCCCTGCGCGGCCTCCTGGGAGCGGCGCACCAGCATCAGCAGGTCGTCGGCGCGCTGTTTGCCGAAGGTATCGAGCAGCAGACGGCTGGCATAGTCGAGGCCCCCGTGCATCATGAAGTTCTGGGTCTCCAGCAACTGCCAGAATTCCTCCAGAATCTCCGCCGAGAGCTCGGGCGTGATGCCGCGCAGGTCGGCCAGCTCCTCGGTGAGCCGCTGCACGTCCGCCTCCGGCAGAGCGCGCAGAATCTCCTTGGCCAGCTCCTCGCCCACGGCCACCAGCAGGACAGCCGCCTTGCGCACACCGGAGAGCTGCGCCGACTGGCGGCGCCGCGCTGACCCGCTCTCGTTTCCCTGCTCGGCCAAGACCCCGTTCCTTTCCCTGAATGCGCTCTTCCTCTTCTACCTCTGACTCCGCTTGCCCCGGCAGCCCCTGACTCCGCTTGCCCCCGCAGCCCCTGACTCCGCTTGCCCCCTGACTGCCCCCGGCTCCACTGGCCGTTTCTGTCTCCGTTCGCCTTGCCCGCTGCGCGCTGCCGAATCCGTTTCCGGCTTCTCCTGCTCGCCGAGACCAGGTGGCTAGTCGGAGTGAATCCAGCTCTGCAACAGGCGCGAGCTCTGCGTCGGCTCGCGCTTGAGGTGCCCGGAGACCTCCTCGAATATCTGCTGCGCCCTGACCCGCTCGGGGTCAACCTCGACCGGCTCAGCGGGTTTCAAAGCGGGCGGCGCAGCCGCCGCGCGGCTCGGCAACTCCCTGACCGCACCCTTGAATGTTCCCCTGGTCGCGGACCCGACGTAGCGGAGAGCGGGGCGCACCCCGAAGGCCACCACTACCAGCAAGCCAACCAGCAGAGCAGCGTACTTGACCAGCAGCGGCGAATTCTCCGCCGCAGACAGCACCTGGCCCGGCACCGAAGCCGGCTGAAGGGGACGATTCTCATCGAAGGCCAGATCCTGGACCGTGAGCAGGTCGCCGCGCGCCTGGTCGAAACCCACAGCCGCCTGGGCCAGCGTGGTCAGGTTGCTCAACTCGTCGGCCGTGCGGGGTTGCCAGACCGCTGCCTTTGCCTTGCTTGCAGCCTGCGCCAGCCGGTCGTTGACCACGATCGCCGCGGTCATTCGCCGCACCCTCCCCGGGTTCTCAATCACGTGGCGCACCGTCTTTGAGGCTCCGTAGGTACCGGACTCCGTTTTTGCCGATTGGGGCGCCGTTGTCTGCTGCGGGTAAACAGGCAGCGCCTGGGAGTTGGGCGCATTCGAGGCGGCGCCGGGGACTCCGGCGGCCACCGGCAGGCTGCCGGCCGATTGCTCGCTGCGCTGCATGGAAAGGGTCACCGTCTGGTCCGGATCGTAGCTCTCCTGGGTCTCCTCGGTGGCCGCCGGATCGTAGTCCAGAGTCACCGAGGCGCGCACGTTGCCGGCCCCCGTGACCGGCTCCAGAGTGGCGATCAGCTTTTCCTCGAGAATCTGTTCGGCGCTCAGCCGCATGGCCTCGGCGGTCTTCGGTCCCAGCGGCAGATGGCCGGCAGCATCCACCAGCACCACGCGGTCCGGGTTAAGCCCGTCCACGGCCGACGCCACTAAATTGCGAATCGCCTCCGGCTCGCCGTCGGCGAGCGTTCGATGGCGCAGCTTGATCACCACCGAAGCCTTGGCCGGGCGCTCCTGCTCGCGAAACAGCGAGTCGTGGGGCAGCACCAGGTGGACCCGCGCCGACTCGACGTCGGTGAGCGAGCCCACCGTGTGCTCCAGCTCTCCCTCCAGCGCCCGCTGGTAGTTGACCTGTTCGTCGAACTCCGAACCCACCCAGTTGGGCTTGTCGAAGATCTCAAATCCCAGCCTTCCGCTCTTGACGCCTCCCTTGGCCGCGGTCACGAGGCGCGCCTTGTCCAGTTGCCCGGCCGGAACCTCGATGCCCGTCCCGTTGGCGGTGGGCTCATAGGAGATCTGCGCCTGCGTAAGGACCTGGCCGATCTGGCGCGCATCCTCCGGGTCCAGGTCGGCGTAGAGAGTGCGCCAGTCGGCGCGCAGGCCGTACCAGAACAGGCCTCCGACCAGGGCCGCGAGCAGCGCCGATGCGGCCAGCGCCCAGAGCCGCTGCGCCGGCTGCATCTGGGCCCAGCGAACCCGGCCCAGGCCCCATAGTCCGGCCAGCCGGTCAGCCATCTGGGGTTGTCCGTGCGTTGCCGGCGCGCTCTTTTCCAACTGTGTTCCGGTGGCCATGGTCTCCGCTCTCAGTGGTCAGTCGTCAGTGGTCAGTGGTCAGCCGTCAGTAGTCGATGAGGCGGCAAGCAACTGACAACTGATCACTGACCACTGACAACTGCTTTCAAAACTGCATTCCGATCACCGACTGGTAGGCCTGGACCGCCTTGTTGCGCACCGCCAGCGCCAGCTCGAAGGCCATGCTCGCCTTTTGTGTGGCGATCATCGCCTGGTGGACGTCCACGCCGGAGCCGGTCATCAACCCGGTTACGGCGGCGTGAGCCTCGGACTCAAGTTGGTTCACCTGGCCAACCGCGTCGGTCAACAGATCGGCAAACGGCTGCGGCCCGGCGGCTGAGCTGCCGGTCAAAGTTGCGCTTGTCTGAACGCCGTCGCCGGAGAGGCCCGGCGATGCCTGAGATGCAGCGATCATGGGGTTGATTGCGGTTAACATTGGGTCTCCCTGCTCCTTCGGCCGGCGATTTCTGCCCTTCCCGCTCGCTCCCGGCGGGGCGGCAAACCGCGGCGGCAGCTAGGATTTGGCAATCTCCAGGGCCGAGGTGATCATGCCCTTCTCGGCCTGCACGGCGGAGCTATTCAGACCATATGCACGTGTCGCCCCCATCAGGTCCACCATCTCTGTGAGGGGATTAATGTCCGGATATGAAACATATCCGTCCGGCCCGGCATCCGGATGGCCGGGATCATAGCGTTTGAGCGGGGGCGAGGGGTCCTCGACCACGGCCGCAATGTGCACCCCCGGCGCCACCGGCCCAGAGCCGTTCATGGATCCGTTCAGATTGAGCGGGAGCAGCGGCGCCTGGAGTGAAGGCAAAGCCGCCGAGGCGAGGGTTCCTGGCGCCGCGGTCCCCGCCGCGGCATTCAAGGCGTTGGCGAACTCCGGATCGCCGGGGTTGGCGGCAAAGACCACGTGCTGGCGGCGGTAAGCGCCGCCCGAGGCCGTGCGCGTCGTCTCCGCGTTGGCCATGTTGGCCGCCACCACCTCGGCGCGCATCCGCTCGGCCTGCATGGCGCCGCCCGAGGTCTCCATCATTGCAAAGAGGTTCATCCTGCCGCCTCCTTTCACAGATGAATCCCTGCACGTCACGGTCCAAGCTACTTGCTGTCGGAGTGAATGGCGTCCAAGATGCTCTGATACTCCTCACGGAGCAGCGCCACGCCGGTCTTGAACCGGAGTTGCGCCTCGGCCAGATTCAGGCCTTCGCGGTCCATGGAGACGTTGTTGCCGTCGGGCCGGGCAATCAGCCCGTCTACGGTTTTGACGCGCACCGGACGCGGCGCCTGGCCCTGGTCCACTCCCGCCATCGCCTCCCGCATCTCGGCCTCGAAGTCCATGCCCACGGCCCGGTAGCCGGGAGTATCGATATTGGCCATGTTGGCCGCGGTCAGCTTGGCCTCGCTCACGGCCAGATCCAGGTAGCGCGCGATCTGGTCGCTGAGCTGGGTTGCAATCTGCATCGCCATCCGAAACCTCCCTGCGTCAACTCTCAGTACGCATTCATCTCAGTTCACGATGAGCAGCCAACTCCTGAATTCATGCACGGCATCGAGCTTCGTCCGCCTATGCCTGCCGGGCTGCTCAGTTCACCAAAAGCCCGAAGTCGAGCTCCCGTTCGGTCAGCACGGCCTCCTTGCCGGCAAGAATGGCGCCCCGTTCCAAAACATGTTCCAGTTCGCGGACATTGCCCGGCCAGTCGTGCATGGCCAGCCTGGCCAGCGCCTTCGGATCCACGCGCTTGACCGGAGCCTCGCGGCCCAGCCGTTGCATGAAATGATTCACCAGCAGCGGCAGGTCCTGGGCGTGCTCGGCCAGCGAAGGGGTGCGGATGAGGAAGACCGCCAGCCGGTAATAGAGGTCGGCGCGAAAGGTTCCCGCTTTGGTGTGCTCGGCCAGCGGCCGGTGCGTGGCGGCCACGATGCGCACGTCCACCCTTACGGTCTCGTTGTCGCCCACCCGCTGCAACTCCCCGCTCTCGACAAAACGCAGCAGCTTCGATTGCAGGGCCAGCGGCATCTCGCCGATCTCATCCAGAAACAATGTGCCTCCGTCGGCCGACTCGATGCGCCCGATGCGCCCCTTCACCGCGCCGGTGAATGCGCCGCGGGTATGGCCGAAGAGCTCGGCTTCCAGCAGCTCTTCCGGAATGGCCGCGCAGTTGATGGCGACAAACGGCTTGCGGCTGCGCGGGGAGAGCCGGTGCAGAGCCTCGGCCACCAGTTCCTTGCCGGAGCCGGTGGGCCCTTCGATGAGCACCGTAGACATCAGCGGGGCTACCAGGCGGACGCGGCGGCTGACTTCGAGCATGCAGGCCGCCTCGCCGACCAGCTCCGGCAGCCGGCCGCTGGACCCCGGCTCGATCCCCTGGGCGGGCAAATCAACCCGGATGGGTACGGGCGATAAAGAGATAGGCTGGGCCTGGGCCGCCGGCTCCGGCGCGGCATCCCGCGGCGTGGATGCTCGACGGGCTGCGGCAGAAGGAGCAGGAAGCGGCCAGGGGGCCGCGTGCACCGGGCCGGAGGCCGGGTTCGGCTTGTCGAGCGCGGGCGCCGTGTTCCACGCCGCCGTATCGGTATCCTGGATGCGGCGCAGGGCGTAGAGCAGTTCCTGGCGATAGGGGCCGCGCGGGCTCTCCTCGGCGGAGACGCCGCCCGCGGTCACCAGATCCACCTGCGGGAAACTGCCCCGGAAGTCCTTGAGAAACTCGGCCAGGTCGAGATCGGGCAACCAGGAGTCGACGATGATGGCCTCCGGAGGGGTGGCCTCGGCTTCAGCCCAGGCCTGGGCGCCGCCCTCGGCCTCGCGCACCTGCCAGCGCAGGCCGGTCAGAACCTCGGATATCCGCTGGCGGAAGCTGCTGTCGGCGCTGGCCACCAGAGCCGTGCGCGGCCGGATGCGGGTTGCGGGGGGAAGAATGGAAACCGGAACTGGCTGCATGGGTATTCTCCTGACTATCAAGCGGGTTTAAAAAAATTACTGCACATCCGAGACCAGGCCGGCTGCCGCGGGCTTGGCTTGGGGTACGGGAAGGAGCACGGGAGCGGCGAGGGCCAGATCGGTCTCCGCAGGCACCACATACCCCTGTCCGCGCACCGTCCGGATCAGCTTGCCCGGGGGCGGATCCTTGAGCTTGCGGCGCAGGTAGTTCACGTAGACGTCCACGATGTTGGTGGTCTGCGCCGGCTCCAGATTCCACACCGATTCCAGCAGCTCCACGCGCGAGACGCACTGGCCGCGGTTGAGCATCAGGTGTTCGAGCAGGGCAAATTCTTTGTTGGTGAGCACGATCGACTGGCCCGCGCGGCGGGCGGTATGGTCCAGCCGGTCCAGTTCCAGATCGCCGGCGCGCAACAGCAGCCGCGCCTCGCGCTTGCGGCGAAGCAGAGCCCGGCAGCGCGCCCGCAGTTCATGCAGGCTGAATGGCTTCAGCATCAGGTCGTCGGCCCCCAGGTCCAGGCAGCGGACGCGCGTGTCCACCTCCTGCCGGGCGGTCAGCACCAGCACCGGCAGGTCGGCGTCCAGAGAGCGAAACTCCTCCAGCACCTGCTCGCCGTCCTTGACCGGCATGTTCAGATCGAGAATGGTCAGGTCGGGCATCTCCTGGCGAAATGCCTCCATCGCGGCCCCTCCGTCGTAGACCAGGCGAACGCGATGCCCGTCGGCCTCCAGCCCGCGGCTTAAGAACAATCCCAACGCCCGGTCGTCTTCGGCGATCAATAACCTCATGGCAGCCTTTCTGTTGAGCAGCGTGCTTGACCCGCAACGCCTGCCTGCTCCAAATCATTCAACTTCCAGGCAGCCGGCTTAGCGCTCGCTAACCGGTGCTACCTCCTAACCTTCCAGCGTGGTGAAGAAAAACTCAAGATGGGAAGAAAAAAGGAGGCGAGGCGATTCCAGGATCGGCACAGGCAAAGGAAGATGTCCCAAATTGGCTCAGGCTTCGGGTCGTTCAATGACCGCGGTTTTCTTTCCCGCTCAACAAGCAGCCCGGCTTGGCGAACAGCATCTGTCTTCCCGGAGGGAAGACGCGAAAATAGCCCAGGCCCGGGGTCCCCGGCACGCGCGATTTTTTGCGTGCTGGGGTGGAGACTGAAGCGCAGCGCAAGCCTGGGAAAGCATCCCCATCAAGCTCTCGCGCCCCGGAGGGCCGCGTCGAATCTCTTCATCGGAGCCGAACAAGGCTCATGCGATTGCCCTGATCTGCCTATCCACGGCCGGTCTATCGTCTCGAACCCGTCTCCGGGGCGCGAAAGACCGCCTTGTCCAGGTACATCTCGGTATCGGCGCGGTCGATGAGCGACTTCAACGGCTCCTCCGGCTTATGTTTGGCTAATCCGAAGGAGGCATCGACCCGCACCTTGATGGGCTGGCCGTTTCCCTCGACCATGTAGTTGCCGCAGACCCATGCCCGCAGCCGGTCGATCTGCGCCTTGGCCTCGGGCAGGTCGCAATCCCGCACGATAATGAACTCGTCGCCGCCCAGCCGTCCTATTAGATCAGTGGCTCGGCTCGCCGAGCGCAACTCCGTGGCAAACTGCTTCAGCAGTTCATCGCCGACCAGGTGCCCATGCTCGTCGTTCACGAGCTTGAACCCGTTGATGTCGACGATGATCACGCAAAGCGGCGTTCCGGCTTCGATGCGCCGCTCGATCTGGTGCTCCACGCAAAGCCGGCTGCGCAACCCGGTCAGAGAATCGCTCGATGCAATCTCTTCGGCAGCTTCCAGCTTGGTCTGATAGGCAGAGACCTCGACCCGAAGCTGGTCGATGGCGGTCTTGCCTTCGGCGGCCATGCGATCGATCGAGCACTTCAGCTCCGTGGCGCTCCTCACAATCGAGGCGCGAATCACGGTCAGGTCGTCGAGCTTGGCGATCTGGTTCAGCCGCGCGGTAACCTCGTTCAACTGCTGGGCGCAACGCTGGTCTCTCTCCCCCACCGATTCGGCGGTGCGCGCCAGAACCAGCAGCAGTTCCTTCACCTCGCCGGTCTTCTGCAGGTAGTGTTTGGCCGTGCGCCGGCCCCAATCCTGCAACTGCTCCTGAACGCTTCTCTCCGCGCCTTCGACGGCCTCGCGGGTCACGGTCCGGGAGAGTTTCTCACTCAGTTTCTGCAGGGCGTGTTTCAGTCCCTCGCCCAGCGCGGGGCAGGCGTCCAGGCTGTACTTACCCGTCTCCTGCAACGCGGAGCAATAGGCTGAAATGGCCGCCGGGAGCAGCTCCTTCGCGTCCGGCGCAGCCAGTGTCTCTGCGCGATCCGCGATCTGTTCCAGCGGGTCGCCGTCGATAGCATCCAGGTACCTTTTCAGCGAGATCATCTGTCCTCTGTTGAACGCTCTCCGCGCAGGGCTCACGCGCGGATGGCTTACCTCCGGCATATCGGCAACATTCTGGATTCTCATTAGCTCCGGATGTAGGATGGCTTGGCGCGAACTGTGTATGCGCCGTTCCTACTATGCTGGCAAAGGAGATACGGGCCATGAAACGCAAACTGTCCCCGCAGCCCTGCGTGCGCTGCCAAAGACAAACCTCGCGAAGACGGGAAGGCAGGCCCGCGTGCCTGCGATGCTGGGTGGTGTTGACGGGCCTCGAAATGGACAAAAAGATGCGCCGCATGGGCAAGCTCAAAGGCACGCACGGGCGCTCCTGAGCTATTTTTTTGCCAGCCGCTATTTTGCCTCAAACCTGCCGCTCACAATGCCCAGGCCCGCATAGGGGGCAACAATCCAATCGTTCATGGGATGCTGCTCTTTACAGTGCAGGCACATCGTCGTGGCATTCTGAGTCCCGCAGCCCGGGCAAACGGCTCGGGTTTGAAAGGTGTCGAACGGTTGCCCGCAGTGCCCGCACTTCCATTTGGCTCCTACTGGTGGCGCTGTCCGGCAGCCTGGGCAGGCAAATCCTTCCCGGCGCTGTACTTTTTCATCACGTAACAGCGCCTGCGCGTACCGCAATCCGCCCCAGCAATTCATCAGCATAAAGACTGAAATCGCCCCCAACCAGAAGGAATGTAACCACAAGGCGAGTCCGACGAACGCGGTGATGCCCAGCAAGCCGAGAACCGTGGCCGCCATCAGGCTGCGGGCGCGTCCCAGCACAAACCAAAGCAGGGAGCGAAGTATCTGGCCGCCATCCAGGGGATAGATGGGCAGCAGATTGAAAACCAGCAGAGACACATTGATGAACAGGACTGCCCGCAGGAAAAAATAGGCATCGTGCATGGTGTGCGCCCATCCCAGCGACCGGCCCGCCATAACCGCCGCCAACAGCAGCGGCAGCAGCGCCACGTTGACCAGAGGACCCGCCGCGATGCTCCATAGTGTGGCGCCCGGCCGTTGCGGCGGATTCACATACGCCACGCCGCCGAAAGGCCATAGCAGGATCTGGTTTGCCGTTCCCCCCACTTGCCGGCAAGCCAGGGCGTGCCCGAACTCATGCAGCAGCACAATCGAAAACAGCGTCAGATACTCCAATACGTTCCACATGATCGAGGTGTACCTGCCTCTGCGGCGCTCAATTTCAAATATCGCCACAAGAAACCAGGACCAATGCAGAAATAAATCCACTCCGGCGAGGCGAAATAGATGGATAGAGCCTTGACGCGCATTCGGCATGTGGGTAGCTTTCCTTTTTCGGATTCTACCGGCTGTCAACCTGCTCTGTCATTTCATGAAAGAACATCCCTTCTTCATCGGCTTCACGGCAAGCGTAATGATCGGCGAGTTGGTGAGGCGCTCGCACATGGGAACGGCAATACAATGGTCCAGGCATGATTGCAGGGCCCTAATCGATGGCATCGGTTTTGCGCGCTCAAAGCAGGCCAGCCCCTGAAGGTTTGCTATGAACGAAGAAGAGCGGAGTTCGAAGCTGGCCTGGCTTGCCCACTGCAAGGAAGGTGCGGAAAAAGCCTACGACGATATGTATGAGGCGCATTCCTTCCGCGACGCGAACGACTGCTACCGCGATGCCAAGGACTACTTCTACGCCGCCATCGGCCACGCCGAGGACCTCGGTTTGCCGGAGGAAGCGGAGGCGCTGCACAAGCGCCTGGAGCACGTGAGAGCGGTCTTCCGGAGCCAGTTTGTGCAGTGATCGAAAAAAATACGAAAAAAGGCTTGACACGGTTCGCTTTTTATTCGCTATAATGCGCCCATGGCTGTTACCCGAAGGCAAAAAGAGATTCTCGACTTCCTCGAGTCGTTTGTGGCCCGCAACGGCTACTCCCCGTCGTTCGAGGAGATTGCGCGCGGCATGGAGCTGAAGAGCCTGGCCACCGTGCACAAGCACATCACCAACCTGGAAAAGAAGGGGATGCTGGACCGCGTGCATAACCGCAGCCGCTCCATCGACGTGCTGCCCCCGGGCGCGCGCACCCGGTCCAGTGACAAGCTGCCGCTGGCCGGCCGCATCGCCGCCGGGCAGCCGGTGGAAGCCTGCGAGACGCCGGAGACTATCTCGCTACACGACGTGGTGGGCAACCGCGACGTCTTTGCACTCGAAGTGCGCGGAGACTCGATGCGCGACGAGCACATCATCAGCGGCGATTACGTGCTGGTGGAGCGCGCGCGGACGGCCCGCCAGGGGGAGATCGTCGTGGCCCTGGTGCGCGGCTCAGAGACCACGCTGAAGCGCTTCTACACGGAAGGCAACCAGGTGAGGCTGCAGCCGGCCAACCTGGAGATGGAGCCCATCTACGTTCCCGCGGCGCAGGTGGCCATTCAGGGCCGCGTGCTGGGCGTGCTGCGCAAGTATCGATAAAACAGGGACTAGGGACTAAGGGACTAGGGACTAAGGGACTAGGGACTAAGGACTAAGGGACTAGGAAATAGTAGTCAACGATCAGGAATAAGTCGAGCATCCCATCCTAGGTTTATGCGTAAAGTGATTTGCTCAGACGACGTGCTTTCTAGTCCCGAGTCCCTTAGTCCCTGCTTTTCTCACGCCAGTAAGCGATTTACCTTCTCTTCAATCACTTCCTGGGCCACGAAACCCACAACCTGATCGGCCACCTTGCCGCCTTTGAAGAACAACAGCGCTGGAATGCCGCGAATGCCGTAGCGCGACGGGGTTGCCCCGTTCTGATCCACATTCACTTTCGCCACCTTCAGCCTGCCCGCGTAGTTTGCGGCTACGGCGTCCACGGCTGGCGCTATGGACTTGCAGGGACCGCACCAGGTAGCCCAAAAATCCACCAGAACCGGCTGCTCGCTTTTGAGCACCTCCTGGTCGAACGTTGCATCGCTCACTTCCAAGACTCCCACTCCCACTCCAGCCATGATTCTCCTTGCGGCTTCCGTACTTTAGTCTACCGGCAACCGTGCTTCTATAAGATGCGTCTGCCTCGGGAAAGTCGCAAACCGCGCCTGAACCGTAAACAGCCAATCGATCTGTGCGGAGAATAGCTCCCGGGCTCAAATGCGGCGTGATGCAAGCGACTGGCTTGCTCCGTCCGTCAAGAAGCGGCAGACCGCCAGTTCCGGCTCCGGCAGGCCTTTGAGAGCCTTGCGGATGGCGGCCGAGGCCTCTGCCACGCTCTCCTCGCTGCCCACGACCACAAGCACCGCGGGGCCTGCGCCGCTCAAAGCCACTCCCAGAATGCCTTGCTCTCCTGCCAGCGGCAGCAGGGGCGGCAGCATAGGGCAGATCGCAGCGCGGTAGGGCTGGTGAATGCGGTCCTTCATGGCCACGCGGAGCAGATCCCCCCGCCCTTCAGCAAATGCCAGTCCCAGCAGAGCCGCGGATTGGATGTTGGCTACGGCGTCGGCGCGGGAGTAAATGGAGGGAAGCGCTGCGCGAGCCTGGTTGGTGGACAAAGGCTCCGCGGGAACAACCACGATGGCCCGCCACTCGGCTGCAGGTAGAACGCGGGCCACATGCACGGTCCTGCCTTCACATGCGGCGGTGACAAACCCGCCCAGCCAGCAGGCCGCGGCGTTGTCCGGGTGGCCTTCCAGTGCGCAAGCCTCTTCGAGGATGCGCTCGGGGCTCCAGCCAAGCTGGCCAAAGTGCACCGCCAGAGCGATGGCTGCCAGCCGTCCTGCCGCCGACGAGCCGCATCCCTTCCCCAGTGGAATGCCGTTCACCATGCGCAGAGCCAAAGGCACAACCGGCCGGCCGTTGCTCTTGAGCAAATCCTCGTAGGTCTCCAGGATGAGATTGTTCTCAATCCGTGAGCAGCGCTCCCGATCCCGCCCCGTAGCCGCAATCGAGAACTCCGCCGCCGCTTCAGCCTCCATCTCGAGAGAAAGGTCCAGGGCCACGGCTACGGCGTCGAAACCAGGGCCAAGATTGGCGGAGGTAGCGGGCAGGCACAGCCGGAGAATTCCAGCGTTTGTCCCCACAGCGTCGCTCATCCCGCTCTGCCCTTCATCGCCGTCATCACCGCGGCCGGCGTGGCCTCCACCGCCATTGCATCCCGCCGCAGAGCGTCGATCTCCGCCTTCAGGCCAACCGTCTCCTCGTCCTTCAGGAGCGTTCCGCGATGGAATTCGATGGTGTAATCGGCATCCTTGAGCATGTGTCCGGTGAGCACCAGAACCACCGTCTCGCCTGTAGCGATCTTGCCCTGCGCGCGCAGCTTCTTCAGCCCCGCCAGGGTCACGGCCGAAGCCGGCTCGCATCCCAGTCCCTCGGCGCCAATCTCGGCCTTGGCCATGGCGATCTCCGCCTCGGTCACATCCAGGCACCATCCGCCGGTCTCCTGGATCGCCCTCGCGGCCTTGCGCCACGAAGCCGGATTGCCGATGCGGATGGCCGTAGCCCGCGTATGCGCCTCCACCGGCTCCAGCGAGGCGCCGTTAGTCTCGGCCAGACTTCGCACCAGCGGATTGGCCCCCTCCGCCTGGATCACTGAGATCTTCGGCATCCGCGCCACCAGCCCCAGTTCGTGCAACTCGCGAAAGCCCTTGCCCAGCGCCGAACTGTTGCCCAGGTTGCCGCCGGGAACGATCAGGTGGTCGGGCACATTCCAGTCGAAGGCTTCGGCAATCTCGAAGGCCGGCGTCTTTTGCCCCTCCAGCCGGTAAGGATTGACGGAATTGAGCAGGTAGATGGGCGCTTCCTTCACAATCTGCATCAGCAGGCGCAGGCAGCCGTCGAAATCGGCCTTGATCTGGCAGGTGACGGCGCCGTAGTCCATGGCCTGCGACAGCTTGCCCCAGGCGATCTTGCCCTCGGGAATCAGCACCAGGCTGCGCAAGCCGGCGCGGGAGGCATAAGCGGCCATGGAGGCGGAAGTGTTCCCGGTCGACGCGCAGGCCACCCACTCGAACCCTCGCTCCTTGGCCACGCTCATCGCCGCGGTCATGCCCGTGTCCTTGAAGGATCCTGTCGGGTTCATTCCCTGGTGCTTGCCGAAGAGCTGGTCGATTCCCAGCGCCCTGGAGGCGCGGGTCAGGTGATAGAGCGGCGTATTCCCCTCGCGCAGGGTCACGGCGTTGCCAAAGCTGTCCAGAATCGGCAGCAGTTCGCGGAATCGCCACACGCCGGAGTGATCCAAATCCTCTGACGAGCAGCGCCGCTCCCGCCAAAGCCACTTCAGAGCGCCCGGATTGGGCCGGTCAGGCCCCCGGCGCTCGGTCCAGCCGGGGTACTCCACTTCAAACAGGTCTCCGCAGAGGACGCAACGGAAGTCCGGCTGGGCTTCCGCGCCTGCGATCCGCGCCCCGCATCCGAAACAGCGCAACTGGTGCAAATTGTCGTTCATGCCTGAAGATAGGGTAGCAGTTCAGCACGCCAGTTCAGCACACCAGCGTGATCGGGACTCCACAGTTTCACAGTGTGCGTGTTTCTGTGAATTCGGCAAAGCGGCAAGGAGGGGCGCCCCCCGTTTGCGGTTTGGCAGGAAAAGCATGGGAGGGCAAGCCAACCGTAGGCTTGACAATTGTATATATGAAGAGCGATATTCATATATACAGGAGGAGCAAACATGCCTGTCACTCTCACATCGATTCGGCTGGACACTAAATTAGCGGATGAGGCCGTGCGCGCCCTGGGGGTCAAGTCAAGGACGGAGGCCGTGCATGTGGCGCTCAGGGAGATTGTCAGATTGAAGGGTTTTAAGAAGCTGATGAAGGAACACGAAGGCAAGTTGACCTTCGCAAACTACGACAAGTGAGATGGTGATCTTCGACAGCTCGATTCTTGTCGATGACCTTCGCACCGGTCGTCACAGCCAGCGCATCGCTGCCCTCGATGAATTGGTGCGCACCTCCGCCGTTGTCCTCGCCGAGCTCTGGCGTGGCGCGGCAACGCAGGCGGAGCAAGCTCTCCTTCGCACTCTTGAGCGAAACTACCCCATCCTTACTCCTACAGGGAAGAATTGGCTCGAGTCCGGTCAGATTCTCGGGAAGATGCAGCGCAATCAAGGCTTCGAGCCGCGTAAGCTGCGCGATCTGCACTTCGATGTGCTGATCGCTCTCACCGCCCGGTCCTACGGCGCCTGGCTGATCACGAACAATCGCGCGGACTTCGAGTTGATTAGCGAATACCTGGATTTCAAGCTGGAAGTCTGGTAGTTCGCGCTATCCCAGGTCCGAAAATCCGGACCTGGGGCACCCGGCCCACATCTTAGAGTTGCTACATAGAATTGGGTGCCCCAGGTCTCGATTCTGAGACCTGGGAGAGCACGAACCCCACCATCACCGGCTCCATCTCCAGCCGGATGCCGAAGCGGGCTTCGACGGCATCGGTAATCCTGTCTGCCAGAGCTAGAATCTCCGCCGCGCTTGCACCGCCGCGATTAACCAGCGCCAGCGTATGCCGCGAAGAGATCCCCGCCGCGCCCAGCGCATAGCCCTTCTTGAAGCCAGCCTGCTCGATCAGCCACGCCGCCGGCACTTTGACCAAACCTATGTTGCCAGCGCCTTCTTCGGCTGGAAAACGCGGCGGCTCTTTCTCGCTGCACTCCGCGATGCGCCTCACCTGCTCCTCGCTCACCACTGGATTCTTGAAGAAGCTGCCCGCGCTGCGGCAATCGGGATCTCCATCCACAAGCAGCATTCCCTTGGACCGGCGAACGCGGCGCACCACCGCCGCCACCTCGGCCAGGCTGGCTTCTCCGCCCTCCGGCCGGCTCTCCAATACCGCTCGTTCCAGCTCCGCATAACGCAGCGTAGGCGCGCCGCCGGGCGTGAGCCGGTAGTCCACGCGGGTCACGATATACCGTCCGCGATCGACCGAGTTGAAGCGGCTGCGGCGGTAGCTGAAACCGCACTCGGCGGCAGTAAATTCGACGAATGCCTCCTGCCTCAGGTCAAAGGCCCGCACCCGCTCGATGACCGATGCAACCTCCTGCCCGTAGGCGCCCACATTCTGCACTGGAGTCCCGCCCACCGTGCCCGGAATGCCGGCCAGGCACTCTAAACCCGCACACCCATCCTCAATGGTCTGCTGCACGCAGTGCTCCCAGTCCTCGCCGGCCGCAACCTGGTAGGTCAGGGCTTTACAGGCTGCTGAAAAACCCTGCTTTGTGTCAGGGCACGACTTCACCGGGGTCCCCATCGACAGGTCTTCGTCGATGGAGTGGGGCTTCAGTCGTGCCGCAAATGCAGCAGATTGAGCCTGGGCTTTAGCCCCTGAGGTATGCTCTGCGGGGATTCTGCTCGAACAATCATCCTGATCCTCAACTGGCGCGACTACGATTCCGCGCAATCCCACCCGCAGCACCAGGCCATCGAATCCGGCATCGGAGACCAGCAGATTGCTGCCCCCGCCCAGCACAAACAGCCTCGTCCCGCGCTCCCGCGCCCATGCGGTCGCCGCAACGACCTCGTCTTCGCTGGCAGCTTCCACAAACCAGCGCGCCGGCCCTCCGATGCCGAAGGTGGTGAAGGGCGCAAGCGGCTTGTTTTCTTCAAGGAGCATCGGCTCCAGCCTACACCACGGGGTTTACCGTTGGAGCATCCTCCGAATTGGTGCAAAATGATCCGCAATCGTTAAGATGCTTTTTTATCAAGAAAAAGCAGCCCTTCGCAATTCTTCACTTTTCCGCGTGAATTCGGGGAATGCTCTAAAATGGTTACAGGCAACTTCCCTGCCGGAGGCAAACATGTACCCAGAACTAATGGTCATTTCGATGCGCGAAGAACTGGTGCGCGCCGGCATCCAGGAATCCCGGACCGCCGAGGACGTAGACGCGGCGCTGGCCCAGCCGGGCACAACCTTGTTGGTAGTGAACTCGATCTGCGGCTGCGCGGCGGGCAAGATGCGCCCCGGCGTGCGCCTTGCGCTCACCAACTCCGCCAACCTTCCCGACTACAAAATCACCGTCTTCGCCGGCCAGGATCGCGAAGCCACCGAGCGCGCCCGCGGCTACTTCGAGGGCCATCCACCCACCTCCCCCGCCGTTGCCCTTCTGCGCGACGGCAAGCTGGTCTACCTCATGCAGCGTTCCGTCATCGAGCAGGCCACCGCCCAGCAGATTGCCGGAGAACTGGTCCGCGCCTTCGACGAGTTCTGCGCTAAAGCGACGGCGTAACTACAGATCGCAAACTCCGAAGAACGCCGAACGGCCTCCCGCATGGGAGGCCGTTCGGCTGTGCTGTTTGCTTTCCCTGAATCAGTCGCCCTCTTGCGCCTTGGCCAGTTTCTGCACCTTGCTGTGCCTGATCGAGTAGCCGAAATAGATCACCAATCCGATCAGCAACCAGCCCACCATCACGGTCCAGGTGATGAGCGGGAGATTGCTCATCAGGTAGAGAGCCGAGAGAATGCCCAGGATCGGCACCAGCGGCACCAGCGGCGTCTTGAAGGGCCGGTGCAGGTCAGGATGGCGCACGCGCAGAACCCACACCCCGGCGCAGACGATGGTGAAGGCCAGCAGCGTGCCGATATTTACTAGTTCGGCGAGCCGGCCGACGGGCAGAAAGGCGGGCAGAATGGCCACTACAACGCCCACCGCGATGGTGGAGATCCAGGGCGTGCGGAACCTGGGATGGATGGCCGAGGCCCACTTGGGCAACAGGCCGTCGCGGGACATGGAGAAGAAGACCCGCGACTGGCCCAGCAGCATGACCAGCATCACCGTTCCCAGCCCGAAGACCGCGCCGATCTTCACCAGCAGCGAACCCCAACTGACGCCGGTGGCGTCAATGCCCAGCGCCACCGGGTCGGCCACGTTCAGCGACTTGTAGTTCACCAGGCCGGTCAGCACGGTGGAGACCAGGATATAGAGAATGGTGCAGATCACCAGCGAACCGAGAATGCCGATAGGCATATCCTTCTGCGGATTCTTCGACTCCTGGGCAGCCGTCGAGACGGCGTCAAAACCGATGTAGGCGAAAAAGATGGAGGCCGCGCCTGTGGCAATGCCTCTGAGGCCGAAGTTGCCGTGCCCATCCGAAGGCGGAATGAACGGGTGCCAGTTAGCCCAGGCCAGCGCCGGATGGTGCAGCAGGAAGTACGCTCCCAGAACCAGGAAAACGCCCACCACGCTCAACTTTACGAATACAATCGCGGTGTTCAGGTTGGCCGACTCCTTGATGCCGATCACCAGAACGGTCGTGACCGCCAGAATGGCCAGAATCGCCAACAGGTTGAAGAGCCCGGTGGCGTGCGGCAGCCCCGCCGATGCGGTTCCCGGCGGCAGCGAAGACAAAGGCAGCCAGCGTTCGTGAAAAAAGACCAGCACAGTTCCGGGCGTCGCCGTCAGTTGCGGCGGAAGGTAGATATGCAACTGCTGCAAGAGGCTGTTGAAGTAGCCGGACCAGCCGGAGGCCACCGTAGCCGCGCCAAATCCATACTCCAGCCCCAGGTCCCAGCCGATGATCCAGGCCACAAACTCGCCCAGCGTGGCGTAGCCGTAGGTGTAAGCCGAGCCGGCGATGGGAATGATGGAGGCAAACTCGGCATAGCACAGCCCGGCGAAGCCGCATACCACGCCGGCCAGCACAAAGCTCAGCGCCACCGCCGGCCCGGCGTGCAACGCCGCGGCCTGCCCGGTGAGCACAAAGATGCCCGCGCCGATGATGGCGCCAATGCCAAGGGTGATCAGGTTCAGCGCGCCCAGCGAGCGCTTGAGCGTGTGTTCGCCCTGTTCGCCCGCCTCTTTCGAGAGCATGGACATGGGTTTGATACGAAGCAGCCTGGACATAAATGAGGGACTTCCTCCTATGTAGTTCAATCCATTTTTACTAGAACTGGTTGCATAGACCCCGTTTTGAAAGGGCACGACCGGGGTACCGGGGAACCCTCTGGGTCGGAGTCGCGTGCCGTAAAAGGCTCATAAAATCCGGGGCTTTAGCTGTGAAGTTTCAATAGGTTGTTGTCCATTCGGTCGAGAACTGGGAAGCTGAAGTTGCGAAACAAAAGCAATCCCAGGAGACCGAATGGACTATCACTATCATGCTCGACTGAC
>Ga0187880_1000121_pt1 | contig 64351 bp, 62 predicted proteins | sample June2016WEW_19_4_FD_132998 | JGI IMG/M metagenome (GOLD analysis project Ga0187880, IMG submission 132998) | Peatland microbial communities from SPRUCE experiment site at the Marcell Experimental Forest, Minnesota, USA - June2016WEW_19_40 | ecosystem: Environmental > Terrestrial > Soil >... | reverse complement strand
TGATCACCACCGAGCATCCCAGGGGGGACTTCCTTTCCGATCACGTCTCCAGGTCCTCCATCGCCCCGAGGACCTGTGCACTATTCGTGCTCAGAACTGCGCACTATTCGTGCTCACCCACACGGCACGAGACGGTATGAGGCGGCACTCAGCCACCACAGGTTGGTTGGGGATTCGTGTCCACGGCGACATCCAGCGATACGCCGTAACACGCCAATCGGCGCACTTGAAAACCGAAAGGGCCGCCAAGCCCTCGGGGGTTCGAATCCCTCTCCCTCCGCCAAAGGCGTCGGCAGATGGCGCCGTGGGCCCTCGTGAAATCAGACGGGATCGAGGATGACGACGGGGATGCGTCGGTCAGTCTTGGCCTCGTAGCCGGAGAACCCGGGGTAGGCTTGCTTCTGCTTCGTCCAGATCGGCTCTCGTTCGTCAGCACTAGCGGTCCGGGCTCGGAAGCGCCGTGTTTCAGTGCCGATCTCTGCGGTGACGTCAGGCTTCGCCACCAGGTTGTGATACCAGCCGGGATGAGTCGGGGCACCGGCCTTGGAAGCGAATACGGCAACTCGGCCGTCGCCGAGGTCCTGGTACATCATAGGGCTGACTCTTTCCTGACCGCTGGGGGCACCGACAGTGTGAAGGAGCAGCAGCGGCGCACCGGCGAAGTTGCCTCCGACCTTTCCGCCGTGGGCGCGAAACTCCTCGATGGTCCTGCAGTTCCAGTCGTTGGCTTGATCCATGAGCGAACTCATGCCTGTCTCCTCGCGTCTTTCCGGCGGTCTGCGCAGGCAAGCGTACGCATGCACGTCGAAACCGTGGTGTTTGCGGCGCGCGCCTTCCTCATTTCACTGCTGGGAGAGCCACCGAGTATCTACCTGACCTGCGACTGAACGGCCTCCGGCGGGAGGCGGCTGCGCGAAGTCCACAATGTGCCGGTGGCAACCCTGATCGTCCACGGCGGAGCCGGGCGGTGGGACCCGCGGATTCCGCGCGCGGAGATCGACGCCGGTCTGGACCGGGCGCTCGAGACCGGCTGGCGCGCTCTCGAGGACGGAGCGCTCTCCGCCGTGGTGGCCGCGGTCACCGCGCTCGAGGACGATCCGCACTTCAACGCCGGTATCGGAGCGGTTCGCAACGCTGACGGCGAGGTCGAGCTGGACGCCGGGGTGATGACGGCCGAAGGACTGCGGACAGGTGCCGTCGCCGGCATGACCGACTCGGCCAGGCCGGTGAGCGTGGCCCGGGCCGTCCTGGAGGACGGCCGCCACGTCCTGCTGGCCGGCGCCGGCGCCTCCCGCTTCGCCGCCGAGCGGGGCCTGCCGGTCGCCGACCGGGAACGCCTCCGGGAGTCGGCAAGAGCGCTTCCGGGCAGCGCCGGAGGGACGGTCGGCGCCGTCTGCCGGGACGACCGCGGCGGCCTTGCGGTCGCGGTCTCGACCGGCGGCGTCAGCGGGAAGGTCCCCGGGCGGGTCGGCGACAGCGCCGTCTGCGGTGCCGGCTTCTACGCCGACGCCCCCGGCGCTGCCTGCGCCACCGGGCAGGGTGAGGCCTTCATCCGCCTGGCCGGCTGCCGGCGGGCGGTCGAGATGCTCGCGGCCGGGGTGGACGCCCCGACCTGCGCCGCCCGGCTCATCGAGGAGCTGGCCGAGCGTGCGGGCGGTGAGGGCGGGATCATCGTCGTCGACGCGGCCGGCCGTCCCGGCGTGGCCTGCAACACCCGGGACATGCCCTGGGCCTGGCGGACGGAGGCCGGAGCCGCGCGCTGGAGCCCCACGTAGCCGGCGGGCGGGCCAACCTGCCGTACCGGTGGCGTCGCCGCAGCTGACACTGCTACCGTTCTCGGGCTCTTGGCTTGGCTGTTGGAGCCCGCGTACCGCGCGGGGCAGTCCGTTCCGCGGACCTGGCGCGCCGCTCCAGGCCAGAGACCGACTCCTCCAACATGCGCTTCATCAGGCGCTGGTAGGGAACGCGCCGCCCCGCCGCGATCCTCTGGATGCGATTCAGCAGGTCTTCCGGCATTCGGATCGTGATCGACCGCGTGGGCCCCTGTGAGTCGCCGAAGAGACGATCGACGTAGGAGCTGAACTCCTCGTCGCTCATCGCGTCGTAGGGATCGTGGAAATGCTCAACTGAGAGGATCTGCTCATCCTCCGTCTTCTGTCGTGCTGTCATCTCTGCACCCCCGAATCACTGATATGTCCGCGACGAGCGTGAACCCGGAACGCGTCCCCATCGGCGAGCTCCACGAAGGCCACCACGAGCGCTTCTCCCCCACGGTTGCGCCCCGCCGCAACGACGGTTCCGTGGGTAGGGTTGTGCGCTTCCAGCCGATCCGGATCCGCAAGCACGTCTTCGACATCCTCCTTGCTGACCCCACGCTCGGGATGATCCTCGGTGATGTGCCGCAGGTTGTGCTCCCTCCAGACAGCTCGGCGCGGCTTCACCCTGCCAGTATGGATGGCGTACATACAGGCGTCAATACCGTGAGGTCAGGGCCAGTCGGGCTCCCTGCCCTTCTTCGGTGCGCGCAACTACCCCCACCCGTACCCCCATGGCGGCGGCACGAGACGGTATGAGGCGGCACTCAGCCACCACAGGTTGGTTGGGGATTCGTGTCCACGGCGACATCCAGCGATACGCCGTAACACGCCAATCGGCGCACTTGAAGACCGCAAGGGCCGCCAAGCCCTCGGGGGTTCGAATCCCTCTCCCTCCGCCAAGTTGTATTGATGCATAAGGGGCTTTCCCCTTGCTAGAGGCCGCGGCGAAACGTGGTTCTGTTTGCTCCGATTCTGCAGCCGTACCCCCACCCAAGCTGGAGACGGCCCGCCTGACGGACCGCCACCGGGTGGGGTCGGTCCCTGACTGGTACGGGTTCACCCTCTCCTTTCAGGGAGTGCTGCTGGAGGGGACGGAGGTGGCCTTCATCGTCCTCACCTTCGGCAGCAACCAGAAAGGCATCCCGCTGGCGGCCGTGGCCGCCGGCATCGCCGCCCTGGTGGTGGCGGCGGCGGGCTTCGCGGTGCGCGCCCCGCTGGCCCGGGTGCCGGAGAATGCCCTCAAGGTCCTGGTCGGAGTGATGCTGACCGGTTTCGGCACCTTCTGGGCAGGCGAGGGGGCCGGGGCTCGCTGGCCAGGGGCAGACGCCGCGCTGCGGGTGCTGCTGCCCGCCATCGCGGTGCTCGCCATGCTGCTCGCCACCGCCCTGCGCCGCCAGCACCGGCGCGGGAGCGGGGAGCTTCAGCGGCATCCCCGCCCGCGGAGGCAGGCTGGCGACGCGCCGGCTGCGCGCCTTCGGCGCCTTCTGCTACGAGCTGGTGATCGGCGACGACTGGCGGCTCGCGGTGGGACCGGCCGCGGCCGTGGGGTCACCTACGGGGTGCACCGGACCGGGGCACCGAGCTGGTGGCTCCTGCCGATGGCCGTGCTCGTGCTCCTTCCCTTCAGCGTCTGGAGGGCCGGCCGTCACCGCATCTGACGCCGCCCATCCGCGCGGCGGGAAGACGGCGTAGGACCCGCAGTACGGGGGCGAGAGGTCGTGGAGAACGGCCTGCGCCTGGTCGGCTCGCCGGCCCAACGCGAGGACATCGAGGTTAGGGGTGCGTGCTTGGCGACGCGGTGGAGTGCGCGATGGTGGGCAGAAGCCGCCCAGCGACCTTCACGGGCGCCTGAGGTCTCAGGAAGACTACCTCGAGGACGTAACGTGGCGGGCTCCCGAGCAGGTAGCCGCTTGACAACTTGCACCCGGCCCGTGACGGCAGACGACCGTCGTCTCCGCTCGCCGGCCAGGCCCCTACGCCGGCTTCGGCAGCGGGCTCCGCACCGGCTCCACGTCCACGCGGCTCATCGCCAGGTAGAGGACGCCGGCGGCGATCAGCGCTGTGAACAGCAGGCTCACCGCGCCGTGTCCCCAGCCCAGCGCGCTGTGAGTGGTGGTCGGGAAGCCCATCCAGTCGGCGAACGTAGCCCCCAGCGGCCGGGTGATGACGTAGGCGAACCAGAAGGCAAGCACGGGTCCCATGCCGGCGAAGCGGTGGGCCAGCGCGGGGATGGCGATCACCACCGCGAAGAGGATGCCTGCGGTGAGGAAGCCGAGGTTGAGGGTGAAGGCCATGAGGTCGCCCCACGCCGTCCCCAGGGCGAAGGTGGCGAGCACCGCCGCCCAGTAGAAGAGCTCGCGGCGCAGGGTCACGACGCTGTGGATGGAGAGAGTCCCCTCGGTGCGGTACCAGGCCCAGAAGACCACCGCCACCGCCACCGCGAACGCCGCGGTGGTGGCCCAGTAGGGCACCCCGAGCTGGATGTGGATGGCGTCGGCGCACATTGTGCCGAACACCGCGACCATGGTCACCGCCAGCCAGTACACCGCGGGGATGTAGCGCTGCACGCGAAGCTGGAGCGCCATGGCGGCCACGAACACCACGAAGCCGCCGGCGACCACCAGGTAGGGGCTGACGTGGGGGAGGTGGACGAAGTAGTCGGAGGTCGCCTCGCCCTGCGCCGTGGTGAATACCTTGATGACCCAGAACCAAGCGGTGATCACGGCGGGGACGCGGATCAGCCCGGGGCGGGTGAGGAGGCTCGTCCCGTCCCACGCGGCCGGGGACCGGGGGTCGGTGGGCGCTCGTGGCGGGCGGAGCGAGGTGGAGCTCATCGGTACGGCGGGACCGCACCCGCGCGAGTCGGGAACGAGGTCGAACGCGACGGCGTCGGGCCGCGGCGCCCGGCCGGAGCAGGAGTCGGGCTCACAATCGGAGAGGTTAGCATCGCCGGCCCGCAAGCCCGGGGCTGGAGCGAGGCGCGGGGCCGGATGTCCCCTCCGAGGCCTCGCCTTGACCCGCGCACTGATTAACCGCCATGGATCGTGCTCGCCGACGAGCCCACCGGGAACCTGGACTCCGCCGACAGGGCGGTGGTGATGGAGTACCGCCTACTCGGACTCGTACTTGAACGACAGGTTGAGGCGGGTGCGGTAGCGAACCACCTTGCCGTCCTCGACGGTCATGTCGAGCTTGACCACCTCGGCGACGCGGAGATCCCGAAGCGTGCGCGCCGCTGTCTCGATGGCCGACTGGGCGGCCTTCTCCCAGGACTCCGTGCTGGTGCCGACGAGCTCAGTCACCCGGTAGACGCTCTCAGACATGCCGTCTCTCCTTGCTTCACTGCGGAGCGCAGGACGAATTCCTGGTAAGCCTAAACCCCGACCGGCGGGTGCAGCCAGGGCTGGGCTCCCGCTCGTCAGCTCGGACCCTCGACTGAATCGCGGAGACCGCGACCCCCGCCGCGGTCTCCAGCGCCTTGATGGGAGGGGCGGCCATCGGGCCTCCGGACTGGGACACTGCTGAGCAAGCCGGTTGGCGGCCGGCCACCCAGCGACACCAGACAACACGTCAATCGGCGCTCTTGAAAACCGCAAGGGCCGCCAAGCCCTCGGGGGTTTGAATCTCTCTCCCTCCGCCAAAGGTCATCGCCCGCGGGTAGGATGCCACGGTGTGGACACACCGGAGGGCTAACCCTCCCCGACCGCACACAGTGGATGAAGAGCATGGTTTCCGCCCTGAACCAATCGTTGCCGGCCCAGCCGCCGGGGACCTCGGATCTGCCGGGCGGCCATGAGCTGCTGGCCAACCCGCAGCTCAACAAGGACGCCGCCTTCACCGAGCAGGAGCGAGCCGACCACGGCCTGCGCGGGCTGCTCCCCTGGCGCACGCTGACCATCCGCCAGCAGGTGGCCCTGGAGCTCGAGCACCTCCGACGCAAAGGGGACGACCTGGAGCGCTACATCGGGCTGACCGCGCTCCACGATCGCAACGAGATCCTCTTCTACCGGATGCTCATCGACCATCTCGAGGAGCTGGCGCCGATCGTGTACACGCCCACCGTGGGCTACGCGTGCCGGGACTTCAGTCACATGCTGCGTCGCCCCCAGGGACTGTGGATCACCCCCGACGACACCGACCGCATCCCGGAGCTGCTGCGCAACGCAGGCCGGCCCGACGTCCGCCTGATCGTGGCCACCGACAACGAGCGCATCCTCGGCCTCGGCGACCAGGGCGCGGGGGGCATGGGCATCCCCGTCGGAAAGCTGGCGCTCTACACCGCCGGAGCCGGAATCCGTCCCGAGCTCACGCTGGCCGTCTCGCTGGACTGTGGGACCGACAACGCCCATCTCTTGGGTGATGGGCTGTACCTCGGCTATCCCAAACCGCGGCTGCGAGGCGGCGCCTACGACCGCTTCATCGAGGCCTTCGTGGAGGCCGTGGAGGACGTCTTTCCTCACGCGCTGCTGCAGTGGGAGGACTTCAAGCAGCACAACGCGATCCGGCTCCTGGATCGGTACCGGAAGCGGATCCCCAGCTTCAACGACGACATGCAAGGGACCGCCGCGGTGGTGCTGGGGGGCATCCTGGCGGCGCTGGGTGAGACCGGGGGGACGCTGTGCGACCAGCGGGTGGTGTTCGTCGGAGCCGGTGCCTCGGGTGTCGGCATCGCCCGGCTGCTCCAGGCGGCAATGCGGCACTCCGGTGCGTCCGAGGAGACGGTGCGGCGCGCGGTGGTCATGATCGACTCACACGGCCTGATCTTCGAGGGGCGCGACCGGGTCGATGACGACAAGCTCCCCTTCGCGCTGCCCCGCGAGGAGCTCGCTCGGCTCGGGCTCGACCCCGGCCCCTCCTGCGACCTGGAGATGGTGATCCGCCAGGTGGCGCCCACCGTGCTGGTGGGCACGAGCGGCCAGGCTGGCCTCTTCACCCAGACCGCGATCCGCGAGATGGCCGCGCGCACCCGCCGCCCCGTGGTTCTTGTGCTCTCCAACCCGACGTCGAGCTCGGAGGCGGTACCCGCCGACGTGCTGGCCTGGAGCGGCGGGCGAGCCCTGGTGGCTACGGGAAGCCCGTTCCCGCCGGTCGAGGGGGAGGGCCGGCAGCACCTCATCGCCCAGGCCAACAACGTCTTCGTCTTCCCCGGGGTGGGGCTTGGCGCCATGGCGGCACATGCCCGGGAGCTCACGGACGGCATGTTCCTGGCGGCCGCATCCGCGCTCGCTGAGATGGTGACCGCCGAGCGGCTGGCCGAGGGGGCACTCTACCCGGCGCTCTCCGACCTGCGGGCGGTCTCGCGCCGCATCGGCATCGCCGTCGCGCGCGAGGCCCGCGACCAGGGGCTGGGGCGGCGGGCAGCAGACGAGGAGATCGAGGCCGCCGTGGACGCGACCATGTGGGAGCCGGCGTACGAGCGCGCCGCAGCGGTCAGCCCGGCGCCGGCGCCGGACTGACGTTGACGCCGGAGCAGACCCGGGCAACGCGGCGAATCGCAGGCAGCATCTCCTTGCGCCCTGTATTCGTCTGACGCGCGCGCGCGTCAGGAGCACGCTGGGCGCCGCTCTCCAGGCACGCTGGCCGGGAATGCTGCCATCCGTCAACCACGGCGCCCGCGCCGCAGGCGGTCGCCGGGGTTTGCACCGCACGGTCCCCGCCACTGACGTCACAATTCCAGGATGCGATTCGGCCTCGACGTCGCCCAGCAGCGCCTGGAGTGGCCGGAGCTGCTCGAGCGGGTGCATCTCGCCGAGCACCTCGGCTTCGACGGGGTGTGGGGATTCGACCACTTCGAGCCGATGTATGGAGAAGGTCCGGGCAACTGCTTCGAGGGGATGACCACCCTCGCAGCCCTCGCCACGGCGACCTCCCGGGTGCGGCTCGGGCTGCTGGTCACCGGCGTGACCTACCGGCACCCCTCGGTGCTTGCGGCGGAGGCGATAACCATCGACCACGCCTCGAACGGCAGGCTTGAGCTGGCGCTGGGCGCTGCGTGGTTCGGCGACGAACACCGCGAGCTCGGGATCCCCTTCCCACCCATCTCGGAACGGATCGATCGCCTCGAGGATACCGTCGAGATCTTCCTCCGTCTGACCACCGGTGAGCGAGTGTCCTACGGGGGCCGCACCGTCTCGCTCGAGGGTGCCCAGATGCGACCGCTGCCCGTCCAGAGGCCGCATCCTCCGATCTGGATCGGGGCGTCCGGTGAGGCCCGGATGCTGCCGCTGGCCGGCCGGCTTGCTGACGTCTGGCACTGCTTCGGCGACGCGAGCGTGCTGCGCCGCAAGTGGGAGATCGTGGCCGAGGCGGCGCGGCGCGCGGGCCGTGAGCCTGAGCGGATCACGCGTGCTGGCTCGGTCTCGATCAGCGGGGATCTCGTGGCCGCGGGTAGGGAGGTTGAGGCGCATCGCGACGCGGGCACGAGTTACCTGATAGCGGGTTGGCCGGCCGAGGGAACCGGGCAGGTGGAGGAGTTCGCCCGGGCCATGGAGGTGGGCGGCTGACTGCGTCGTGGAGCCGTCGAGGAACACGGCGACGCGCTGGCGGCGGAAGACTGGGGCAGCCGGTCGGTCGAGTCCCTGCAGAGGCCGCCCTCCGGGGGATGCCCCGTTGGAGCGCATGTCGGGATACTCTGTCGCCGTCGTGAGCCGGTGGACCAGCGTGATCCCGCTGTATCTCGGGGCGGCCGCCATGCTCACCGCATGCGGGACGAGCGGCGGCTCCCTTGACACGAGCGACCTCACCAAGGTGGAGATGAGCTCGGCTCAGGCCCTCCCGCCCCCGTACGGCTCGGCACAGGCGGTGCTCAGCTCCGCCGGATCGCTGGCGACCTTCCAGCAGGAGCTGGCATCGCACCACATCGGCGTCACCTCACAGGCCACGAGCGGCGACGGCTGCACCGGTGGAATCCAGTACACCATCGTCCTGGACCGGAGCGGCGGGAAGCCGGCCACGACCCTCAGCGCCTACGACTGCGGCGGGCAGATCACCGGCAACGTGACCGGTGACGTGTCGGGCTTCCTCTCCTACGTCAGCTCGCTCCTGGTGGCGACCCCATCGGGTCAGGGGTAGCCCCCGGCTGAGAGTCGGCCGTGCGCGCTCGGGGCGGAACCGGCTCGACGGGTGCGGATCTCACGCTTTCTGCAACCGTCCCGCCCCATCGGGGGTATACCTGATAGGAAGGGGATCGCGACGTCTCATCAATGGGGCGATATGGCCAGCACGCACTGGCGGCGGAATCCGGCGGCAATCGGGACGCTCCTGGGAGTGGCCTGCCTCGTCACCTCGTCCACGGGCGTCATCTCCGTCGCGGCCTCCCTCCTCCCCCCGCCGCCTACCACCTCGGGCCCGCCCCCCGCCGCTCCCGCCGCCGCCACTCCCGCCCCGCCTCCGTCCGGCGGCGCCGCCACCGCGAGCGGTCCGCCGGCGTGCAACAACCTCGCGGTGATCGCGTCCTGGAGCCTCCCGCGCCGCGCCGCCCAGCTCGTGGTCGTCCCCGCCGCCGAGACCGACGTGGCTGCGGTGGCTCCCTCGGTGGAGGCGGGAGCGGGGGGTGTCGTGCTCTTCGGCACCGCCGCACCGTCCGATCTCGGGTCTCAGCTGCGGGCTCTGGCCGCGCTGGACGCAGGAGGTCCGCGGCCGCTGGTGATGACCGACGAGGAGGGGGGCGGGGTGCAGCGGGTGAGCAACCTGGTCGGATCGCTGCCGTGGCCGGCCACGATGAGCGCGACGATGACCCCGGCAGCGGTGCGCGAGCTCGCCGAGACGGTGGCGGAGGGGATGGCGGCCACCGGGATCACCATGGATCTGGCGCCGGTGCTCGACCTGGCTGCGGGCCCGGGGCCGGATGCCGGCCACATCGACGGCCCCCGCTCCTTCGGGCCGGCGCCCCAGACCGCGACGAGCTACGGGCTGGCCTTCGCCGAGGGGTTGGAGGCGGGTGGGGTGACACCGGTGATCAAGCACTTCCCGGGTGAGGGCGGCGCGACCGCCAACACCGACGACGCGCCGGCCAGCACTCCCCCGCTCACCACGCTGGAAGCCGCCGACCTCCAGCCCTTCGAGGCGGCCATCGGTGCCGGCCTCCCCGCCGTGATGGTGGGCGACGCCTCGGTTCCCGGTCTGAGCCCGGGGCCCGCCAGCCTCTCGCCGGCCGCGATAACCGGCCTGCTGCGGCGGCAGCTCGGGTTCGAGGGGCTGGTGCTCACCGACTCCCTCTCCGCCAAGGCGATCAGCGACCTCGGCATCGACGTGCCGGAGGCCTCCGTGGACGCCGTCGCCGCGGGTGCCGACATGCTCCTCTACAACTCCACCACCCCGAACCTGACCTTCCAGCAGGTGGTGGAGGCGCTGGTCGCGGCCGTCTCGGACGGTCAGGTCCCGACCATGACCTTGGACACCGCGGTGATGCAGGTGCTGGCGGCCAAGGGGGTGAACCTCTGCGCGTGAGCAGGGTCTCCACCGCTCCGCCCTGATCCCACCAAAGTCGCCGGCCCGGGCGGGGCACCCGACGCGGGGCACCCGACGCATAGTGGTTGTTGACTCACCGGCGGCGGCCCGGGACCCTGGCGTGGTCCACACCGATGCTGCTGTACGGCTGGTGGGAGAGGCCGCATGCTTTGCCGACATCTGTCCCTGCTGGCGTCTGCCGGACCCCTCGCGGCCACCGGTGCGGCGGGCACACCGAGCACCGCGGTGTCGCACGCTCCGGCGATCCTCATGAGCAAGGAGGCCACCGGGTGGACCTCGGGCAACTGGTCCGGTTACGCGGAATCGAGCGGGCCGGCCGGCAGCACTTGGGAGATCGAGCTCGAGGACACCACCACGGGGAGGTCCTTATCCGCCGACCGGACCCACACCGAAGTGGCCGACACCGTGGAGTGGATCGTCGAGGCCCCCACGGTCGGCGGCAGCGTGTCCACCCTGGAGGACTACAGCACCACGTACTTCGACAAGGACGCATTCAACGGCTTCTACGCGGCGTTCACCGGTACCAACCGGGGGGTGGTGATCCAGGGGGGCAAGCACGTGTCGACGCCATCCAAGCCGGACTCGGACAAAGACGGCTTCGCCGTCGCCCACGGAGCCAAGCCACCGCCGCCACCCGCAAGCTGACGATCGCCGGCGGAGCTCCTGCCTCTACCCGCGCAAGCCGGTGACGTCGACCCCCCAGCGGGCGACCAGCTTCTCCCCCGGCTCCAGCACCGTCAGGTCCTCGCCGCTGCGGAAGGCGTCGGGCGGGCAGGTCATCGGCTCGATGGCCAGGCTGGTGCGTCGATGGGGAGCCGCGATCGCATCCCCGGAGTACAGCTGCAGCCATCGGTGGGCCTGGTCGACCCACACGGTGAGGCGGCGCCCGTCGGGAGCCTCGAGGGTCGTGCGGGCCAGTCCGTCGCGATCGCGGACCAGGTCGGTGTAGGCGGAACCCAACTCCGTGCCGCCGATCACCCGGCCCTCCCGGAAGTCCCACTCGGTGCCGGAGACGGGGATCTTCCCGGCGGGGAGCAGCCGGGCGTCCGTGAGCAGGTACGTGGACGCCGGGACCCGGAGCAGGCAGCTGTCCACCTGGGGGGTGCCGAGCGTGAAGTAGGGGTGGGCACCGGCTCCGAAGGGGGCCGGGGAAGTCCCGGTGTTGACCGCGGTGAGGCTGACGCTCAGTCCCGACGCGTCGAGCTCGAAGGTGGCGGTGAGGTCGAGGCAGAAGGGGTAGCCCGGCCGGGCGTGGAGACGGTGGCGCATGGCCAGCCGAGTGTCGGACCGCGACTCGGCAACCCAATTGTCCCAGCGCGTGAACCCGTGGATGGCATTGCCGAACTCCGGCTCGTCGAGGGGAACCTCGTGATCCTGGCCGTCAAAGCTGTAGCGGCCGTCGCCGAGGCGTCCGGGCCATGGCAGCAGGAGCTGGCCGCGCCCGTCGTGGCAGATCTCAGATTCGTCGAACCCCTCCAGCAACGGGACGCCAGCGAGCACGTAGCTGCGGAGGGCGGCGCCAACCTCGGCGACCACCAGCTCCTGGTCACCACGTCTGATCCGGAACTGGCGCCCGCTGGGCGGTTCGGGCTGCGCCGCGGGGTCCTCGGACCGGGCTCCTTCGGAGGGGTCTCCGCCGGTCGACAGGTGGCTCGAGGTCCTGATGCTCATGGCCGACGGCGAAGCGTACCAAGTCGGGGTGGGCGAGGCGGTCAGCGGGCCGCGAGCACTGCCGTGCGCTGCTCCGGGGAGAGCGGCTTCACGGCCTCCCGGATGGTCACGCCAGAGGCCCGACGCGCCCGGGGGAGCAGCCACTCGTAGACGAGCCCGGGGCGCTTCCGGGCGGTGTCCCGCAACACCCAGCCGATCGCCTTGCGGATGAAGAACTCCGTCTCCTCCAGCATCGCCTCCGCGTACCGCGAGAAGCGGGCAAAGTCGCCGTCGCCGCGCCGGAGGGGCACCAGCAGGGCGAGCAGCGCGGATCGGCGGATCCAGAAGTCCCCGTCGACCGCCCAGCGGTCGAGCACCGCGCCCAGCTCCGGGTGGTGCTCGACCAGACCGCCCACCACGACGGCCGCCAGCTCGTCGACGAGTGCCCAGGTGCGGGCCTCGCGCAGCAGACGCTCCGCCAGCACGATGTCCGCCGGTTGCAGCCGATCTCCCCCCATCTCGAGCAACTCGGCGGCCACCCTCCGGCGCTCGTAGACGGTGCCCGCCCACAGCGCCTCCACCAGCGCGACGAGCTCATCCCGGGTCAGGGCAGGACGACCCCTGGCGACCCCCCTGGCCACCGCGCGCACCGCCGGGAGGCTCACCCCGTAGTGGTCGAGATCGCTCTTCAGGTAGGCCTTCTCCTGCACCGCCCGCTCCGGGGAGCCCTGGGCGCGGAGCTCCCCGTCGATCTCTCGGAACAGCCGCTGGACATCCATGGCTCAGCTCCTCAGCGGTGGCTCGCCAGGCAGCAGTGCTTGTACTTGCGGCCGCTGCCGCAGGGACACGGATCGTTGCGCGAGGCGTCCCGCCAGCGCTGCCTCTCCCCGCGCTCCTCGGCCTCGAGCACGCCCATGATCGCCGCCACGCCCCGTCCGGAGCTGCCCAGGCTGACCATCCGCTGAAGCTGGGGGAGCATGTGCTCGAAGGAGCGCCGGTAGCCGGCGCAGAGGTAGTTGAGCCCCGGTTCCCCATCGGGGGCCAGCGCGAAGCGGTCCTTGGGGCAGCCGCCGTTGCAGAGGAAGAGGACCGGGCACGACCGGCAGGTCGCCGGAAGGCTCCCCTTCTTGGCCTGGCCGAAGGCGACCTGCGCCGGGGATTCGACGAGCGCGGTCAGCCCGTCGGTGGTGACGCTGCCCAGGCGATGGTCCACATCGACGAGGTGGTCGCACGCGTACACGCCGCCGTCGTGCTCGAGGGCAAGGACCCGCCCGCAGGTCTCCGACATGACGCAGAGGTTGGCGGGCTTGCCGCTGACCACCAGGAGCGCCTCGGCGAAGTTCTGCACCGCGATCCGGCCGACGTCGTGGCGAACCCACTCGTCGAAGACGGTGCAGAGGAAGGTGGCCATCGCTGCGGGGGTCACCGAGCGCTCCGTGACGGTCCCGCCGGCTGCCCTCTCGACGACGGGGAGGAACTGCAGCCAGCGCACCCGCTCGGTGAGGAAGAAGCGGTACACCTCGAGCGGGACCGCGGCGGTGCGCGCGTTCAGGGTGCAGAGGACGTCGGGCTCGATGCCATGGGCACGGAGGCGGCCGAGCCCCCGCATGGCCCGGGCGTGACTGGGCAGGCCCCGGCGGTCGGGACGGCTGCGGTCGTGGAACCGGGCCGGACCGTCGATGCTGATGCCAACCGCGAAGTGGTTCTCGGCCAGAAAGGCGCACCACTCGTCGTCGAGCCGGGTGCCGTTGGTCTGCAGGTTGTTGATGCACCTCCAGCCCGACGGTCGGTGCCGCTCCTGGAGTTCCACGACCCGCCGGTAGAAGCCGAGACCGGCGAGGGTCGGCTCGCCGCCGTGCCAGGCGAAGTACACCAGCGGGCCGGGACTGGCCTCGATGAAGGCGCGGACATGGGCCTCGAGGACGGTGTCGCTCATCCGGAAGCGCTCGCCGGCCGGGAACAGGCTGGTCTTGCCCAGGTAGTAGCAGTAGTCGCAGGCCAGGTTGCAGATCGGGCCGACCGGCTTCGCCATGACCACGAAGGGCTCCGCCACCCGGGGGGCGGTGGCTTCGGGGCGCGCGCCGAGGGGCGGCGATCCCCCGGGCGGGTGGGGCGGCGCGAGCGCGCGGGGGCGAGATGGGAGGTCGGTGTCGGCGGACGTGACGTTCATGAGCGGATCAGGGCACCGCAGATCATCCGCTCCGCCCACCGCCCGGCGAGCTGGGGGACGGCCGGAGCCCACATGGCGCGGGCATCGCGGAGGGCCCCCACCAGGCCCACGGCGACCAGGGCGACCAGGGCCGAGCCCAGGTGGGAGGGCGAGATCCGGGGCACCAGCACCACCAGCGACACCAGGATGGCGATCAGTGACTGGAAGGCGCCCCTGGCCGTCGCGCGGACGCCGGGGCGGCTCACCACGGAGTCGAGGTGGAGGGAGACCCCCACGAAGAGGAGACCGACCAGTGCGGTCGCGGCGCCGCCGGCGGTCAGGTGGAAGTCATGCCAGGGCTCCCTGCGTCCACGCCATCTCGCTCAGGTGCGCAGTGCGCCTCGCCGGCGCCCTCTCCGCATGATTCCAGATTCAACTGCCACGTCCACGCGTTCCGGTGGCTTCGACTCTCTCGGCGTCGCCGGCATGGCCGGAGCGGCGGCGATCAGCAGCAATCCCAAGTTGACGATCGGCAGCAGAGAGAAGGGAAGAGCCAGCACCACCTCGAATCCCGGAACCAGGATGCCGATCAGCACCAGCGTGCGCACCCGCAAGAGCACGAGCCCCTCCCCACGCGGTCCGACGATGAGCAGCAGCAGCGGCACCACCACGACCTCGTCGTACAGGTGTGCGTAGGGGGTGATCAGCAGCCACGCGGCGATGAAGAACTCGGTCCCCCACACGGTCTGCTCGACCGCCGACAGCGCTCGCCACGCGTTGCTCTGTGACACCACGCAGCGAAACAGGACCCCGGCTCCGGCAAGAACCACTATCACTGCAGTGCCCTTGATCAGGAGCGTTGCCATTCCCGCCTGCCCCAAGGTGGGAAGGTAAAAGGAGAGGACACCCCAGACTGACACCTGCGTCTGCTCGCCGATGATGGCCACCGAGGACTTGGTCAAGACCTGTAGCCAGGGCACCAGATTCGAGGCTTGAACTGCGAAGAAGGCCACGGTTGCAATTGCAAACCACGCAGAGAATTTCTTCCAGTCCAGACCCTGCATCCTGAGCAAGATCAGCAGAACCAGGATCGGCACGATCGTGAGATCCGGTTTGATCCAGAGAATGGCCAGAGTGGCGCCCGCAAGTCCAACCCTCCGCTCGTGAAGAAGGGCAAAGCAGGCGAGCAGGGCCGCGAGCACGAGCGGCAGGGGCTGTCCCAGCGACAATCCGTGCAGCACCGGAAACCAGAGGATGGTCAGCACGCCTCCGATCACCTTGGCCCCGGCGGGGAGCCCGGTCCATCGCGAGTACCAGAGCTTGAGCGCTCCGGCGAGGATCCCCACCGACAATCCCACGAAGAGCAGGTAGGCGATGGCGAAAGGAAGGAGAGCCAGAGGTACCACGAGCAAGCTGAGCGTGGGAGGGTCGAAGTTGCCGGGGGTGAACGGCGATCCACCCCGCAGCAGCGCTTGGGCTCCGTAGTAGACATGGCTGAAATCGACCGGCCCACGAGCCGTCGGCCACCCACCTCGTGTCGCGATGATCCCGACGACGAGGACAGCCAGGAAGATGCATTCCGCCGCCAGCAGCAGCAAGGGGAGGATTCGCCCTGGGCGCACCTCCCATGACCGCGACCCAGCTGCGGGCTCGACCTGGGTGTCGGAGATGCCAGGCAATCCCTGACCCGACCGGTGGGACGCCGCACGCGGACGCATGTCCCGGACAGAATCCCGCTCTCCCGACGGAACGGCGCCTCCCGGTGGGCGGGCTGTCGGCGTCCCTTCACCTCCTGATGCGATCCTGGTCATCATCGCAACGGAAGCGTGACGGCCCGGTGGGCATCGCGGGGCCCTGAACCGTCAGCCGGTTGCGCGCGGGCTGAGCCGCCGGTGGCATGGACCGTTCCCGCTTGCCGTGCCCGAAGGCGCCGACCCTCCCATCGGGAAATTGATAGCCGCAACCTCTTGACAGTGCCAACCATAGTAGTTACTTTCAGATGGAAGTCAGAATCAAAAGGAGGACGCCGCCATGAACGCACGGGCAACCGCACCCGGAAGCGGCGCCCGCAAGTGGTGGGCGCTCGGGGGGGTGATGCTCGCCGTCCTCGCGGTCGGGCTCGACGCGACCGTCCTGAGCGTCGCGCTGCCGACCCTGGCCACCCAGCTGCATGCCTCCGAGTCGGACCTCCAGTGGTTCTCCTCTGGGTACCTGCTGGTCCTGGCGGCCGTGATGCTGCCTGCCGGCCTGCTCGGCGATCGGATCGGTCGCAAGCGCGTCATGCTCGGGGCCCTGCTCCTCTTCGGGCTGGCCTCGGCGGGCTGCGCGCTCTCGAAGACCCCCGCCGAGTTCCTTGCCGCCCGGGTCGTGCTGGGCTGCGCGGGGGCGCCTCTGATCGTGATGGCCATCTCCGCCCTGGCGGTGCTCTTCACCCCCGAGGAGCGGCCCAAGGCGGTCGGGATCTGGGCGGCGGTCAACTTCGTCGCCTTCCCGATCGGCCCCATCCTGGGTGGCTACATCCTCAGCCACGCCTGGTGGGGATGGGTCTTCCTGATGAATGTCCCGGTCGCCCTCCTCGGCCTGGTCGCCGTGCTGGTCCTCGTGCCGGAGAGCAAGTCGTCGGAGCGGCCCGGCCTCGACCCCATCGGCGTGGGCATGTCGACCGGCGGGCTGCTGGGTCTCACCTACGGCCTGATCCAGGCGGGACAGGACGGGTGGGGCAGCGCAGCGGCGATCGCCCCGATGGTGACGGGCGTCGGCCTGCTGGCGGCCTTCCTGCGCTGGGAGGTGACGCTGACCCGCCGACCCGGCGGCCGGCCGCTCATCGACCTCGGGCTCTTCCGCTCGCGCAGCTTCCTCTGGGGGATCCTCCTGCTCGCCGTGTCCGGGGTGGCCATGGTGGGCGCCATCTTCACCCTCCCCCAGTACTTCCAGGGCGTCACCGGGGTGGACCCGATGGGCAGCGGCGTCCGGCTCCTGCCCCTGATCGTGGGCCTCATGCTGGGCGCCCTCCCCGCCGCCGGTGTCACCCGGCTGATCGGGCCCAAGCTGGTGATCGCCCTCGGCTTCGCGGTCATGGGGATCGCCGGGCTGCTGGGCGCGACCACGACCCTCTCGACCGGCAGCGGCTTCACGGCGGTCTGGATGGCGGTGCTCGGGCTGGGCCTGGGCCTGGTCTTCGCCCCCGCCGCGTCGGCGGCCCTCGCCCGGATCGACGCGGAGCGCAGCGGCGTCGCGAGCGGGGTGCTCCAGGCCGTGAACAAGGTGGGCGGCCCGCTCGGCGCGGCCGTCTTCGGGAGTGCCCTCAGCTCCGTCTACCAGGCGCGCCTCCCCCTCGCCGGTCTGCCCGACGCCACGATCGCGGTCATGAAGTCAGGGCTCAGCCAGGGACTCGCGGTCGCGCACCTGCTCGGCTCCCCCACGCTCACCCGCGGGGTGCAGGACGCCTTCGTCCGCGGGATGGACGCCGCTCTCCTGGTGTCGGCCGGCATCGCCGCTCTCGGCCTGCTCCTCACCCTGGCGTTCATGCCGTTGCGCGCGGCGACTTTGACGTCCTCACCCGACGCAGGCGCCGCCGAGACGTCCGGGACCGGGTCGCTGCCGCCGGTTGCCGAGCCCGGCGCGGTGGTCGTGCCGACGTCCTCGTGAGCCGCTACGATCGAGCCGGCATCCGCCGAGCAGACGCGATGAGGATCGGGTCGAGATGACGTCATCAGAGGCGATCGAGGGGCGAGGGCCGGGGCTCCGCGAGCGGAAGAAGGCGCGGACCCGTGCCGCCATCCAGCAGGAGGCGATGCGCCTCTTCCGGGAGCGGGGCTACGACGGCGCCACGATCGAGGACATCGCCGAGGCCGCCGAGGTCTCACCGAGCACCTTCTTCCGCTACTTCCCGACCAAGGAGGACGTCGTCCTCCGCGACGACTACGACGAGCAGATGCTGGAGGTGTTCCTCGCCCAGCCGCGCGACCTGACGCCGCTGCAGGCGGCCCGTGCCGCCCTGCACAGCCTGGGCGGCTTCGCCGAGGCGCTCTCCCCGGAGGAGCGGGAGCTGGAGCGGGTGCGCATGAGGCTCACCTTCACGGTCCCCGAGGTTCAGGCCCGCTGGATCAACGAACTGGTCCGGGCCTTCCGCACCCTCGCCGAGGCGGTGGCAGTCCGCGCCGGGCGGCCCGTCGACGACATGCGGGTGCGCACCTTCGTGGGCGCCCTGATCGGGGTGATGCTGGTGGCGATGGAGCCGCTCGTCGAAGACCCGGACCGGGAGTGGACCGAGTTTCTGCCCATGATCGACGAGGCCCTCGGCTACCTGGAGCAGGGCCTGCCGCTCTGAGGCCCTCGACCGACGCCACCCGTTATCGCCGTCACGGATCGAGCGTTACAGGCCGGAGCCGGCGCGCGCAGGATACGCTTCACCCCTCTGCTGGTAACAGAGCGTTTGACAAGACCGCAACGATCTGATAGCGTCGAACTGGCCCAGGAGAGCGCGACCGGGGACGGACACAGGAAAGAGGGATCGGAAGGTGTCGAGGTTCAGGCGCCGCGCGGCGGTCGAGACCGAGGTGGTCGGCGTCCCCGCCTCCCCCGGTCAGCCGACGACGCAGGTCTGCTCGGAGCCGGGGTGCGACGGCCCGGACCGGGTGACCTGCGACTACCGGGATCGGCGGGGGACGCCGTGCCCCACGGCCTGGTGCCCGCAGCACATCGTGACGGTGAACGCCTGGCATCTCTGCCGCCGCCACGCCCGGCTGGTCCAGGTGCTCGCGCCCGTCGAGTTCCGGGGAGAGCTGCCGCCCCCCGACCTCGACAACCGGGCCCCCTCGCTGACCGCGTACCTCGGCGACGCCCTCGACGCGCCGATGCGACAGGTCCTGGGTGGGCTGTGCCGGACGGCCCTCGGCGAGCACGTGGCCGCCGAGGCGCTCAACCTCGTGACCTCCCAGAGCGGGGAGCGGCGATGGTCGCAGGGGTGGAAGCTCTTCGACAACACCGGGCCGCTGCTCCGGATCGGCGTCGAGGTCGACGAGAAGCGCGACCCGGAATGCGCCATCCGGCTCAACGGCCGGGTCATCCTCCGCTTCGTCCTGCCCTGGATCCAGGAGCGCCGGCCCGGAGCTCCCGCTGCGGTGCACGCGGACGAGGAGAGGCGGCGCGAGTTCTTCAGCGCCCTGGCGGAGCAGCACATCCGCCCGGCCGTCGCCGCCGAGGAGCGCTGGGTGCGGCGCTGGGAGCGCACCCCGCAGGCCGGGTCCCGGAGCTGATCCTCCTCCGGCCGGGCTGAGCGGGGGAGCCGGCCTCGTCGCGCACCCCCGGGCCGCCTTCGCACCGCCTGCTGGTCGGGTGCGCCCCGATCAGACGTCGGCGAGAGCTCCGACGTCGTGACCCAGGGCCCGCAACGCCCGCCGGTACTTGGAGCTGCTCTCGGGCGGCCCTGCGCCGGCCGCGCGGAGCCGCGCCGCCACCCGGTCGGCGAGGTCCTCGCTGCCGTCCTGCATCTCCACCTCGAGCTCGCGGAAGCGCTCGGCGACCGATCCGTCGGGGGCGCGGACCAGGACGGTGTCGTCCATCACCTCGACGCTCGCCCGGCGAGGCCCGCCCGGCGCGCCGTCCTCCAGGGTCAGCACCCGCCGGCTGGCCTCGAGCACCGCCACCGGCTTGAGGGAGGCGGCGACGACCTCTGAGGGGAGCCGGGCGAGCAGGGCCGGGGGTGGGACGGAGGCCTCGGCGCTCAGCTCGTGCTCTCCTCTCACCATCCGGTCGCCCTCCATCCGTCCGGGTGTCTTGAGGGTCCAGACGCCGGGATCGCCCGGGCGGTCGAGGCGGCGCCGGTGGCGGAGCCCGAAGCCCCGCCGAACCAGCTCCAGCGACCCGGTGTCCCAGTACGTCGACTCCTGGGGCTCGACTCCCGAGTCCTCCACCGCGCCGTTGCAGAGGTCACCCAGGTCGGGGAGGACGTAGGCGGCGTCCGCGCTCAGCTTGATCTCCCTCTCCACGCCGCCCGACATGCGCCGATTATGCGCGAGCGCCCCCCGGGGCACGGCCGCACGCCGGGACGTCAGCGCTGGGCCCGGCGCTGGTCGAGCATGGCGAAGAGCCGCTCCGCCACCCGTCCGGGGGTCACCCGGTACGCCTGGTGCTCGTGCTCGTTGGTGATCCACACCTCGCAGTTGCCGAGCAGCCCGGCGGTCTCCAGGGCCAGACCGCGTTCCACGTAGGGATCGTTCCAGTAGACGGTTCCGACCACCGGGACGCGGTTGGCACGCAGACGGTCGACGTCGTAGAGGGGTGTCCACGACACCTGGGTGGCGATCGCCTCGGCCGCCGCCCGCAACGGGCGGAGCGGCGCCCACTCCTCGAACATCCAGGGGAACATCATCTCGCCGAGGAGGCAGGGCGCCGGCAGGGCGTCGAGCCGGTAGCGGGGATCGGCGTCGATCACCCGCGCCGCCGCCCACCGGGTCGGCGCGCCCTGCGCGTAGCACGCCTCCTGGAGCAGCACGTAGATGGGATTGGCCGCCGGCGACATCAGCCCGGCGACCTGCTGGTGCACCGAGCCGCCGAGCATCCCCAGCACCTCGAGGTCGTGGGCGGCCCGCTCCACGGCGCCGTGCACCTCGGCCGCGCCCTGAAGGTGGCCGAGGCAGGAGCCGAGGGTGAGGAAGGCGCGCGCGGTGAGACGCTGCCCGCTGGCGTCGGCGTCGCGCGCGGACTGGAGGTGGTCGACGATCCGGCGCACCCGCTCCGCGTCCTCCGGGAAGCGGGCCAGGAAGTCGGCGGTGCGCTCGGCCATCCGCTCCGCGAGCGCTGCATAGACGGTGTCGGCGTCGTGGAGCACGGGGGCGAAGCCGCCAGTGATGATCACCCCGGTCACGTGCTCGGGAAGGAAGGAGAGATGGGTGAGGCTGCAGAACCCTCCGAAGCTCTGCCCGAAGAGATGCCAGTCCGCGTCCTCGCCGAGCAGCTCGGAGCGGAGCCGGTCGGCGTCGCGGACGATGGAGTCGGCGCGGAAGTGTCGGAGGTACTCCGCCAGCTCGCCGGGCTCCTGGCGCGGCAGCGCCCGCGCCTCCAGCGGCGTGCTCATGCCGGTGCCGCGCTGGTCGAGGAGGAGGACCCGGTAGCGGGTGAGCAGCTGCTCCAGCCAGGCCCCGCGTGACGCTGGAAAGGCGAACTCCATTCCCGGCCCGCCCTGGTACCAGCAGATCACCGGAAGGCTGTGATCGTCCGCCCTCTCCGCGGCCACCACCTCGCGGGCAAAGACGCCGATCGTCTCCGCGCCGCCGGGCCGGCTCCAGTCCAGGGGCACCTCCAGGCGGTGGCCGGTGATGACCATCCGGTCCACCACTGCGCGGGAGACGACGTCGTGGGCGCTCACGACCCCGCCGGGACCAGGCGGGTCGTCCCTCCCATGTACGACCGCAACGGGTCCGGAATCTCGACGCTCCCGTCCTCCTGCTGGTAGGTCTCGAGGACCGCGTCGAGGACCCGGGGGATGGCCAGGCCGCTGCCGTTCAGAGTGTGGACAAAACGGGGGCGCTCGCCCGGAGCGGGCCGGTAGCGGATGTTGGCCCGGCGTGCCTGGAAGTCCCCGAAGACGCTGCACGAGGACACCTCCAGCCACCGCCCCATCCCCGGGGCCCAGGCCTCGATGTCGTACTTCTTCCATTGGGCGAAGCCCATGTCGCCGGTGCACATCGACAGCACCCGGTGGTGGATGCCGAGGCGCTGAAGCAGGGACTCGGCGTGGCCGGTCAGGATCTCCAGCTGGTCGAGCGATGTCTCGGGAGTGGTGAACCTCACCATCTCCACCTTGTCGAACTGGTGCAGCCGGACGTAGCCGCGGGTGTCCTTGCCCGCCGCCCCGGCCTCGCGACGAAAGCACGCGCTGTAGGCGACATGGCAGATGGGCAGGTCGGCGGCGTCGAGAATCTCCTCCCGGTAGAGGTTGGTGACCGGGACCTCGGCGGTGGGGACGAGGTAGAGGTCGTCGTTGGTCTGGTACACCATCCCCTCCTTGTCGGGGAGGTTGGCGGTGCCGACCATGCACTCCGTCCTGACCAGGTACGGGGGCAGCACCTCCGTGTAGCCGTGCTCGCGGGTGCCGACGTCCAGCATCCAGGTGATCAGCGCCCGCTGCAGCCGGGCGCCGTCGCCACGCAGCACGGCGAATCGCGCGCCGCTGATCTTGGCGGCGCGCTCGAAGTCGAAGATGCCGAGCCTCTCCCCGATGTCGTAATGGGGCAGCGGCTCGAAGTCGAAGCTCGGCGGCTCGCCCCAGGTGCGCACCGTCACGTTGTCGTTCTCGTCCTGACCCACCGGCACCGACTCGTGGGGCGGGTTGGGGACCAAGAGCAGCAGCGACTGGATGCGACCCTCCAGCTCACCGAGCTCCTCCTCGCCGGCCTGCACCTGAGTCTTGAGCTCGGCGAGCCGCTCCCGCTGCTCGTCGGTGGGAGCGCCGCGGATCGCGGAGGAGGCGCGGCGGCGCTCCGCCTGGGCGGATTCGACCCGGGCACGGAGGGCACGGGCACGCGTGTCGAGCTCGAGGATGTCGTCGATCGGAGCCGTCTCGTGCTTGAGCTCCGCGCCCCGACGGTAACGGTCGGGATCCTCGCGCAGCTCCTGGAGCGGGATCACGCCTCGCCCTCCTCGGCACCCGCGCCCCCCGGCGGGCGCATGGTCGGGAAGAGCAGCACGTCGCGGATGCCGGGGCTGTCGGTGAGCAGCATGGTGAGACGGTCGATGCCGAGGCCCAGGCCCCCGGCGGGGGGCATCCCCGCCTCGATCGCCTCCAGGAAGTCCTCGTCCAAGGGCTGCGCCGCCGCCTCGCCGAGGTCGCGCTGCCGCGCCTGCTCCTCGAAGCGGGCGCGCTGGTCGACGGGGTCGTTCAGCTCGCTGAAGGCGTTGGCCAGCTCCCGCCCGGCGACCACCAGCTCGAAGCGCTCCACGAAGCGGGGGTCGTCGCGGCGCCGCCGGGCCAGCGGGCTGACCTCGGCGGGGTAGTCGAGGACGAAGGTGGGATCGAAGAGGGTGCGTTCGACCTTCTGCTCGTAGACCTCGTTGAAGACGGTGCCGAGACCCTGGCCGGGCTCGATCTCCACCCCCGCCTGGCGCGCCCGCGGCTCGAGGCTGCCGTCGTCCCAGGCGCGCACCGGGTCGAAGCCGCACACCTCCTCGATCAGCCGCGCCATGGTCTTCGCCGGGAACGGCGGCGTGAGGTCGAGGTCGCGCCCGCCGTAGCTACGCCGCAGCGGGGAGCCCTCGCCGCGCGCGAGCTCCGCGGAAGCCTCGCCGCCCCCCCCCACCTCGGCGAGCGGGACGGCGCGGGCCGCTTCGACGACGATGGCCTCGGTCAGCTCGCGCATATCGTTGTAATCGGCGTAGGCCTCGTATGCCTCGAGCATTGTGAACTCGGGGTTGTGCCGTGGCGAGAGCCCCTCGTTGCGGAAGACGCGGCCGATCTCGTACACCCGGCGATAGCCGCCGACCAGCAGGCGCTTCAGGTGCAGCTCGATGGCGATCCGCAGGAAGACGTCGGTGTGCAGCGTGTTCCAATGCGTCCGGAACGGCACCGCATGGCCGCCCCCGGGGATGAGCTGGAGGATGGGGGTCTCGACCTCCAGGAAGCCCCGTCCCTCGAGGGTGCGCCGGACGCTGCTCAGCAGCTCGGCCCGGGTCTGGAAGTGGCGGCGCTGGCTGACGTTCGACATCAGGTCGTAGTAGCGCTTGCGGTAACGGGTCTCCTGGTCCTGGAGCCCGTGGAACTTCTCGGGTGGCTGGCGCAGCGCCTTGACCAGGGGTGTCAGGGAGCTCGCCAGCACGGTCGGCTCTCCCCGGCGGGTGCGCATCAGGGTTCCCTGCACGCCGACGATGTCGCCGAGGTCGAGCAGCTTCACCGCCTCGAAGGCGGGTTCGCCGAGCCGGTCCTCGCGGAACCAGACCTGCATGCGGCCGCTCTCGTCCTCGAGATGGGAGAAGACGCTCCTGCCCTGAAGCCGGTGGAGCATCAGCCGGCCGGCGACGACCACTGGGGGCCCGGGGGCGTCCGCGGCGGGACGGGTCCCCTCCCAGGCGAGCAGCTCGCGGCGGGCCTCCTCCAGAGTGTGGTCGGGCCGGAAATCGACGTTGTAGACGGGGAGGCCCAGGGCGGCGAGGGCATCCGCCTTGCGCCGGCGTTCGGCCATCAGGGGATCGTCGGGCATGTGCGCCTACATGGTGCCGGAGCGGCGGCCCGTTCGGCGCAGAGCAGGCCGGTTCGACGCGATCTGGTGGCCGGCACCGCCCTCAGCGGAGGGCGACCACCTGGAGCTGGCGCATCCCTCCGGGGCTGTGCACCTCGATCCGGTCGCCGATCCGGCGGCCCAGGAGGGCCTTGCCGACCGGGGACTCCATCGAGATCCGCCCGGAGGTGACGTCGACCTCCGCCGGGCCCACGATGGTGAAGGCCTGGGTCCCGTACTCGTCCTTCACCTCGACGGTCGAGCCGACCTGGACCACCCCGCCGACCTCCGCCTGCTCGATGATCACGGCATTGCGGACCATCAACTCCAGGGTCAGGATCCGCCCCTCGAGCATCCCCTGCTCGTTCTTGGCGTCCTCGTATTCGGCGTTCTCCGTGATATCGCCGAATTCCTTCGCATACTTGATCCGCTCGGCAATCTCGGGGCGCCGGACTGTCCGAAGCTCCTCGAGCTCCGCCTGGAGCTTCTCGAGGCCTTCCTTGGTGAGCAAGACCGGCTTGTCCATGGTGATGGCTGACCTTCGTGAAGTGAGTTCTGCACCCGCCGAGCGCCAGCGGCGCATCAGGGGGGAAGCAGGGGAGTATAGGTGCTGAGGGTGCAACGATGATGGCGACGTTCGAGTAACAAACTGACCTCACCTGGTTGACCTCGATCTGATAACCTACCTATCATCCAGTCAGCGGTCGGGGACCGCATTTTCAGTAGCCCCCCCTCTCGGGGCGTCTCTGGTCTTCCAGGGGCGCCCTCTTTTTTGGTGTGGGAGCGCACCCACGGCCGGCGCCGGACGTCGCGGATCAGCCCTCGCCGCTCGTGAAGGTTGAGCCCTCGCGCCCGTGAGGGTTCGGTCCTGGCACCCGTGAGGGTTCGGTCCTGGCGCCCGTGGGGGTTCAGCCCTCGCCGCTCGTGAAGACCGGGTGGAACCAGCCGCCCGGGCCCAGGCCGGCTTCCAGGGCCTGTCCGAGGAGGGCGTCGAGGTCCGCCCGGGTCGTGAGCGTCTGCACCATCGCCCGGAGCCGAGCCGCCCCGTTGCACCCCTTGATGGTCCAGGCCACGTACTTGCGGCCGACCACCAGGGCCCGGGCCTCCCCGTAGTGCTCGATGAGCAGCTCGAGGTGGCGCCGGGTCAGCGCGATCCGCTCGGAGAACGCCAGGTCGGGCAGCAGCTCACCGGTGGCGACGTGGTGGACCGCCTGGCTGATGAACCAGAGGTTCCCCAGGGCGGCGCGGGCGACCACCACCCCGTCCACGCCCTCCGCGAGGATCCGCCGGCGGATCTCGCGGACGTCGGTGACGTCGCCGCTCCCGATCACCGGGATCCGGACCGCCCGCCTGACCCGGGCGATCTCGGCCCAATCCGCCCGGCCGAGGTAGCGCTGGGCCCGGGTGCGCCCGTGGACCGTCACCATGGCGCAGCCCGCGTCCTCCAGGGCGCGGGACAGCTCGGGGGCGTTGATGGAGCCCTGGTCCCAGCCCAGCCGCATCTTGGCGGTGACTGGGACGTCGACCGCCTCGACCATGGCCTGGACGACCCGGGCGGTGCCGGCCAGGTCACGGGCGAGGGCCGCACCGGAGCCCCGCCCGGTGACCCGGGGCACCGGGCAGCCCAGGTTGACGTCCACCACCATGGCCCCCCGCTCGGCGCAGATCGCCGCCGCCTCGGCCATCACCCCGGGGTCGCAGCCGACCAGCTGGGCGGCCACCGGGCGCACCCCCGGATCGAAGGTGAGCTGCTCGAGGGTGCGCGGGATGAGGCGGACCACCGCGTCGGCGGCCGTCATCTCGGCAGACACCAGGCCGGCGCCGAGCTCCCGGGCGAGCCGCCGGAAGGGAGCGTCGGTGATCCCGACCATGGGGGCGATCAGCACGGGCGAGTCCAGCTCCAGCCGGCCGACCCGGAGAGGGGCGGGGGCGGGGGCCGGGAGAGGCGGAGGCGGCGCGATCGGCGCAGGGCCCGCGACGGTCATCCGGCCATGGTAGGCAGGCGGCGCCCCGCCGGCGACCGCGCCGGGTGACGGGCGGAGCCGGTCAGCCCGCGTTCAGCTCGTGGATCAGCCGGAGCCCCACCAGGGTCAGGCGCTCATCGGTGGCGTGGACGCCGGAGATGAGACCGGCCATCAGCGGCGCCAAGCCTCCGGTGAGGATCAGCTTGGCGTCGCCCCCCATCTCCCGGCGCATCCGAGCCACCAGCCCCTCCGCCAGGCTGGCGTAGCCGAGCACCAAGCCCGCCTGCATCGAGGCCCTGGGGTTGCGCCCGAGGACGGTGTCCGGTGCAGCCAGGTCGACCTGGGAGAGGCGGGCGGCGCGCTCCACCAGGGCGTCGTGGCTGACCATGAGGCCCGGGGCCACGGCCCCGCCCAGGTAGTCACCGGCGGCGTCGATGGCGTCGACGGTGGTCGCGGTGCCGAAGTCGCAGATGATCGCCGGCCCCCCGTAGAGGTGCTGGGCGGCGATGGCGTTGGCGATCCGATCGGCGCCGACCAGCGACGGGTCGTCGTAGTGGATGCGGATCCCGGTGCGCACCCCCGGCCCCACCACGAGCGGCGGGTGGCCGAAGCGCTGGCGGGCGAATTCGTCGATGCTGCGGGACAGGTCGGGGACGACGTTGCTGACGGCGACCGCCGAGATCGCCTCCGGCTCCAGCCCCGCGGAGCGCAGCAGGGAGACCACGACCAGCCCCAGCTCGGCGCCGGTCGCCCGCGGCTCGGTGTGGATGCGGAAGTCGGCCACCAGCCGGCTGCCGTCGAAGACCCCGAGGACGGTGTCGGTGTTGCCGACGTCGATGGCGAGCAGCATGGACGACGATTGTGGCGCGCAGCGCCCGACCCGCGCGACCACGGCATCGGTGGCACGGACGGGTAGGATCGGTGCCGCAGTGAAACGCGTGCACCTCGTGTGCGACAGCACCGCCGACCTCGGCCCCGCCTACTACCCGGCCCACGAGGTCGAGATGGTCCCGCTCCGCATCATCTTCGGGGACGAGGAGTTCCGCGACCAGGTGGAGATGCCGACAAGCGACTTCTACCATCGGATGCGCGCCGGCGGGCCCCACCCACGCACCTCCCAGCCGCCGCCGGGCGACTTTGCCGAGGTCTTCCAGCGGCTCGGGAGTGGCGGCGGCACCGTCATCTGCACCACCATCTCCTCCGATCTCAGCGGGACCGCCGGTTCGGCGATGCAGGCGCGCCGGTCCCTGCCCGACCTCGACATCCGGGTGGTCGAGACGAAGTCCTGCGGGCCGGCCCACGGTGCGGCGCTGGCGATGGCCGTGGCCATCCGCGACCGGGGCGGCAGCGCGGACGCCATCGTCGCCGCCATCGACCGCCTGAAGGCGACCCAGCGCCTCGTCTTCACCGTCGAGAACCTCGAGTTCCTCCGCCGCGGCGGGCGCATCGGCACCGCCCGGGCCCTGCTCGGCACCGTGCTCAGCATCAAGCCGATCCTCGCCTTCATCGACGGCAAGGTCCAGGCCATCGACCAGGTGCGCACCTACACGCGGGCCCTGGACCGCCTCGTCCAGGAGCTGGCGTCCGCCGTCCGCCTGTGGGGGCGGACCGTGGCCACCCTGGCCCATGCCGACAACCGCGAAGGCGCCGAGGCCCTCGCCGTGAAGGTGGCGGCCGTCACCGGGGAGCCGCCACAGATCGTCGAGGTCGGCGCCGTGCTCGGCTGCCACGTGGGGCCGGGCGCGTTCGGCTTCTTCTACCATCCGGCCGCGGCGGTGACGGCGTGACCCGGACGTGACCCGGATGGCGGGATCACCGCGCTTTCGGCGTGGACCGGATGACAGACGGTTAGGATCGGACCCTCAGTGAAGCCGATCCACCTGGTGTGCGACAGCACCGCCGATCTCGACGCCGACTACGCGACCGCCCACGACGTCGCCGTCGTGCCCCTCCGGGTGATCTTCGGCGAGGACGAGTTCCGGGATGGGGTCGACATCTCGACGGCGGAGTTCTACCGGAGGATGCAGGTCGATCCCCACCTCCCCCGAACCTCCCAGCCGACCCCCGCCGAGTTCGAGGAGGTCTTCCGCCGGGTCGGGAGCGACGGCGCAACCATCGTCTGCACCACCATCTCGGCGGAGCTGAGCGGGACCTACGGGTCGGCGCTGCAGGCCCGAGCGGCCCTCCCCGACCTGGACATCCGCGTCGTCGACAGCCGGACCGTGGGGCCGACCCACACGGCCGCGGTGGAGGTGGCGGTGGCACTGAGGGATCAGGGCCGCGACGCGGATGCGGTGGTGGCCGGGCTGGCCCGTCTCCGAGAGCAGCAGCGACTGATCTTCGCCCTCGAGACCCTCGAGTACCTGCACCGCGGCGGACGCATCGGCGGCGGCCAGGCCTTCGTGGGCACCGTCCTCAGCATCAAGCCCATCCTCGGCATGACCGATGGGAAGATCGAGGCGGTCGACCGGGTGCGCACCTACCCCCGGGCGCTCAACCGCCTCGTCGAGGAGGTGGCGACGGCGGCGCGCTCCTGGGGCCCGACTAAGGTGATCTGCGCCCACGCCGCCCGACCCGAGCAGGCTCGGATCGTGGCCGCGCGGGTGGCGGAGATCACCGGGGAGATGCCGCGGATCGTCGAGATCGGGGGGGTGCTCGGCTGCCATGCCGGCCCCGGCGGCTTCGGGATCGGCATGCACCCCGCCTCCGCGGTCGAGGTCTGAACTCCTCCCGCCTCCCCCCGGTGCTAACATCGTTGGTCGGATGCCCAATCAACACGCCCTCGAGGGCCTGAGATGAGGCACGGGACCGCGGACGCCGAGGTCGAGGGCGCGGGCGGCCGCGCCGCGATCAGCCGCCGGCGCCGAGCCGAGATCGTCGCGGCGGCCGCCGCCGTGCTGGGGCGGCTCGGGTCCGCCGAGACCTCGATGAAGGAGATCGCCGCCGAGGCGGGGGTCGCCCCCGGCCTCCTCCATTACTACTTCGAGTCCAAGGACGACCTGCTGGTCGCGGTGGTCGGGGAGCTGGACCGCCAGCTGGCCGCCGCCTGGGGTGCGGCGGTCGAGGGCGTCGACGACCCCCTGGAGCGGCTCATCGCCGGGGTCGGCGCGGCCGCCGACCACTCGGCGAGGCATCCGGAGGTCTGGCGCGCCCTCGCCGACCTCTCCCTGCTCAGCCTCTCCGACCCCGCGCTCACGGCATCCTGCCAGGCGCTCCGGAGCAGGTTCGCCGCCGCCGTCGAGACCGAGGTGCGGGGGACCCTGGGACGGCTGCCCGCGTACACCCTGGCGCCACCGCGCGACCTCGCCGGGGCCATCGCCGCCACCATCGAGGGAGCGGCCGTGGGGGCGCTGCTCACCGGGCGCGACGCCACCGGCCAGTTCGAGGCGCTCAAGGTCATGATCCTCTCCCTGGTGGTCACCGCCCACGTCACCGCGCGGCAGGAGCCGCCGATCGCCCGGCTGGCCCAGCTGCTCCGGCCGCGCTGAGATGCGCCGACGCGACCTCCGCTGTCCCAGCGGTTGCACCGGGGGCCGGTTCGAGGCCCTCAACGCCCCGCTCTACGTGGACGCGCGGGCCCGGTACCTCGAGCACGACGACAGCCTCGCCACTTTCGTCTGCGCCGAATGCCAGGCGGTGGCCGTCGACATCGCCGAGGCGGCGGCGGCGATGCGCCGCGATGCCGAGATCCAGCCTCAGGTGCTGGTATGTCCCCAGTGCGGCACCCAGATGCTGCCGCCCCTCGACGACGAGCTGGCTCCCTACGTGGAGTGCCCGATCTGCGAGACCCGCTTTGCCCTCGAGGAGGGGATGCCACATCTCCACGGCACCGGGTGGGACAGTGGCGAAGACGCGTAGCCGGTACGACAGGGAGGCGGACATGTCGGTGATCGACGACATCCTGGACAACAACCTCATCCTCGCGGCCCGCCTCGACGAGCGCACCGGCGCCCTCCATCACATGCCTGCGCAGCACCTCGCGGTGGTGGGCTGCATGGATGGGCGGCTGGACCTCCCGGCGATCCTCGGACTGCGCCCCGGCGACGCCCACGTCATCCGCAATGCCGGCGGGGTCGCCACCGACGACGTCATCCGCTCCCTGGTCGTCTCCCAGCGGCTGCTGGGAACGCGCGCCGTGATGCTGGTCCACCACACCGAGTGCGGCATGCTGGGCTTCCGCGACGACGAGCTCAAAGCTCAGATCGAGCAGGAGACCGGGGTCCGGCCGCCCTTTGCCCTCGAGGCCTTCTCCGACCTCGACGCCGACGTGCGCCAGTCGGTGGCGCGGATCCGGCTCAGCCCGTACCTCCCCCACCGGGACGAGGTGCGGGGCTTCGTGTACGACCTGCACAGCGGCCGGCTGCGTGAGGTGTCCACCCACATCGCGGCCGGCGGCTGAGCGGCGTTCCGCAGTCCGAAAGCGGGGCGGCGGGCGCGCTGGGGAGCCCTCGGGTGCACTCAGCCGAGCCCGGGCGGCATCGGCGGTAGGAGCGCGATGGTGGCGCCCACGGGGCCGGCATCCTCCCCGGGATTGCGTCCCCAGTAGCGGGAGAACCGGCCGTCGAAGCCGATCACCCGCCCCCCCGCCCGCACGTCCGGTCCGCTCTTCCAGTGCGGGGTGTGGCCGTGAACCACGCGCCGAGCGCCGAAGCGGCGCAGGTGCGCCTCGAGTCGCACGCGGTCCTCGAACGCATGCCGGCCGATCAGGTGGCGCAGCAGACGGAACACCCCGCCGGGCTCCTGGCTCAGCAGACCGGCCGCAGCCTGGTTGACCGCCTCGACGCCGTCGCCCAGGGCAGCGTAGTCGTCGTCGTCGGTGTGCTGGACCAGGGTGGCGTCATCGAGCAGCAGCATCACCGGCAGATGGCGCAGCCAGGCATCCATCTCGGCGTCGCCGGCCAGCGCCTCGAGGTCTGCGGGGTCCCCACGGCGCCGGCGCCAGATCACCTCCAGCAGCTCGCCGTCGCGTGCCCGCAGACGCTCTCCGCCGTACCGGCGCTCCTCGACCAGTGCCATCACCAGCAGATCGTGGTTGCCCAGGATGGCCCGGCCGTGGCGGCGCTCCATGGCGATCCGGGCCGCCTTGTGGCCACCGGCGTCCCCCGGTCTGCCTCCGGTGAAGAAGTCGCCGAGGAAGATGGTCTCGACCTCGTCCTCGGGAAAGGCGGCGAGCGCCGCGGCCAGGCGCTCGTGGTCGCCCTGGACGTCTCCGACGATGAGGACGGGCAGCGCCATGGGCCCAGGGTACCGGCGGCCGGGGGAGATGCGCTCCGCCGGCTGCGCCCTCCGGAGGCAGTGGTGAGTCACGGGCCTGCCAAGCAATTCGTGACGAAATATTCGTCACGAATTAACTCGAAAGGCCGTAAAACGAATACCTCCCCGCCGCGCCGCCACTCGGGTTCGAGGCACGGGCCGGGTCAGCCGGCGAGCGTGGACACCAGTTCCCGGGTGCGAGCGACCCTCGCGCTGGCCCTGGTCAGGGCGCGGCCCACCGTCCGCGGCCCCGGCCCACCGGGCAGCTCGCGGCGGCGCAGCGCGGCATCGACGTCGAAGAGGGCGATCACCTGCTCGTCGAACAGGTCGGAGAGCTTGCGCCAGTCGTCGAGGCCGAGATCGGCGAGCGTCCGTCGCTCGGCGACGCAGCGGCGCACCGCGGCTCCCACCAGCGCATGCGCCTCGCGGAAGGGCATCCCGCGCCCGACCAGGTGCTCGGCGACGTCGGTGGCGAGCAGCATCGGGTCGGAGGCCGCGCGCCGCATCGCCACCGTATCGAAGCGGAGGCGGCGGACGACGTCGCCCAGGACGGCGAGGGTTGCCAGGCTGGTGTCGACGGCGTCGAAGAGCGGCTCCTTGTCCTCCTGGAGGTCGCGGTTGTAGGCGAGCGGCAACCCCTTGAGGACGGTGAGCAGGGCCACCAGGTCGCCGGTCACCCGGCCCACCCGGCCTCGGGCCAGTTCGAGGACGTCGGGATTCTTCTTCTGGGGCATCAGCGAGGAGCCGGTGGCATGGGTGTCGGGGAGCTCCGCGAAGCCGAACTCCACGGTGGTCCAGAGCACGATCTCCTCGGCCAGCCGGGAGAGGTGGGCCATCAGCAGCGCGCACGCCGCGACCAGCTCGACGGCGAAGTCGCGGTCGGAGACGGCGTCCAGGCTGTTGGCGCTGAGGGCGGCGAACCCGAGCGCGCGCCGCGTGCTCCCCCGGTCGATGGGAAGGGTGGTGCCGGCCAGGGCACCGCTCCCCAACGGCAGCACGTCGCAGCGGCGGTACCCGTCCCTCAGCCGCTCCACGTCGCGCTGAAGCATCTCCACGTAAGCGAGCAGGTGGTGGGCGAGGGAGACGACCTGGGCCCGCTGGGTGTGGGTGTAGCCAGGGATCGGGGTGGAGCGGTGATCAGCGGCGCGGCCCAGCAGCGCCTCCTGCAGACCGGCGCAGCCGAGCATCAGATCGAGGGTCCGGCGCCGGCACCAGAGGCGGAGGTCGGTGGCCACCTGGTCATTGCGGCTGCGCGCGGTGTGCAGCCGCCCGGCGGCGGGGCCGATCAGCTCATGGAGGCGGCGCTCCACCGCGGTGTGCACGTCCTCGTCGCCGGGGTCGGCGCTGAAGTCACCGCGCTCCAGCTCACCCCGGATGGCGCGGAGCCCGGACTCGATGGCGCGGTGGTCGGCGGCCTCGATCAGCCCGACCTCGCGCAGCATCCGCGCGTGGGCCAGGGAGCCCTCGATGTCCTCGGCGGAGAGCCGGCGGTCGACTCCGAAGCTGCCCGTGTACTCCTCGACGCCCCACGCGGTTCGAGCCCCCAGCCGCCCCTCCCAGACCTTGGCGGGAGCGCGCGGGGACGGGTCGGGGTGCTGGCGCCTGGCCGGCTCGGGGGGCTGCCCCTTGGCCGGTGCCATCAGCGCCGCTTGACCCTGCGTTCCAGGCTCAGCGGGAGGCTGTCCTCCAGCGCTCCCTGGATGCGGGCCTGGGTACGCAGCGGGAGCCCGAACAGCTCGATGAACCCCCGCGCCGCGGAGTGGTCGAAGGTGTCCTGGCGGCGGTCGTAGGTGGCCAGCTCCTCGCGGTAGAGGGAGCCCGGTGCGCGCCGGCCGGCCACGGCGACGGTCCCGCGGCGGAGCCGCAGCCTCACCTCCCCGCTCACCGGCTCCTGGGTCACCGCCACGAAGGCGGCGAGGGCGCCGCGGAGCTGACCGAACCAGAGCCCGTCGTAGACGAGGCGGGCCCACTCGTCCCCGAGGCGCCTCTTGAGGTGGAAGACGTCCCGACCCAGGGTCAGGGTCTCCAGCGCGGTGTGCGCCGCGTGGAGGACCACCGCCGCTGGAGCCTCGTAGATCTCCCGGGACTTGATCCCCACCAGGCGGTTCTCGACGTGGTCGATCCGGCCCACCCCGTGGGCGCCGGCCAGGGCGTTGAGGCGGGTGACCAGCACGTCGCCGGTGAGCCGCTCGCCGTCGAGGGTGACCGGGATGCCGTGCTCGAAACCGAGGCTGACCAGCACCCCCGCCTCCGGCGCCTCCGAGGGGTCTGCCGTCCAGGCGAACACATCGGCGGCGGGCTCCTGCCAGGGGTCCTCCAGGGGTCCGGCCTCGATGCTGCGCCCCCAGATGTTGGCGTCCACGGAGTAGGGGGACTCCTGGGTGACCGGGATCTCGATGCCGTTATCGCGCGCGAATTCGATCTCCTGGGGACGCCCCATGTCCCAGTCGCGGACCGGGGCCACCACCTCGAGCTCGGGGGCCAGGGCGGCGGTGGCCACGTCGAATCGCACCTGGTCGTTGCCCTTGCCGGTGCAGCCGTGGGCGACCGCCTCGGCACCCTCGTCGCGGGCGACGTCGACCAGGATCTTGGCGATCAGGGGCCGGGCGAGGGCGGTGGCCAGCGGGTACGCGCCCTCGTACATTGCGGACGCGGCGAGGCTCGGGAAGCAGAACTCCTCGACGAAGAGACGGCGGGCGTCGACCGCGTAGGCGGCCACCGCGCCGGTGCGCAGGGCGCGGTCGGTGACCTCCTCGATGTCCTTGGCCTCGCCGATGTCGGCGGTGCAGGTGATCACCTCGTAGCCGAGCCGATCCTGGAGCCAGCGGATCGAGACCGAGGTGTCGAGTCCGCCGGAGTAGGCGAGGACGCAGCGCTTGGACCGGCTCACCGTGGACCTCCCTGCCCGCTGAGCGGGCTCCCCGCCAGGCTGCGGGCAGCGCCCCCGGTCATCGCCTCGCGGAGGCGGCCGGCGAGGCGGCGCGCGCCGGGGCGGGAGCGGACCACGACCAGGACGGTGTCGTCGCCGGCCACGGTGCCGGCGACCTCCTCGAAGTGCGCCGTGTCGATGACCGCCGCCACCAGCGGGGCGCTGCTGGGACGGGTGTGGAGGACCCCGATGTGCTCCACGAACTCCATGGAGCGGACATGTTCGCGCATGACCGCGCGCAACCGGGTGCTCACCGGTGACGGCTCGTCGGCGTCACCGCCGCCCGGGACGTAGCGGAGGCCGTCCGGGTCGTGGACCCGGGCGAGGCCCAGCTCCCGGATGTCGCGGGAGACGGTCGCCTGGGTGGCGTCGAGACCGCGGCGGTGGAGGGCGGCCACGATCTCCTCCTGGGTCCGGACCTTGCGGTCCCGCACCAGGTCGAGGATGGCCTGCTGCCGCTCCGCCTTGGCGACCGGGCCGAGAACCGAGCCGACGGTCATCGCGTCTCCCTCCCGATGACCGCGCTCACGCCGGGCCCTCCGCGAGGGCCAGCGCGAAGGCGCCTCCGAGCCGTTCCAGCGCCTGGTCCGCCTCCGCCTCGGTGAGGACCAACGGGGGCACCAGCCGGAGCGCCGACCTGCCGGTGGCGTTGACGAGCAGGCCGCGCTCGAGGGCGGCCCCGACCACCTGATGGGCGACCGGCGCGCTGAGGACGGCGCCGAGCATCAGGCCGCGACCCCGAACCTCGGCAATCGGCGCTCCCGACCTCCCCAGCTGCAGCAGCCCGCGGCGGAGACGCTCCCCGACCCGGGCGGCGTTCGCGACCAGCCCCTCCCTCTCGATGGCGTCGAGAACGGCCGCCGCCACCGCGGTGACCAGCGGACCCCCTCCGAAGGTGGTGCCGTGGTCGCCGGGCGCGAGGATGTTGGCGCGCGGGCCGGCGAGGACCGCCCCGATCGGCAGCCCCCCGCCCAGGCCCTTGGCCACCGCCATCACGTCGGGGACGATCCCGGCGTGCTGGTGGGCCCACCACCTCCCGGTCCGGCCCATCCCGCTCTGGATCTCGTCGAGGAGCAGCAGGAGGCCGTGCTCGTCGCAGAGGCGGCGCAGGCCCCGCAGGGTCTTGTCGCTCATCTGCACCACCCCGGACTGGCCCTCGATCGGCTCCATGAGCACCGCGACGGTGCGGTCGTCGATGGCCTCCCGGACCGCAGCGAGGTCGTCGTAGGCGACGTGGATGAAACCCCTCGGCAGCGGTTCGAAGGGTTCGCGATACTGGCGGTTGGAGGTGGCCGCCAGCGCCCCCATGGTCCGGCCGTGGAAGGCGCCGCGAGCGCAGATGATGGTCGATGCGCCGTTCCGGTTCAGCTTCCCCCACTTGCGGGCGATCTTGATGGCCGTCTCGACCGCCTCCGTGCCGCTGTTGCAGAAGAAGACCCGGCTGGGGAAGGCGGTGGCCACCAGCCTCTCCGCAGCATCCAATTGAGGCTCAGAGAAGTAGAGGTTGCTCAGGTGGATGGCCCGGCCCGCCTGCTCGGCGAGCGTCCCGAGCACGGCCGGATGACCGTGTCCCAGGACGTTGACCGCGATGCCGCCGACCAGGTCCAGGTACTCGCGGCCGTCGACGTCGGTGAGGGTGCAGCCCCGCCCCGTTCGGATCGCCACCGGCTGGTGGGCGTAGGTGGACATCAGCACGGTGGCGGCCCGCTCCTCGATGGCCGAGAGCGCCGCGCTGACCTGCGGAGCCGGACGGCTCACCGCGTCACCATGGTGCCGACGCCCTTCTCGGTGAGCAGCTCGAGCAGCAGCGAGTGGGAGACGCGCCCGTCGATGATGTGCGAGGCGGTGACCGCCTCGAGGGCATGCAGCGCCGCGCGCACCTTGGGGATCATGCCCCCGCTGATGGCGCCGCTCTCGATCAGCCGGTCGGCCGCGGCCGCGTCGAGCACGCTGATGAGCTCGCCGTCCGCACCGCGCACCCCCTCGACGTCGGTGAGCAGCACCAGCTTGGTGGCCTTGAGCGCGACCGCCAGCTCGGCGGCCACCGTGTCGGCGTTGACGTTGTAGGCGTCGCCGTCGACACCGAGGCCGATGGAGGCGATCACGGGGATGCGCCCCTGGTCGAGCACCGCCTCGACCGGCTCGGCGTTGACCTGGTCGACCTCACCGACGAAGCCGAGATCATGACCGGCCTCCGTGCCCCGGGGCCGGACCATCAGGGTGGGACCGTCCTCGCCGCTCATGCCCACGGCCTGGCCGCCGAGCTTGTGGATCCGGGCCACGAGGTCGGGGCCGATCTTGCCGGTGAGCACCATCTTCACCAGCTCCATGGTGGGTGCGTCGGTGACCCGCAGCCCGTTGACGAACTTCGGCTCGAGGCCCAGCCGCTGCTGCCACATGGAGATCTCCGGGCCGCCGCCGTGGACCAGCACGGGGCGCATGCCGACGAAGCGGAGCAGCACCACGTCCTGGAGGAAGGAGTCGACGTCCTCCCCCATCGCCGCCCCACCCAGCTTGATAACCAGGGTGTGGCCGGAGAAGCGCCGGATGTAGGGGAGCGCCTCGACCAGGACCTCGGCCCGGTGAATCCGCTCCTCCATGGTCTGCGTCGGTGTGGTCATGTCGTGTACTCCGCGTTGATGCGCACGTAGCCGGCGGTGAGGTCGCAGCCCCAGGCGTGGCCCCGCCCGTCACCGGCGCCCAGGTCGATGTCGATCTCGCTCCGGGGCAGCTGCAGGGCGGCGACGACGGGGCTCAGGTCGGTGTCGAGGGGGGCGCCGTGCTCGAAGACGGTGGTCCCAGCGAACGTCACGCGCACCCGGTCGAGGCTGAAGTGCGCCCCGCTCCGTCCCAGGGCCATGACGATCCGCCCCCAGTTGGGGTCGGCCCCGTGCACCGCCGTCTTGACCAGCGGGGAGACGGCGACGGTGCGCGCGGCGAGACGCGCCTCGGCGTCATCGCGGCCGCCGCCGACCGAGACCCGGAAGTGCTTGGTGGCGCCCTCGGCGTCGGCGATCACCTGCTCCGCCAGCGACTCGCAGACGCCCAGCAGGGCCTGGCGGAAGGCCTGGAAGCCGGAGTCTCCGGCCCTGAGCGCCGGCCCGCCGGCGGCGCCGTTGGCGAGGGCGAAGAGGGTGTCGTTGGTGGAGGTGTCGCCGTCGACGGTGATCGAGTTGAAGCTGGACTCGGCGACCTCGACGAGCAGCGCCTGCAGGTCGGCTGCCGCGACATCCGCATCGGTGGTGACGACCGCCAGCAGGGTTGCCATGTTGGGGTGGATCATCCCCGACCCCTTGGCCATCCCGCCCACCCGATGCTCGATGCCGTCCACCGCAAAGCTCGCCCTCGCCGTCTTGGGGACGGTGTCGGTGGTCATGATGGCCCGGGCGGCCAGCTCGCCGGAATCGCGGCTCAGGCTGCGGGCCGCGGCGCGGAGGCCCTCGGCGACCCCCTCCATCGGCAGCGGCCGGCCGATCACCCCGGTGCTGCAGACGAGCACCTCCACCGGGTCACGGCCGAGCGCGCCGGCGGCCAGCGCGCACATCCGGAGCGCGTCCCGGAGTCCCCGGGCTCCGGTGCAGGCGTTGGCGTTGCCGGCGTTGAGCACCACGGCGTGGATCGGCGTTCCCCGGCGCAGGGTGAGCTGGGAGATGACCACCGGAGCTGCCTTGACGAGGTTCTGGGTGAAGACGCCGGCGGCGGCGCAGGGGTGGTCGCTCATCACCACCGCGATGTCGTCGCGGCTCCGGTCGCCGTCCCGGATGCCGGCGGCGGCGGTCCCGGCGCGGAAGCCGAGCGGGGCACACACACCGGTGCCGGCAGCCACGGCGGTCTCGCTGGGGCCGGCCTCGGTCACGGCCACATCGAGGACCTGAGCAACCCGGTGGTCTCGCCGAGCCCGAAACGCAGGTTGGCCGCCTGCACCGCCTGGCCGGCGCCGCCCTTGATCAGGTTGTCCTCGGCGACGGTGACCACGGCCATGCCGTCCTGGTCGCCGACGTGGATGGCGGCGACGTTGCTCCCGGTCACCGACTTGGTGGGAGGCGACGTCTCCTCGAAGCGCAGGAAGACGTTGGAGGCGCAGAAGCCCCTCATCAGCTCGGCGACGTCGGCCACCCTCCGGCCGGCGACGGGGTGGAGATAGAGGGTGGCGAGGATCCCGCGCGTCATCGGGATCAGGTGGGGGACGAAGGTCAGGCGCACCTCACGTCCGGCCGCCGCCTTCAACTCCTGGAGCATCTCGCTCTTGTGGCGGTGGCCCTCCACGCCGTAGGCCCGGACCGATTCGTTCACCTCTGGGAAGTGATAGGTGAGCGACGGCGACCGGCCGCCACCACTGACTCCGCTCTTGGCATCCACGATCACCTCGGGCTCGACCAGCCCCTCGCGGAGGGCGGGAACGGCCCCCAGCAGGGTGGCGGTCGGGTAGCAGCCCGGGACGGCGAGCAGGTCCGCGCTCGAGATGGCGTCGCGGTGGATCTCGACCAGGGAGTAAACCGCAACGTCGCAGAGATCCGGGGCGGGATGCTCGACCCCGTACCAGCGGCTGTAGGCGGCGGGGTCGCGCAGCCGGAAGTCGGCGCTCATGTCGATCACCACCCGGCCGGCGCTGAGCCACTCCCGCGCGTGGGCGGCGGCGACGGTGTGGGGCAGGGCGGCGAAGACCACCTGGGCATCTCCGGGGTCCAGCCCGTCCTGGACTTCGAGGGTCACCCGGCTCCCCGGGACCGTGGCGGCGAAGGGTTTCCCGGCCGAGCCGCGGCCGTGGAGCCCCACCAGCGCGATGGCGGGATGGCGGTCGAGGATCTCGACGCACTGGGCGCCGAGGTAGCCGGTGGCGCCGCAGACGGCGGCGCGGATCACAGAGGCGGGCACGGTTGGGGGATTATACGTTTGGAGTGCATGATTATGCAACCGCCCGCCCGGCGGCCCCGCGGCCGTGGACCCGTGCCGGCCGGTGCCTCGTCTAGACCGGGACCACGAAGGGCAGGGTGCTGGCGGTCGACGGGGCCACCGGACGGACGCCGGTCCCCATGGCGAAGAACTCGACCCCGTGCTCGCCCCACACCTGGTTGTTCTCCTCGACGCGGACCCCGACGATGCCGGCGGCGCCGTCGCGCTCGCCCTCATCCTGCATGCGCTTCATGGCCAGCTCGCGGGCGGAGTAGATCGCCTGCGTGTACTGGGGAAGCTCCACGTTCTGGCCCGCCTGGCGGAACGCCTGCCGGATCGATTGGTGCGCGATGTGGTAGACGCAGCAGCCCATGACCAGTCCGGTGGGGGCCCACCCGTAGCGGAGCAGCTTGAAGAAGTCGCGCCCGGAGAGGTCCGAGCTGAATGGCTTGCCACTGGGGGCGCGCAGGGAGCCGGGGGCCTTCTCGAATCGCACCGCCGTGCCCACCGCGAGGAACTCCAAGACGTCGCCGGCGCCGACGTAGCCGACCCGGCGAAGGTCCACCCCGACGATGCCGTCGGCATTGAGCTGCGTCGCCTCGGCCTGCATCCGCGAGATGGCCAGCTCACGGGCCGCGTACATCGCCTGGCTGAGAACCGTGAGCTCGACGGACTGCTTCCAGCCGGCGAACTGCAGGCCCATGTGGTACATGGAGGTGCCCATCACCAGACCCAGCGGCACCAAGCCGCTCTCGCGCACCAGGACGAACTCGTCGACGCTCAAGTCCGAGGTGAAGCACCTGCCCTGAGCGGTCTCCGCCAGGCGACTGGTGCCGCCCTCGGGGACCCATTGAGCTGCTGGAGCATCGGTCACGGTTACACCTCCGACGATGGGATAACTTGCGCGGAACTATACGCCGAGGCTTTTGGGATGGCCCGGGGGGAGCGGTCGAGCGGCCTCGGCAACGCGAGGTTCGGGGATCAGGAGCGGTGAGGAAGGCTCAGCTTGGGCTCTGGTCCGTCAGCTGCATCACGACCTGGCCCGCGAGATCGCCGGGACCGCCGACGGCCCAGCAGTCTCCGGCGCCCACGCAGGTCACGGCCTGGAGCTGCGTGTACGCGCCGCCGGGGTGATCGGGGCTGCTCACGATGCTCCAGCCACCGCCGCCCGTTTCCTGCTCGATCAATGTCTGGAGGGCGTTGGCGGCGTCCATGAACCAGCCCACCGCCCAGCAGTCTCCGATGCTGACGCAGGTCACGGACTCGAGCTGGCTGTCCGAGCCGTCGGTGCGGTTGGGGCTGGCGACGATGCCCCAGCCGCTGCCGAGGTAGTGCTCGATCAACGTTTGGACTTTGTCGGTGGCAACCACGGAAACTCCGACCGCCCAGCAGTCGCCCGCGCTGGCGCAGGACACGCTCAGGAGCACACCACCACCGGTGGCGGAGAGAACGGGACTGAGGACGGCACTCCAGCCCCGGCCGTCGTAGTGCTCGGCGAAAGTGTTCGACGCGGACCCCCCAACAGCCCAGCAGTCGCTGGCGTTCACACAGGTCACGGCCCTGAGCTGGCTGCCTGCGGCGGGGCTGGAGACGATGCTCCAGCCGCCGCCCCCGTCGTGCTCCATCAGCGCCCCCTGCGCGGACAGGCCGACAGCCCAGCAGTCGTCTGCGCCGACACAGGCGACGCCATAGAGGAGGGTGTCGGTGCTGCCCGACGGATTGGGGCTGGAGACGATGCCCCAACCACTGCCCCCGTAGTGCTCGATCAGCGTCTGGCGGCTGCCGCCTGAGGCCTCGATGGAATAGCCGACGGCCCAGCAGTCGTCGGCACTGACACAGGCCAGGCCCTGAAGCTCGCTGTCCGTGCTGCCGGACGGACTGGGGCTGGAGACAACGCGCCATCCGCTGCCCGTGTTCTGCTCGATCAACGGTCGGGCGTTGCCGTTCTGGTCGAACGAGTAGCCGGCGGCCCAGCAGTCGCTGACGCTGACACAGGTGATGGCGGAGAGGCCGCTGCTCCCACTCGGCGAGCTGGAGGTGGAGACGATGCTCCAGACGCCTGGGGTCGGAGGACTGCTGAGATGCGCGACGAGCGCCACGGACGCCACCACCGCGATCGCCACGACCACGAGGCCGCTCGCCACGAGCCGGGCGATGGGGATCGCCCTCCTCTGTCGCGGCGCAAGGATCGACCTCATGACTTCGTCCTGGATGTCGCGGGGTGGGGGCTGCCGGCGCATCCGGTCCAGATACAGGAGGGTCATCCGTGTCACGTCGTCGTCGGAGATGCTGGGATCAGGCATCGGCGAGCTCCTTCCTCAACCTGGCCATGGCTCGTCCGAGATGACTGCGAGCCGTCCCAGGACGGCAACCGAGAAGCTCCGCGCACTCGTCCACCGTGAATCCATCGTGAAGATGGAGGATGACCATCGCCCGCTGTGGCTTCGACAGGGAGCAGACGGCGCGGTGCACGTCGAGAAGCAGGCCCTCGAACTCCAGCGGAGGAGGCCCCGGGACCGCAGACCACCGCTCGGACGACCACAGGACCCGCCGGCCGAGGAGGTGCCGGTGGTGAATGCAGCGACGCACGCAGATGCGCGTCAGCCAGACCGACTGCTTGGCGGGATCCCGCAACGACGGCCAGCGGCGCCAGGCCGAGAGCAGCGTCTCCTGGACGGCGTCCGCAGCCTCGTCGCGGTCGGCGACGATGACCAGCGCCAGCCCGTACAGGCGCGCCATCTCCGGGAGGACGACGGCTCGCTCGAAGGCGGCCTCACGGTCCTCCTCGCTCGGGGCGCCTCTCACCACGGCGGTAGGGGGCATACCTCAAAAGAGGCGGCGAATGCGCGTTTCTCTTACGTTCTACACCGCCCTGTCCCCTCCACCTCCCTCCCCGTCCGACCCCTCGAGGATCAGCGGGTCAGGGGCTCACCACATCGGCGGCGGTCACCCCCAGCCCTGCGGCGGGATGGAGCAGCCAGGTGGCGTCCCGCATCCCGCTGACCCCGGCGAGCGCCGCGGCGCAGGGGCCGGCGGCCCCCTCCTCAACCAGGGCGACGACGCTGCCGCCGAAACCGGCGCCGACCAGGCGGGCGCCGTGGCAGCCGGGGACCCGGCGCGTCGCCTCGACCATGGCGTCGAGGCGGGGGGTGCTCACCGCGCAGTCCCGCCGCAGCGACTCGTGGCTCTCGTCCATCAGCCGTCCCAGGGCCGCGACGTCACCGGCTTCGAGCGCCCGGACGGCGGCGTCGGCGCGGCGTGTCTCGGTGGCCACGTGGCGGCCGGCGGGCTGGAGCCCGGGCTTCAGCTCCCGCCAGCGCTCGCCGATCTGCTGGCAGGTGGGCACCCCGAGAACGGAGCAGGCCTTTTCGGCCGCCTCACGGCGGCGCCGGTACGCGCGGCCTCCGACGTCGTGGCTCTCCCCACTGGCCGCGACCAGCAACGAGATCCCCGGCCACGGCCAGGGGACACTCCGCCGCGAGCCGCTGCCGCAGTCGAGGGCGAGCACGGCGCCCTCCCGCGCGTGGACGATGGTGCGCTGGTCCAGGTCACCGCACGGAACCCCGGCGATGTCCCGCTCGGCGGTGAGGGCGACCGCCACCAGCTCCTCCCCCGTCAGGCGGAGGCGGGTCAGCCGGAGCATCGCCAGCAGGGCGGCGAGGATGACCGCCGCCGAGGAGGCGAGACCCGCGGACGGTGGCAGGTCGCCGGTGACGGCCATCTCCAGGGGAGGGAGGGTGATGCCGTTGCGGTCCAGCGCCAGGGCGGCGGCGAGGAGGCGATCACCGAGATCCCCCGCCATCGCCGGCCGGAGGCGCTCCACCCGCTGGCCCAGCGCCGCGACCCGCCACCGGCCGTCACGCGAGGGGCGTGCCGCCACCTCGAGCGAGAGGTCGACCGCCATGCAAGCGACGTGGCCCCCGACGTAGTCGACGTGCTCCCCCACCAGGGTGACCCGGCCGGGAGCGATCCCCACCGCCGGTGCGGGGCCCGGACCGAAGGCGTCGAGCAGGGCCTGGCGGGCACGGCGGGCGTCGTTCGCCGGTGCGGGGCCGTTCGCGTGGGCGGCGCCGCTCACGCCGTCAGTCCGGGGCGCTGCCCGACGCGCCCAACCCGTGGATTCCGAGCCGGCGGTGGCGGGCTCGCTCGAGGTTGACGGCGGCGCCGATCAGGGCCAGGTGGGTGAAGGCCTGCGGGTAGTTGCCCAGGAGGTCTCCGCTGGTCACGTCCACCTCCTCGGCCATCAGGCCGAGCGGCGAGGCGAAGGAGAGCAGCCGCTCGAAGCGCCGCTGTGCCTGTTCCGCCTCACCGATGTGGGCCAGGGCGTCGGCCAGCCAGAAGGAGCAGATCAGGAACGCCCCCTCCTCGCCGTGGTCGATGCCGTCGTCGGTCTCCTCGGGGCGGTAGCGGCTGACCAGCACCCCACGGCCGAGGTGCCGGGCGACCGCCCGCACCGTCGCGATGATCCGGGGATCGCGATCGTCGAGGAAGCGCACCTGGCTGGCCCGGAGCATGGCGGCGTCCAGGGTCCCTCCGCCCAGGGTCTGGGTGAAGGCGCGCCGGCGGCGGCTGTACCCCTCCGTCGTCACGCTGCGGTGGATCGCCCGGCGCGCCTCCTCCCAGCGCTCGCGGTCGCAGCGAAGGCCGAAGCGCTCCGCCAGGCGCAGTCCCCGATCGACGGCGACCCAGCACATCATCTTGCTGTAGGTGTAGTGGAGCTCCCGCCCACGGCTCTCCCAGATGGAGGCGTCGGGAAGCTGCCAGCGATCGATGGTCATGTCGACGACGGCGTGCAGCTCCTTCCAGAGCTCCTGGCTGATCTCACCGCCGAAGCGCGCGTAGAGGTAGGCGCTGTCGAGCAGCTCGCCGTACACGTCGAGCTGGAGCTGGTCGACGGCGCCGTTGCCGATCCGCACCGGCTTCGACCCGCGGTAGCCGCTCCAGTGACCCAGCACCTGCTCGGTGGTGTCGCGACCTCCGTCGACCCGGTAGAGGTTCTGCACCTTCGCACCCTCGCCGATGCCGGTCGAGCGCAGCCAGGCGAAGAAGCCGTGGGCCTCTTCATGCAGGCCCAATTGGAAGAGGCCGAAGAGGGTGAGCGACGCGTCGCGCAGCCAGGTGAAGCGGTAGTCCCAGTTGCGCCTGCCGCCCAGGGCCTCCGGCAGCGACGCCGTGGGGGCCGCGACGATGGCTCCGGTGGGAGCGTAGATCATCAGCTTCAGGGCCAGCGCCGAGCGCCACACCGGCTCGGGGAAGGCACCGGTGTAGTGGACCCGGTCGATCCAGCGCCACCAGAACTCCTGGGTCCGGCGCAGCAGCCGGCGGGCCCGCTCCACCGTCCACGCCGTCTCCGAGGTGGCACAACCGCGAGCGGTGTGCTGGCAGCGCAGCGACAGGGCGACGGCGTCGCCGGCATGCAGCGTGAAGGTCGTGTGCGGCCCCTCAATGTCGCGCGTGGAGACGACGCAGAGGTGGAGGCCGCCGGCGTCGCCGTGGAAGCGGCGTCCCTCGGCGCCGAAGGCGCCCGCAGCGCGGCCGTAGTCGGGCCGGAGGACGAGGTGGTGGTCCATCGTCACCGTGCCGGCGAGGCAGTCCACGATGCGCACCAGACGAGGCTCACGATGGGGGTGGGCGTGACGCTCGACGGTGGCCTCGTCGACGGGCATGAAGTCGCTGACCCGAACCAGACCCGTGGATGTCGAGAACACGGTGCGCAGGAGGTTGGTGCGGTCGCCGTAACGCTGGTGGGCGCGGTATGCCCCACGCGGGCGGACCTGCCAGTACCCACCGGCACGGGAGTCGAGGATGCGGCCGAACACGGACGGCGAGTCGAAGCGCGGCAGGCAGCACCAGTCGATGCTGCCGTCGACGCCCACCAGGGCGGCGCTGCGGCAGTCGCCGATGAGGCCGTAGGCCCCGATGGGGAGGTAGCCGGCGGTGCGGCCCACCCCCTCGATCATGAGACGGGTTCCCGTCCGGGGTCGGAGAGCGCCCCCGCGCCCGGGGGCGGCGCGGTGAAGCAGGAACGGGCACCGGTGTGGCAGGCCGGACCGGCGGGCTCGACCAGGAGGAGCACCGCGTCGCCGTCGCAGTCGAGCCGGACCTCGACCACCCGCATGGCGTTGCCGCTCGTCTCCCCCTTCTGCCAGAGACGCTCCCGGCTCCTGCTCCAGAAGGTCGCCCGCCGGGTGACCAGGGTGGTCTCGTAGGCGTCGCGGTTCATGTGGGCGACCATCAGCACCTCGGCGGTGCGCACGTCCTGGACCACGGCGGTGACCAGCTCGCCGCCGAAGTCGGGGGCGCGCCCGGCCGGCTCGGGGATCAGGGAGAGACCGGCACCGAGGGTCAGCCCCTCGGCCACGAGCGGCACGTGGAGCGGGGAGCGGCCCTCGAGGTTGACCCGGTAGCCGTTGGGAGAGGTGACCGTCATCTCCCAGGCGTCCATCCGTTCCCCGTACCGCTCCGGTGCCGTGTGCCGGTAGCCCAGCTCGGTGCACAGCCGCGCGACCGCGGCAAGATCGTCCACCTGGAACTGCCAGAGGAAGGAGTCGTTGGCGGCCCGGGCCCGGAAGTGGTCGCTGATCTCGATGCCGAACTCGACATCGCCCTGCTGCATGGCGACGAAGCCGGGAAACTCGTCCCCCTCGTGGAGGACGCTGAATCCCAGGTCCTTGTAGAACTGCACCTCGGCGTTCAGGTCGTCGACGTAGATGATGGGCACCAGCTTGGTGAACCTCACAGCCGGACCTCGACGCCGTGCTCGCGCAGGTAGGCCTTTGTCTGCGGGATCGGATGGATGCCGTCGTGGAAGATCGAGGCGGCGAGGGCGGCGTCCGCACCCCCCTCGCTCAGCACCGCCCGGAGGTGCTCGGGCTCGCCGGCACCCCCGCTGGCGATCACCGGCACGGTCAGCCGGTCGCCGACCGCCCGGGTGAGCTCGAGGTCATAGCCATCCTGGGTTCCGTCCCGATCCATGCTGGTCAGCAGGATCTCACCGGCGCCCCTCTCGGCGGCCTCCTGCACCCAGGCGAGCGCGTCCCGCCCGGTGTCGCGGCGGCCGCCATGGGAGAAGACGTGCCAGGCCCCACCCTCGCGCCGGGCGTCGACGGCGACCACGATGCACTGCACGCCGAAGCGCTCGGCGGCCTCGCCGATCAGGGCGGGGTGATCGAGCGCCGCGGTGTTGAGCGACACCTTGTCGGCGCCGCTGCGCAGCATCCGATCGATGTCAGCGAGCCCGCGCAGCCCACCCCCCACGGTGAGCGGGATGAAGACCGAATCGGCGGTGCGGCGGACCGCGTCGAGGAGGATCTCGCGGTCCTCGCTGCTCGCCGTGATGTCCAGGAAGACCAGCTCGTCGGCGGATTCGGCATCGTAGCGCGCTGCCAGCTCGGCGGGGTCACCGGCGTCGCGGAGGTTGACGAAATGGACACCCTTGACCACCCGGCCGTGGTCGACGTCGAGGCAGGGGATGATCCGCTTGGCCAGGCTCATCGCGGGAAGCGGAGGATCGCCGCGCGCAGGTCGAAGCTGCCCTCGTAGAGAGCCCGGCCCACTATCGCACCGGCAGCGCCGACCTCGGCGCAGCGGACGATGTCGTCGACCGTGCTGATGCCGCCGCTGGCGATGACCGGCCCGGGGAACGCCCGCACCGTCTTCTCCAGGCCGCCAAGGTCGGGGCCGCCCATCATCCCGTCGAGGGCGACGTCGGTGCGGACCAGACCGGCGAGCGGCCAGCCGGCCCACCGTTCCAGGTGGGTGGCGGCGCTCCCCGCGCCCTCGGTCCAGCCCTGGGCCTGGGCGGTGTCGCCGCGGACGTCGAGGGAGGCCAGGCAGCGCCCGGGCAGCGCGGCGCAGATGACCTGGGCGGCGTCGGGATCCTGGACGGCGACGCTCCCCAGGACGACGAACGCAGCCCCGGCCGCCAGCCACCGCTCCGCCGCCGCCAGGGTGCGGACACCTCCGCCGACCTCGACCTCGACACCGCGCTGGCGCGCCGTCTCGAGCACGCCGCGGGCGGCGGTGGCGGAGTCGAGGTCGGCCATGCCCCGCGCCGCGTCGAGGTCGACCAGGTGGATCCGGTGGGCGCCGCTCTCGGCCAGCCGGAGCGCCACGGCCGCGGGGTCCTCCTCGTAGATGTGCTCACGGGAGTAGTCCCCCTGGATGAGGCGGACGCACCGGCCCCCCCGGATGTCGATGGCAGGGATGACGATCACGGGAGCGACGGCTCGGCCGGCCTCGGTTCGCCGATGCAGGCGGCCACCAGGTTGGCGTAGATGCGGAGCCCGGCAGGACCGCTCTTCTCAGGGTGGAACTGGGTTCCGGTCACCGCCCCCCGCTCGCACACGGCCACGATCTCGCCCCCGTAGTCGACGGTGGCGACCACATCCCGGGGGTCGGCGTCGGCCGCGTACGAGTGGACGAAGTAGCACCAGGCGCCATCCGCGACGCCCGCGGTGAGGGCCGCCGGCCGGCGCATGCGGAGCTGGTTCCACCCCATGTGCGGCACCTTGAGGGAGCCGGCGGCGATGCGGCGCACCCGCCCGGGAAGCAGGCCGAGCCCGACTCCGCCCTCCCCCTCCTCACTGGCATCGAAGAGCAGCTGGAAGCCGAGGCAGACCCCGAGCACGGGGCGGCCGCGGCCGGCCGCCTCCCTCACCGCGTCGCCGAGGCCGGAGCCCAGCAGCAGCGCCGCCGCCGGCGCGAAGGCGCCGACACCGGGAAGCACCACCCCGTCGCTGGCGGCGACCGCCCGGGCGTCGGGGGTGATGACCGCCTCGGCTCCGGCCCGCGCCAGCGCCCGTTCGACGCTGCGCAGGTTACCGACCCCGTAGTCGACGATCGCGATCCGTGGCATTAGAGCACGCCCTTGGTGGACGGCACCCCGCGCCCCACCACCGTCAGGGCGTCGCGGGTGGCCAGCCCCAGCGCCTTGAACGCCGCCTCGGCGACGTGGTGGAGGTTGGCGCCGCGGACCAAGTCGACATGGAGGCTGATCCCCGCGGATTGAGCGAGAGCCTGCACGAACTCGTGAAGCACGGTGACATCGAAGTCGTTGATCCGGCCCGTGAGAGCGCTCATCTCCCAGGTCAGGTGGGGGCGGTTCGAGTAGTCGAGGACGCAGCGCACCAGGGACTCGTCAAGGGGCGCGTAGGCGTGACCGAAGCGCCGGATGCCGGCGCGGTCCCCGAGCGCCCGGCTGATCGCCGCTCCCAACGCCAGCCCGCAGTCCTCGACCAGGTGGTGTGCATCGACCTCGACGTCGCCGGAGCCGTGCAGCCGGACGTCCATGCCGCTGTACTTGACGAAGGATTCGAGCATGTGGCGAAAGAAGGGCAGCGGGACATCGATGTCGGCGCTGCCGTGCCCGTCCAGGTCGACGTCGACCTGGATGCGGGTCTCCTTGGTCACCCGCTCCTCGCTGGCGATCCGCCGCGACGGCGTGGAAGGGCGGCTGGGGCTCATCGGACAGCATCCTCCATGCGAAGCCGGATCGCCCGTTCGTGGCCGCGCAGCCCTTCGGCGGCGGCGAGCGTGCAGGCGACCGGGGCCAGGCTGTCGAACTCCTCGACCGAGAGGTCGACCACCGACTGCCAGCGCTGGAAGTCCATCACCGAGAGCGGGCCGCGGTGGCGGGCGGCGCCGCCGGTGGGCAGGGTGTGGTTGGGCCCGGCGACGTAGTCCCCCATCGAGACCGGCGAGCGCCGGCCGACGAAGACCGCGGAGGCCGTGTGGGGCTCGTCGCGGAGCGCCTCGGCGGCCTCACCCTGGAGCGAGAGGTGCTCGGCGGCGAACTCGTCCGCGAGGCGGTGGGCCGCGTCGAGCGACTCGGTGACGACCACGGCGCCGTGGCGGCCGGCGGCCGCGGCGATGATCCCGGCCCGCGCCGCCGACGACGCCTCCTCGGAGAAGGCCGCGCCCACGGCGCCGGCCAGGACCGGGGAGTCGGTGAGGCACACCGCCCAGGCCAGGGGATCGTGCTCGAGCTGGGAGACCAGGTCGGCGGCGACCAGCCGGGGGTCGGCATCCGCGGACGCGATCACGACGATCTCGCTGGGCCCGGCCACGCCGTCGATCCCGACCTCGCCGAACACGGCGCGCTTGGCCAGGGTCACGAAGACGTTCCCGGGGCCGGTGATCTTGTCCACTCCGGCGATCGTCTCGGTGCCGTAGCCGAGGGCTCCGATGGCCTGGGCTCCCCCGACGGCGTGGACCTCGCTCACCCCCAGGTGGTGGGCGCTGGCCAGGACCAGGGGGTGGACCGCGCCCCCGGCGCCCGGTGGGGAGACCAGGGCGATCTCCGCGACCCCGGCGATCTGGGCGGGGATCACGTTCATGAGCACGGTGCTGGGGTAGGCGGCCCTCCCTCCGGGAACGTAGCAGCCAACCCGGCGGAGCGGAAGGGGGCGCAGGTGGGAGCTGGCGGTGCCCCGGACCGAGGTGTCCAGCTGGTGCTCGTGGATCTCCCGGATGCGCGCGGCGGCCGCGGTGATCGCTTCGCGGACGGCGGGCTCGGTCGCCTCCCAGGCGCGGGCCATCTCCCCCTCGGACACGCGCGTCCGCGTGACGTCGACCTGGTCCAGCCGTCCGGTCCACCGCCGCACCGCCGGGTCGCCGTCACGGGCGACCTCGTCGACGATGGTGCGGACCACCCGTTCGGCGCTCACCGGCAGGTCGAACCAGGCCGCCAGCGGGCCGGCGGTCGCGGCATCCAGGAGGAGATCCGTGCCCCGCCGCTCGGCGCGCACCTGGGCTCGCCACTCCGCCGGTGCCAGGGATCGAAGCCGGGTGATCACCGGGGTCCGGCTCCCCGTTCGGGCAGTGCGGGCAGCGGCGTGGCGAGCTTCGGAGGAGACGACGCCGCCCCGGGAAAGGCCCCGGCCCGCGCCGCCACGGTGCGGCGGAGCGCCGCGGCGAGGCGGTTCACCGCCTCGCTCCGGGTCTTGAGCGAGGCCTGGTTCGAGATCAGCCGGGCGGTTGAGCGGCCGGCCTCGGCCACCTCGACGAGGTGGTTGGCGATGAGGGTCCGCCCCGTCGCGGTGATGTCCACGACGCAGTCGGCCAGGCCCATCGCGGGAGCCAGCTCGACCGATCCGTGGAGCTTGATCAGCTCGACGGCGAGCCCCAGAGCATCGAAGAACCGGCGGGCGGCCAGCGGGTACTTGGTCGCGGCGCGGAGCGACTGGGGGAATCGCCCCAGGGCGAGCGGTGAGCCCTGCGGTGCCGCCAGCACCAGCCGGCAGGCGCCGAAGCCCAGGTCGACCAGCTCGTAGCAGTCGCGCGGCGACTCCCAGAGGATGTCCTTGCCGACGATGCCGGCGTCGCAGGCGCCCATCTCCACGTACACCGGGACGTCGGTCGGCCGCACCCTGACCACGGTCGCCGTCGCGGTGGCGATCTGCAGCTGGCGGTCGAACCGGCCCGGATCGACGTCCGCCACCCCCGCCTCGGAGAGCAGCCGGCAGGCATCCTCGAAGAGGGCGCCGGCGGGCAGGGCCAGCCGCAGCCCCTCGCTCACCGGGCATCCTCCCGGTTCAGCGCCAGCAGGCCTTCGACCCCGCTGCCATCGCGGCCCCGATACCGCCAGCGAAGGGCACCGTCGTCACCGAGGTGCGCGGCGCCGTCGGTGACCGGCTGGTCGGGCCGCCCGGCGGTCGGCTCCAGATCCAGGGCCACGACGACGCCGGCCTCGCGGAGCCGAGCGGCCACCGCGGGCGCCTCCTGTGCCCGCTCCCCGGAGTAGCCGAGGCGCAGCACCCTGCGACTTCCGTCCTCACCCGAGCCACGCATCAGCGCATCACAGCAGCGATCGACGTGGAGGACGAATCCGGTCGCCGGCGCACCCGCGCCGAAGGCTTCCAGGAGCCGGTCGTAGCGGCCACCCGCGCCCAGGGGAAAGCCGAGGTCGGCGCTGAACAGCTCGAAGGTCGGTCCGGTGTAGTAGTCCCAGTCGCGCACCGCGCCGAGATCGAGGTGGACGCTGCCGGTGATCCCGTGGCGGTCGAGGACCTCCCAGAGCTCGGCGAGGTCGGCGAGGACGCGGTGCGGTCGCGGGTCGGTGAGCCGCGCTCCCGCGCTGTCGAGGATCTCCCGGCCTCCTCGCAGGGTGGGGAAGGCGAGCAGCAGGTCTCGCTCGGCGTCGCCGGCCGCGGTCCCGCTCAGCGCATCCTCGACCGCGACCAGGTCGCGGCGGCGGAGGGCGGCGGCCACCCGCTCCCGGGATTCCGCGTCGAGCCCGGCGGAGTCGAGCAGCGCGGGGACGAGGTCGGCGTGGCCCACATCGATCTGAACGCCGGCGATGCCGGCCCGCTGGAGCGCGGCCGCGGCCACCGCGATGCACTCGGCGTCGGCGGCCAGGCCTGGGTGGCCGATCAGCTCGCAGCCAGCCTGCATCGCCTCCCGGCGCCGGCCGCCGAGCGGCGGGCGATTGAAGAGCACCGGTCCCGCATAGCAGAGCCGGAGCGGCATCGTCGCTCCCTGGAGCTGAGTGGCGACCACCCGGGCGACGCTCACGGTACGCTCCCCGACCAGGGCGAGCAGGCTGCCGTCGGCGTCCATGAAGCGAAACAGCTGCGTCTGAAGACCACCCCGCACACCGGCGGCGACGGTCTCCAGCGGCTCGACGAGCGGGGTCGCCAGGTACTCGTAGCCCCAGGCGGCGAAGGTGTCGACGAAGGCCTCGGTGACGGCCCGCCGGCGCTGTGCCGCCGCACCGATCCAGTCCGCGAAGCCGCCCGCACGACCCCGCGCAGGACTCTGCAGGGCGCTCATACCGGCGAAGTCTAGACAGCCTCAGCCTGGCATCGTGTCGAAAACGGTGCTGCCGGCGGTCTTGGTCGGGTTGACGCGCCAGGGAATGGCCGAGGGCCACCGCCCCGCGGGGACGGCGGCCCTCGATGCCTCTCGTATCTCTGTTGAGAGTTACTGGGCCGGAGGCGGCGGCGGCGGGCTCTGGTTGAACGCCGAGAAGTTCATCGGCGCGGTCGCCGGCTGGACGTCGCTCTTGGAGAGCCAGCCCCCGACGGCGATTGCGATGGCCAGGATCAGGCCGACGAAAAAGCCGATCGAGATTCCGGCGCTGAAGTTGTAGCCAGGACCGCTGTAGCTCGCGCCCCCGGCATAGGTGAGGAACAGGATGGTCATGAGCGCGATGAACACGCCGCCCACGGTGTAGATCATGAAATCCTGGACGGGCAGGGCGGGGAGCGTCTGGGGGGCGAAGGTCCGGATCGCGAACAGGACGATCAGGACGAGCAGGACGATGAAGCCGAGCCAACCAGACCAGAGGCCGAAGCCGTTGGTCCCGCCGCTGTAGCTCGTGCCCGCGATGCCGAGAACGCTCGATCCGGTGTAGCTGGACGAGAAGCCCCACCACCACGGGATGAACCAGTTGATCAGGGCGAGGACCAAGCCGCCCCCGATGAGGAGTTGGCCGTTGGAGTAGGTGCGTCCACCTATCTGTGCTGGCATTTCAGATCTTGTGCTCCTGTGCAGACGTGGTTATTGGGCGACTGACGGAGGCTACCGCGCCGCGGTGGCCTCTCACAACTCGGAAACGGGCTTCACATACGCGGATGTCGCAACCCCTGGACGAGGGGTGCGCCGACCCCCTCCCTGGCGCCCCCCCCGACTGGCCAGTCCCCGCTCGTGGCGGGGCGCCCCCTCTCGGAGCGACCGGCTCCCCCTCTCGGAGCGGCTCCGCACTCCTCGGCCATCTCAGTCCGCCTCCGCGGCGGGCAGCACCAGCAGGGTGTCGAGCTTCGCCTGGGCGAGCTCCAGCAGGTTGGGCACGGCCTCCACCGGCAGGTCCAGCCGGGCGGCGATGGCGGCGTGATCGGCGCCCTGGTCGCGAAGGCGGAGGGCCTCCGCATAGGCCGGGGTCAACGTCTCCAGGGCCGCCTCCCGGTTCATCCCGGGTCACGCTACTGGCCGCCCGGGGGAGCGTCATGAGTACCGCAGTACCCAGGCACAGGCTGGGAACCGCTCCCGGTACTCAGCGGAGGCTGTCGGTACTCAGCGGGGGCGGTCGAGGCTCAGCGGAGGGCGTCGGTGCTCGGCAGGGCCGGCCGCGCCGGGATCGTGGCCAGGACCACGGCCAGCGCCGCCCGCGAGCTCACCCCGAGCTTGGAATACGCCTGCTGGAGGTGGTTCTCCACGGTGCGCACGGAGAGGCCGAGCCGGACTGCGATGTCGGCGCTGCTCGTGCCTCCCGAGGCCATCCGGGCGACCTGCAGCTCGCGGTCGGTGAGGACCCCCCGGGTTGAGACCCGGTCGAGGGCCGGCGACCGGCTCCTCTCGCAGTCGGCTGCCAGAGCGGCGCTGCGCAGCGCCGGCACCCGGGCGCGGTTCGACATCCCCGCTCTCCGGTAGGTCTCCGCCGCCTCCGCCGCCGCCTCGGCGGCGAGCAGGGTAAGCCCCATCCGCTCGAACTCGACGGAGACGCTCTCCAAGATCGGGGCGTCGGCATCGACGAGTGCCCGGACGTGGGCCGCGAGGGCGGGGACGAGCTCACCCTCGCAGCGGGCGGCGAGGTGCTCCAGCCGTTCGACGCCGGAGGGATCGCCGAGGCGGGCCGCGTCATGGAGCGCCCACGACTCCGTGGAGGAGAACCCCGCGTCACGCCAGCCGTCGGCAGCACGCAGGGCGGAGGCGGCCGCCCTGGAGCCCTCCCCCCTTGCCCAGAGGACCCAGGCCTCACACAGGTCGACCCAGGGCTGCTCGGTCGGCGGGGCGGCCATCGCGGCACGCGCCGCGGCGAGGGCGGTCTCGGCGCGCCGGAGGTCGCCGCCAAGGCTGGCGGCCTGGGCCAGGACGCCCTCGAGCGTGGCGAGATGACCGCCGCCGGCCATGTAGTGGTGGCAGATCGCGACCCCCTCCTCCAGCCACGCCCTGGCGGTCGCGCTCTTCCCGGAGAGGAAGGCGGCCCAGCCCACCAGTCCCGTCCAGTAGCCGCGCAGCGGCTCGAGGCTGGCTTCGACGAGCCGGTCGTGGATCTCCTCGGCGAGCCGTGCCGCCTGCGGCACCTGGCCCGCGAACCAGAGCGCGTTCCACCGCCCGGTGAGCAGGCTGGAGCGCGTGGTGAGCAGCTCCGGGCTGTCCCGCAGCAGCTCCATCCCGCTGTCGAGGATGGCGACCGCCTGGAGCGGCCGGCCCGAGAAGGCGAGCGCCAGACCGCGCACCCCCATCGCCGCTATCCGCACCGATGGAGGGGCGGCGGGGTCGTCGATGACCGCGGCGCTGCGCTCCTCGGCCACCTGCAGCCGCCCTGCCGAGAGCTCGAGCAGAGCGCGGGTGACGGCGAGATCGTAGGCGGCGGTGCCCTCCGGGAGGCCGTCCACCGCTTCGCAGAGGACCTCGAGGGCCCGCTCGGCGCGTCCGAGCCCGTAGTGGAGGTTCTGGGCGCTAGTGAGGGCCAGCTCCGCCACCTCGACGACGTCCCGCGGATGGGCGGCGTCGAGGACGGCCTGCGCCTCCTCCGGCCGGCGCAGCCCGCTCATGGCGCGGGAAAGGGCGATCTTCGCGGGGAAGCCCACCCCGGCGTCGATCGCTGCGCGCGCCAGCGCTTCGGCGGTGTCGAAGCGCCCGGAGCCGAGCATCCAGCGGGCCGCGGCCAGTGCGGAGTCGGCGGGAACCGGCTGACCGGCCTCCAGCCGGATCATGGCCAGCCGGCTTGGGTCGTCTCCCCGACGGAGCGGGGTCGCCTCCAGGGCGTCGCCCAGGCGCCCGAGCAGCTCGCGCCTGCGAAGCGGCGTCAGGCCGCCGCGCAGCGCCTCGGCGTAGAGGGGATGAGCCAGCCGCACCTGCCAGCGGCGGTGGTACCTCTCGTTGACGGTGGTGGTGGTGATGACCGCGGCCGCCTCGAGGTCCCGGATGACCGCGGGCGCCACCAGCCTCTCCAGGACGTCGAGGGGGAGTGGCTCGGCGAGCGCGAGGGCCTCGGCCGCTTCGCGCTGCGGCTGCGAGAGCGGGCGGAGCCGCTGCTCGATCGCCTCGAGCGGGCCACCCGCGGCCACCGGCTCTCCCTCCCAGCGCCAGACGCCGTCTCGCTCCGCCAGGGCTCCCGAGCTCAGCCCGATCTCGACGAGCTCATGGAGAAAGAGGACGTTGCCCTGGCTCAGCCGGCCGAGCTCATGGCGGGTGCCGGCGTCGAGATGGCCATCGAGCACCTGTCCGAGCAGCGCCTCCACCTCGGTCCGGGAGAGCGGCTGGAGCTCGATCCATCCGATCGCCCCCTCCTTGCGCAGCCCGGTGATCGGGTCGGGGAGCGTCTCGCCGGAGCGGGCGGTCAGCAGCAGGGAGGCGGTTTGCGTGCTCGCCAGCTGGTGGAGGAGCGCCGAGGAGGCGGCGTCGAGGAACTGCGCATCGTCGACGGAGACGACCAGCCGGCCGTTCCCCCGCTCCTGCCGCAGCTCCCGAACGCTGTGACGGAGGACGTCGAGGGGGCTCATCGACAGGGCTTCCGGGAGCAGCGGGGCGAGGGGACCGAAGGGGATGGTCGCCGCCGCGACGGTGGCGGTCACCTCCCGGACGACCCAGCCGTCGCGGCGCAGGCGGGCCAGCGCCTCGGCGCGGAGGCGGGTCTTGCCGACCCCCGGAGCGCCGGCAATGATGACGCCGCACGAGGCCGGACGCTCCAGCTCCCGAGCGAGCAGGGCCAGTTCCTCGTGCCTGCCGACGAGGGGCCACGGCGACCGGCTGGCGGTTGGTGGCATGGGTGGTGACCAGGATTGTGCCAGCGTCGGCGGGTTCGAGGGGTGGGACGTCCGGCGCCGGCGCGGCCGTCCGGGGCGCCCGGAGGCTAGTACTGGTCCTCGGGGCGGATGTCCTCGTCGATCTCGTCCTCGGTCTCGACGTCCTCGAGGGGAGTGGGCTCCTCGAACTCGTCACCCGCCGCCAGCGGCTCCAGCTCCTCCCCCGGCTCCCCGGCGCCGGCGGCCTCCTCGTCCTCCTCGATATCGCCCAGGGGCATGTCGTCGACGCCGCGCTGGGCGAGCAGGGAGTCCTTGGCGTAGGGCCGGAACTCCTCGCGCTTCTGGCGGCTGACCGGGAAGGACGACTTGCGCGCGTTCTCGGCCGACTGGAAGGCCTCCCGGATGATGATCTCGATCTGGCTCTCCTCCACCCGCGCCACCACCGCCGTGTAGCGATTGCCGCTCCCGATCAGGGGCACGAGCCGCCGGGCGACCTTGCTGTCGACGTCGCCGAGCACGACGCCCCGGGTTGTCTGTGCCTGGAGGCCGCCGTCCTGGAGGTGCAGTTCGACGACGTCACCGGGCGCCACCACCACCACCACCCCCGACTTGGGCGGGTTGAGCACGGTGAGCGCGCTCTTGCCGGGCTCCTCGGCGAAGAGGTCGACGTCGATCGCCCCCTTGGCCCCGCCCAGCTTGGCGCGACTGTCGAGGAGGAGCTGCAGCTTGCGAACGTTCTTCTGGGCGATGACGTTCAGGGGGTTGAGCTGAAGCGCCTGCAAGTACGCGTCGAGGGCCGGCTGGTGCTCGCCGAGCTCGGTGAGGGCCTTGCCGATCCGGTTGAACGTCTCGTCGTCGCCCCCATGGCGATCGATGAGGGCGCGGTTGATAGCCACCGCATCCTGCCATCGGCTCTCCAAGGCCGCCTGGATCGCTTCCTCGACGTAGAGGCTGCGCGGCTTGACACGTTCGGCTTCGGCCACGGACGAACTCCCTCCGCTTGGACGCGATGGCTCGGCCCGCCACCGGAATCGGCTTTGGCTATGTGCGGGGTCCGCTATGATACCGGCTCAGTGCGGCGCATCTGTTCGAAAGGACTTTCGACCCTCAGCTCGGCCCAGGTCGCTCGGTGACCCGCGTCATCGCCATCGCCAACCAGAAGGGCGGCGTCGGCAAGACCACCACCGCCGTCAGCCTCGCCGCCGCGCTCGCGGAGGCCGGGGCTCGGGTCCTCGCCGTCGACCTCGACCCCCAGGGGCACCTCACCATCAACATGGGGGTGCGCCGGCCGGACGAGCTGGAGGTGACCGTCTACAACATCCTCACCGAGCCGTCCACCACCGCCGCGGAGGCCCGGCTGAGGTCGGAGCCCATCGGCCTGGACTTCCTGCCCGCCAACATCGAGCTGTCGGGGGCCGAGCTCCAGCTGGTGACCGAGTTCGGGCGCGAATCCGTGCTGCAGGAGAAGCTCACCCCGCTGCTCCCCGAGTTCGATTACGCCGTCATCGACTGCCCACCCTCGCTCGGCCTGCTCTGCGTCAACGCGCTGGTGGTGGCCACCGAGGTGATCATCCCCCTCCAGTGCGAGTACTTCGGGATGAAGGGGATGCAGCAGCTGCAGCGGACGATCGACCGCGTCCGCGCCAAGCTCAACCCGCAGCTGAGCATCGCCGGCATCCTTCCCACCATCTACAAGCCGCGGACGCTGCACAGCCAGGAGGTGCTCGAGCTGGTCAAGGAGCGCTACGGCGACGAGGTCTTTGACATTCGCGTCGACGCCTCGATCCGGTTCGCGGAGACCCCCCTGGCCGGTCTCTCCATCCTCCAGTACGCCCCCGACTCGCCGGGCGCCAGGGCCTACCGCGCCCTGGCCCGCACCCTCATGGCACGTGGCGACACCCGGCCGGAGGCCCAGGACGAGGCGATGCCGGCACGATCCAGAGCGCGGGCTGGGCACCCGTGATGCCCGGGTTCCGACGCGCCCAGCTGCGCGGCTCGGACGAGCTGTTCCGCAGCACCGAGGAGGCCGCTCCGATCGAGCCCGCCCTGCCCGAGCCGGCCGTCCACCCCGTGCCCGCGGCGCCGATCCACAACCTCCGCTCGGTCCGCCTCAGCGAGGAGGAGATCCAGCTTCTCGCGGAGGCGGTGCAGCATCTCAAGTTCCCGGGCAAGACGCCGGCCCGGCCGTCGATCGGGGACTTCGAGACCCTCGAGGCGCTGCGTCAGAAGCTGCTCCGGGTCCTGTAGCCGGCCGGCGGGGGAGCGAACCCCTGCCGGAAGAGGAAAGACTCCCGCGACGCCTGCCGGGCGGGGCGTGCATCTTTCCAATGGTCGCGCAGTCTGCTACGTTGCCTCCAGGCTCAGGCCTCTGCGAAGGGAGGCCGGCAGGGTCGGGAGGTAAGAGAGATGAGAGTGTCGCGCGTTCCTGCGCTTGCCCAGATGGTTGCCGCCGGTGCCATCGCCCTCCTGGGTGGAGGAACCGTGGCCGCGGCCCCCGTGGCGGTCGCCGCGGTTCGCATGATCCCGGCAGCCACGGGTCACATCGTCGTCGACCACCAGTTTCCCGCGCCGACGACCACCGCCGAGTGCGAGGCGGAGCTGGGCATCGCCTGCTACGAGCCGTTCCAGCTCCAGCGCGCCTACGACCTCCAGCCGCTCTTCAACCAGGGGATCAACGGCCGGGGTGAGACCATCGTCATCGTCGACGCCTACGGCTCGCCCACCATCCAGAGCGACCTGGCGACCTTCGATGCGGCATTCGGGCTCCCCGCGCCGCCCTCCTTCCGGGTGATCACGCCAGAGGGCCCGATCCCGCCCTGCAGTTCGGACCCCTTCGGGGCGAGCGACTGCATCGGGTGGAGCGACGAGACGAGCCTCGACGTCGAGTGGTCCCACGTGATGGCCCCGGAGGCCAACATCCTCCTGGTCGAGACCCCCACCTCGGAGACCGAGGGTGTCCAGGGCTTCCCCGACATCGTCGCGGCGGAGAACTACGTCATCGACCACCACCTCGGTGACGTCATCTCCCAGAGCTTTGGAGCCACCGAGCAGACCTTCACCAGCCCCTCGCAGCTCTATCGCCTGCGGAGCGCGTACATCAACGCGGCCGCCAACGGCATCACCGTGCTGGCGGCGAGCGGCGACCAGGGGTCGACCGACTACCTCTCCAACCTCACCTGCTGTTACGCGACCCGCGCGATCGACTGGCCCTCCTCCGATCCCCTGGTCACGGCGGTCGGTGGGACCCAGCTCCACCTGGACGCCCAGGGCCACGCGTACGTCCCGGCGAGCGTCTGGAATGATTCCACCACGACCGTGGGCATCGGGGGGCCCGTGTACACCTGGGGGGCCAGCGGCGGTGGCCTCTCGACGGTGTTCTCCCGCCCGGCGTTCCAGAACGACGTGACGCGTGTGGTCGGCAACCAGCGCGGCACCCCTGACATCAGCATGAGCGCCGCGGTCAACGGCGCCGTCGACTTCTACGACACGTCCGATCCCGCGGACGCCCCCGGGTGGAGCATCGTCGGCGGCACCAGCGAGGCCAGCCCGCTCTTCTCCGGCATCGTCGCCCTGGCCGACCAGGAGGCCCGCCACAGCCTCGGCTACCTCAACCCGGAGCTCTACGGGATCGCCGAGCAGCCGTTCAACGGCATCGTGCCGATCACGAGGGGCAACAACACCTTCACCTTCTGCACCAGCTTCCTGAGCGACGGGGTCACCTGCGCAGCCGCGTCCGACCTGGTGACCGTCCCCGGCTTCAACGCCAACGGCTACTACAACGACGCCACCGGCTGGGGGACGGTGGACGCCGCCCAGTTCGTCCCCGCCCTGGCCCGGGGATAGTCAGGACCGCCACCGCCCGGCCGGCGGCGGCGGCGGCGAGGAGTGAGGCGGTCGCCCAGAGGAGCGGCCGCCTCCTCCCTTTCGCGGCTCCGCGTGGGACCGGAGACGTCACTGCCCGCGCCGGTCTGCTAGCTTGCCGGGGATGGTCATCGGAACCCTGGTCCTCCGGCTCCAGGTCCCGGAGAGCGGGTCGCTCAAGGACAAGCGCCAGGTGGTCCGCTCCCTGGTCGCCCGGGTTCGCCAGACCTTCAACGTCGCGGTCGCCGAGGTCGGCGACCAGGACCTCTGGCAGGCGGTCGAGCTGGGAGTGGCCTGCGTCTCCTCCGACGCCCGCCACGCCGACGAGGTGTGCCAGAAGGTGCTCAACTTCGTGGGCAATTACGGCGACGCCCTGCTCACCGACTCGAGGTTTGAGATCTTGCGCCTGTGAACACTGAGCCTGGGCCCGCCCGGCGGCTGGCCCTCGCCAGCCCGGCGGGTCGCTGGATCCTCGCGGCGACGGTCCTCGGCTCGGGGATGGCCCTTCTCGACACCACGATGGTCACGGTCGCGCTCCCCGCCATCGGGCGCGACCTGGGCGGTGGCCTCCCCACGCTGCAATGGGTGCTGGACGCCTACCTGGTCACCCTCGCCGGGCTCGTGCTGCTGGGCGGCGCGGCCGGCGAGAGGGTCGGCCACGGCCGGGTCTTCCTGGCCGGGGCGGCGGCCTTCGGCGTGACCTCCGCCCTCTGCGGCGTGGCGCCGAACGGGACCACCCTGGTGGTCGCCCGGCTGCTCCAGGGGGCGGCGGCGAGCCTGCTGGTCCCCGGGGCGCTGGCGATCGTCTCCACCAGCTTCTCCGCCGAGGACCGGGGGCGGGCGATCGCCGCCTGGTCGGGCATCTCCGGCCTGGCCACCGTCGCCGGCCCGCTCATGGGCGGGCTGCTGGTTGATCGGGCTGGCTGGAGATGGGTGTTCCTGATCAACGTCCCGCTCGCGGCGGCCACCCTCCTCACCGCCCTGCGCCATCTGTCCGCTCGGGAGGCGCCTCCGCGGATGCCGGGCTCGCGCCCCGACCTGGGCGGGGCGCTGGCGGCGGTGGCCGGGCTGGGGCTCCTCGCTCTGGGCCTGATCGAGAGTTCCCGCCTGGGCGGCCCGCTCAGCGCCGGCGCGGTCCTGCTCGGTGCCGCGCTGCTGGTCGCCTTCGGGGTCATCGAGTCGCGGCAGCAGCGCCCCCTCCTCCCACTCTCGCTCTTCCGGACGCGCGCGTTCCTGGTGGCCAACCTGACCACCCTCGTCGTTTACGCCGCGCTGAGCACCGCCCTCTTCCTGGTGGTCGTCGAGCTCCAGGAGGCGGCTGGTTACAGCGCCCTGGCCTCCGGCGCGGCCATCCTCCCGATCACCCTGCTGCTCTACATCCTCTCCCCACGGATGGGGGGGCTGGTGGGCCGGATCGGCGTCCGGCGGTTGATGACCGTCGGACCGCTGATCGCCGCCGGGGGGCTGCTGCTGTTCACCCGGGTGGCGCAGCCCGCCTCCTACCTGAGGGTGGTGCTACCCGCCGCCGCCGTCTTCGGGCTCGGCCTCGCGATCACCGTGGCTCCGCTCACCACCACCGTGCTCGGGGCGGTGCCGGCGGCGCGCGCCGCGATCGCCTCGGGGGTGAACAACGCGGTCACCCGGGTGGCGGGGCTGCTGGCGGTGGCGGCGGTGCCGCTCCTGGCCGGCCTGACCGGTGGAGCGGAGAGTGGGGGGAGCGCCCTCACCCAGGGGTTCCACCGGGCCATGCTGATCTCGGCTGTCCTCTGCGTCTTCGGTGCCCTCGTCTCCCTGGTGGGACTCCGGCCCCACCGGCGGCATCCGTCGGCCGAGAACCCACCGGCTCCCGAGTGAGCACCCGGGGAGACCGGCGATGGCCGGAGAGCGGTCCCGGCCCGGAGTGGCAGTCGTGAGCGTCACCCCGGCCGGCGCGGCCGGGACCCTGGCCGCCGCGTTCAGCGCCCACGTCGGGCTGACCCTGGACCCCTTCCAGGTCGAGGCGATCGAGAAGCTGGAGCATTCCCGGGGGGTGCTGGTCAGCGCTCCCACCTCGAGCGGCAAGACGCTGATCGCCGAGTACGCCATCTGGCGCTGCCTGGCGGCGCCTCCCGACCTCCGCCGCAGCGACGACCAGGCCCGGCGCGTCATCTACACCACCCCGCTCAAGGCACTCTCCAATCAGAAGTTCCGCGACCTGGGGCAGCGCTACGGCGAGGCCAACGTCGGGCTGGTCACCGGCGAGCACACCCTCAACGAGTCCGCCCCGGTGGTGGTGATGACCACCGAGATCCTCCGCAACATCCTCTACGACGAGCCGGAGCGGGTGACCACGGTGGGTGACGTCATCCTCGACGAGGTCCACTACATCGACGACTACCCGCGCGGCACGGTGTGGGAGGAGGTGATCATCGAGGCTCCGCGCCACATCCGGATCACCGGCCTGTCGGCGACCATCAGCAACGTCGACGAGGTCGCCGCCTGGATGAGCGAGCTCCGCGGCGGGATCGAGGTGGTCACCCAGACGGAGCGGCCGGTCGCCCTCAAGCTGTGGCTCTGCCTCGACAACCAGCTCTGGCCGCTCTTCGACGAGCGCGGTCAGGTGGCCCGCCGGACCCTGGAGCGCGCCCAGAACCTGAGCGCCGGCGACCTGCGCCTGCGCTACGCGCGCCGCGCCCCCGAGAACGACCTGCTCCAGGTCGTCGAGCGCCTGCGCGCCGGCGGGATGCTGCCCGCCATCTACTTCATCTTCTCCCGGCGCGGCTGCCGGGAGGCGCTCTCCCGCTGCGCCGTGCACGGTCTCGACCTCACCAGCCCGCAGGAGAAGCTCGAGGTGGAGGCCGAGCTGGGCAAGCGCCTGCAGGCGATCGCCGACGACGACGAGCGCAAGGTGTTCCTCGACGCCGTCGACACCAAGCTGCTCCGCCGCGGCGTCGCCATGCACCACGCCGGGATGCTCCCCTACGCCAAGGAGACGGTCGAGGTGCTCTTCCAGCGTGGGCTGGTCAAGGTGGTTTTCGCCACCGAGACCCTCTCCCTGGGACTGAACATGCCGGCCCGGGCCTGCGTCGTCTCCTCGTTCACCAAGTTCGACGGCACCGGCTTCCACGCCCTCACGTCGGCGGAGCTGACCCAGCTGATGGGCCGGGCCGGGAGGCGCGGCATCGACACCCTCGGCCACGGGATCATCCTCAAGGAGGCGGACGTCGACGTTCGCGACATCTACGACGCCGCGATCGGCGGCGAGATGAGCGTCGAGTCGAAGTTCGCGCCCACCTACACGATGGTGCTCGCCCTGCTCAAGACGCGCAGCCTGGAGCGGGCCGAGGAGCTGCTCGACCACTCCTTCGGTCAGTACCAGGCGCTGCGGCGCAGCGAGCACTGGGTGCACCGCCGGGCCAACCTCGAGGAGCTGCGCGCGGACCTGGGGCGACGCGTCTTCCGCCATCCGCGGCATGCCTGCACCGAGACGACCCTCACCCGCCACCTGCGGCTGGCCGCCCAGGTCGAGGCTCTGGACACCGAGGTGCGCCGGGCTCAGCGCCAGCACTGGCGGGACAGCCGTGCCGGTCGCTACGGGGGCCGGGGCGCCGACCCGGCAGGCCGTTTCGAGACCATGCGGCGCTCCCTCAAGGCATCACGGGGCCGGCTGGAGCAGAGCCCCTGCACCGGGTGCCCCTACCTGAGCGAGCATCGCAGCCACCGCCGCGAATCCGAGGAGGTGGAGGAAACACTCCGTCACGGCGAGGAGGAGCTGCGCTCGGCGCGCGGCCGCTACCGCCGCGAATTCCGGGCCCTGCGCGGAGTGCTGCGCGAAGCCGGCTTCCTGGAGAACGACCGGCCCACCGAGCTGGGCCTGCTCGCCGAGGCGCTCTTCGGGGAGAGCGCGCTGCTGGTCGCCGATGCGATCCAGGCCGGCTGGCTGGAGGAGCTGACCCCGCCCGAGCTGGTCGGGGTGCTCACCATGCTGGTGGCCGAGGACCGGGGCCGAGAGCGGCCCCAGCCAGCTCGCCGGCACTGGCCGAGCCGGGGCGTGGAGCGCGGTCACCGCCTGCTCCGCAGCGATCTCCAGCGCCTCGCCGCGATCGAGGAGCACCACGGCGTCAACACCCTGCGACCGCTCTCCTTCGACTTCGTGGCCGCCGCCCACCAGTGGGCCGAGGGTGTGGCGCTCGCCGAGATCGAGGTCCCCGCCGGCTCCGACGTGGGTGACCTGGTCAAGGCGGTCAAGAGCCTCTACTCCCTGCTCCGCCAGATGGAACAGGCGCTCCGCGACCACCGCCTCGCGCCCCTGGTGCGGCACGCCCGCCAGGCGATCGAGCGGGAGATGATCCGCCGCATCTAGTGCACTGACACGGAAATAGCTTGACGATTAGGGGGAGGTGTTGAGATGATCTCGGCATGGCCAATCGTCCCGCTCCCGCTCTGCGTCTCGACGAGGACAGCCGCGCTGCCCTGACCACC
>Ga0187880_1000120_pt1 | contig 64552 bp, 46 predicted proteins | sample June2016WEW_19_4_FD_132998 | JGI IMG/M metagenome (GOLD analysis project Ga0187880, IMG submission 132998) | Peatland microbial communities from SPRUCE experiment site at the Marcell Experimental Forest, Minnesota, USA - June2016WEW_19_40 | ecosystem: Environmental > Terrestrial > Soil >... | reverse complement strand
TCGCGGCACACAAGACCGTCGAGCTCGGGATCAGTCACGTGCCTGAAGGGCGGCGGATCTTCCCACAGATGACCGTGATCGAGAATCTTGAGATCGGCGCGTACAACAATCCCCACCACCAGGCCGCGAAGATGGAACAGGTCTTCGACCTGTTCCCGATCATCAAGGAAAGGCGCAAGCAGCAGGGCGGCAACCTCTCCGGCGGCGAACAGCAGATGCTCGCCATCGGTCGCGCCCTCATGGCAGAACCCCGGCTCCTTCTCCTGGACGAACCCTCGATGGGACTAGGCCCGCTGTTCGTCCAGACGATCTTCGAGATCATCAGGACGATCCGGGACCAGGGCGTCACGGTGCTGTTGGTGGAGCAGAACGCGGCCAAGGCGCTCCAGTTGGCCGACCGCGGCTACGTGCTCGAGACGGGGAGGATCGTGCTGCAGGACACCTCTGCCGTTTTGTTGCGCGACGACCGTGTGCGCATGGCGTACCTCGGGGAGGACATCGGGGCTTGACGCGACAGGCGCGTCGGAAGATGTGCCCTCGGGAACGTCCATCAAGACCGGCGGCCGGTCCGGGTCCATGAGGAGCCGCTTGTCCAACCCTGGTCGGCGAAGAGCCGGTTGCCTACAATCTCGCGGGAAGGTTCCGGGGGATTCCAGCTGATCTTGATACGTCGTTGATTGCCGGGACGGCACCGGGACGTCGTGTCCGCGTCCGGTGCCGCGATGAGATCGACCCGCTGGAGCCGTCCACCCTTGTGATGCGATGACAGAGGGCCCGCCCGCCGGCGTATCGGGGACCGGCAGGACCTTACAGATATTGGAGAGGAGCACAAGTGAGCAATGTGCGAGTGCTGGTCGGAACACGAAAGGGTGCTTTCGTCCTGACCTCGGACGGCAAACGCGAGGCCTGGGAGGTCAACGGTCCCTTCTTCGCGGGCTGGGAGATCTACCACGTCAAGGGCTCGCCGGCCGACCCGGACCGGCTCTATGCCTCGCAGTCCACAGGCTGGTTCGGGCAATTGATCCAGCGCTCCGACGACGGTGGCAAGACATGGGAACCGGTCGGCAACCAGTTCCAGTACGAGGGTGTGCCCGGCACGCACCAGTGGTACGACGGAACGCCACACCCGTGGGAGTTCGCCCGGGTGTGGCATATCGAACCGTCGTTGAACGATCCCGACACGGTCCTTGCCGGCGTCGAGGACGCGGGGCTCTTCCGCTCGACCGATGGTGGCAAGAGCTGGCAGGAGCTCGCCGGGCTGCGCCGCCAGGACTCCGGATCCTCGTGGCAACCTGGTGCCGGTGGGATGTGCCTGCATACGATCATCGTTGATCCGAGTGAGCCTGACCGGATCTTCGTCGCGATATCGGCTGCCGGCGTGTTCCGTAGCGACGACGGCGGCGAGACCTGGCACCCGAAGAACCGGGGCCTTCGTTCCGGGTCGATCCCGGACGAGGACGCGGAGGTCGGCCATTGCGTTCACCACCTCGCCATGCACCCGTCGCGTCCGAACGTGCTCTACATGCAAAAGCATTGGGACATCATGCGCACCGACAACAGCGCCGAGTCCTGGGAGGAGGTCAGCGGCAATCTCCCGACCGACTTCGGCTTCGCCATCGACGTGCACGCCCACGAGCCGGAGACCATCTACGTCGTTCCCATCAAGAGCGACTCGGAGCATTTCCCCCTCGACGGGAAGCTGCGCGTCTACCGCAGCCGGACCGGCGGCAACGAATGGGAGCCGCTCACGAATGGTCTTCCCCAAGAGCACTGCTATGTGAACGTGCTCCGCGACGCGATGGCCGTGGACTCGATGGACGAGTGCGGCGTGTACTTCGGCACGACGGGCGGTCAGGTCTACGCCACGGCCAACGCCGGGGACAGCTGGGCGCCGATCGTCAGAGACCTGCCCGCAGTGCTGTCGGTCGAAGTCCAGACTTTGCCGTGATCCGGGTTGTGCTGCCGGCACACCTGCGGACCCTCGCCCACGTCGGCCTGGAGGTCGAGATCGAGACCACCGGTGTGCCCACGCAGCGTTCGCTGCTGGACGCGCTCGAGGCACGTTATCCGGTGCTTCTCGGAACGATCCGCGACCCCGTTACGCAGAACCGGCGGCCGTTCATTCGTTTCTTTGCTTGCGAGGAAGACCTTTCCCACGAGGCGCCCGATACGGCTCTTCCCGAGTCTGTCGTGACTGGGGCGGAGCCCTTCTTCGTCATAGGTGCAATGGCAGGCGGGTGACAACTCGGTCAAAGGTGGCCACCGAGCCCGGAGTCACCAGGTCGTCGCCTGAGACCTGCCCGCACGTCGGTCAGAACGCCTCCGGGTTCGTCCGGGCGCTCTGAGCACGGCAGGCCGGGTCGCCTTGCCATCGAAAGGTGTTCAACTCGCGCCAGCCGTGAGCGCCGTCGGCGGCAGTTTCCGCGGGCTTGTCGAATTGGCGCACCGATGACGTCGACGTCGACGGCTAGCTGCAGGCAAGCCTGGCGGCACGGAGCGCGTGCTGAGAGCCTGCAGCTGCCGACCGTCCCGGCCCGTGCCGGGGCCCTCAAGCCAACTTTGTTCTGTGGGGGTTCGCCCGAAAGCCGTGAAGCGCGCACTCACCCGCGATCGCCCCATGACTCCGCAGGAAGTCAGCTCGTGGGTTTCTTGCGCGACGCGTCATAGACGGCACCGACGAAGGCGGGACTCGCAGTTTCGTTGGAGTAGTCGGCAGTGAAGCCCTTGCCAAGGTGGCCGAAGGTGGCCTTGAAGGTCCCGCCCGAGAGCAGGAACAGCGGGAACTCGGTGTTGGGCGCCGGCGAGTGCCCGCCCACCAGCACGGGAAGAAGGTTGCCACCGGCAGTGAACTCTCCCGGGCCTCCACAGCACGGGTTGATCAGCTGGAAGCGCCCGAAGCTCTTCGTGCTCTCGATCTGCGGCACGATCGTGCCGTCCTTCTCGTTCGTGAACGCCGAACCGGCCTGAAGTAGGTACAGGCCTTGGGCGTCGATCTTCACGGTCCCGTCGTTGGTCACCGGAGTTCCACCGTCGTCGTTGAACGTGCCGCTCGTCACCGTCAGTGTGCCCGCGCGGGTGTTTGCGAGCCCGGCTTGGTACTGCACCGTCCACGACGGGTCCTGGACCACGGCCTCGATCGTGCCGTCGTTGCGGATCGAGCCGTCGCTGACGATCGCGGGGCCGCCGCTCTTGTCGCCCGAGCCGTGTGCGACAAGCACGACAGTGCCGTCATTGACAACGGTGCCACCGTCCAGCCCCAGAGTGGTGCCGTTGTAGTTGTCCCCGTTGGAGTTGTAGGCCTCGCCCACGACCGTGATCTCTTGGCCGGCGGGGATCGTGCCTGTGATCTTGGCCGATATCAAGTTGACCAGGAACTGGCCTGTCCCAGCTCTATCGTCGAGTGTGGTACCACCCTGAAGGGTCACTTCATTGCCCTTGATGGAACCCCCCGTCTGGGCCCAAGTGATCGGTCCCGCCTCCTGACTGGCCGTGATCGTCCCTTTATTCAAGAGCTCCCCGTCGTTGGTGAAGCTTGCTGGGTCTCCGTAGACGCCCTGGAGCGGGACGACACCAAGCGAGGCGCCCGGAGAAACCGTGAAGGTGCCGTCGTTGGTGATCGCGGTCGCCTCCAGCAGGCCCAGGCGATCGTCAACGCTTCCTCGCGCCTCGTTGGTCAAGGCCGCCTCGAACTGCGTGAAGTTCGCGTACTTGTTCTTGGGATCCTGGATCTCGGTCGTGATCGTGCCGTAGTTGAGCACACCGGCACCGCTGACCGCGGCGTAACCGCCGGACGGATTCCCCGGAAGGGTGCTGCCACCGTCGGTCGAGTCAAGAACCAGGTTGCCGTGAGCAGTGATGGTGCTGCCTGCGGAAAGGTTCAAGAAGACCTCGCTGAGCTGTTCGTTGCTGTTCGAAGTGCTGCCCTGACCCGCGATGTCCAGGGTCTGTTTCCCCGTCCCGCTCGCCTGCCCCAAAGTAAGCGAATTGATGCTTGCGCCGTTGCTGTTGGGATCGGCGGTGCCGATGCTCCATGGCGCGAGGCTCACGGTGTAGGTGCCCGGAACGGTGATGGAGACGTTGTCGGTGGAGGTCGGGATCCCGTTGGTCCAGTTGGCGGCAACGCCCCAGAAGCCGCTCACGGGGCTCTTCCAGCTATCAGAGCCGATGGCCGTGCGGGGATGCGTTGCCGCGGCCACGGCCGTCGCCGGCAACACCAGGCAGCCGACCATGGCGGCGCCTATCAAAAGCGAGTGACGGCGAGTCATCTGTGACGCCTTTCGAGGTAGGTGGGAACGACCACTCAAAACGGGTGACGCCAGACAGCCGGACCGCTTCGTGCCGCCAGGTCGAAGCAGCCTATAGGCGCATCGCGGCCGGACCAGCGCGCTTGTGACGCTGAGGGCCCACAAAGAACAACCCGATCCTGTTCTGACTCGTGGCGCTTTCTTGGCTGCGAACTTGGGAATTCGACCGGTCAGCCCAGGCACCGGCCCCGGTCCGGCGCCTGCGAGTTCGGTCGGTCCCCACCGGTCCCGACGCGAGTGCGTCTCACCACTTTCGGAGCCCGGACGTACGAACCCACCGCCCGTCGGACAGGTACGGTGAGCCCATGACAGATCTTGCTGCTTTCACGAGGGGCCTCCCCAAAGTCGAGTTGCACCTGCACATCGAGGGTACGCTCGAGCCTGAACTGAGGTTCGCGCTCGCGCAGCGCAACGGGATCCAGCTTGCCTACGCGGATGTCGCCCAGATACGGGCGTCCTACCGCTTCAACGACCTGACTTCCTTCCTCGCGAGCTACTACGAGGGTATGGGAGTGCTCAAGACGGCCGACGACTTCCACGACCTCGCGTGGGCCTACCTTCGGCGTGCGCACGAGGAGAATGTCCGCTACGTGGAGATGTTCTTCGATCCCCAGGCGCATACCTCGCGCGGCATTGCGTTCGACACCGTGATCGGCGGGCTGCGGCAGGCAATCGTGGCCGCCCGCCGGCAGCTGGGGCTGCGCGCCGAACTGATCATGTGCTTGCTGCGCGACTATTCGGCCGAGTATGCGATGGCGACTCTGGTGCAGTCACTTCCCTACCGGGAATTGATCACCGGAGTCGGGTTGGACTCCGACGAGCGGGACAACCCCCCGAGCAAGTTCGCCGGGGTGTTCGCCCGCGCCCGGTCCGAGGGCTTCCAGATCACCATGCACTGCGACGTGGACCAGGCCAACACGGTCGAGCACATTCGCCAGTGCCTCGAGGTGATCGGAGTGGACCGGATCGATCACGGTGTGAACATCCTCGAGAGCGAGGAGCTGACCGATGAGCTCGCGCGGCGCGGCCTTGGGCTCACGGTGTGCCCGATATCCAACCGGTGGGTAACCGGCGACCTGAAGGCGGCCGAGATAAGGCGGCTCTTGGAGCTCGGCATCCGGGTGACGGTGAACTCCGACGATCCGGCCTACTTCGGGGGCTACGTCACCGACAACCTTCTCGCCTTGCAGGAGGCGGCAGACCTCGGGCCGGCCGAGCTCGTGCAGCTGCAACGCAACGCCATCGAGATCTCGTGGATGACCTCCGGTGCCAAGGACCATCTGATCGCCGAGCTCGAAAGCTATGCCGAGACCGCATAATCGGTTCGTTCGCCCCGGCGCGCTCGCGCGGAGTTGACCTCGATCGGGCGACTCCCTGGCACTTCGAGCGCCGGCACGGTTCTCGCCCACGGGCCGCCGACGAGGGCCACGTTCCCGGACGACTTTCTCGCCTTGGCGAAGCCGGCCTCAAGACGACGGCGGTCGGTGTCCGGGCCGGACCTGCTGCGGGTCGCTCCTTGATCCGGCTCAGCTGGTGGCAGGAGCACGCCACAGGTCGATGCCGCTCTCGACGGCGTGCCTGTCTATCTCCGCGAGCTCGTCGGCGGAGAGACCAGTCTGCTCCAACGCCGCGACGTTCTCCTCCAACTGGGTGACGCTGCTCGCCCCGATCAGGACCGATGTGACACGAGGGTCGCGCAGCACCCAGGCGATGGCCATCTGGGCCAGGCTCTGTCCCCGGCGCTGCGCGATGACATTGAGGGCGCGCACGCGCGACAGGTTGTCTTCGTTGAGCATCTCGCGCGACAGCGAGCCTTGCCTTGAAGCACGCGAGCCTTGAGGTACGCCGTCGAGGTAGCGGTCGGTGAGGAGGCCCTGGGCCAGCGGCGAGAAGGCGATGCAACCGACGCCTTCGGTCCCGAGGACGTCGAGCAGGTCCTCTTCTACCCATCGGTTGAGCATCGAGTACGACGGCTGGTGGATGAGAAGCGGTGTGCCCAGCCGGCCGAGGATGGCGATGGCCTCCCGGGTGCGCTCGGCGGAGTAGGAGGAGATCCCGATGTAGAGGGCCTTGCCCTGTTGGACCGCAGAATGGAGCGCGCCGATGCTCTCGTCGAGGGGCGTGCCAGGATCGAAATGGTGATGGTAGAAGATGTCGACGTAGTCGACGCCCAGGCGACGAAGGCTCTGGTCCAAGCTGGCCAGGAGGTACTTGCGGGAACCGAGATCACCATAGGGGCCCGGCCACATGTCCCACCCGGCCTTGGTGGATATGACCAGCTCATCGCGATGGTCGCGGAAATCGGAGTGGAGGATCCGGCCGAAGTTGGACTCGGCGCTGCCGTACGGGGGGCCATAGTTGTTGGCCAGGTCGAAATGCGTGATGCCCAGGTCGAAGGCCCGGCGCAGGACGGCGCGCTGGGTCTCGAGCGGTTGCTCGTCGCCGAAGTTCTGCCAGAGCCCGAGCGAGACACCCGGCAACAGCAGGCCGCTGCGCCCGCAGCGGCGGTAGGTCATGGAGTCGTAGCGGTCGTCGGCGGGAAGGTAGCGGGTCACAATTAATCACGTTCCGTTTCTGTGTGGTGGCGACTGACGCGCGCCTTTCATCGGTTGGCCCGAAATCATGACAGCCTCGGCGCCCGGACGGCAAGGGCCTGACAACGCGGCCTCGATTCAGGTCACCGCTCCGCGAAGCCGCTACGCACCCAGAGTTGCCCCCACCACGACATGTGAAGTCCCCGGCGGCGGCAGCGCCACGACGTCACCTGGGACCGGCATACCGTCCACCGTGAGGGAGACCGCGTTCCCCGGACCCTGCCGCGTCACTGTTACCTCGTACCAGGCGCCACGGAACAGGCGCCTCGCGGAGAACCCGGGCCACGAGGACGGGATAGAAGGGGCTATCCGAAGCCCGGCATGGGTGGGCCTGATGCCCAGGATCCACTGGGTGATGGCGACGTACATCCATGCCGAGGCGCCGGTGAGCCAGGCATTGCGCCCCAGGCCGTACTGGGGATGGGCCGGCCCGCAGATGTTCTGGCAATAGACGTAGGGCTCCACCGCCGCCCGCTCGACGTCAGGCCGGGACAAGGGGAGGAGCTGGCGGTAGTACTCATAGGCCCGGTCGCCGTCACCGAGCTTGGCGGCGGCCACGACCGACCACGAAGCGGCGTGGCAGAAGATCCCTCCATTCTCCTTGGCACCCGGCGGGAAGGTGCTCGTCCCGTTCACGCGCGGGTCGCCGCCGTCATAGGGCGGCCACATCAGGCTGGGCCCGCATGGCGTGCCCAGGATGTCGTGAGCCGAGGCCATCGCGAGCTCGGCCCGCTCGCGCGGGGCAACCTCGCCGATCACGCACCAGCTCTGGGGGATCAAGTTGATGCGGTGCCGGTCCTCCGAGGACACGCCGATCAGCCTGCCGTCATCATCGAAGGCACGCCCGTACCAGGAGCCGTCCCAGGCACAGGAATTGACGGCATCGGCCATCTCCCTGTGCATTCGCCGGAAACGCTCCGCCTCCGCGCCCCGTCCTAGATGCTCCGCCAGCTCCCCGAGGTCCAGCACAGCCCGGCAGAACTGCATCGCGCACCAGACGCTCTCGGCCAAGCCCGAGCCGTGGTCGACATTCAAGGTGTCGTCCCAGTCGGAAAAGCCGGATCTGGGGAGACCGTGCGGACCGCGGTTGGCAAGCGTAAAACCCAACGCCGCCATCACGTGGCCCCAGACCGTGTCATCTGTGCCCGCGCCGCCGGATCCGCTGCGCCGGGGGCCGGCCATCTCTTCTTGCGCGTAAGGAACGCGCCGTTCCAGGTAGGCGTAGTCGCCCGTCTCCTTGAGGTAGGAGCAGGTGGCAATGACCAACCACAGGTGGTCGTCGGAGAACCACTGGGGCCAAGTCGGCCTTTCCGCGGCCAGCCCTGGGCCACCTTTGCCCGTGAAGGGGAAGAACTGGTGCCAGGTGTGCCCGTCCGCGAACTGCACCCCCCACAACCGCTCAATGCGGGAGGCGACCTCCGCCGGTGTTGCGTGGACCACTCCCAATGTGTCCTGGGCGGTGTCTCTGGTACCGATACCCCGCCCGAGGCCGGTCTCGTAGCCCGACACGAACCGCGACCAGTGCAGGGCGGTACGGCATTGCAGCGGGCTCCAGCAATTGAGCATGGCGGTCGTGTCAGCGTCTGGGGTCTGCACGCTGAAAGCCTCAAAGTATGCCTCCCAGTCCGACCCGAGCGCGTCAAAGGCGAGCCCCACCTGAGCCGGATCCCCGTATCGCCTTGTGACCTCGCCGATGTCATCGGGAGAGTCGGTGATACCCAGCACGTAGACAACCTTCGCCTCCGCCCCCGGCTCCAGGCAGACCTCGTGGTAGAGCGACCCGATGTTGTTGCCGCGCGCAGCCACGCTCCCATTCGGGATACCAGCCACAACAGCTGCCGGCTCCTCCAATCCCCGGCACCGGCCCACGAAGGACTCGCGGTCGCAATCGTAGCCGAGCGGGGGACGGTCCGAAGCGAAGAACTGGGTGGTGGGCGAGAACCTTGTCCTTGCCATGATCGCCTGGCAGGTTTCGTCGTAGTGGGAGCTCAGTATGTGCTGGCTCCAGTCGAGGTTGTGAAGGTCACTGGAGGCGTCCTTGAAGCTCAGCTCCACGTAGCTGAAGACCTGGATCACCTGGCTGGTCTGCGAGTTGTTGGTCAGGCGCAGCACCCACAGCTCCGCCGGGCACGGGTCATCTTCTGGCGTGGGAGGCACGAAATACAAGATCTCGGCCCGGGTACCGCCTCTCTCGGTGGTGATCTTGGTGTAGCCGGCGCCGTGGCGGCACTCGTAGCTGTCGAGACGGGCCCGCACAGGTTGCCAGGTCGCGCCCCAGTAATCGCCGGTGTCCTTTCTACGCAGGTAGACGTAGCGGCCCGGCTGGTCCGGCGGGAGAGAGTTGTACCGGTAACGGCTCACGCGGCGGTCCCGCGGATCGCGGTCGAACGAGAAGCCACCGCCGGTGTTGGAGACGATGCCGCCGTAACGGCCCTGTCCCAGGTAGTTGATCCAGGGCGTAGGTGTGTCCGGGCGGGTGATCACGTACTCCCGGGCGCCGGGGTCGTAGTAACCGTAGGGGTTGACGGCCAGGGCGGTACCACCGACGGCGCCGTCGGGCAGCGGTGCGTGGGGATCCATGAGCACCGAACCTATAACCACGAACACCGCAACCGCCTGAAGGCGACGCCGAGACCCACTGCGTGACCCCGAAATCGGCATCGCTGGAGGCAGACGACAAAGGGCGAACCGCGCTCATCGGCCCGGCAATGCTGCGGCGAACCTGGCCAGAAAGCTCTCGGCGGCTTGACCACCAACGCAAGGGCCCGCCGATCAGCACTCACCCGTCGAAGTGTCGTTTGTCCTCTACTTGACGACGCTGTGGCGCATCTCCGTGACCGCGCACTCGATTTGCACTCTCTTGTTGACAACCGGCACCGCCTATGCGAACTGGGTCAACCAGCGCTCGTTCGCCGCGAACATGTCGTCGGTCAGCTTCCATATCTCGTCCAGGGAACAGACGGCGGCGGTCAACGGGTCGAGGGCCATCGCCTGGTAGATGGCCTCCCGGTCCCGTTCGAGGTGCCCTTTCACGACAAGCTCCTGTACGGCGATGTTGCTCCGGTTCAAGGAGGCGAGCTGAGGCGGGAGTGGCCCCACGACACAAGGGTGGACACCCCCTTTGTCAACCAGACAAGGGACCTCGACACATGCTCCCGCGGGCAGGTTGGTGATGAGGTCCTCGTTGGGCACGTTGCCGTTGATGCGAAGAGGAGTGCCCGTCTCCACGGCATTGATGATGAGAGCGCCGTACTCGTCCGAACGCCGGAGCTCGATCGGCTCGGTGCCGGCGATCTGGCGGGCAACCTCCTGCTCGTAGGCCGGCTCGCCGCGTCGCATGCTGGCGACGCAGCCGCCCGTTTGCCCGTAGCCGAACCACGCCGAGTAGTTGGACCCTGCCGACTCGAAGGTCTCCACCAGGGAGGCCAGGAGATCGGGCCGCTTGCGGAAGTAGGGCAGGTACTCCGAGGCGTGACCGCTCGACTCGGTCACGAAGTAGCCGAAGCGGCGCATGAGCTCGAATCGCACAGGCTCCAAGGCGAGCGTCCCGGGGTTGTCGAGCTGCGAGCGCAGGCGGGGGTACAAGTCGGTGCCGCGGTGCTCGAGGGTGAGGAACCAGGCCTGGTGGTTGATCCCGGCCACCCAGTAGCTGAGCTCCTCGTAAGGGACCTCGCAGTACTCGGCGAGAAGACGGGCCGTCCCCTGGACACTGTGGCAAAGTCCCACGACCCTGAGACCCGACAGGGCCGTGCGCCAGGTGAGGATGGCCATGGGGTTGGAGTACTGCAGGATGAGCGCCCTCGGGCACAGCTCCGCCATGTCCTCGATGAGGCCGTCGAAGACCGCCAGGTGGCGCAGGCCGCGGAAGATCCCACCGGGCCCGATGGTGTCGCCCACGCACTGGCCCACCCCGTAGCGCTCCGGGACGCCTATGTCAGCCTCCCACTGGGCGTTCCCACCCACCTGGATCGTTACGACGACGTAGTCGGCCCCTTTCAGGGCCTGGCGACGATCCGTCGTGGCAAAGACGCGCACCGGTGACGCCGCCGTCTCGGCCATGCGGCTCACAAGCTTCAGGGCACGCGAGAGCCTGTCGGCGTCGATATCCATGAGCACGATCTCGCTGTCTCGAAGCTCCGGGAACGTGAGGATGTCCCGCGTGAGGTTCCTCGTGAACACCACACTTCCCGCTCCGATGAAGACGACTCGCACGAAAGCCTCCTATCGTTAGTCCGGTGCCCTTGACGCGGGGCTTTAGCTCCAGGTGGACCCATGCCAGTCGCGAGACTCATCCATCGCCGCGTCCTGGCACGACACTACGCGACTCCGGCCGACTACCGCCGAAGGCGTTGCCCCGATGCGCGACGGCGACATCCAACCGCCCTCGTCGACCTTGCTATGGCGGTCACCACCCTGTCGTCTGCCGAGCTGTACGCGCTCGTCCGCAACTGACGGGCCTAGTCGACCACCCGAGCGGTTCGGGCTTGGGAGCTCTGCTCTTCATCAGCCGCTCAGGGAGCTTTGCGACCGCCGACCAAGCGGCAGAATGTCGGGCCGCAAGTCATGAAGATGCTGGAGCCACGCTAAACAGAGAACCGAACCTGTCCGCCTCCCTCGACCTTGAAGGCCGCATACCTCTGTGCGATTGACGCCGCCTGTCCGGCTGACGCCTGGGAGAGAACCCCGTACAGCAAGCCGGCGGTCGCGGCATCACCGGCCCCGGTCGTCACAGGATGGCGAGTAACGCTAGCCGGGAGAAAGAGCTCCCTGTCGGCCCAATCCGCGGCGCGTTCAGCAAAGCACCGGCCAGCGTGACAGAAGCGATCGGCGCTCGCGGTGAGCAGGTACATCCCTCGCGCACCGTCGGTCAGCAGCACCACCGCCGCACCTAGACCAAGAAGGTGACGCGCTAGCTCTCCAGTTCCTGCACGGGACGCGGGCCTGGCGAGTCGTAGCGCGCTTGTCACATCGTCAACGCTGGGTGACAACACGTCCACCAACGGCACGGTCCGAGCCAACAGTCCCTCCCAATCGACCCGAGCCGCCTCGGAACCCGCCGCGACCGTCGACAAATCCAGCGAAGTCGTCGCGCCGGACTCCCGGATCCGCGCCAACAGCGATTGAAGGGTCGCACCCCCGGCGGCGTACATCGCCGGGAGAAGCGGCGGATAGCCGAGATGGACCAGGTCGGGCTTCTCCGCCATAACACGTTCTCCGTCAAAGGAGCTGTTGGCGCCAACGTGATGCCAAAATGCCCGGTCTCGCCCAGGCGGTTCGAATACCAACGAGTAGGACGTCGCCGCCCCGGGGACACGGCGTATGCCCTGACAGTCCAGCCCCGTTTCGCTGAGCATGTGGACGAGGCTCGATCCCAGCTCGTCGTCTCCGATGTCGGCGACCAGCTGTACGGGCACGCCGAGCGAGTACAGATCACCACCCGTGTTCGCAACGCACCCGCCAGGGAGGATCGTCAGCGGTCCGACGTCGACGATCGCGCCAGGAATGATCTGTTCTTCACCTCCCACTTTGGGATACAGGTCAGCGCAGATGTGGCCGGACACCACAGCTCTGTGGACAATGTTTCTACCTGGCACCATTGTCGCCTCACGCAGGATTCTCGGGACGGGATGGAAGCTCTCCGACGTCTCTCTTGGGCCGTTCCGCGCCTCCAAGACCCGGACACCCCGGCGCTCGACGGCCGCCAGCTCCCGCGACCGCACGAAGTCGGTGATCAATCACTTCGATGCCGGATGGGCCTGAAAGATCACCCACAACTCTTGACCATATCTCGGCCGCCTTCTGCGCTGGTAGCGATACCCACTAGACGGCTCGTTCGAAGTGTAGATGGCTTATGAAAGGCTCTCAATGCTCCGTCGCCTAGTTGGAGCTATCGGGATGATCCATTCCGAATCAAGGTCGAAACTTCGAGAACCTAAGTCTCGTTTCATGCTGTGGCCGGTCGCCGGCATTCCACGACTGCCGTGAGACCTAGCGCGACCACGACCTTCCGTACACTGAAAACCCGGTTGTTGACGTCCACAGCCGAAGCCCCGCGTGCGGCCAAGCGAGTCGTCAACTTCACGAGGGCGGCCCCGTCGCGCATTCCGAGGAGCTCTGTCTGAGCCGCCACCTTCAAAGACGGCTGCGCGTCGCTCATCATCCACTAGAGAGGTTGGGGCTGCCCTTGAAGGGGTCGGTGGATGACGGGGCCCGCATCGACGATCAGAATGGTTCCTCGTCGAGGCCGATAGAAAGACAGGACTTGCGGCGGTCACGTCAGACACAGCGCGGCCCGGGTGTCGCTGCACCGCCTGCACAGGTCTGGATCCGTATCATCGCAGTGTTCTGCGTCGCCGGTTCCTGCTCTCGCCCGGCTCCTCGTCTTGAACTTGGCGTGGCGTCGGCAGCCGTCGGCATGCGAGGGCCGACGCGTTGACCTGATGCGGAGCCCCGTAGCAACAACGCGTGCCGCCACCAAAGCGCGTACGCTTGGTCCTGCTGGTTATGGGGGGAATGAGATGATCATGGTCACCGAATCCGGAATCCCGTCGCCGACGGGGCCCGATGTCGTTGGTGGCACGCGCGAATCTGCGGAGTCGGAGCTCTTGGCCCCCTATCTCCCGCGCCTCGTCATCGATTGGATCGCCTCCGCGCCGGGCGAGCGCCACCGCATCGTCGACGGCACGGTCGCCTTCGTCGACATCTCCGGATTCACCAAACTGTCCGAGGGACTCGCCAAGCACGGCAAGATCGGCGCCGAAGAGCTCGCCGCGACCATCGGTGAATGCTTCGTCCACCTTCTCGACATCGCGTACGACAACGGCGGTCGACTCGTGAAATTCGGTGGAGACGCTCTCCTGTTGTTGTTCTCCGGGACCGAGCACGAACAGAGGGCTTGTCGCGCCGCCTTCCGAATGCGACGTGCGCTCGTCGAGGTGGGCAGGCTCACCGTGCTCGGCCAACGTGTGACCTTGCGAATGTCGGTCGGCATCCACAGCGGCCGGTTCGACGTCTTCCTTGTCGGCGCTTCGCACCGCGAGCTTGTGGTGACCGGCCCCGCGGCCAGCGCCACCGTCTCCATGGAGGCGGCCGCCGTCGCTGGCGAGATACTCGTGAGCGAGCAGACCGCCGCCGCGCTGAGCTCCTCAGATCTTGGGCCGGCAAAGGACGGAGGACGGCTGTTGCGACGCGCGCCTGCGGTCAGCGCCACTTCGGCGACTCCCCGCGACCCGGTCGACACCGCAGCGGATCTGTCTCGGTGCATTCCTGTCGCGATCTTGGACTCGGTTCTCAGCGCCAGCCATGAACCTGAGCACCGTCGCGTGACGGTCGCATTCGTGCATTTCGACGGCACCGACGCCATGCTCGAGTCCGAGGGCTCGGAGGTGGTCGCGGACTACCTGGACCAGCTGGTCACCGACGTGCAAGTCGCAGTCGATGGGCAGGGTGTCACCTTCCTCGGCACCGACATCGACCATGACGGTGGCAAGGTCATCCTCGTCGCCGGCGCACCCTCGACCTCCGGGGACGACGAACTCCACATGCTCGTCGCCCTGCGACAGATATTGGACCGCAAACGTCGCCCCCAGCTGCGGGTGGGTGTCAACCGGGGCCCGGTCTTCGTCGGCGACATCGGCCCCGCTTACCGGCGGACGTTCACGGTCATGGGTGACACGGTGAACTTGGCTGCCCGTCTCATGGCCAAGGCGGTCCCAGGTCAGATACTGGCGACGCCGGAGGTCCTCGTACGGTCACGGTCGGACTTCGAGGTCACGCCGGTCAAGCCCTTCTACGTGAAAGGCAAGGCCCACCCCGTCGAGGCCAGCGATGTCGGGTCTCACATCGGGAGACGTCGGCCGGACGCCAAGGCCGGCTTCCCCCTAGTCGGACGCCGCGAGGAGATGGGCAAGTGGCACTCGATGGTCGAGTCCGCGATGCAAGGCAGGGGCAGCATCGTCGAGGTCATAGGTGAGCCAGGGGTCGGCAAGTCGCGTCTCATCGAGGAGTTCGTGTCGGTGGCCGGCCAAATGACAATGCTCTCGGCGACCTGCGAGGACTACGAGTCTTCGACCCCCTACGCCGCGCTGCGTGACCTCGTGCGCGGTCTGCTCAAACTCGACGAGGTGGCCGAGTTCGCGTCGACCGCCGAAGGTCTCCGGAATGCTCTAGCGGCGGTTTCTCCGGGGCTCGTGGCCTGGGCTCCCCTCGTAGCTTCCGTCGTCGGCGTCTACATGCCCGAGACCCCCGAGTCGGCCGAGCTCGACCCGGAGTTCAGGAGCTTTCGCCTCGCCGAGGTGATGACCGAGCTGCTGGATCGTCTCATGCCCGGTCCGATGCTCGTAGTCCTCGAGGACACCCATTGGATGGACGAGGCGTCGAGCGAGCTGCTGTCGTACGTGATCGCTCGCGCGGAGGCCCGTCCGTGGCTGCTGGTGTTGAATCGACGCGACATCGCCTCAGGCTTGGTGGCCCCGGCAGGCGTCACGACCCAGATGCGACTTGAACCACTGGTCGGCGCCGATGCGATCGAGCTCGTGCAGGTCGCCTCTGATGACACGCCATTGCCGCCGCACGAGGCCGCGGCGCTTGCGGAACGTTCCGGGGGCAACCCCTTGTTCTTGCGCGAACTGGTGGCGGTGGCGCGCCAGACCAACAGCATCGAGTCGCTGCCGGACTCAGTCGAGGCGGTCATCGCGGCGCGTATCGACCAGTTGTCAGCAAACGACAGGCACTTCCTCCGCCGTGTCTCGGTGCTCGGGCGCGTGGCACCATTCGAACTGCTTGGCGCGGTGCTGGACGAAGTACCTCGCGAAAGCCAGCCGATCTGGGCCCGCGTCAGGGAGTTCGTGGCCCCCGACGGTGCCGGCAATCTCCTGTTCAACCATGCCCTCGTCCGCGACAGCGCCTACGACGGTCTCTCCTACCGGCTCCGGCGCGAGCTGCATTCGAAGGCGGCCGAGGCGATACGCCGGGCGGCCGGAGTCAAGTCGGAGGAACAGGCAGAGCTCCTGTCGATTCACTACTTCCACGCACAGCGGTACCTCGAGGCTTGGTCGTATTCGCTCGCAGCAGCGGAGCGCGCGAAAGCCGTCTACGCCAACATTGAGGCGGCTGAGTCCTATGAGCGCGCGCTCCTCGCCGGACGACGGCTGCAGTTGAGCAAGACCGAGCTTGCAAGTGTCCACGAGGCGCTCGGCGACGCCAGGAACCGCTCGGGTGCCTACGTTGAAGCAGCAGCCGCTTATCGGGCGGCTCGGCGGCTCGTCGTCGACGACGTGGTGGCCGACGCACGCCTCGCATTGAAGCTCGCGCAGGTGCAGGGGTGGCTCGACCGGTACGCCAGCGTTCTCCGCTGGATCACAAAGGGCCTGAGCGTCCTGAAGGGACACCAGAGCGACGAGGCGGCGCACCAGCGGGCCGAGCTCCTCGCGTGGTACGGCCGCTGCTGCCAAGACCAGGGGCGGCACCGGCGCGCCATTAAATGGTGCACTCTCGCAGCCGCGGAGGCCGAGGCGGTCGGGCATAAAGAGGCGCTCGCGGACGCGCTCAGGTTCATCGACTACGCCAAGATGGAACTGGGCCAGCTGGAGCAGCCCGTCAACTGGTTCCGTGCCCTTGCCCTGTTCGAAGAGCTCGATAATCTTCGGGGCCAATCGGGAGTGCTCAATATGCTCGGCATGTTCGCCTACTTCCGAGGCGAGTGGGACAACGCGCTCGAGCTCTACAAGCGGGCGCAGGCCACCGTGCACAGGACCGGCAATGCCGTGATGGACGCGATCGCCATCAGCAACATCGGAGAGATCGCCCTCGACCAAGGCCGTCTCGATGAGGCCCAGCAACACTTCGAGAACGCCTCGCGCGTCGTTCGCGCGGCGCGTTACCGCGCGGGGACGGCCTACGTGAACATCAATCTCGCCCGCCTCGCCGCGCGTCAGGGCCGCTACAGCGATGCGCTGCGCATCTTCGAGGAATCGATCGCCGAGTCGCGCGACGTTGGCGCTCTCGAGAAGCTGACGGAAGCCCTCGCCCGCAAGGCCGAGTGCCTGATGCTGAGCGGAGACGTGGCGGCGGCGCTCTCGGTCGCCGACGAGGGGCTCGCCCAGGCCCGAGGCCTCGGAGGCGTTCCTGCCCAGCTCCCGTTGCTGGAGCGTTTACGGGGTGCTGCGCTTGCGACTAACGGGGATCGAGATGCCGCAAGGGAGGCCCTCGAAGGAAGCCTTCTGGCCGCCCGAGAGCGCGGTGCGGAGTACGAGGTCGCGCTCACCTCGCTCGTCATGGCCGGGGTCCAGCTCGACGCAAGCGCCGGCGAGCGTGAAGGTCTACGGCGGGCAGCCGAGACGACCCTGGCGAAACTCGGCGTCGTATCCACACCGGACCTGCTGGGCTCGCAGCCGACGTAGTCGCGAGGAGAGACGTCGATGCAGAACATTCGGCACTGCTCGTGGTGTTATGACCACCCTGGGTAATTAGCCGCTTGCCTGCTAACTGTTTGAACCATTGACGGAAGCGAAAAGTGCAGATAGTTTGCCCGGAACGGTACTTGGCTATGCCTGAAGCGCTAGCTGCAAGGGGGGAGTTTCTCATGCGTATGTCGATAAGGCTGACGCGAACGTGGGTCAAGCTGGCGGTCAGCCTGGGGGCGATCACGGCACTGTCGCTTCCCGCCATGGCGCTATCAGCGACCGCAGGGGCTCAGCCGATATCCGGGACACCGTCGTACACCTGCCCCGCGGTGGGCGACGCCTCCGGGTGCGCGTGGCTCATCACGGTCAACGACGACGGAACTGCAACGATCAGCCCCGAGAGTGGGGGAACAATCGACGACTCAGAGGACGTCCTCGTCGGCGTCATCAACAACTCCGACGCACAAGTGACGAGCATTGCGCTCTCGGGCGCCGGCAAAGACATCTTCGGCTTCGACGACGACGGACCTTGCTCTGGCGATTACGACTGGATCTCTGTCGCGGACGGCACCTATTGCACTTCGCTTCCGTTGTATGCGGCGATGACCGGCCGAGTTTCGGATCCCGACGACTATGAAGGCCCGAACAACACGTTCTCTGGCATTTCTTCCGACGACACGAGCGGGACCGTAGACTTCACTACAGCCCTCGCCCCGGCCGAGGGAACCTTCTTTGGGCTCGAGGAAGCACCGTCCAGTGTTCTCTCCGTGGGCCTGGAATCGGACATATCCGTCACGGCCTCTCCCGTGAGCGGAGTTGAGGGCAACTCGACGGGGTCCATACCGGTCGCAACCTTCACCGACGCCCCGAACTCCTCTCCGGCAACCGACTTCTCGGCGAGCATCTACTGGGGCGATGGCACACCCAACAGCGCCGGAACAGTAACCCAGCCAGGTGGCCCTGGCACGACCTTCGATGTCACCGGCAGCCACACCTATGCAGAAGAAGGCAACTACACCACGACGGTGACGGTGACCGACGCCAACATTGCCATCAATACCGGGTTCGCCAACGCGACTGCCACCGTCGCCGATGCGCCCCTAACGGCGAGCTCCACGCAGCCTACGATCCCGAACGCGACGACCAATAAGTCATTCACTGCATTGGTGGGAACGTTCACCGACGGCAACCCAAGCGCACCGCTCACCGACTACACCACTGGCGCGGGTGGCGCACAGATCAACTGGGGCGATGGCACACCCAACAGCGCCGGAACAGTAACCCAGCCAGGTGGCACTGGCACGACCTTCGACGTCACAGGCACACACACTTATACAGCCAACGGGACGTACACGATCCGCGTGTACGTGAAAGACGCGGGCGGTTCCACCGTGACCATCGCGAACACGGTCTCCGACTACGACGCCGTCATCGCCTGCACCAGCTCGCCCTGCTCGGGCAGCACGGAACCGCAAAACGGCCAGACGACGGGGGCTAGTACCTCCTCGACGACGGGCACGATCCTGTTGGATCTCAACACCACTCCGAGCGTGGGAGCGTTTACCTGTGGCGACCCGTTCCGTCACGCCACGCTGTACTCATTTATCAAGTCCAGCGGGCTCGCCGCCAATGGGAGCATCGACCTCGCCATCACCTTCAACAACAGTGCCGCCGCGGGACCCTGGTGGGTCCCGTTCGCGGTCTGTTATGACTCGCCCGGCGTGCCTTTCACCAACATCATCGGGAAGAGCGTGACCTTGGGCTTGCTGCCTTTCTGTCCGCTGCCACGTCCGGGGCACCCGGTCGTCGGTCCGTGCGTAGAGTCGATCAGGTACTCGACGATCATTCCGCTCCCGTCGGAGCGGGGGACCGTGACCGAGCAGCTCGTCCTCTCGCCGAACGACCCGTTCTCCTGGTGAGGAGCGGGAGCCCGCTTTTGGACCTTCACAAAGGGAGGCAGCTACCGGACAAGGCGACCAGCTCGACCTCGTCGCCGGCACGTCTTCAGCGACCTGTCCTCACCCGGCGGCCTATTTGGCTCGAAATCGGCCGAGGGTGTACTACCTCTAACCCACTGCAAACAACTCGCCCTCGAGACCAGGTCTGTACTCAACCTCCCGATCGATTGGGCCAAGAAATCTCGATCGAAAAGCATGCTTGAACGCGCGACGGTCGGTGACGATCGTGCGATGGCAATCTTCGACAACCTCGGCGTGGCTCAGGCAGTCATCACGTGGTCGACCCAAGTCTCCGGCGGCCCGGTCTTCGCGCGCCGATCCATGGCACAAAGCTCTGACTGACAGGGTTTGTGGACCTACCTCGGGCAGTGAGCTGTCAGTGGCTGTTGAACCAGTCAAGGTGACGGGCGAGGTAGTCGACCATCTGCGAGGGGGATCGCACGATATGAAAGCCGCCCGGGTAGCGGATCATGACCGCCTCCCGCCCGAGCTTGCGAAGGCTCTGGAAGAACTCCTCACCCTGGCCGATCGGACAACGCAGATCGCCCTCCCAGTGGAACAGTTGCACGGGTGTCGTCACCTGGGCAACAAATGTGACCGGTGAGCGTTCGGCGTAGACATCGGGCCGTTCCCAGGGCAAACCGCCGAGCTCGCGCTCGGCGAAGTCCGGGATGTCGCTGGTTCCCCACAAGCTCGAAAGACTGATCACGGGAGCGGCCACGCACGCGGCAGCGAAGCGGTCGGTGTGCCCGACTGCCCAGCTCGACATGAAACCGCCGTAGGAATAGCCGGTGACATAGAGACGCTTCGGATCGGAGACCCCCGTTTCGACAAGCTTGTCGACCGCGCCCATGATGTCCCGGAAATCTGCCCCACCCCAGTCACCGACGCAGGCACGGGAGAACGCCTCCCCGTAGCCGTGGCTACCACGGGGGTTCGGCAGGACCACGACGAAACCTGCGGACGCAAGTGCCTGGTACAGGCCTAGCAAACCGGTCTGGGGGTGCCAACCGTGGGGGCCTCCGTGGATCTCGAGGACCGTCGGGGCGGGGTGGCCCTTGACATGGCGCGGTGGGTACATGAGGAACGACTCGATGCGGCGGCCGTCGTCTGTTGCATGGCTGGTCCGCCTGACGGGCGCCAGACGGACGGTGCGCAGAGCGGCGTTGACATTGCTGACACGCCGTGGCCTTCTGCCGACCGCGTCGACGCAGAAGATCTCAGGTGGGTCAGACGGCCATTGGGAGCTGAAGGCGATCGTCGGGCCGGACAAGTGCATGGCGGTGACCTGGCGGTCGCCGCCGATGACAAGCGCCGGGCGCGGATCGTCGAGGGCACTGCGGTAGACCGCGAGCGTCCCACGGTCCGCAGCCACGAACAGCACCGCTGTGCCGTCAGGCACCCATGCGTGCGTGGCACCGGGCGCGCCCATGATGCCCCACACCGTTCGGTCCAGCGAGCCACTGAGCGAGCGTGGGGCCCTCGGCTCTGCGACCCCGACCACGAGCAGGTGGATGTTCGAAGCGGAGTCTCCTTCCTCATGTTCGTGGCCGATATAGGCGATCGTGCTCCCATCGGGTGACCACCGCGGCGAGGCCGCCGTGCCTCGCCCGCGCGTGAGGCGCCGCAGCCGGCGGCCGGCGTGGGCCGGGACCACCCACACGTCGCGGTGGACCTTGTCGAAGCGGGTCGCCGACCGGTCGGATACGAAGGCAAGCCTGTCGCCCTGGGGCGACCACGCAGGGTCGGCGTCGTCCCAGTCCCCGTCGGTGACCTGCCTGGGCTCTCCGCCTTCCACAGCCATGACAAACAGGTGGCTGCGACGGACGTCGAACCAGCCGACACCGTCGTAGCGGGAGTAGAGGCCGGTGACAACCCGCGGTGCTGAGCGCTCCAGCGCGTTGCGGTCCTCGGGCTTCTTCCACTCACCTGTGCGCGCGACGAATGCGAGCTCGGTTCCAACAGGCGACCAGACCGGTTGCGAGACCCCGTGCGGCATCTCGGTCATGGCGACGGCCTCGCCACCGTCCAAGGCAACCAGATGCAGCTGCGGACCGTGACCGCGATCGGCGACAAACGCCAGCCATCGCCCATCCGGCGACCACCGAGGAGAGCTGTCCTCCGGGCCGGAAGTGAACTGTCTCGCCTTCGCCGAACCGTCGGCGGGCGCCACCCAGATCGTTGTGGCCGGCTTGTCCGTCTTCTTGTCGGGGGTCGCGACGACGAAAGCCACCCTCGAGCCGTCAGGAGACACCTGGGGATCACTCACCATCCGCAGAAGCCATAAATCTTCGGGAACAAAGTCTCGTTTGGACGGCATCGCTTCTCGGCTCCTCGTCTGCGCAGGGACAACCAGCAGGCCATTTTTCCCGAATTGCTCCCGCTGTCGGGCCGGTGCCACTCAGGCGGGGAAGGGCAGTTGCGCGACGAACCGGTCGTTGAAATCGGCTCGGTCGGAAAGCTCCACGTACTCCACCTCGGCGAGCAGTGCCATGGCTCGGGCGCGTTCTCTCATGGAGAGCAGGGCCATCTTTGCGCCCTCGCCGGCAACGTTGCCCGCACTCAGCACCTGTCGCACAGCCAGCGCCGGAACGAGGCCGAGACGAATCGCGCTCACAGGCGAGAGGTAGCTCCCGAAGGCGCCGGCAAGAACGACCTCCTGCAGGTCCTCGACAGTCAACCCGGCCGTCTCCAGCAGGATGTGCCAGCCGGTCGCGATGGCCGCCTTGGCGGACTGGAGCTCACGGACATCGCGCTGTAACAGGTAGATCGAGCGGGCGATGTCACCCTCCTCGCCACGCCAGTGGAGGACGAAGACCCGCTCGTCACCAAGCTCGGTGAGCCTTGCTCGGATGCCTGGCGCCACCCGGGCAGCCTCCTCGTTGGAGGCGAACCGCCCGGAAGAGTCGATGAGCTTCAGCCTGATGAGCTCGGCCACGGCGTCCACGAGCCCGGAGCCACAGATGCCCTCCGGTTCTGCGTCCCCGATGACGCCGAGCTCGAGCCCAGCGGGGGTCATCTTCACGACCTCGATCGCCCCGGGCGAAGCTCGCATGCCGCAGCGGACCGTCGCTCCCTCGAATGCCGGGCCGGCGGGTGCGGCCGTCGCAATGAGGTGATCACAGTTGCCGACCACCAGCTCGCAATTGGTGCCGACATCCAAGAACAACCGCACGCGCGAATCACGGTCCATCCCCGAGGCGCAAAGACCGGCGACAATGTCGCCGCCCACGTAGGCGCCGACGGAAGGAAAGATCACCGCGCGAGCTCGCTCGTGCACTTCCACGCCGAGCTGTCTCGCGAGGATCTCGGGGAAGGTCCGCGTCGACAAGATGAACGGGGCCACCCCCAATGGTCCCGGGTCGATGCCGAGCACCAGATGGGTCATGGTCGCGTTCCCGGCCACGGCGATCTCGTAGACCTCACTCGGGCTCACGCCGGCGGCCTCGCAAACCGCCTGGGCCAGTTCATTGAGCGACTCCTGTGCGAGCCGGCAAAGCCTCCCGAGCGCCCCGTCGACGGTCATTGTGGCGCTGATCCGTGTGATCACGTCGGCCCCGAAGCTCTGCTGCTTGTTGAGCATCGACTGCACCGCTAAGGGCATGCCGGTCGACAGGTCGAGGAGCGTCGCGACGACCGTCGTGGTACCGAGGTCGAACGCGATGGCGAAGCGACGCCCGCTCGTATCCCCCGGCTCGACGTCGATCAACACGTCGTCGACTACCACTGCAGTCGCCCTGAACTCGCTCGTGCGCAGCACCCGGCCCAGTTTGCGCAACACGTAAAGGTCAGCTCGCAGCTCGAGGTCATCGAGGCTGGACAACAAACGCTCGAGGTCGGTCGCCTGGTCCGACAAGCTCGGCTTATCGAGTTCGACATAGCGCTTCTGCACTGCCGGGCGGAGAATCACCTTTCGCCCGACACCGACCGTGGCCGCCTTCGGGCGCGTCTCGAGCGGCGGCACGGCGACCCGGAGGTCGGTCGAGACCCGGACACGACAGGCCAGCCGCCATCCGGCATCGAGCTCATCGGCCGAGAACGCCCGCGTGTCCGACGCCGATATCGCGACGGGATCGAGCACCTTGACCTTGCACTTGAGGCAGGTCCCGTGACCTCCACAGGTGGAATCGACGGCGATGCCGTTCCAGCTCGCCGCGTCGAACAGCATCACACCCGGCGGAATCCGGACCTTGAGCCCGGTCGGCTCGAAGGTGAGATCGAAACGACTGCGGCCGTCAGCGGTCAGCTCGTCACGCGCGGCCGCGCGGGTCTCCGCCGTCTCGTGCGGATCTCGAGCGGCCGGCCCGGCCCGCGGGCTCGCCATGGACCCTTCAGGCCCGCTGCGAACGGTGCGGCGGGATCAGGACCAATGCCATGGTGCCAGCCCCGCCCTCGCCCTTAAGCCGACGTAGCGGCGCGTCTGCGAGCCAGGAGCTCGCGGACACGGTTCACGGCGCCGGACGCGTCAGAGGCATAGGCGTCCGCTCCGACGGCCTCGGCGTAGTCCTGGGTAACCGGGGCGCCGCCCACCACGACGATGACTTGATCCCGCAGGCCGGCCTTCTCGAGCGCTTTGATGTTCTCCTTGAACATCGGCATCGTCGTGGTGAGGAATGCCGAGAACCCGACGACGTCCGCGTTGTGCTCGCGCACCGCCTCCACGAACCTCTCAGGGGCCACCTGTACACCAAGGTCGATGACCTGGAACCCGGCACCCTCGAGCATGATGTTCACGAGGTTCTTGCCGATGTCGTGCACGTCGCCCTTCACCGTGCCCATCACGAAGGTGCCAACCGGTTCGACGCCGGTCGCGGCCAACAGGGGCCTCAGCACCTCCAGCGCGCCGGCCATCGCACGGCCTGCGACGAGCATCTCCGGCACGTAGAAGTCACCGCGTTCGAAGCGCGCTCCCGCCTCCTCGAGGGCGGGGATGAGAGCCCCGAACAACATCGTCTCCGGCTTGAGCCCCATCTCGAGCCCTGCGCTGGTGAGCTCGAGCACGACGGCGGGCTCGCCCGCAAGAGCGGCGGCGCGCATCTCTTTGAGCAGCTCCTCTTGGTTCATGGCGAACCTTCTCTCTGTGGTCGGTGGCCGAGCAACGAGGACAGGGCACTGGCCTTCGCGATGCACTGTAGGGCGAGCCCGTCCCGGCGGGCCTGCGCAACAACGGCAGCCATATGAAACACAGTTCTACTGTGTGACTCTAAGACGTGTACAAGCGTCAAGCGATCCGGAGTGGAACGAGGTGGCGATGTTCGTCAACAAGATGGCGCGGTACGAACTTCTTGCTCCGGACGCGATCGAGACCATCGATCGCGGCTGGCGCCGCATCGTGTCCGAGATCGGAGTGCAATTCGCCAAGCCCGAAGCGGTCGAGCTGTTCCGCCAGGCGGGCCAGAGCGTCGATGGTGAAACTGTCCGGCTCGACCCGGAGTTCGTGCTCGAACAGGTCCACAAGGCACCGCGGGAGTTCGACGTGCAGGCCCGTAACCCTGCGCACTCGGTGCACATCGGCGGGGACCACATGGTCTCAACCTCGGTCTACGGGCCGCCTTTTGTCAGGGAGGGGAACGTCCGCCGGGACTCGACGATGGCCGACTTCCGCAAGTTCTCGATGCTGACCCAGGCCTTCCCCGAGCTCGACTCGGCGGGGGGAGTCATCTGCGAGCCGAACGACCTGCCGCTCGAATCGCGCCACCTCGACATGATCCTGGCCAAGCAGACCCTCACGGACAAGTTCTACTTCGGCGACGTCATCTCGGGCCCCAACGCCCTCGACACGCTCGAGATGACCGAGATCCTCTTCGGTGGTCGCGAGGCCATCGAACAGACGCCCGCCACGCTCGCGTCCATCAACTGCAACTCACCGCTGCGCTGGGACGACCGGATGCTCGACGCCCAGTTCGAGTACAACCGCGCCAACCAGGGGGTCGTCCTCACTCCTTTCCTCCTCATGGGGGCCATGTCCCCTGTAACGATCCCGGCCGCACTCGTCCAGCAGCTGGCCGAGGCGCTGTCCGACGTCGCTCTCACCCAGCTCGTCCGTCCAGGGTGCCCCGTCGTCCTCGGGTCGTTCCTGTCGAACATCGACATGCAGACAGGCGCGCCCTGTTTCGGGACACCGGAGTCTGTCATCGGCATCTTCTGCACCGGCCAGCTCGCGAGGCACCTCGGCCTGCCGTTTCGCACCGGAGGAGGCCTGACGTCGAGTCAGACCCCTGACGCCCAGGCCGGCTACGAGTCCCTCATGACCATGTTGCCGACGTACCTAGCCGGGACGAACCTCGTCATGCAGGCCGCGGGCTGGCTGGAGAGTGGACTCGTCAGCAGCTACGAGAAGTTCGTCATCGACGTCGAGCTGCTGAGGATCCTCAACGCGGCGTTCACGCCGCTCGAAATCGACGAAGCCTCGCTTGCTTTCGACGCACACCTCGAGGTCGGCCCGGGCGGGAACTTCCTAGGGGCCGCACACACGATGCAACGCTTCCGCGACTGCTTCTACCATCCGCTTCTCTCTTCATCGACGAACTTCGAGCGCTGGACCCGGCAAGGAGCCCTGGACGCGAGCGAGCGCGCGACCGCGATCTACGAGAAGGCGCTCGAGGAGTACCAAGAGCCGCCGCTCGACGACGCCATCCGCGAAGAGCTCGAGGATTACGTCAATCGCAGGCGCGCGGAACTCAGCGACTGAGCCGGCCGGCTCCAACCCCAAGCAGGACACACCCGACGGCCGTCGGGGGAACCCGAACTGCGCAGGCGTGCAGCGGTCGGGACGACCGCCGCACGCGCCGTCGATCTCTCTCAGTCGCCGTTGTAGAAGGGGCTGTTCACAGCGTCCCGCTCGGCGACCATTCGTGCCGCCGCCTCCGGGTCGCGCCCGTTGACGCACATCTTGACCGCCTTGCCCACCGCTTCGCGAGCCGCCTTCCGGACGCTGGTCTCGTCGCTCGCCTGCTTGTCGATCCAGACCGACACGAACACGATCAGATCCTGCGTCGCGGTGATCAGGCCGGCGGCGACCGAGTCGAGCACGCCCTGGCCAATGCCGAGCTGGGTGGCACCCGAGTGCAGGGTGTCGATCTGGTCGTTGGTGGTGGTCGTCTTGTTCATCATCAAGGTGGGCGGCCAGATGGGCTCGTAGTGCCGGTAGCCGTTCTCCTCGGTCCCGACACAGCAGAGCACCGGCATGTGTCCGGGCGTGGGGTGGGCCCACATGCCCGTTGCTGCCGCGGCGGTCGGGCTGCCTCGCCGCGCCAACACGACGTTCACGTGGCACCCGTTCGGCGAGAAGCCACCCCAGCCCTCACCGATGCGGCCGTCAAGATCCTCCAAGTTCATCGCACACTCCCTCTGCTCGCGTGGACACGCCAACCAGCCTTCATGAGATCGAGTGCGACGCGCAAAACCTCGCCCGATCGCATCTGCTCACAGCCGCGATCGCGGTCGAACCTCTCCGCGGGCATCTCCTACCTGTACAACGGTTACTGGTGGGAGGTGCATCCCGCCGGGATCCTCATCGTCCTCATCGTGACCGCTTTCAACTTCATCGGTGACGCGTTCAGAGACGCCGGTGAGGTGCGGCTCCAGCGCCGCTAGGCGGCGCAGGTCTCGCGGACAAGCCCTGTCCTTGCCGAAAATTGGGGGGGCTCGTGAGCTCCCGGCGGATTCGCCTGAAATACGGCCGCTCAGACCTGGCCTGGTCGCGCCTGGGCGAAGACCCAGCGGTGCGCTTCGAAGTCTTCGGCCTCGTAGGACCGATAGCCGGTCTGACGGATGCCCCGGAGGATCTTCGCTCCTGCGGGCTCTGCGCGTGCCAGATGGGCCTCAAGGTCGTCCACGAACACCCAGGTTTCGTGAGTCTGGGTTGCCTGGTCCGAAAAGTCGCCTTCGCGCTTGAAAACCATGAGCGAGCAGTTCCCGATCCGGAACTCGATCCAAGGGTGCCCGTACTCGCCTTCCGACAACGGGTCCGGCGCTTCGGGCAAAGCGCTCGGCGGCTCGAAGCCGAAAACTGACGACAGCCATCGAGCTGCCTCGGCCGGCTTTGCGTAGTACAGCCCGACGGCAAGCCGGGCCAATTCCGGTTGGAGGCGCGCCGCGGTTTCGCGCCGAGCGCACCATGCCCCGAACCAGCGCGGTACGACCCGAACCCACGCGGTTCCCCCGCGGTCGACGCCTTCGTCGGGGATAGTCGCCTCGACCGTGACGTCTGTCCCTCCGGGCACAGGCACGAACCGCACCTCTATCGCGACGTCGTCCCGCGTGCTCCTCCATGCCAGGCGAGAACCTGGTTCCCAGGCCGTGAGGCGCGCCAACTCGAGACCCTCACCGGTCGCCTTGTCGCAGACCTCGATGATCCTGCCGCCGACTCCCGGCTCGCAGCGCATCCCGACCGCACGGGCGGCGTCGTAGTAGTTGATCGGCCCACGCACCCACCACAGGTCCATCTCCTCGGTGAAGGCGGTGAAGGGATCCACGCTGACCGAAACCGACGCGGCAGTAGTTGTCACCTGGCGCTCCTCTCGACATGACTCTTGAACGACTTGAGCTGTTCGCCCCAGTGAGCTTGCAGTTGGTCGAGCCATGCCTGGACCGCGACCATCGAGTCCGGCTGAAGGCGGAACACCCGAGCTCGGGCGTCCCCGGTCGGTCGTTCGTCAACGAGAATCCCCGCCTCCAGCAAGACACGCAGGTGACGGCTCATCGCCGGCCCTGAAACACCGGCCAGGCTGGCTATCTCACCCGCCCGACGGGGACCGTCGCTCAGCAGCTGGACGACGCCTAGGCGGGTGGGGTCCGCCAGCGCACCGAAGACGCGACCGACGTCTGTAACCATGACAACAATAGTTAAAGAGAGTGTTATTAGTTGTCAAGTAGATGATCCATCGGGAGCTCCGGGCTTGTGGCTGTTCGGCCAGGAGCGGGCGCACCCACCTCGGTCCGCACGCACGCCGGCAGTCGGACCGGGGATAGCTTGCGGGGAGCACGAGGGGACGACCTCTGCGTCCCGGCTCCCGAGACCCAGCAGGAACCCTCGTGAAGCGAGGTTCTGTCGTCTGCCATCTGAGCCCGAAAGAGACCGTGAGAATGGAGTCGCGAGATGAGGGTTTGGCCCGGTGCTTCTCTCCCCCTTGGAGCCACCTGGGATGGGGAGGGGGTCAACTTCGCCATTTTCAGCGAGCACGCCGAAGGGGTCCAGCTGCTGCTGTTCGAGGAGGAAACGGCTAGCAGCCATTCGACCGCGATCAGCCTCACCGAGAAGACGGACAACATCTGGCACGCCTATCTGCCTGACGTCCGGCCCGGCGCCCTCTACGGCTACAGGGTGCTCGGTCCCTACGCGCCCGAGCGGGGGTATCGCTTCAACCCGAACAAGCTCCTGATCGACCCTTACGCGAAGGCGGTGAGCGGTCCCGTCCGCTGGAGTGACGATCTCTATGGGTATGTCGCGGGAGACGCGGGCGAGGACCTCTCCTTCAATTGGCATGACTCCGCAGGCGCCATGCCGAAGAGCGTCGTTGTGGACCCTGCGTTTACGTGGCAGGACGACCGCGCTCCGAACACCCCTTGGAACAAGACCGTCGTCTACGAGGCTCATGTCCGCGGCATGACCTTGCGGCACCCGGGCGTGCCCGAGCACCTGCGCGGGACATACCTCGGGATCGCCTCGGATCCCATCGTCGACCACTTACTCGGTCTCGGGGTCACGGCGATCGAGCTGATGCCGGTCCACCAGTTCATCGCCGATCGCCGGCTGGTCGACCGGGGCCTCACCAATTACTGGGGCTACAACTCGATAGCGTTCCTCGCCCCTCACGTCGGATATGCAACCGGCGGCCTCGGCCAACAGGTGAGCGAGTTCAAGTCGATGGTGCGAACGCTGCACCGCGCGGGCCTCGAGGTGATCCTCGACGTCGTCTACAACCACACCGGCGAGGGCGACCAACTCGGCCCCACACTGTCGCTACGGGGCGTCGACAACTCGCTCTACTACCGGCTCAACCCGGAAGATCCGCGCTATTACCTCGACTACACCGGCACCGGCAACAGCCTCAACATCGTGCACCTGGGCCTGGTCACAGACAGCCTGCGCTACTGGGTCACCGACATGCACGTGGACGGCTTCCGGTTCGACCTTGCCCCGGTTCTCGCCCGGGGATATGAAGCAGGGCACCCGAGTGCCTTCTTCGAGATCATCCAACAGGACCCGGTGCTCTCGGAGGTCAAGCTCATCGCGGAACCGTGGGACGCGAGCCCCGACGGCTACCAGCTCGGGCGCTTCCCGCCGGGTTGGGCCGAATGGAACGGAGCCTTTCGCGACTGCGTACGGCGTTTCTGGCGCGGCGATCAGGGAATGGTACCGGAGCTCGCCTCCCGGCTCAGCGGCTCCAGCGACATCTATGGCCCGAGTGGCCGACGTACTTATGCGAGCGTCAATTTCGTCACTTGTCATGACGGATTCACCTTGACCGACCTCGTCAGCTACAACGAGAAGCACAACGAGGCCAACGGCGACGAGAACCGCGACGGCAGCGACGCCAACTACAGCTCGAACTGGGGAGTGGAAGGCGCCACCGATGCGGTGCGGATCCAGCGTGCCCGCGACCGTATCAAGCGCAACATGCTGGCGACCTTGTTCTTCTCCCAGGGCGTGCCGATGTTGCTGGGAGGCGACGAGATCGGGCGCAGCCAACGGGGCAACAACAACGCCTACTGCCAGGACAACGAGACCAGCTGGTTCGACTGGGAGATCGGCAAGAGCGGCTGGGACATGTACAACTTCGTGCGCGACCTCATCGCGGTGATGCAAGACAACCCGATCCTGCGCCGGCGTGCCTTTTTCACCGGCGAGGTGCACGCAGGCATGCAGACCAAGGACGTCACCTGGATCAGGGCTGACGGCGCCGAGATGACAGACGCGGACTGGTCAGAGCCCAACCGGCGGAGTATCGGGATGCTCATGCTTGGCCAAGCCGCCGACGAGGTGGACATCAGGGGGCGCTCGGCTGCGGGTAACACTTTGTTGTTGCTTGTCAACGCCGGTTGGCGGACGCACTCTTACACCCTGCCGCGAATGGAGCTGCCCGGGCGGTGGGAGGAGGTCTTGAACACTGCCCACCCGGGACCCTGGTCCCGCTTAATACGAAACGAGGTCGTCAGCCTGACTTCGCACTCATGTCTGCTCCTGCGCCACAACGAACGCCTCAAGGTATGAAAGGAGCGCTCCCGCGTCCACGTACCGGATGCAACTGGTGAGCGGCGGAGTTACCCGGGCCTCGAGACGGCAAGCCACTGCTTTCCCGGGGCCTGGGCACCAACTGGCTCGAGCTCGGGCTTGGCGGTGGCGCCGCTCCCGTCTTAGCCGCCCACAGCGCCCGCAGTGCGCCGCTGGGGCGCGACCAGCGACGGCCCGGAGGTGGTCAGGCGAGCGCTTCGTAGGCAGCCGCCTGGATGTCACGGTGGACTTGCGGGGCCTTTGCGGTCTCGAACATGCGCTGTGTCAGCACGATCACGACCAAGTCGTGGTTCGGGTCGACCAGCCAGGACGATCCGAACCCGCCATCCCAGCCGTAGGCGCCGCTGGCGAGTACCGACTGGCAGAACGACCATGACCGGCCGACGAAGAAGTCCGGACCGAGACCTCCGTGGGCCTTCTGCGCGTCCGTCAGCTGATCGGTCGTCATGGCGTGGACGGCACCCGCCGACAACACCGGGCCACCACCACGAAGGAGCATCCGAGCGAACGCGAGGAGATCGTCCGCTGTGGAGACGAGGCCTGCACCGCCGTCTTCGAACGCCCGAGGGTGGCTCCAGGTGCCGACGGGCTCGTCCCACACGACGAGACCGTCGGGCGTCGGTCGGTACGCAGTCACCAACCTCTCGGTGGCAGTCGTGAAGAACGCCGTCTCGCGCATTTCGAGGGGGCCGAAGATCCGCGTGCGCAAGACCTCTCCGAAACTCTCCCCTGCTGCGCGCGCGAGGAGGACGCCCAGAACGGAGGCGCCCGTGTTGTAGAGCCAGCGTTCGCCGGGCTGTGCAAGCAGCGGAAGCGAACCGAGGTTGGCGATCCACGTGTCTAGGTCCGGCTGCACATCGGGGCTTGGCGGCCCGATCGTCGACAGCCGCAACGCCTCGGCCGCCTCCACAACCGGCCAGGCGTGAGGTGATGTGAACATTTCCGCCGCCGCGCCGAACCCGAATGTGAAAGTGAGCAGATCTCGAACCGTGATGGCGCGAATCGCCGGCACGGTGTCGTCGAGCGGGCCGTCCATGCGCCGCAGCACCTTACGCGACGACAGTTCCGGTAACAGGCGATCGACAGTCTCGTCGAGGCCGATCAGCCCTTCTTCGACAAGGGCGAGAGTCGCCGCGGCGGTAATCGGCTTGGTGGTCGAGGCGATCCGGAATATGGAGTCGCGGGCCAGCGGCGCTCCACCGATCGTCACGCATCCCAGAGCCTCCACGTGAACCTGGTCGCCTCGCGCCACCAACGCGACTAGTCCCGGAACACGGTCGTCGCCGACGTGGCTGTAAGCCGCGGCGCGAAGCCGCTCAAGTCCCTGGGCGGTCAGACCCTCAGCCACCGACAACTCCGACGCGCTGGGCGAGCCTCTTGGCGGTAAAGCTCCTCCTGTGCCATCTGCAGTGAAGCGGCCTCGTGCGGCTCATCCCGCACCACGACCCGACCTGCGCAGCTTGAACTGGGCACCAGCCGGGTCACTCACGGCGGCGAGGCGGCCGTAAGGGGTGTCCCGGGCGTCCGTCACAACCGCGCCCCCAAGAGCCTTGATCTTGGCGATGGTCGCGTCCACGTCGTCGACATCCCAATAAACCGACCAGTGCGACCGCACGCCCTCAGGCAGGAAGGCGGAGGCGTCCATGATCCCGGCCAGCTCGCCCTTGCCGCGCGGGTCACCCATGACCGTGTAGCGGAACTCGTCGCTGTCGCCGACCGTGTTGGTGTTCCAGCCGAACACCTTGCGGTAAAAGGTAATGGCGCCGCCATAATCACGCGTGAGCAGCTCGAACCAGCTCGGGGCTCCCTGCTCGTCCAAGACCGTGAAGCCCGGGAACGTACCCGGTTGCCAGGCGCCGAGGTTGGCGCCGGTCGTGTCGACGAGAACCGACTGAATCCCGAGATCGGCCACAGCCATCGGGGGCGAGATAATCTGAGCGCCTGCAGCCTTTGCCGATTCGATGGTCTTCGCGATGTCATCGGTGGCGAGGTAGACCTTCCAAGAGTTGTCCGCCTGGAGCTCGCCCATGTCACCCATGCCGCCGGCGACGGGAACGCCGTTGCGGGTGAACATGAAGTAGCCGCCGAACTCCGGGCTCGGTTCCTGGGCTTCCCAGCCGAAGACCTCGCTGTAGAACTTGCGGCTCCCCTCGACATCGGAGGTCCAAAGGTCGGTCCAGCACGGCGCTCCGCTGGGGGCGCTGTCACGCTTGGTCACTTCTCCTTCTCCTTTCGTCCTGTGGATCGGTCAACTGCTTCGACGGGTCTCGGGCGCAGAAGTCATCGGTCCTCCGAGGATATTGGGCTGGCCGGCCAGGACATGCCGCTTCTGGGCGAACTGCCCACGAGGCTGGTCGATGAGATCGCCTCCCGGCGGACGTCAAGTAGTCGATGGGTCCGTTCCAGCTGTGGTGCCGGGTCACGGTATGGGGCGCTGACGGTACCGAAGTGGCGCGTTGCGAGCTGGAAGGAGAGGCAAGCCCGGACCTCGGGACGGTGGACCAAGTGGCACGCCTGGCTCTCCTGGCAGGACGGCTCGAAGGGCATATCACTCTCGGCGAGGTCTCGCCGTCCCTGCGCGAGCTCCTGGAGCTTGCCGGCCTATATCTCAAGATGGAGGGGCAGGCCGAACTCGGGGAAGAGACGCTCGGGATCCAAGAAGGCGAGGAAGAAGCTCATCTGGGCGATCTTCCCCTCTGAGAGCTCCAGCACCTGGATCGCCCAGGGAGAGTGACCGCCCGTCGGGTCCGGACGGTACTGCCCGAAGGCCGGGCAGCCGTTGGCCAAGGTGCGCACGAGAAGCGAACCCCGACACCCGCTCGGTCCCGGCTCGACCATCCAGCGACCGATGTCCGCCGCGCCTTGGATCCACATGGCGAAAGGCGGCATCGACTGCACGGCGTCCTCGTGCAGCAATGTCACGAGGCGATCGATGTCGTAGCTCTCAAAGGCTTCCACATAGCGCGCGAGCAGCTCCGCGTCGGCGTCACCGAGGGCTTGTTGTCGACCGCCGGACGGCAAGTCAGCAAGGGTGGCCCGCGCCCGTTGCAGAGCGCTGTTGACCGCTGGCACACTCGTGCTCAGGAGCTCGGCCACCTCGGCCACCTGCCAACGCAGCACTTCGCAGAGGATCAAGGCCGCGCGTTGACGGGCCGGAAGATGCTGCAGGGCGGTGACGAAAGCCAGGCGGATCGATTCACGGTACTGGGCGATCTCCGCGGGGTCCGCGCTCTCGGGAACGACGCGGGCGTCGGGAACCGGGGTCACCCAAGTGGCTTCGGGAAGCATGGGACCGAGCCGGGACTCCTCAGGTGGCGATGCCGGGCCCATCTCCATTGGTCGAGCCCGCCGCTGGACGTGGCGGCGCATGTCGATGCAGACATTGGTGGCGATGCGGTACAGCCACGTGCGCACACTGGATCGCCCTTCAAACCTCCCCGCGTTGCGCCAGGCCCGGAGCATCGTCTCTTGAACAGCGTCCTCGGCCTCGAAGCCCGAGCCGAGCATGCGATAGCAGTAGCCGGTCAGTTCGCGACGGAACGGCTCCAGGTCAAATTGCGGCAGGTGGTCATCGCGCAGAGCCACAGCGCTGGATGCTAACAAGGGCGACTCGAGCACGGCCTCAGCCATCAAGGGTTTGACGGACCGGTCGAGCCGAACTCATCGCGGAAAGCTCGTGGGCCGGTGCTGTCACCTGCGCGGAGTGCTGGCGGCGCACTGCAGGATTCGAGGTCCGCGGAGCCTGACTGATTCATCTGCTCTCCCCTATACCGTAAACTCCGTACCGATGTTTCTCGTTTCCGGAGGATCGTCGTGAGTAGCCGGCCGTATGTCGTTGTGATCGGGGCGGGATTCGGAGGCCTTGTGGTCTGTGAGGCTCTGGCAAAGGCAGAAGTCGACGTCGTGCTGGTCGACCGTCACAACTACAGCACCTTCCAACCGTTGCTCTGGCGCAGAGGACCGAGGGTGATCGCAGGCGGCTGAAAGCCCCTCCCGCTCCAGGCGCGTCCTGGACGTTTCGCGACATGGCGGCTCCGAACGTGGACATTCCCCCTTAGGCAGTCCTCGGGAACCAATTGGTAGGTCGTGCGGCCAAGTGCCGCCGGGCAAGTCATGAAAGCAGGGTCGCAGAACAGAGGTGGATCAGTCAGTGGCGGAGGCCGAAACACTCGCCGAGTTTTCGCTGGCCGACAGTCCTCGTACCACCTCTGCCATCAGCCGAGGTGACGAGGTCCGAGGAATGGGGCGAGTAGCTGACCGCACGTTCGACGCCCTCTACGAAATGGCAACTTGCTGGTAGACCGAGGCACGACCAGCCCTACGGATCGGCCTCGCTTTCGCGTAGGTACGGGATCGTCTGAGGTCCCTCGGGCAGTACGCAGCACGTCGCGCCCAGTCCGATCCGGGCGAACTCCGCGGCGACAGCAGCGGTGATGTCGGGGGCCGTGGCGAGATGGGCGAGCTCGAGTTCTGCGTCGGAGAGGCCGTCGCAGTGAACTGCGACCCGGGCGTGGGCTTGAACGCGCGCTTGCACTTGCACTTGCCATTGGTCGGGCACGGTCCTACGGTCTGCCAGCGAAGCGAACCGCGCCTCGGGCGGCACAGCCTTGGTGAGCAACGCGCGGAACTCGCCGAAATCGGGAAAGCCGTCGCGGCACTCCGACGCGACAAGGATGAGTCCGTCATGTTCGACAACTGCAGCTGCGGCCGACATTCCTTTTACTGACTGATAAAGGTTCTGGTCAAGTGGAAAGCCCCCGTTCGTCGTCACGACTACGTCGAAACGGTGCGGCACCTCGACCATCGCCGAAGCTCGAGAGGCTCGCACAGCGGCAAAGTGCATGGCGAACAATTCGCCGGCAAAAGCCTCAACGATCTGCTGATCACGGTTGAGCACGACGTCGAAGGCGAAGTCGACCCCGATCGCGGAGGCGATAGCCCGGATATCGGCGTGAACTGGGTTGTCCTCGAGAACACCCCAAGTTGCTCTTGGGTTCGCAATCCGACGCGCGTCATGAAGGACGAGGACAGTTTCAAGACCGGCAAGACCGGGAGCAACGAGCTTCGGGCCACCTGAGAAGCCGGCGAAGAAGTGCGGCTCGACGAAGCCGGTGGTGATCCGAATGTCCGCCTCCACGAAGTGGCGGTTGAGCAAGACCGGAACCCCGTCGCCATGGACACCAATGTCGACCAGCGAGGGGCCGTCACGGGCGTCGTGGTTGATGACCTTGATCCGACCTAGAACGTCGCGGCCCAACATCGCCTCGAGTTCGGCAGCGGTATTGGCGCGATGCGTGCCGGTTGCAACAAGCACAATCACGTCTTCATCGGCGACGATCCCTTCTAGTTCGTCGAGGATTGCGTGCACCATGAGCTCGCGTGGCTGGGGACGCGTCCCGTCACAGACTGCAAGGGCAACCCGCGCACCGGGCGTGACGAGGCTGGCGAGCGGCGGCCCAGCGACAGGGGCTCGCAACGCCCGACGAAGTAGGGCAGCCTGGTCCCTGGCCGCCGGCCGGAACGTCGGTTCTACAACCACCGCGGAATCCGGCAACTCCACTTCCAACCTGCCGACCCCGTACGGGAGGCCGACCTTCATCTCAGCGCTTTCCCAACTGACCCAACTCGCGTTGCAGTCGCCGAAGCAAAAACTTCGGTTTGGGGACGCGTCCACCCAGCGAGGCTCTGTGACCCTGCGAGTAGCGAGCGAGCGGCGACCGCATCGACGAAGATCTTGCCATGGCCAGCGGTCAGAGTGACGCGCACGGAGTCGACCATTGCTTCAGTCGCAGGCCCTCGCGCCGTCTTGGGTGAAGCCCCGATCCGGGTGAAGCAGTTGCTCGTCCGCGCCGGCTGCATGAAGCTTCCGTCATGATGAGATACGGGTTGCACATCCAAGAACGAGCCGCTTTGGACTTCGTCGCGCTCGGGGCGCTCAACCACCGTCTCGACCCGGGCGTGATCCCGTTCCGCAAGGCAACGCAGTGCCACATCCACGTGAGTGGTGCCGAGTTCAACGTCGCCGCCAACCTCGCCGACTGCTTCGGTCTCAAGACCGGGATCGTGAGCGCCATGGTCGACTGCCCGATCGGTGAGCTCATCGCCGAAGGGGTGCGGTCAAAGGGGGTGACGCCGTTCTACAAGTTCTTCGCCCACGACGGCGTCCGGGGACCGAACATGGCGACTATCTACAGCGACCACGGCTACGGCGTGCGTGCCCCGGTCGTGTTCTACAACAGGGCGAACGAGGCGGCTGCGGAACTCCGCCCGGGGGACTTCGACTGGAGCGAGATATTCCAAAAAGGCGTGCGCTGGTTCCACAGCGGGGGGATCTTCGCCTCATTGTCGGAAACGACGGGCGAGCTGATCATCGAGGCGATGAGAGCGGCCAAGGCCGCCGGGGCCGTGGTCTCGTTCGACCTCAACTACCGCCAGAAGCTGTGGAACATCTGGGGCGGGCGCGAACAGGCGATGGCGATCTGCCGCCGCATCGTCGAGAACGTCGATGTCGTAGTGGGAAACGAGGAGGACCTGCAACAAGCCCTCGGCATCCCGGGACCCGAGATCGGGCGGGAATCGGCTCTCGACCCGAGCGCCTTCCTCACCATGATCGCGGGCGTCCTCGAGAGCTACCCGCAGGTCAAAGTGATCGGGACGACGCTTCGCGACGTGGCCTCGGCCAGTCGGCACCGCTGGGGCGCGATGGCGTCGATCGACGGTGAGATCTATCAGTCACCGACCTGCGATCTCGACGTGCTCGACCGCGTCGGGGGTGGGGACGGCTTCGCATCGGGACTCTTCTACGGCCTGTTGGCCGGTGAGGAACCGCAGGCCGCGGTCGATCTCGGCTGGGCGCACGGTGCGCTGCTCACGACTTACCCGGGCGACACGACTATGGCGACGCTCCAGCAGGTGCGGGACCTCGCCCGGGGCGGTTCGGCCCGGGTACAGAGGTGAGCAGCTGCTCGGTCGCATTTCCGTCGGGCAGGTAGCCCCGCTTCGGGGCGACGCCAGAAGTTGAGCGCTCGTCGATTACCGCCACGCGATATGTGACCTCGCTGAAGTGGGCGATACCGCGACCCGGAATCCGACTGCAATCTTCTCGGACCTGGAACCCGAAGTGTCTGCACTGGTCCAGCAAGGACGGTCTCTCGCAGGCGCCCTTGCGACATCTGGCACCGCGTTGACAATGCCGATGAGCCCTGAAGCCGGTCGGGGTAGCCAAGAGAGGAAGCCCCTGATCTGCCGCGCCGTGACCACTACATCTCCGTTGCGACCCGGGGACGGAAAAAGGAAACCTGTCAGCGAGTTACCGGCTTCGGGGTCCATCGTCACATCCCTTCCGGGGAACGCCGCGACGACAGTGGGAACGTTTCGGGAACATGCCTCCCGTACCTTGCCTTCGGAAGCGATTCAACGACCGGAGGGAGGAGAGATGATCCCCGCTCACATGCTTCACGAGGCGGAACGCAGCAGGACCAAGAGGGAACAGAGGGCCTCCGACCCTCGAAGGAGCGAACTTGCCGCCGCCTTCGCCAGGCTGGGTTCAGTACTCATCGTGCCTTTCCGTGTCCTTCGTCGCCTCGGCCAACACGCACCTGCCGAGTTGACGACTGGGCGGACCGTGCCACCTGCAAGCAAGGGCCAACTGCTCGACGGGGTCGGCGTATCTGCTGCCCACTCCTCCCTGCACTCGTTTCCTCGCTGGTGGACGTTCGACGGATGCGTCCCAAGCGATGGGCATGCCTTGTCTGACGAGACACTGTTGGACACTCTTCAATGAGAGCGTCGTCGTCAGTTCCAGCAGCCAAGCGTCGAGGTCGTCGCGACCCGATGTAGCGGACCGCCGCCGGGATTCCTCTCTGCCGGCTGGACTCAGGAGTGCCAGGACGGTTTCGGGTGATCTCGGAGCGCGGCACTCGGACTGCGAGGTCCAGCCGAAGTCCCACACGATCACTGGTATGTCCGTTCGCGCACCGAGCAACGCCCAGTCCTTAGCGAGTGGGTGGATCGGTTTCATGGTCGCATCGACCGAAGGACACCACGGCCGTCACCTTGTTTAACCAAGGAATGCTTGGCGATACCTACCGCCACCACCGTGGGAAGGTTTCGGGAAAGCGATTTCTTCAAGCTGGGGGTGTCGGCGATCCGACCGACCCGATCCGTAACTGAAGGGAAGCCCAATGAAGAAAAGGACTATTGTCACGCTGGTTGCCACAGCCGTCGTCGTGCTCGTCCCGCTAGCAATTGTTCAGGTGGCTGGCGCTGGCACCTCGAATACCAGACAGCCGCACCAAGCCGGTGCCATCACGATCCAGTCCTGGCTGGACGCTGTCCCGAGCGAGAACGTGCTCTCCGGCACCGTGTGGGACTGCTTCAAGATCACCGGGGCGATCAACGACGTGGGCGGTGGGCCCACATGGAGCAACAACACCGTGTACTACGCCCCGAACTCAATGACGAGCGGCGGCGTGGCTGCCGCGAGCCAAGAATGCAACGACAAAGTGCCTGCCGGCGGTTTCATCTTCGTGCCACCCCCCGCGGCGGGTCAGTACCAGTTCGCCCAGTACACCTCGTCGCCCGGTTCGCCGGGCGGGCTCAGCACCGTCTATGCCACGCACACGATCGCAGGTCTGAGAGGGGACATCTTCATCAGCTTCTCGGGGACATACAACATGACGAACAGCGTCGTGCCAGTGAAGCTCGCGAATGGCACGACCGTCGATGTCCAGCCGTTGACGACCGGTCCGCAGTGCACTTGGCTCATCACTGGGGGCACCGGCTATTACACGGGCCTACAGGGAAGCGGGACGTGCTTTGCCAATGCCGAGAATACGTTCCCTTGGATCAACCACACGGAGAACGGCCAAGTTTGGTGGGCGAGCTGATCTCAGCCAGCCCGAACAGACCAGGCCTGCCAGACCTGGTCACTTTCTGAACAGGGGGTCGAGGGAGAGCTCGTCTTTGCGACGGGCTCTCCCTCTTCGGTGCCGAGAACGGCAAGGAGGCTGCCGAACCGGATCCCTGCCGTGGCCTACACACCGGGTTCAGGGGTCGGGAAGAAGTCGGGAACCGAGGTGGATTACCGTTTAACTTGGGTCACGCCGGTGGCCCGAAGAGGGGATATAAGACATGGCCATCCTGGAAGTGCTGAATGACAAGGTCGCGCAGGAACTACTGGTCTCAACGGAACTAGCGAGGCTCGCGTACACATGGCGAGACGGCACCCCGCGGGTCGTGCCCGTCTGGTTCCACTGGACGGGAACCGAGGTGGTGATCGGCTCTCCGTCCAAATCACCCAAGGTGAAGGTGCTGGAAACGAGGCCCGAGGTAGCGGTGACCATCGACGGCTCGTCGTGGCCCTACCACACGCTGCTTCTCCGCGGCACCGCAACTGTGGAGCACGTTGACGGCGTCGTGCCAGAGTACGCGGCTGCTGCCGAGCGTTACTTCGGGCCGGAGCAGGGGTTGGCCTGGGTGGCCCAACTCAAGGAGATGGGCCTCGCCTGGGCAAGGATCGGCATCACTCCTACCCACGCGACGATTCTCGACTTCGAGACCCGTTTTCCCAGCGCCCTGGCCGGCTGAGCCGGCAGCTGGTTCCGCGCCGTTTCAGCTTCGCCAAAGAGCGGGCGAATGCGTCGGGTGGAGTTCAGGATCGGCGCGCTCGTCGCCTCCCACGGGGCTCACGTCCAGCCGAGTGCCACTGCCAGCTCGAGCGCCTCTGCCAGTTTGTCGGCTGCGACTCGACGTCTCTTCTGGTCCGAGGCGGCGCCAGCTTGTTCCACCAGCAATTCGAGGTCGTCAGGCAGACGCTGCTGCGGCGGTTCCAGGAGTTTGCGGCTCAGGTCGATGGCCTCGTCGATCTGCCCGGCGCGAAGACGAACGGCGATCATCGGCCACAGGCACAACGAGTACCAGGAGTAGGAGACAATCGTGGTACCCCACAGCTCCAGCGCCTCCCCGCCGAGCGCGATCGCATCGTCGAACCGCTGCTCCTGCCATGCCAGCCAGGAAAGGGTGGCGTTGGCGGCAGCCACGTACTCCGGGTAGGCGGCAGCCACCGCGGCCGCCATGGCTTGAGGGGCGAGACGCCGCACCTCGTCCGCATCGTGACGTCGAAGGGCGGTCACGTTCAGGTAGCAGAGTGCTCGGGCCCGGAGGACGACGTCGCCTATCCGCTCCGCGATTGCGAGCGCCGCCTCAAGCTGCTCGCACGCCTCGGAAAGATCACCGTTCCAGAGCAGGCAGAAGCCCATCATGAACGCTGCCCAACCAAGGTCCCCTTCGCCGCAAACCTCCTTCGCCGCGGCTAAGGCCGCTCGCTCGTTGGCAAGGATCTCGTCGTCGATCCTGTAGCGGGTCTCGCGGAGCCGTTGCAACACGAGAGAGTCGTAGAAGGTCCTCTTCTGGGCCAGACTCGCCTGGGTCTCGACGACCGGACGGGCTTTTTCGAGGACCGCCATGCTCAGCGCCGGCTCGTTGCGCCAGTAGTGAAGGGAAGCCCTGCCGTCCACCTGGAGCTCTAACCAGAGATCCGTACGCTCCTTACCGCGGCCTGAGGGCTCCTCACCGAGAAGTGCTTCGGCGGCATCGAAGGCGGCGGATGCCGTCTCATAGCGGTGGGCGCTCACCTCGAGCCGCCCGAGACGAATCTGGAGACGAGCGGCGAGCAACGACTCTTCGGGCTTCACAAGGCGTAGTGCCTCGTGGAACATCTCCCGAGCTTCACCGTGGCGACCAATGCGCGAGAACACCTCGGCGAGCCTGGCGCGCAGCTCCACCTCTGCATGTAACGTCGAATCGGCGTCAGCCAGGTCCTCCGCAAGAATGGACAGGGCCTCCCGGTACACTGAGATCGCCTCGTCGTTGGCGAAGGCCGAAGCGGCGTGGTCACCGGCGACTCCCAAGTGGTGCACGGCCCTGTGGCGCTCTCCGGCGGCGGCGTAGTGGTGGCCGAGCAGAGCCGCCACCTCCTCGAGACGATCGGACGAGGACTCCTCGATGGTCCACGCCGCCCGGGCGTGCAGCTGGCGTCGCTGTGCCCGCAACAGGCCTTTGTAAGTCGCCTCCTGCATCAGGGCATGGCGGAACCGGTAGCCGCGCTCGGCTTGCCTCGGCACCTCTGCTAAGAGCCCTGCCGCGCACAGCTCTGCGAGCACCTCCTCGAGCTGGCCGTTGAGGTCGGTCACCGCCTTAAGCGCCGAGAGGCCAAACTCGACCCCGAGCACCGATGCGGCGACAACGGCGTCATGGGCCTGGGACCCCAGGCGGTCCACACGGGAGCGGATGAGCCGTTCCAGAGCTTCTGGGAGCTCGCCCCGTACGTTCGGGTCGAGCCGCCACAAGCGCTCGTCCTGGAACACTGCGCCCGTCTCGAGGAGAGAGGAAAGCCGCTCCTCCAAGAACAGGGGATTTCCCTCCACGCCCTTGCGCACCGACTCCACGACCTCCTCGGGGGCGGCCTCACCGAGGAACGAGCGGGCGAGGTCTCTCTCGTCCGCCTCGGAAAGGGGGGCGAGCTCGACCCGGCGCAGGCTGAGGGAGCTGTCATTCGCCAGAGCCTCCTCGAGCGCCGTCACGCCGGGGTCTGGTTCGGGACGATGAGTGAGCAGGACAAGAAGCGGCCCCTCGCGCACGAGCCCGGCGATCTCTTCTGTGAGCCGGATCGAGGTGGGGTCGGCCCAGTGGAGGTCCTCGAGCACAAGCACGGTCGGGCCGTGAGCGGAAAGGCGCGACACGAGTGCACGCAGCGAAGCAAAGGTCGCCCGCTGCAGTTCCTCGGGGCTGAGACGGGAAAGCCGTGCCGCGTCCTCACCGGCGCCGAGACCCATCATCCGCGCGAGCAGGCCCACAGGGGCGTCGTGTCCAGAAAAGACGGCTCTCATCGCCCGCTCGAGGGCGGGGCGGCGCACCTCTTCCCCCTCTTCGGGAGCCACCCCGATCCACGCCGATAAGAGCTGCTGGTAAAGCCCGTAGGGGGTGGACGAGGCGTAGGAGGCACCCCGACCCTCGAGCCACAGCGGCAGGCGGCCAGATCCGGCCCCGACCCAGGCCATGAAACGCTTGCGGCACTCGGAGATAAGGCGCGTTTTTCCTAGGCCGGGCTCGCCCACCACCACGACGATGCCCCCTTGGCCGGACACCGCCTCGTGCAGCGAGTCCGAGAGCAGCGCTATCTCGCCGTCACGGCCGATAAGGGCCGCCTGTCCTGCAAGGCGGCGTCCGCCGAGGTGGCCGAGGACATGTGGACTCGGTCTTTCCAGGTAGTGAGCCACAAGGAGCTTGGATCCGCCCGGTCCTGTGAGCTCGTCGCTCGCTCCCCACTCGAAGCGGTCCTCTGTGGCGGCGTGCGTCGCTGGTCCCACCAGCACAGAGCCTGCCCGGGCCACCGACTGCAGCCCCGCCGCAAGCGCCACCACGTCGCCGACCGCCCCGTAGTCCAGCCGCCCCCCACCGCCGATGGGCCCGACCACTGCGGGGCCGGACTCGACCCCGATGCGGACGGCCAGTTCTGCAGCCGAGCTGCGGACGGCCGAGACGATGCGGTAACCGGCCCGCACGGCTCGTTCCGGGTCGTCCTCGTGGGCGTCGGGGGCGCCGAAAATCGCCGCCAGGCCGCTGCCCGAGACAGAGGTCACCGTCCCACCGAGCGACTCGACTTGGGAGATCGCCTCAACCAGGGCGTCGCCGATCACCTCCCGGAGGTCCTCGGGGTCGAGCCTTGCCATCCCGGGAGGGCTCACCAGCTCCACGAAGAGCACGCTCACGAGCTTTCGCTCCTCACGGGCCGGAGAGCCCCTGGGCGCTTCTGGGACGAGAGCGCGAGTCGGCGAGGATTCCCGCACAACGCCGGCGTGGATCTCCTCGAACGCCGGGGAGATTGCAAGTCCGAGCTCTTCTAGAGCCCGACGGCAGCGTTCGTAGGTGTCGGCCACGAGCGACCAGCGCTGCTGGGCGGCATAGACCTGCATCAGCGCCGAGGCGGCCTCCTCACAGGTCGGATCGGCGCCCAGGCACGACTCCCAGGCCGCGACGACGGCCTCCGGCTTCGAGCGGCCGAAGCCCTTCGCCCGGTCGCGTGCGAGAGCAAGGCGGGCCTCCTGGCGTGCCCATTCCAGGCGGTCGCGGGGGCGCAGCGCCCAGTCCTCGTAAGGCTCGTCCTCTAAGAGGACGCCCGGGTAGCCAAGTGCTCGGGTAAGGGTCTCGTCGCGCACGGCACCGGGCTCGGCGTCGAGGCCTCTATGCAGCAACTCGTCGACCAGGTCCAGGTCGACTTCGAGGTCGCATTCCGGATCGATCCAGACATGCCCGCGGTCGGCGCGTATGAGCTCATGGGCGGGCTCGCCGAGCACCGAAAGAGCCGCGCGGGCCATCGAGAGCGCCTTGGACAAGGCGGCGGCGGCGCGTTCAGGGCCGAGATTGGGGAACAGCATCTCGCATGCCGCTTCTCTGCCGACACGCCGCCCAGGGCTCACGAGCAACAGCTCGCAGACGCGCTTCGCGCTCGGCCGAGCCCACGGCCCCGCGCTCCGATCCCCCAGGGTTATCGAGAACGGGCCAAGAAGTTTGGCCCTAAACATCGCCACGCCAAGATGATAAGGATCGGCGGTTCGCGCGACTACGGGCCCGGCCGCTCATTCGCGACCAGTGCTTTGTGACTACGGGCACAGAGCATTGGCTGCGCGGCCTTGCAAGCTGGTGACCGCTGTCTCCGTTCGGATTCTCCAGACTTGGCGAGGTGTTAGTAACAGACCAAGACGCCTGACCGGCGCCCATCTCGTGCTTGCTGCCGACGCTCGGGCCCGCGAGAAGAGGCCTGCGCAGCGCCGCGAGCCGGGGAGTCGGATGAAGCACGATCCCGCATGCCGGTGCATTCCGTCGTCGCGATACGCGAAGCTCCGCCATCGTCGCTTCATGGAACGTAGAAGTGTGAGTCCACAACCACCCGACCCAGGAGAACGAAGAACCATGTTGCTCAGAACAAAGCGGTTCGCCCTTGTGGGAGCAGCCCTGTCAGCGGCCGGCGCGGTCGGCGTCCTCACTCTCGGCACCGCCACGGCGACTCCGATAGACACGTCTCACGTGCTGCACTTCATCGCGGTGAGGACCGCGATGTCCACCCTCACAGAGACGGGTGCCTACTACGAGTCAGACGTCGAGGTTGCCTCCGGTTCACCGGTCGGCCAGGAGGTCGCCTCTTGTGTTTCCGCTACGACGGGAGCCACCTGCTACGGAGCTTTCGCCAACGCCAGCGGGATAATCGACGCTCACTTCACTGTCGACATCGGCACCGGAACCTGGACTGGCACCGTCACCGGAGGCACCGGAACCTACGCCGACGTGTCGGGCATGGTGAACGGCACGCGGGTGTACGCGGGCGAGGCTGTCACGATCGTCTACTCAAGGTTCCTACCGCCCCCGCCCCCGATCACCGTGCCTACGCTCCCGCCGATAAGTGTGCCCACGCTCCCAACTGTCACCGTGGCTTCGTAAGTCTCCCGCTTGCCTGTCGCCACGGGATGCACGGTCGCGGGACCAACGCGAACGTACAAGACGGTTGTAACCCGCTCGGCATCCAGGCGTGCTCGCCGTTACCTGCGCGGACGCACCTGCCCCATCGGCCTCGGAGCCGCTCTTCTTACGGCCTGCCCAGCCCTTCACGACCCCCGCTGGAGTGATAGGACAAGGTTGGTCCCGTTCCGGGCGTACAACGGCATCAGGCAGGCTTGCAGGGAGTGGTAGAGATCGGGCTTGCCGTTCCACACGCTCGAGTGGGGCGTGCCGAGGGCATCGACCTCGTGATGCCAGCTCCCGTGCGTGTTGTCGATAAGACGCAGCTGTATGAAGTCCCACACCTGGCGGTACTTCTCCTCATACCGCTCTGGTCCGAAGTGGTTGCCAAGAAGTGCGAGGGCACCGATGGCCTCGGCGTGGGACCACCAGTAGCGATCACGATTCCTCGGGGTACCGTCGGCGTCAACGCTGAAGATCATGCCCGGCTCGCCGTCACGCTCCCAGGCGTCAGCAAAGGCTCGGTCGACCAGCTCTGCTGCGGCATCGGGCATCCACGCTGTCCCCTCGGGCCTGAGAAAGTGAAGCTGGAGGAGAAGGCGCGCCCACTCGCAGGAGTGGCCCGGCACAGTCCCGTACGGTCGGTAAATGTGGTCCGGATCGTTCAGGTTGTAATCGGTGTCGACCTGCCACCGCTCGTCGAAGTGTTCGTGGATCCGCCACGACCGGCTCCTGGCCACCTTGTTCACGATGAAGTCGGCGATTCTCGCCGCCTTGTCGGCATAGGAGAGGTCGCCTGTCACGGCTGAAGCGGTCGAGAGGGCTTCGACCAGGTGCATGTTGCTGTTCTGGCCCCGGTACCGGTCGAGCACCGACCAGTCCGCGTTGTACTCGTCGACATGGAGACCGTGCTCTTCCGACCAGAACCGCTCGTGCAGGACGGCGACGGCATCGGCCATGAGCTCGCGTGCGCCTGGACGCCCGGCAGCTGTGGCAGCGGCTCCGGCCAGCAACACAAACGCGTGCCCGTATGCAGTCTTGTGATCGTCGCTGGGGTCGCCGCCCTGCCACTCCCACACATAGCCGCCATGCACATCGTCGTGGAGCTGGTCGGTCAGGAACCGAATGCCATGGTCGGCGATTGTGCTCGCGCCGGGACGGCCGAGCAGGCACCCGAGCGAGAAGCAGAACACCATGCGACCCGTCCCGACCAGATCCCGGACCCTTACGGGCAAAGGACGGCCATCGCCACCCATGGCAAAGTAGCCACCGGCCGGGTCGACACAGGACTGCTCGTAGAACCGAAAAAGCCGGTCGGCTTGATCATCGAGCCAGCAACAGTGGGATCTCCTCTCCAACCACAATGGGGTTGGCGGAGTCAGTGTCGAATCGCCGAAAGGTGCGGACTGCTTCTCGGTTCTCATGGTGTCACCAGCTCCTTGACTACGCGACTTCGACCATTCTCTGCCCGTTCGAACTCTTCGGCCAGACATCCGAACGACCAGTGACGGCAAATGGGCCCCCGTCGCGGAGCATTCCTGACTCGGAAGCGTGAAAGTCCGGCGCACACGACGGGATCGGAGCCCGTGAGCATCAGCCTGGCAGCGCAACCCTGAAAGCTGCCGCGACGGCCGGCTGGAGCGTCCTCCCGGCGGGATCGCCGTCCGGAAAAGGCTAAGACCACTCTCCGCAGGGAACCGGGTGCGTGACCCTCTGGTTCTGGTTCGCTCTCGTCCGGCAGATCATGGGAGCAAAGACAGGATCGACGCCCGCCATCAACCCGCCGAAGTTGGCCCGTTCAGGTCCGCAGGCGTCAGCCCGAAGGTGATCCGGTAGTTGCAGTCCCCGTAGCAGGTGAACACACTCGTCGCGTCGTCGTAGGCGTAGGAATAGGCGAACGGCTCGGCCCTTTTGAACACGGCCGCGTAATCGACAGGCCAGAGCTCGGGGTTGCAGGTGGAAGGGCTGGCCCACTTTGCCCGACAACAGTATCGGTCGGTATCGAATCGTGCGCAGGCCGAGAGGCAGCCGACGACGACTCCGCTCACCCGGACCTGCAGTACGGGAGGACAGATCACCGCTTTGGTGCAGCCTGCCGCCGAGCAGCCGTCCGCACTGATGGCGTCCCTACCGCGGCCCCCGAACCGATTGATGTACATGGGCAGGTTGGAGCCGTCGACCATGCTCACGTCATAGAAATCAAGGTTGTCCCAAGCATCCAGGTTGTATTCGGCCAGAGTGGCCGGGATGGCGCCGAAACCCTTGCACTGCAACTGACCATCACAGTCCCCTGTCTGGCAGGCCCCCTTCCCCGTAGTGTCGAAATGACAGCCGGTACGGCCCCAGAAACGGCCATTCCAGTGGTTGGGGACGGTGATGGTCACTTGCTCGCCCGCCGGAAGTGTCCAACCCGTAACGGCCAATCTGGCGGGCGCGTTCCCGGGTAAGGCGGCAACCCAGATCGTTTCGGCCATGTGGTTGACGAAAGTGACCTGCCGCTGGTCCTCGTGCGCGTTTGTCGTCTTGGCAGCGCCCGCCGACGACGGTGTGCCAAGAGCGACGAAGGCGCCCGGCACAGCCAGTGATGCCGAGAGCACCAGTAGTACAGGCGAACAGGAACGGAGCCACCGTGCCCGTGAACGCCATCTCGGAATCACCGAATGACCCTAGCTCGCTCGTGGGTGGCGACCGTTGGTCTCGATGATGCCGGCCGTTCACTTGGAGGCCCGTTCGGGACGGACGTCTCGGCGAGCGCGTGGAAACCAATCCCCGGTCGCCACACCTCAACGCCTTCAACCGCACCCAGACCGAATCGTCGCGCATCGGCCCTGACGGCTGTCCCGCCGGGCACGCCCACGTGCGTTCGCCTTTGGTCAGGCGCGCGCGAAGGCCAGTCCGACGGCCGTCGCGCGGGGGCCAGGGGTATAGAGCCCGGTGCTCGGCCCTGAGCTCGCCGCCGGAAGAGCGAACCAGGCGTAACGCTGTACAAAGGTGAGGCTGTCCAGCATCCGCACCGACGCGATGACGAACGCTGCCTGCTCGGCTCCAGTCGGGTAGATGGGGCTCGCAACGGCAAAGTCGATAAGGGCGTACTCGGTGAGCCAAATAGGCAGGTCGTAACGACGGTGCACGCTCTCCAGGTACGACTTCAGCTGGGCAACGGCAGCGCCGGCTTGGAAATCGGCGCCGTACCAATGGATGGCTATGAAGTTGACCCGGTAGTGGCGCTGCTCGACACCTTTCATGAACCTGTCCAGCCATCCGCCGGGAGTGGGAGCGCCGGTGGCCACAGCTGGACTGGCAAGTTGCAGGTTTGTCGCCATGAGCCTCGGCCAGAGCGACAAGGCGTCACCGACTGTCATGTTTGCTTGAGCGCTCAGGTCGGGCTCGTTGAATGTGAGCAGTGCGGGGCCAGACCGCTCTGCCTGCGCCAACGCAGTCGGGGTGACATCGGCAGCCGTTCGCACCATCGGCACGAACTGAGCTCCGCGTGGCGTGACGATGCCGTCGTGTGTTGTCGACCACGTGAGGTACCAGGTGGCTCCAGAATCCTTGAGGGCGGTGCTCACACCCTTGAAAGCCCAGACGCACACGCCTTTTTTCGATTCGTCGGACGAAACCGGAGATGCCGCGGATACGCCCAACCCGGGACCGACGTCACGCGTCAGGCTTACGGTTGACCAGTTCGCGTCTGGCTGTACTCGCGCGACGACCAGCGACAGCAACAAGGCGGCAAGCACCGCCAGTCGACCTGTGTGCCAGGAGCGGCGCGCGGTCACTCGCTCTTGAGAGGCAATGGGAGGGTCTCTTCGCAAGCTCGGGGGCCGGGTTGGGCCATACGGTGCCGAGACTAACAGTGGTCCTGCGACCGTGGGTTCTCCGGTACCCGGTGCAGATTGGGACGTTCGCACGAGCCGCGGCACTCGTCGCCGCCGATGAGGACCTCCTTTCCAAATACTCTGCCGGCGAACGGTCTTGGTCGATACTGGGAGGCGTAGTGAAGCCACCTCCGGGCGGATGTTCACCTGGGTCTCGCCCAAAACGGGAACGACGATGAGGAAACTATGACCACAAAGGCCCTGGTGCGACAACCCAGTCCCAGGCTCGCCAATGGTCTCCTCACGTTTCTCAAGCGGGAGACCCTGGACGTCGGTCTGGCCGTGCGCCAATGGGACGGTTACGTGGAGGCGTTCCGGGCCTCAGGCTGGGAGGTCATCGAAGTGACCCCGGTCGACCGCTGTCCCGATGGGGTGTTCATCGAGGACACCATGGTCGTCTACGGCAATACTGCTGTGATCTCGCGTCCCGGGCACCCGTCTCGGCGGGCAGAAATCGGTACTGCCGAGGCTGCAGTCGCCGCCCTCGGGTACTCCATCCACCGGATTCGAGCACCCGGGACACTCGAAGGTGGGGACATCCTCAAGGTCGGTCGCACGATCTATGTCGGCCTCGGGAGCCGTACGAATGCCGACGCCACGATCCAACTGCGGTCTTTCCTCGAGCCACTCGGTGCTCGGGTGGTCACCGTGCCGATCACCAAGGTGCTCCACCTGAAGTCCGCCGTGACAGCCCTGCCCGATGGCACGATCATCGGGTACACGCCTCTAGTCGACGACCCGGGCTTCTTCCATCACTACATAGCCATGCCCGAAGAGTCCGGCGCCCACGCGGTCGACCTCGGCGGAGGACGGCTGCTGACTGCGTCCGACTGTCCCAAGTCCGTCGAGATCATCGAGGATCTCGGCTACCAAGTGGTAGCCGTTGATGTAAGCGAGTTCCAAAAACTGGAGGGATGCGTCACGTGCCTGTCCGTGCGGCTGCGCACCTCGGTGGACTGAACGGCGCGGCGTCTCCTAGAGAAAGGGTGGAACCGGTGGTCCGTCTACCACTGAATGGCAGTTCGGGCAGGATGGATAACCGGCATCACTTCCACGTCGCGTCCGCGTCCGATCAGGATGGTGTGAACCAAGTTGCAAGGAAAAAGCCCGTGTTCGACGACCCCAGGGGTGGCCCCGAACCGATCTGCCAACGCCGCAGGGTCTTTGACCTCACCTCTGAAATCTGCGATCACTCCGCCGTCAGGGCTCTTTGGGGCGTCTCGCAGTGTGGTTGGCGCGAGGCGCCACAAAGTAGAGGCGAGCCCGAAGAATAACAACTCGAGCGGGATCGGCGAGTGGAGATGTTCGACCAGCTTGGTTGAATCGGCAATGACCACAAAGCGTTCGGCTGTCGCCGCCACCAGCTTCTCCCGGGTATGGGCACCTCCCCCACCTTTCACCAACCACCCGTCGGGCGCGATCTGGTCGGCACCGTCAATGGCAATGTCCAGATGGTCGATTCCGGCGAACACCTCGACATCCAGCCCCACCGACCGGGCCGCTTCCTCTGTGTGCTGCGATGTGGTCACGTACCGGACTGATAGATTCCGCCGAGCAAGTGCTGGCAGGAGGTACGCCACGGTCGATCCCGTGCCGAGCCCGACCGTCATATCGTTCTCCACAAGCTCGGCCGCCGCCTCAGCGGCGAGCCGCTTCTCACTTTCGACTTCCCGCGTCATTCGAAGTTCCTTCTTGCCTGGCCTTGAAACTGCAAACTCACCCGCGGCTGACCAGCGTAACCCGCCTCCGTCGACCAACAGCTGAGCGCTAACAGCTGGTTGGGTGGTGTCGGTCTCGTCAGAAGGCGTGTGGTTCGGGTTGCGGGTCTAGGCCGACCAGACCTCCATCACAGCTGGAGCGCCGTAACACCATATCGGCGGTCCACTATTCAACCCAACCTCTATGATTCCGGTCTCGCTCCCGTCTGTGCCCTGTACCGCATACCCCCAATCAAAATGATAAGGACAACTCGGAATCAGCCCAGTTATCAAGACCGCAAAAGAAACATAGGCATTCCCCGTGGCACTCCCGCCATTCACCAATCCCGGGTCGCCGAGGAGTCTCCCAGTCGTGTGATCCAGCACCCCGAATATCAAGGGGTAGTTAAGTTGAACAGCTGTCCACGCATTCAAGCGGACTAGAACTCGACCAGAAGCCGGGGCCGTGAAGAGGACGCTCAAGTTCGTGGCGTCCACGGGCACCATGCTCTCCGAGGAACACCGGTAGACGGAATAGCCCCCACTCACTTGTGCAACACCGAGCAGGCCAGTGCTCCCGCTACCAGGTTCACGAGCGCCGGTAGCTTCTTGTGGTCCTGATGTACCGGCAGGCCCGGACAGTCCGTAAGCCCCGGCTCCACCAGCGGCGCCGGCACCCAGCGGTCCACCAACACTTGTTGCCCCGGTGGCAGTTGCTCCGTGAAAGCCTGTAGAACCCTCGGTGCCCGGAGATCCGGCCGCGGTGACACTTCCACTTCCCTGTGGTCCGGCCGTCTCAGCACCACTCATGCCACATACAACTCCGGCATCGCCAGCGTCGGTTGCCGCCACGATAACACCGCAGGCGCCCGTTGCAACCGGAGCGACCCCCGTCAGGACGACTGGTGTGAAAGGCATATAGACCCCTTCAGAAATGCACGTTACTGAATGACGGTAGCACTGGAGCCGCTCCAGAGGGACAGGCTCGCCGGCCAAAAGGTGCACCTGATGCTGTTGTCTTCTCCAAGCCGGATAGTGCGAGATTGCACTCTATCTTCGAAGCGGTCGGGAAGTTCGCATCCGGGTAGTGTCATAATGGTGTCAGTACTATTCCTCTGGAGTGGAGCACTTCGATCAGGGTGCAGAGTTTGACGTCCCGGGACAGGCTTTGGAGCCGACGACGAGACTCGAACACGCAACCTCCAATTTGGCAAGGTTTGAGAAGCCTCCTCTGCAGGACGTTAGGTCCGCCACGTGATCTTCTGTGACGAAGTCGTCCATTGCGCTTGCCGCGTGTGTCGGAGTGGCAGAACGGCCTCTGACGATCTCACTGCTGCGCGACACAGACAGCCTGCGAACCTCGTCGGCTTCTGAGCCGCGCGTCCAGGCAGGGCGGCCAGAGAGGAGGCCACAGCGTCGGGACCTCTTACCGCGGCTGGTCGCATCCGAAACACCGGGCCACGACGTCCCATCGCGTGGGGCATGCTGGATCCATGGGCGTACGGATCACTGACTCGATCGAGGGCGTCGACTGGTCTCAGGCCAAGGCGGATCTGGCCGCGGACGATTTCGACAACGGCCGGACACCAGAAGCACTACGGCGTTCGTTCGCGTGCTCTCAACATGTGGCGTTGGCGAGGGACGGACAGAGGGTCGTCGGTATGGCCCGCCTCCTGTCCGATGGTGTCTGCAATGCCTACATGGTGGACGTATGGACGTTGTCCTCGTACCGTCGACGCGGCATCGCCTCGTCGATGGTGCGAATGTTGGCCGACCGTGTTCCCGGCCAGCACATCGGTCTCCAGACAGACGGTGCGGAGCGGTTCTACGCATCGCTCGGGTTCCGACTTCAACCTTCCTTCATGTCCCTGGTTGTTGGTGAGTGGCTAGACAACGAGGCCAACAGGCCAGGGGCGTTCTGAGAGCTGGTTTTCCGCCTCGACAGTGCCTTAGCCCGTCGGAGTCTCGGCGGTTCTTCGAGGAACACCGTGGCCAGGTAACCTCCAGGTGTGAGTCTCAATCATTCGCTCGGAACCAAGATGGAAACCGAAATCGCAGAACAGCCGGTGACACTGGAGGCTTTGATCCGGCGGCGGACGGAGCTGCAGCCGGCGATCGCGCGATGCTTCCAAGCGCCCTTGGCGGGCACGGTCATCGTCGCCCGCGGGTCATCGGATCACGCCGCCACCTGCGGGCGCTACCTGCTGGAGGTCGCTACCCACAGGCCCGTCGCGTCGGCTTCTCCGAGCGTTCACCTGCTCTATCGGGCCGTGGTGGACTTCTCCGGCTACGTCGTGATTGCTGTCTCCCAGTCGGGCCGCACGCCGGAGATCGCCAGCTTCTTGCAGCGAGCGCAGACGTCGGGTGCCAGGACGATCGCCATCACAAGCGACGCCGACAGTCCCCTTGCCGAGGTCGCCGATACCGTCATCTCCCTCGGCACGGGTGAGGAGAAGGCCGTGCCGGCAACGAAGACGGTGACGGCCGAGATTGCTGCCTTCGCGATGATCGCTCAGGCCGTCGGCGACGTCGGCATCACTGATCGCGACTGGGCAGCCCTTCCCGACGAGGTAGCGGAGGTCGTTGTCGACCGTGAACCGTGCCGCGCGTTGGCGTCCTGGGCGCTGGCAGCTGACCGCCGGTTCGCCACAGTTGCACGCGGCTATCTGTACGGGGCGGCTGCCGAGAGCGCCCTCAAGATCGAAGAAACAACATCTATTCTTGCCACCGCCTTCTCTGCCGCCGACTTGCGTCATGGCCCGATCGCCATCGCTGCAACCGGGATCCCGATTCTCGCCTTCTCGCACCCAGGCCCTACGGACGAGGATGTCCAGGACGTTGTCGTCGATCTTCGCAGGCGTGGTGGCTCTGTGCGCCTGGTCGGACCCGTGGCCGGTAGCTCGGCCGACTGGTCGGCGAAGGCACCCGAGGCCCTCGCTCCTGTGCTTGCTGTCGTGCGGGGCCAACAGTTAGCTCTCGAACTCGCCCGCCAGCTCGGCCGCGACCCCGACTTCCCAGAAGGCTTAACGAAGGTGACTATCACCTGAACTCGATCGCTGTTGGGCAGGGCCTCGCCACGATCATCAGCCTGACGTCGTGTTCTGAGCCCAGTCGTGTCGGGAAGGTCAACAGCTGATGTGCCGCTCGCGACGGGTCATGAGTTTCTCGCCCCACGCTGGAGCCTGGCAAGCCCGGTCGGCACATACGCCCTCCGGGCGACCACTTCTTATCCAAGCCCTCGGCGTGAAAAGCCGGACGGCTACGATGCCCACGCGGTGGCTCATTTTCCCACGAGAGTAGACGGACGGGGCGTTGCCGCCGCTGTTCGTTCCTGGCAGGTCCAGTCATCGGACATCGACCCGGCCGACGGGTCGGCCGTTGCCCGGCCCGACTACCGACCGAGCGGCTGGTATGAAGCCCCGCCGCGGTCGACGGTCATGGCGGCTCTCCTGCACAACGGTCTTTTCGGTGACGTCTGCTACTCGACACGGCTGCGTGACGAGGTCGATCCGTCGACCTTCGAAGTGCCCTGGTGGTTCCGCACGACCTTCCGCTCGGCGGCCCGGGCCGGAACGCGCACGACGATCCGGTCCGACGGGATCATTCCCAAGGCTGACCTCTGGGTGAACGGCGTCTGTGTCGCCGGACACGACACGATTGCCGGTGCGTACACATCGAACTCTTTCGACGTCACTCACCTCGTCATGAGAGGCGACAACGTCATTGCCTACCTCGTCTACCCGGGTAGCCCGATGACCGACCTGTCGATCGGCTGGGTGGACTGGAACCAGTGGCCGCCGGACAACAACATGGGTATCTGGCGCGATGTCCTCATCCGTAAGACAGGCCCGGTCTCCCTCACGAACCCGCGGGTCACCACAGAGCTCTCAGATGGGCTCGACACCGCACGGCTAGTGGCCACCTGTGAGGCCGCGAGCCCGCCAGGCGAAAGGTGCGTGTTCGCGGCGCGCGCGACGATCTCGGGGCCGACCGGTGCGATCGAGTTGACCGGAAAGGCAAGTGCCGGCGGCAGCGACCGCGTCGCGGGGACGACACAGCTCCGCTTCGAGACCGACATCCACGCCCCCGCGATCTGGTGGCCCGCCGGTCTCGGCGATCAGCCCCTGTACGACCTCGAGATCGTTGCCAGTGTGGACGGGTGCCCCAGCGACCGCGTGGCGACGAGCTTCGGCATCCGTTCGGTAACAAGCGAGATCGCGCCTGGGGGTGGTCGGTGGTTCGCGGTGAACGGTCAGAAGATCCCGATCCGCGGGGGCGGCTGGGCGCCCGACTTGTTTCTCCGCAGCGACCCGCAGCGCATCGCCGACGAGCTCGCTTACACGCTCGACGTCGGGCTCAACACGATCCGGTTGGAGGGCAAGGGCGAGAACCCGGAGTTCTTCGAGATGGCAGACGAGGCAGGCGTTCTCGTGCTGGCGGGCTGGGAGTGTTGCAACAAGTGGGAGGCACACGCCCACACGGGTGGCGCGCCTTGGGACGATCACGATTATGACGTCTCCGCCCGCTCGATGGAGGCCGAAGCGCACAGGCTCGGAAACTACCCGTGTGTGATTGGTTTCGTGATCGGGAGCGACTTCCCACCAGATGCGCGTGCCTGTGGCGGTTATCTCGAAGCCCTTTCCCGGGCGCGATGGGATCTCCCCATCATCTCTTCGGCGACCGTGCTCGGGACCGATGCGGCCGGTCCATCCGGCATGAAGATGACCGGCCCTTATTCGTGGGTGCCGCCAGAATATTGGTATCGGAGCGATCCCGAGCTAGGCGGAGCGATCGGGTTCAACTCCGAGACGAGCGCGGGCAACAATGTCCCGCGGCGCCCGAGCCTCGAGAAGATGCTCTCGCCCGAAGAGATGGAGCAGTTGTGGCGCCAACCTTCGGCGAAGCAGTTTCACGCTGCACCGCCGTCGGAGTTCGACAACCTGGAGATCCTCCATCGGGCACTCGCCGCTCGCTACGGCGAGCCGAGGAGCCTGCGCGACTTCCTTGCCAAATCACAACTAGTCAGCTACGAGGCAACGCGGGCGCAATTCGAGGCGTACGGCGGCCGTACGCACCGAAGTGAGCCGGCAACCGGCGTTGTCTACTGGATGCTCAACAGCGCATGGCCGAGTCTCAACTGGCAGTTGTGGGACCATTACCTCGATCCCTCTGGCGCTTACTTCGGTGCGAAGAAAGCGAACGAACCGATTCACATCCAATACGACTACGGCGAGCGGGTGGTACAGGTAGTCAACAGGACACAGGCGGCCAGTGGCCCCTTGGTGGCGACGACCCAGGTTCGCTCGGTCGAGGGTGTTGTTGTCGGCTCGCACAGCTGTGAACTCCCAGCTGTGCGACGCGGCGAGACGGTCGCGCTGAAGGAGCTGATCGTCGAGCCTCCCGAAGGCGTCACGGGCACGTACCTACTGGAGCTCATCCTAAGCCTCTGCACCGCTGACGCCGTCATCAGTCGGAACGTCTATTGGCTTTCGACCAAGGCCGACGTGCTCGACCTCGAGCACACAACATGGCAGTACACGCCAACGGCGGAGTTCGCCGATTTGCGCGGGCTCGAGCGGCTCGGTGCGCCCACGCTCGCGGTCACTGCCACGTGCACGCGCCGGTCCGGACAAGCGCAAATCTCGGTCATTGTCCGCAATGTCTCCCCGGTCGGCACACCCGCCCTGGGCGTACATGCCTGCTTACAGGCGTCCGGCGGGTCGCTTGTCGTCCCTGTGATCTGGAGCGAGAACGACGTCGCGCTGTTCGAAGGACAGTCGACGACGATGACGGCCACGTGCGCGCCAGCGTCGGTCGCCGATGGGTCGCCACGCGTGGAGGTCGACGCCTTCAATCTGACGACACCCCTCACAGTTGTCGCCGCCGGACGATGACGGATCGTGCTGCGAACCGGTTGCCTCAGCGCCAAGCTGTTGACGTCGGGTAGACAAGGTTCTGGCTAGTCTCGCAAAGTCTGCTCAGCGCAGCAGGATCGAGAACTGCCGCGCAGCTACGAGCGACAAGGAGAACGCCATGCATTGGCTGAATGAACCGGCCAGTTGGTCCGATGTGTCCGACGTACTGCGTGTCACCGCGGATTCTCATACAGATTTCTGGCGAACCACCGGTTACGGATACAACCGCGACAACGGACATCTCTATGGTGACGTGACGGGCGGCGAGTTCGACCTCTCGATGCGGCTGCGTGGCTCCTACTCCGCGCAGTACGACCAAGCCGGGGCGATGGTGCGAATCGACGAGCGCAACTGGGTCAAGACTGGCATCGAGTACTTCGATGGAAGGAGGCGACTCAGCACCGTCGTCACGTACGAGTACTCGAGCTGGATCGTGGCCGAGCTTCCGGAGTCGGTAAGCGAGCTCGCGCTCAAGCTCACTCGGCGTGGCGACGCGCTTGATGTCCGCTACTCCTCGGACGGTGGTGCTCAAGAGTTTGCCGCACTAGTCCACCTTCCACCGAAGGTGCAGGCGCTGGCCGGAGCCATGTGCGCTGCGCCTGAGGGCGGCGGCTTCCAAGTCATCTTCCACGATCTTTCACTCGTCGCCCTCTAGACCGTTCTCAACCGACGAAGTGGGAACCGCCCAGTTCCTCCTGAGCTCGAACCGAGCCACGGATGGCCGAGCGCATCTGTGGCCCACAGCCCCGAGAACAGCGACCTTCCGGATAACAAGCGTGCTTCCCTCAAGCGTCGTAGTGATACACCTGCCGGTACGGGGTCGAGATCCGATTCCTCAGCTTCGGCCGTCGACAGCATGCCTCCGGTGCGCTTCCGCAGTCCGGTCATCGCGCTCTCAAAGGATTGCCACGCGGCCTGCTAGGACATGCGGAGGCCACGAAGACAAAGGTCCCCGCCGCAACACCGTGTTACCCAGTGCCTTCAGTCGCCTTCGAGCAAGCGCCCAGCCTAAGCGCCGAAAGTACTTGTCGAAATGGCCTCTTGCGGGGGACAACCGTGGAGGGGACGACCGAACTCGAATCCGCGACCCTTCCATCCAGCAAACCTGAAGCCCGTCACGTGGAGCGCCGCGGAGAGGAGCTGGCCCGCTCCAGCCGCCACGGCGTATTTCAGGAGCGCTCCAGAACTCGGTGCCAAGCGCGCTCCATTCCGGCTGCTAGGCATCCGTCGACCACGGCATCGTCTCCGAGTGCGCTCACCCGGATCTCGGGCACGACGGGCGCGAGCATCTCGAGGGCGGTGCCGACCTCGGCGGCGAAGCCGGGGGCCTGTCCGATGCCGCCTCCGAGAACTATCAACTCCGGGTCGATCACGGCGACGATCGACGCGAGGGCCTTCGCGATAAGGATCGCTTCCTCACGAACGATGGCCTGAGCCAGAGGATCGTTCCGAGCGGCCTCGGCAAAGATGCGTCTGGCAGAAAGACCGCTCCGCATCCCTGCCCGTTTCGCGGCCCGGACAACAGCCGAGGCAGAGGCGGCCACTTCTAATGTCCCGCGGTGCTTGGCTTCCACCGCGTCGACTTCGCCGTTCGACAGCGGCAGATAGGCAATCTCCCCGGCTGCACCGTGTGCGCCTCGATGCAGCTTGCCCTCGATGACGAGTCCCATGCCGAGGCCCGTCCCGACAGACACGAAGGCAAAGGTGTCTACTCCCCGGCCGTGCCCGTGGTCCCGCTCGGCCAGGGCGGCAGCGTCAACGTCGTTCTCGACGACTGTTGCCCGCCCGAAAAGACGCCGGAGCTCAGTCAGCACGAGCGGCTGTTCCCAACCCGGAAGATTGCGCGCCATCGTGAGAGCGCCCCTCTCGGGGTCGTACACCCCGGGGCTGCCGATCACGGTCTGGGTCACCTTCGCGCGAGTCACTCCCGCCGACGCCGTCAGGACGTCACCGAGCGCCGTGAGTTCGGCCAGCCGGCCCTGGGTCGTGGGAGCGTGAGCTTTCTGGCTGACCTTGGCGCGGACGGCACCAGAGAGGTCGGCGAGGGCGCCGCGAACAAACTCCCGGCCGATGTCGAGACCCAGCACGTAGCCGGCTTCGGGGCGGATCTCGTAGAGGACGGCCGCCGGGCCGCGCATACCAGTACGGCGACCGGCGACGCGCAGGAGACCGTCGTGCTCAAGATTGGCGAGGGCGAGTGCCACGGTGGGTTTGGAGAGTCCGGATAGGCGGGCCAGATCCGCCCGTGAGAGCGGACCGTCCTGGCGGACCTGTTCGAGAAGGAGCTGTTCGTTCATCGCCCGGATGAGCTGGGGGCGAGCAGCACGCCGACTGACGGCGCGCGGCGTCATCGGATTCGCACCTGATGAGATGATCTCAGTCTCACGGACATCGATGCTGCCAGATCCTTGCCAAGCAAGAAATAATAGGATACTTCACTACTAGTCGACTCTTGGGTGAACGGGCTCTGCGAAGGAGGCGGCCAGGAGCGTGAGAGGCCAGTTGTGCTGGGTCCCGACTTTGAAGACTGGAAGATCGCCTGCCGGGGACGTCTTCGGCAAGGATGAGAACAACGACAAGCAGAAGGCCATGGGAAGAGATGTCATGGCTCACCGGCACCCCTGGCATGCGAAAGGTTAGGTGACCGACCATTCATCCTCCCGCCTTGATCCCAGCGCCTGCAGCAACAAGGGTCACCGGAGAACGTATTTCATTACACGACGGCCTCACGATCGAGGCAACCGAGGAGCTGGCGGGCGTCGGGCGCTGGCTTCGCCGGGTACTCGAGCAATCGCTGGGCTGGCAAGTCGAGATCTCGGGCCACACTCGCCGCTCAACCGCGCCCGGCAACGTGATCCGGCTCCTGCTCGAAGGCGATCGCGATGGTGACGAGCGCGGCGCGGAGACGGAGGGCTACCGCCTGATCGTCAGCGATGACGCCGTGAGTGTGACCGCGAGGCAACCCATCGCTGTTTTTTACGGCCTGCAAACGTTGCGCCAGCTCCTGCCGGATTCGTCTTGGCGGGCGGCGGCGATCGAGCCGGCACCACCGATCGAGTTGATGGGGATCGAGGTCTTCGACAAGCCCGTCTTCGCCTGGCGAGGCGTGCACCTCGACGTCTCGCGTCACTTCATGCCCAAGAGCTTCGTGCTCAAACTCATCGACCTGGTCTCCATGCACAAGTGCAACGTGCTGCATCTCCATCTCACCGACGATCAAGGCTGGCGTATGCCAGTCGAGGCCTACCCTCGCCTCGTCGAGGTGGGGGCATGGAGGCGAGAGTCGGCCGCGGGGCACTACCGGGAGGGGCGCTTTGACGGCCGGCCTCACGGCGGCTTCTATTCAATAGACGACCTGCGCGAGATCGTCGGCTACGCCAGCGAGCGGTTCGTCGACGTACTGCCCGAGATAGACATGCCCGGCCACATGGTGGCGGCGATCGCCGCCTACCCCGAGCTTGGCAACTCGCCCGAGCCACGCGAGGTGCTCACGACCTGGGGGATCTCACCACACGTGCTCAACCTTGAGCCGGCCACGCTGAAGTTCTGTACCGATGTCCTCGACGAGGTGATCGACCTCTTCCCTTTTGGCTACATACATGTTGGCGGTGACGAATGCCCGACCACGGAGTGGGAGGCCTCTGAGAGAGCCCAGGCCTTGATGACCGCGGAAGGCCTGCAGTCCGAGCGACAACTACAGGCGTGGTTTACGGACCGGATCGCCCAGCACCTGTCCAGGCGGGGACGCAGGCTTGTCGGTTGGGACGAGATTCTCGAGGGGGGCGCGCCTCCCGGTGCCGTCGTCATGTCGTGGCGAGGTGAGGAGGGCGGCATCGAGGCAGCGAGCGCCGGGCACGACGTCGTCATGGCGCCGCAGCAGTGGCTCTACCTCGACTGGGCCTACGCGAACGATCCCCGCGAACCGCTCGCCATCCGCCCGGCCACGAGCGTCGAACGGGTCTGGTCATATGACCCAGTACCGGATTCCATCCCTGAGGCACAACGCCATCATGTTCTCGGCGCCCAGTGTCAACTCTGGACGGAGTACGTGCCGAATCCGCAGCACGCCGAGTACCTTTACTTTCCCCGCCTGAGTGCCTTCTCCGAGGTCGTGTGGAGTGGGGCTGCTGCCCGCGACCTCCATGGGCCGCGCTCGTTCGAAGAGTTCGAGAGCCGATTGCGCCGGCATCTGAGTCGTTTCGACGCCATTGGCGTCAACTACCGTCCACTCGAAGGACCTACGCCCGGACAATCGCGAGTATGGGGGCGCGAATGACCACCGGAGCGGGTGGTGCCGTGGCGAAGGAGCTTGGCTTTGGCACATTGGCAACGAATTGGGCCGAAGGACTCGACGCCGTGGGCAGGCCGCCCTACGAAGTGGCCCTCCCACCCCCCGATGAGGGCACGGAGCTTCTCCGGCGTCTCGGCGTGCCCGAAACGGATGCCGCTGAGGTCATAGCGACGTTGCCATCGGTCGCCGGGACACCCGCATGGTGGTGGCTGCTGGAGCGTTCGTGCCATTGGCTGACGTTGGCGATGGGCAATCCCGACGAACCCCATTTCACTTGGCCCGATTGGGCTGGGACAGAACACGCGTACTCGTTGCAGCACCGCTGCTTCACGGCGCATGTGTTCCTGGCGGTGCTGCCGCACACGACGGCTTGGCACCGTTCGCGAGGCATAAGCGAGGACATCTCCTGGGCTTCGATGGCCGATCTAGGCCGCCATATGGCGATCCACAGGCGTACGTATGGCGCCACGGGAGTGGACGCCGCGTGGTGGGTGACCGTGTGCCTACGAGCGGAGGTATTCGACCTCGGACGCTTGCAGTTCAACTGGTTCCGCCTCGGCATAGGGGACGCCAGCCCGTGGTGGTATTCGCTCGAGGAGGCGGGCCGTCGGGGCATGGGATTCCGGCCGAGGGACTTCTGTGTCGGCGTCCACATTCCGGAATCCGGCCCCATGACCCCAACCGGGTGCGACGACTCGTTCGAGCTGGCAAAGGGATTCTTTTCCGAGCACTTCCCGCTTGGCGATCAAAGACGTCGGTTGGCTACCTGCTGGTCCTGGTTGCTCGACGACCAGCTTGCCGATTGGCTGCCTCCAGAATCGAACATCGTCCGGTTCCAACGCCGGTTCGAGCTCGTGCCCGGGTCGATCGTGAACGATGAGGGCATTCTCGAGTTCGTGTTCCGCATGCCCGATCCGCTTGGCCAGCTCGACGACTTGCCGCAACGTACGAGACTGGAGCGGGCCGTAGTTGCCCACCTGAAAGCCGGAGGGCATTGGCGGACACGATCAGGCTGGGTGGACCTGTGAGCCGCCTTCGCCAGTTGGGCCGGGCATCGAACGGACTGGAACGACTTCGGCGTGGCTGCGAGGCGAGGCCGCGTGCGCGTCGAAGGTCTTGAGCCACAGCTCTATCGCAAGATCGCGTCGCTCACCACCCAGCGCGCCCTTCGAACAAGATCACAGCACCACTGAAACGACAAGTGGACCTGGACCTCGTCAGTCATCACCGGCCGGACCTCTTGGACGAGACAACGATTCGCCCGGCCAGAGACCTTGGCGTGAGGCGACGGGTCATGGAAACTCGCCCCTTCCAGGGCAGTAATGTGCCTCCGCATGCGAGCGTTCCTGTTCGACATCGACGGGACGCTGGTGGACTCATCAGTAAGCATCGAGCGTGTGTGGCGTCAAGTTGCCCGCGAGTTCGACGTGGATGAGGCCGAGATCCTGAGGAACTGCCACGGGCGCCGCGACATCGACGTGGCACAGGACTTCTTCAAGCCTGAGTCCAGAGACGCCGTGCTAGCGCGCGTGAACACACTGGACACAGCGTTCGTGAACGGGGCGATGCCGGTCCGCGGGGCAGAGCAACTCTTGGCAACGCTCGATCACCGCTTGTGGGCGGCAGTTACTTCCGGTCCTCGGCCCCTGATGACAGCGCGGCTTACAACAGCCGGCCTACCGGTGCCACAGGTCCTCATCACGGGGGACGACGTTCGCTACGGCAAGCCTCATCCGGAGGGGTTCTTGTTGGCGGCAAAGGCGCTGGGGATGCCCCCGACCAGCTGTGTGGTCTTCGAGGACTCCCCTCCGGGAGTGGCCGCCGGCAAGGCCGCAGGTGCCTTGGTGGTTGCATTGACAACCACGCACTCGGCGGACGTCCTGACCGCGGCGGACATATCGTGAGTGACCTTTCCGAGCTGCCCGGAATCATTCCTGACCACGATGTTGCGTGAAGGGACGGATCTCCGATCGTGCCTCAGGGCGTGTCGGCAAAGTCCCAGGCTCGCACGCGACCTGGTTCCAAACGAACGATGATGTCGTCGAGGGCTGATTCGGCGTAAGCCTGTCCCACGACCGACCCTAGGTACCTGACGGCGATGCGCTTCACCGTCTCGGTGACGTCGTCTTGGCTGAGCGTGGCACGCGTCGTCAGTTCCACGCCACGGTACGGCGGACACGATTCGGCCACCAAGAGTATTGCCCTAGGGTCGTTGCGCAGGTGGCGGGTCTTGATGTCCCCCGCGGAAGTGCACACGTTGAACCTTCCGTCCCGGTACTCGTGCCACACGGGGGAAAGCAGCACGGTCCCATCCGCCCGATAGGTGGCCAGCACCGCCACGAGCGGTAGGTCCACGAGGTCGCCCAGGTCGCCGATCGTCAAGCCTCTCCGCACCAAAGTCGGAGGTTACGCTCCGGCGTACGCGCTCTCAAGCTGTCCGGGCCTGAAGCGGGCGGGCAGCGGCGGCACTGCTCCGGCGTTGTGCCCCGCCACTAGCGGCAAGCGCCTATTAGAACATTCTCCGCGCCGAGATCGAGTGGGAAGGCTATGCGGGGCCCGCCGAGCAGGATCATCGCAAGTAGGCAAGGTGTTCGCCGTGACGCAAGCGGTACTCGGCAAGGAGGTCGCGGGCCACGCTGATCCCTGGCACCAGGGGATTCAGGGACAGGGCCAGCTCGGCGAGCCCGGCGTCGCAAGTGACCGCGGCTTCTACAAGGGTGCGTTCGTACTCCTTCACCTGGATGACCAGGCCGCGAGCGGAACGAGGTAACTCGCCGGTGGCCAGCGGCTGGAGGCCGCCGCCGTGGACGAACGTCGGCACTTCGACCACGTCATCCGGCTCCAGGAATGGCATGGCGGAGCCGTTCGGGGTGTTGACTATCACCTGCGCCGGTCGACGCGAGGTGAGGCCGGCAATGACCTGCAGCGCCACACCCTCGTATCCCCCAATATTGGCCTCGTCCAGCCGAGCGGGTCCGCCGGTGCCCCTTTGAGAACGTGCTTCGGCCTGGTGGCTGTCACCTTCGGTGTCGGTGCGCATGTAGGTGTCGTGACGAACCCCAAGGAGCAACGAGTAGGCCGACCAGGCGTCTTCCACGCCACCTTTCTCGAAAGCCCTGGCGACACCAGAGATGAGCTCCTCGTTCAATCGCAGGACATCCTGGCCCCGGCTGGAGCCGGCGCGAGCCACGCCGTCGACGTAGCGGTGGGGGTCGTAGTAGTAGAAGACGTACTCGGTGGGCAACGCCCCGAGGCGGCGAACGACGTCGGCATCGAAAGCGGCGAAGCGATGGTCGAAGCGCTGAAGCTCCTCATAGCGTCCGATCAGCTCGCCGATGCGCTCTTCTCCTTCCACGCTGAACGAGGAGATCCAGCCCAGGTGGTTCAGTCCCGAGTACGAGAACGACACCGTCTCCGGCTCGACGCCGAGGAAAGCACCCAGGCGCGACAGCGTGCCGCTCGGCGTGTCGCAGACTCCCACCACCCGAACTCCGCTGTGCAGGGATATCGCCTGAGTGATGATCCCCACCGGATTGGTGAAGTTGATGAGCACTGCTTGCGGCGAGCACTGCGCCAGGGATTCACAATAGGAAAGGACCACCGGGATGGTCCGCAGGGCCATGGCGGCGCCGCCCGGCCCGGTCGTCTCCTGGCCAACCAAACCGCGGCGCAGCGCCACCTCCTCGTCAATGACACGGCCCTGGTCGCCGCCCACCCTGATCGCCGAGAAGACGAAGGCGGCATCAGTGAAAGCTGTTTCCG